>Ga0326727_10000489_pt1 | contig 164090 bp, 149 predicted proteins | sample MB2enrmetagenome_FD_207643 | JGI IMG/M metagenome (GOLD analysis project Ga0326727, IMG submission 207643) | Lab enriched peat soil microbial communities from McLean, Ithaca, NY, United States - MB29MY | ecosystem: Environmental > Terrestrial > Soil > Wetlands > Peat | place: USA: New York...
GCTCCCCGTCCCGGTCCAGCCCCTCGATGGTGACGAGGCTCTGGCCCTGGGCCTGGACGGCCGGCACCAGGCAGCTGTTGACCAGCTGGCCGCCCAGGAGCACCGAGCAGGCGCCGCACTCCCCCTCCCCGCAGCCTTCCTTGGTGCCGGTGAGGCCCAGGTCCTCCCGCAGCACGTCCAGGAGCCGGGCCATGGGGTGGACCTCCAGCGAGCGGGGTGTCCCGTTCACGGTCAGTTCGAGCCGGATCTTGGCGCCTGTCCCGGCATGGGAGGGGTTAGTCATGGTCGGCCTCCACCGCTGCCAGCAGCCGCTCGGGGGTCATGGGCACCTCCCGCAGCCCCTGGAGCCCCAGGGCGTTCTCAACGGCCGCCAGCACCGCCGGGGCCGGCCCGTCCATGGGCAGTTCCCCCAGCCCCTTGGCCCCGCCGGGACCCAGGGCATAGGGGTTGTTCTCCTCGAACTGGACCCGGATCCGGGGCAGGTCCTGGGCGGTGGCGACGATGTAGTTGGTCATCTGGTTGTTGACCATGCGCCCCCGGTCCCACTCCACCTTCTCCCACAGGGCCCAGCCGATGCCCTGGGCGACCCCGCCCTCGATCTGCCCCGCCGCCAGCACCGGGTTGATCACCCGGCCCACCTCCTGGCGGGCCACGAAATCCTCCACCCGCACCTCCCAGGTGGTCGTGTCCACCGCCACCTGCGCCGCGTAGCACGCCCAGGCGAAGGTGGGGTAGGCGTCCCCCCGGTAGGCGGCCTCGTCCCAGACCAGGTTGGCGGGCTGCTGGTACTCCGCGTAGCAGGAGATGCCTCCGGTGCGGGCGTGGGCCCGGCGCACCGCCTCCTGGAACGCCCCGCCGTCGCAGGGCTCCCGCAGGTGGCCGCCCTGGACGAGCATCTGCTTCAGGCCCAGGGCGGCGTCCTGCACCAGCTTGCCCACCACCATGGTGCTGCGGGAGGCCACGGTGGGCCCGCTGTTGGGCACCACCCGGGTGTCCGGGTCGGCCATGGCCACCAGGGCGGCGGGGATGCCCAGGGCCTCGCAGACGATCTGGGTGAACACGGTGCCCTTGCCCTGGCCCATTTCCGTGGAGGCCGCCAGCACCTGCACCCGCCCGTCCGGGAGCGTCCTGGCCCCGGTCACCGAGGCCAGGCGCTTCTCCCCGGAGCCGGTGAAGCCGCAGCCGTGCATGAACACCGAGAAGCCCACCCCCCGCTTCACCGGCCCGGGGCCGGCGTTCAGGGACTGGAAGGCGGCCCGCCGCTCCGGGTAGCCCAGGTCCGCCAGGGCCCGGTCCATGAGCCCTTCCAGGTCCACGGCCTCGGTGACCCGCTGCCCGGTGGCCATGAGGTCCCCCAGCTTGAGCAGGTTGAGGCGCCGCAGGCGCACCGGGTCCAGGCCCAGGCGGGCGGCGGCCAGGTCCATGTGGCGCTCGATGGCGAACAGGCTCTGGGGCGCCCCGAAACCCCGGAAGGCGCCGTTGGGCGGGGTGTTGGTGGCCACCGCCCGGGCGCGGATGCGCACGTTGGGGCAGCGGTACGGCCCCAGGCCATGGCTGGCCCCATGGCTGAGCACGAACGGGGAGAGGGTGGTGTAGGCGCCGGCGTCCAGCAGGAAGTCCGTCTCCATGGCCAGCAGCCGGCCCTGGGCGTCGAAGGCGGTGCGCAGGCGGCTGCGGGAGGGGTGGCGCTTGGTGGTGCAGGCCATGTCCTCGTCCCGGTCGTACAGGATGGTCACCGGCCGACCGGCCTTCCAGGCCAGCAGGGCCGCGTGCCCGGCGATGATGGACGGGTAGTCCTCCTTGCCCCCGAAGGCTCCGCCGGTCTCCATCTGCAGCACCCGCACCCGGTCGCCGGGCAGGCGGAACAGGTCGGTGAGGGCCGTGTGCACGTAGTAGGGACACTGGAGGGACCCACGCACCATGACGCTCGGCTGGTCCCCGTCCCAGGTGACTTCGGCGGTCATGCCGTTGGTCTCGATGTACAGCTGCTCCTGGGCGCCGGTCCGGTATTCACCGGCCACCACGTGGGCCGCCTGGGCCCACACCGGGTCCGGGTCCCCCTTTTCGATGAGGATGTCCTTGAACACGTTGTTCCGGCCCCCCACGAGCCGGGTGCAGGCCAGGGACTCGTCCAGGTCCAGCACCGCGGGCAGCTCCTCCACCTCCACGGTCACCGCCTGCCGGGCCCGCTCCAGCAGGTGCCGGTCCGGGTGGGCCAGGAGCACGATGGGCTCCTCGGCGTGGTTGATGAAATCCTCCGCCAGGAACGGCTGATCGGGCTCGATGGACTCCACCCGGTTGGACCAGCCCATGGCCCGCAGGTCCCCGGCGGTGACGATGGTGAACGTCTCCCAGGGCAGCCCGGGCTCGAAGCGCACGGCGCGGATCCGCCCGTACGGCACCTGGGACCGCACGGTGGCTCCCCAGATGCGCCCGGGCAGGGCCTGGTCCCCAACGTAAATGGCCTTCCCGGTGAGCTTGTCCGGCCCTTCCGTGCGCGCCACCGACCTGCCGATGCCATCCCGTGCCATGTCCAGGACCCGTCCCATGAAAAGAGCGTGGTCCATGATCTCAGGGCTTCATGAGATTGACAATTATTCTCGATAGCCCTTTTTCAGGAGGTCCGAGGTTCCACCACGATGGCCGGCTGGGGGGTGGGGCAGCCGAAGGTGCACAGGCCGCAGCCGGTGCAGAAGGCCTCCACCACCTGGGGGTGGGCCGGGCTGTCCGGGCTCGGCTCGCCCATGCGGATGGCCACCCCGGGGTACGGGCAGCGGTCCACGCAGGTGCGGCACTCCTGGGCCGGGCGTTCCTCCCGGGCGTAGGTCAGGCACCGGCTCCGGTTGACCCGCGCGGTGCCCATGCGCACCGCCGGCGCCCCTTCCAGGTCCCGCCCGGCGGTCTGGCGTTTGGGCCATACCAGGGCCCCCTCCGGGCAGGCGGTGACACAGGGGAGGTCGGTGCACAGGAAGCAGGGCATGATGCGGGGGTCCACCGCCGGGGTGCCCGCCGCCAGCACCGCCTGGGGCCCGGCCTTGAAGATGGAGCCCTGGGGGCAGGCCCGGACGCACTTGTCGCACCGGGTGCAGGCCACCAGGAAGTCGAACTCGTCCAGGGCTCCGGGTGGGCGCAGCAGCCTGGGGCCGGTCCCGGTGATGATCTCCTCCACCCGCCCGGCCAGGAACCCGGCCGCCAGGGTGCCCAGGGCCTTGAAGAAGTCGCCCCGGCCGTGGGGCTCGTCCAGCTTGCTCATGGCGTCACAGGTCCAGCAGGCGCAGGATGGGCACCAGCACCCCCCACAGGATGGGATCGAAGCCCAGGGTGAGGATGGCGGACCGGCCTTCCTCCGCGGGGGCGAAGTGGGCCAGCAGGGAGGCGTTCACCGCCACCTCCCGGGAGGTGGGCGGCTGGTCCCGCCATTCCATCCCCAGGGGCGGCTCCAGGCGGGCCAGGGTCCGGCCCTCGGCGGCCCGCAGGTGCAGCACCAGCAGGTCCCCGTGGAAGGCCGGGACCCGCACGGTGATCAGCCGCCCCCGGGGCGCCTGGGGCACCACCTCGAAGCCGGCCCGGTAGCCCAGGGCGGCGGTGTCCGGGTCCTCGCCGTTGAGGATGGACACGGTCTGCGCCAGGAGCCCGGCCACCCCCCGGTCCCCCAGGCAGGCCACCGACTGCAGGTGGGTGCCCGCCACCTCCCCGATGCCTTCCACCAGGCGGGGCAGGGTGGCCAGCACCTGTTCCAGGGCCGGCCGCCCGCGCAGGCGGGTATGCTCCTTGGGCCAGGGGCCGGCCAGGGGCATCGGCTCCAGGGCCGGGTCCGGGCCGGTGCGCAGGTCCAGGGTCCGGCCCGGGAAGGCGTCCAGCAGCCCGGGGGCGGCCGGGGTCTCGGCCAGGATCACCAGGTCCAGGCCCTCCAGCAGCGCCGGTTCGGGGGCGAACACCACCACGTCGCCGTCCTCCTCCTCCGGGGTGGTGGGCCCGGCGGTCAGGGGCAGCACCGAGCAGTCGCGGGTTTCCAGGGCCTTCGTCAATTCCCGGCCGAGCAGGGACCCGGCACCGATGACAGCCAACTTCAGCATGGATTCACCTGATCAGAAACTGCGTTCATGACTGGGCGCGATCATACCCGCACCTCGGCTTCCGCGCCCGGACGATGGCCGGCCAGGACCGCAGCCACCGGGCCGTCCAGGAACCGCCGCACCTGGTCGCCGGCGCGCCCGGTGAAGCGCACCGGGTCCAGCAGGGCCGCCAGTCCGGCCTCGTCCATGGCCCAGGCGGGGTCCTGGGCCAGCAGCCGGAGCAGTTCGTTGGGCCGGCCCTCCTGCTTGATGCGCCGGCCCGCCTCCAGGGCCGCAACCCGGAACCGCTCGTGCAGGTCCTGGCGGTCGCCGCCCCGCTTCACCGCCTCCATGAGCAGCACTTCCGCCGCCATGAAGGGCAGTTCCGCCCGCAGGCGGGCTTCGATCATCCTCGGGTAGACCACCAGGCCGGAGGCCACGTTGCGGTAGAGCACCAGGATGGCGTCCACCGCCATGAGCCCCTGGGCCACCGTGAGCCGGCGGTGGGCGGAGTCGTCCAGGGTGCGCTCCAGCCACTGGGTGGCGCTGGTCTGGTAGCTGCTGGGCAGGAGCCCCAGGGCGAACCGGGCCAGGGAATTGATGCGTTCGCTGCGCATGGGGTTGCGCTTGTAGGGCATGGCCGAGGAGCCCACCTGCTGGGTCTCGAACGGCTCCTCCACCTCCTTCAGGTGCTGGAGCAGGCGCAGGTCGCAGGCGAACTTGGACGCGGAGGCGGCGAGGCCGCACAGCACCTGGCCGATCCGGTCCTCCAGCTTGCGGGTGGCGGTCTGGCCGGCCACCGGGATGGCCGGAACCCCCACCTTGGCGCAGAAACGGGCCTCCAGGGCCTCCACCTTCGCGCCGTCGCCGTCGAACAGCTCCAGGAAGCTGGCCTGGGTCCCGGTGGTGCCCTTGATCCCCCGCACCGGAGTGGTGGCCAGGACGTGGTCCAGGTCCTCCAGGTCCAGGAGCAGGTCCTGGATCCACAAGGTGGCCCGCTTGCCCACGGTGGTGGGCTGGGCCGGCTGGAAATGGGTGAATCCCAGGCAGGGCTGGTCCCGCCACCGTTCGGCGAAGGCGCCCAGGGCGGCCACCACGTCCAGCAGCCGGCCGCGCAGGAGCCCCAGCGCCTCCCGGCCGATGAGCAGGTCCCCGTTGTCCGTGACGAAGCAGCTGGTGGCCCCCAGGTGGATGATGGGGCGGGCGGCGGGCGCCTGGTCGCCCCAGGCGCGGATGGCCGCCATCACGTCGTGGCGCAGCTCCGCCTCCCGGCGTTCGATGGCCTCCAGGTCCACGTCGTCCTGGGTCTCCCGCAGCCGGGCCAGCTGCTCCGGGGTGATGGGCAGGCCCAGCTCCGCCTCGCTTTCCGCCAGGGCCACCCACAGGCGGCGCCACACCCGCATGCGGTACAGGGGGGAGAGCAGGCGGACCATGGCCTTGGAAGCGTACCGGGCGGCCAGGGGATGTTCGAATCGTTCCAGGTCAGGCGCGTCGCTGGGGGGAAGGAGGGTCATGGGGCACCTTGCGTCTCCAGTTTGGCAGATCCGCCGGCCACCCTGGGGGCCTGTTCCACGTGGAACGGACGTCACGTCCTCCGGCGAAAGTGCGGGTTTAGGCGGTACCCACCGGTGGCCGCCATGAGAAGATTTGCCTATAGGAGCACATGATGAAAATGTATGAAGCATTGCGCAACGCGGATCCCGCGGTCTACCAGGCGTTCGAACTGGAACTGGCGCGCCAGCGCCAGAACCTCGAGATGATCGCCTCGGAGAACTATGCGTCCGTGGCCGTCATGACCGCCATGGGCAGCCATCTCACCAACAAGTACGCCGAGGGCTACCCGGGCCGCCGCTACTACGGCGGCTGCGTGAACGTGGACACGGTGGAAGAGCTGGCCCGCACCCGCGCCAAGGAGCTGTTCGGCGCCGACCACGCCAACGTCCAGCCCCACAGCGGGGCCCAGGCCAACATGGCGGTGTACTTCAGCGTGCTCAAGCCCGGGGACACGGTGCTGGGCCTGGACCTGGCCCACGGGGGCCACCTCACCCACGGCCATCCCCTCAACAGCTCCGGCTTCCTGTACCACTTCATCGGCTACCACGTGGCCCGGGACACGGAGCGGGTGGACATGGACGAAGTGCGCCGCCTGGCCCGGGAGCACCATCCCAAGCTCATCGTGGTGGGCGCCTCGGCCTACCCCCGGACCTTCGACTTCCCGGCCTTCCGGGCCATCGCCGACGAGGTGGGCGCGCTCATGATGGTCGACATGGCCCACATCGCCGGGCTGGTGGCCACCGGCCATCATCCCAGCCCGGTGCCGTACGCGGACTTCACCACCACCACCACCCACAAGACCCTGCGCGGCCCCCGGGGCGGCCTGATCCTGTGCCGGGAGAAGTACGCCAAGGACCTGGACCGGGCCCTGTTCCCCGGCACCCAGGGCGGCCCGCTCATGCACGTCATCGCCGCCAAGGCGGTGGCCCTGGGCGAGGCCCTCAGGCCGGAGTTCAAGACCTACCAGGAGCAGGTGGTGCGCAACGCCGCCGCCCTGGCCAAGGCCCTGGCCGGCAAGGGCTGGCGCATCGTCTCCGGAGGCACGGACAACCACCTGATGCTGGTGGACGTGTTCCAGCAGGGCATCATGGGCAACGAGGCCGAGAAGACCCTGGACCTGGCCGGCATCACCGTCAACAAGAACGGCATCCCCTTCGACCCCAACCCGCCCCTCAAGCCTTCGGGCATCCGGGTAGGCTCCCCCGCCGTCACCACCCGGGGCATGAAGGAAGCGGAGATGCAGCTCATCGCCGGGTGGATGGACCACGCCCTGCGCAACCGCGCCGACGCGGCCGCCGTGGCCAAGGTGCGGGACGAGGTGTTCGCCCTCACCAGCCGGTTCCCCATCCCCGAGTAGCCCGGCCCGGGGGGCGATGGGCGCTCCGGTCTGGACGGATCCCTGCAGCCGGGGGCGCGCCTCCGACCTCTGGCACAACCCGGTCAAGAAAGCGCACATTCCTTGGAAAGGCCTGACTAAAAATTATACATATCCGTGCCCGGGGAACCGGGGCCATCCCATGCCTTAGACATAATTGATGTGGATAGATAAGTTAGTTTTTATCTCCCAAAGCGCGCGGGCGGCTTCATCCTGCCCGCAGAACTCCGAGGCACAGCATGACCTCTCACCCGGGAAGGAGCCGAGGCTACTCCTTGATCGAACTTCTGCTGGTCCTGGTGATCATCGGGACCATCTCGGTTGTTGGTGTCCTCAAACTTCGCAGCCGCTCGGCCGGATCGGTCCGCGAGGTCATGGACGAACTGGAGGGCACGCTCCTGGCCGCCCAGAAGTCCTCGGTGGCCACCGGGCAGGACGTCCTGCTGGTGACCCAGGGGGACTGGAGCCCCGCCAACCCCATGATCATGGCTTACGGCAGCGCCACCCTGAGCACTGCGACCATCCTGAGCAACGGGCAGACGACGGCCAACTCCTTCCGCCTGGCGGTCAATGCCGCCGGGGGGCTCGGGCGGGAACACATGAATGCGGCCGTGGTGACCCAGGCGAACGCCGGGTGGTGGGGCACCGCGGAGACCGGGACCGCCAACATCACTTCGGTGGCTCCCTTCAATGACGCCACCACGGGGTTCCAGGGCATCCTGGCCAGCCAGCCGAACCTGTTCCAGGGCGGAACCGCCGTGAGCAGCGCCCGCATCAGCGGCGACAACAAGCGGTTCACGACCACGTTCTGGATCCAGGTGGTGGGCATCAGCGCCGGAGCCCCTGTGGCCGGCGGCCCCGTCGGGCTCCTGGTGGTCCAGGGCAACGGGGCTTCCATCTACAAGTTCTACAATCCGGGAGCCTCTTCCGGGGGAACATGGAGGCGGATGTGATGGCTGGGAAACGGCGGATACGCAGAAAGGGCGAATCGGGCTTCAGCATGGTGGAGTTGCTGATGGTCGCGTTCGTCCTGAGCATCGGCATTCTCGGGTTGACGATGCTGCAGCTCATGTCGATCCGGGTGGCGACCGGGGGCCACGACCTGGGCATGGCCGTGCAGTTGGCCGAGCAGGTCATGGACCAGGTGGAACTCGAGGGGCGGCTCACCTACCTGAACACCAACATCACCAACCAGGCGACGCCCGGCACGCTCAATGGCCTGACCTACATCAACAAAGCCTCGGTCAAGCAGTATTTCGCGATCAATGCGGCCACGGGGGATCCGGCCCTGCTGGCCTCCTCGGCCGGCTCCATGTTCCAGCTCACCATGTCCCAGACCGTGGTCGCAGGGACGGGATTGTCGGACGTCCAGGTGCAGGTCCAGTTCGAGGATTCCGTCAATGCCGCCACCCAGGCTCCGATCCAGCGGACCGTCACCATCACGCGGAGGATTCTCCATGGGTAGGCATCGGGGTTCCCGCGGCTTCTCCCTGGTCGAGCTGATGGTGGCGATGGTGTTCATCTTCATCCTGATGGCGGGCCTGGCCGCGGTGTTCAAATCCAGCCTGTCCGCCTCCTACACCATGGGCGAGAAGATCTCCAGCGTCCGCCGCAACCGCATGTCCATGGACCTGCTGTACGACGACATCAACAGCGCCGGCATGGTGATGGTGGACCTCACTTCGCCGCTCCCCGCCGGCAGCAACTCGCCCTTCTACATCGTTCCCAACGTGCCGGTGGTCAATGCCGTGGCCAACGGTCCCCAGACCACCGACATTCTCTATTTCGCCTTCGACCAGCCCCTGGCTTTCGAAGGCCAGTTGACCTCCGGGGGCGGGGCGGTCTCGGGGGCCACCGCCACGACGGCGGTCCTGGGCGGCGCGACCCTGGCCGTGGGCACCGACAACAAGTACGTCATCAACTGCGGCGACGCTTCCTACGCAAGCCAGGTCGCCACAGGGATGTACATGCAGATCAAGGATGATCTGAGCCATGCCGCCATGCAGATCCAGAGCGTCGACAATGTCGCGGGAAAAAGCGTCACCGTCGAGACCACCACCACGCCCTCGGTGGCCACCCAGGTCACGGGGCGAGGCGACCCCGGGACGCTCCGGGCGAACGCGCGCATCCCGAACAGCGGCGTGGTGTTCATCACGGCCGCCCAGATGGTGCGCTACCGCATCGCCATGCTGAACCTCGACCCCACCGCGGCCAACGCCATGCCCTGCCTGATCCGGGAGCAGATCCCCTACGACTCCACCGCCGACCCCACGTCCGCGGGGTTCTTCGGCGCCCCGACCTCGACCACGGTCATCGCCGAGGACGTGGCCGGTTTCAAGGCCTACCTCAGCGCCGATTCGGGAGCGGACTGGGCCGGCCTGGGGCTGACGGCCACGGGCTTCACCTCCGGCTGGACCAACGGCATCCTGGCGGCCCTGAACACCCAGCTGGGCACCATCGGCCGGGTGGGTTTCACCACCACTTCCGGGGATGCCGCCTGGTACCGCGACAACCCGATCCTGGTGCGCCTGGACATCACCACCCGGACGGCGCTCCAGCGGGGCGAATACTCGAGCACCGGAACCACCCTGGCCTACAAGACGTTGACCCAGAGCCTGGTCATGGTCCCCAGGCATTTCGGACTGACCTTGAACTGAAGGGACGGGACCCATGATTTCCTTGAACCTCACCCCAGAACCCGGACGGCGCCGGAGGGAGCAGGGCGGCATCACGACCCTGGTGGCCTTGTCGCTCCTGGTGCTCCTGACCATCGCCGCGGTCGGCATGTCGCGCAATTCCTTCCAGGAGGTCATCATCTCCGCGTCGACCCGCCAGGGCTCCATGGCCCGCAACGTCGCGGATTCCGGCATCGAATACGGCATCCTCTGGATGCAGCCGAGCACGCAGCTGGCCGCCTCGGGCGGTTCCTCCGCCGGGGAGCTCCAGAGCCTCGCCAACTACCTGCTGCAGGGAGAGTTTTACGGAATCGCGTACAACCTCAATCAATCCTATTATACCGGCACCAACACCGCCACCCCGCCCGCGGACCTGCAGGTCCCGGCCGGAAGCGGCAATGGGTTCAACCTGGCGCTGACCGCCATGGGCAAGATGCCGATGATCAACCAGAGCCAGACGGTCGGTGCTCCCAGCACGGGCTACACGCCCGCGGCGGGGAACCTGGCCCTCACGGCCCCCGACATCTGGGCCTTGCGCTCCGACGGGCTGGTCAGCGTCGGCGGTGTGACCTTCCTGAACTCGAAAGAGGCGTGGATCTCGTCGCCCTCTCGTCAGTAGTGGCCATCGGATGGGGAGAACGTCATGAACCTGAGACTCGGCTTTCGATCGATCCTGGCGGCGCTGATCCTGTCCCTCGGGGGCAGCGTGCCTCTGTCCGCCCAGCTGAACCCCCAGCTCCAGGGCAGCCCCACGGATTTCCTCGACCTCTACCAGCAGTCCAGCCAGACCAAGGTCAAGCCGGAGATCATGACCGTCTTCGACTTCTCGGGATCCATGCAGAACCTGATGTTCCATCCCCAGTACGTCAACACGGACGCGACGGACAGCGGTAACGAATCCCAGATCACCTTCACCCTGAATGCGGGCGTGGCCGGGAACAATGTCTACACCGTGACCGCCACCTCGGTGTATGACAACAGCGTCTATGCGACCGTGCAACTGACGGTCGGCAGCGGGGGGACGGTAACCTCCTCGAACTTCACCAATACCTATGCGTACACCACCGAACCGTGCGGGCACACCAGCAATTCCGTCCGCACCAGTTGCACTGGAATAACGGTGACCGGGTCCAGCGGAACCCTGACCCTGTCAACCAAGATCTACATCTACAACACCAGCACATCATCAAGCAAGACGGCCAATGACGGGATCAACTGGACCGTCTCCCCCACTGTCACCCCGACCCCGTTCGGCACCCCGTCCACCTCGGACTCCCAAACCTTGGCGAAAAACGGCGGGCAGCACAACTACACCAGCACCACCACCTTCGTGTCACCGGCCTACAACGCGGGCACCCCGGCCTACGTTTCGGCGTCCTTCAGTGCCTACCAGGGCGGCAGTGCCTTCTCGGGCGCCACCCTCGTCTGTCTCGTCAAGCCCGACGGCACCGCCGTGACCGCCACGGATGCAGGCACCGCTGCCAACCCGACCGGGCTCACCCCGTACGGCATCAGCTCTGGCGCAAGCGATGTGCGCAACTGGGTGCGCGCCGCCAGCCATGCCCGGTTCTCCTACAACGACAGCGGCACGACCCGGACCGTGGACGTCCCCATTCCCTGGAAGATCACCAACCGCAACGTGGCCATCCAGAACCCCCTGCCCTCCCAGACCGTCCTGGACCAGGAGGTGAAGGTGGCCTCCAACGGGACCACCACGACCTACGGGAGCGGGCAGCAGGTCGAGATGGACTTAATGTACACCTTCGACAACGGGAGCGACGTGCTCAGCGGAAACAGTTCGCTCACGACGACCACGAACCTGTCGCTGGTGGTGTACAAGAACGCCTACCTCACGTGGCTCTTCACCGGCAAGTACCAGAGCTCGAATTCCGCCAACGCCTATTACAGCGTTGCCGATTCCGGAAAATACATCGTCTTCGACGCGGCCACGGGCAACCTCGCCGCCGGCCAGGGCACCGGCAACCTGGCCTGGGGCCAGGGCTACGGAACCTTCGCGGCCACCGATACCATCCAGATGCCCCAGTACAGCCTCAGCGGCGTCTGGCAGAGCGACGCGACGGTCAGCGCCTCCCTCAACGCGGTTCCGGCGCTCATGCGGTGCCAGGCAGTGAAGCGCGCGGCCATCCAGACCTGGATCCAATACCAAGCCGACGTGCTGTGGGCTTTCCGGTTCCTCGACCCATCCCACGAGGCGAATGGCGGGAGCGCCACCACCATCGACAACAACTCCCAGACCACCCTCACCAATGCGGCGGGGAAGATCACTTCCAAGGGTTACGGACAGGATTCCGCCTGGACCCTGATGAACAACACGGCGGCCCAGGGAACCACCTCCACCAGCGGTAATTCGGTCATCGGCATGCAACGCATCGCGGCGCTGTTCCCGAACAGCGACACGCCGCTGACCTACGCCATGGCGAGGGGGCTGGCCCAGTTCACCGATCCCAACAGCGTCTTCAACACCCCGGAGACCACGAACGGGGCCTCCACCACGTCCCAGTGCCTGAGCCACTTCCTGATCGTGTTCACGGACGGCATCGACAACAACGGCAGCGGCACCAACAACACCAACGGGACGACGCCCTACGTCACCAAGACGGGCTCGGCCTACGTCTTCAATGCCGACACCGGCAACAAGGCCATTCTCGGCAGTTCCAACTACAGCGTGGTCAACCGCAACGGTGCGGACTGGAACATGTTCACCTTCTCCGCCATGGCCGCCCACATGTCCGATTCGACGCTGGGGGGGCAAGTGGCCGGGACCGACTACCTGGCCGCCTGGGACCCGGGCAGCCCGGGGGCGGCCCAGAAGAGCGGCACGCCGTCGACCTTCATCCCCTTCGCCATAAAGCGGAGGAACGGTACCTTGTTCAACCATGATCACCCCATCACCACCATGACCGTGGGCGTCAGCCTCGGAGGTACTACGGCGCCGCCGGCCACCGGGAGCATCAGCCCCAAGTGGAACCTTCTCCTGGCGGCGGCCCTGGGGGACCCGACCGTGGATTCCTACCCGGACGTCACCCAGCTCACCCCCTTCCAGTGGGACCCGTCCCTCAATTCCGGCACCGGTGGACGCGTCTCGGGGTCCATCTACTATTTCGATGGGACCAACCCCGACGCCCTTTCCCAGGACCTCAACTACGCCTTCCAGTCCGCGGTCAACGCCTCCCAGATCAATGTGACCTCCAACCCCAACCTGCCCTTCATCGGGTCGTCCCTCGGCGAGGAGATCCTGCTCGGCAAGTTCCAGCCGCCCCAGAACGGGGGCGTGATGTGGTCCGGCGACCTGCTCATGTTCCCGACCACCACCGATGCCAACGGCAACACCGTCATCCTCGACAAGACCGGGAACCCGACCTCGACCTTGAATTCGACCACCGCCGTGTGGTCGGGCTACAATGCCCTCCTCGACAACCGCCGCTGGGACGCCAGGAATCTCTATACCCGGCTCCCCGGTGCGGACCCGACGGTTGCCACCCTGACGCCCTTCACCTATACGGGAACGACCACCAGCAATCTCCTGCTGAACTATGTGGCCCAGGACAACCCGACCAACTACCCCGCCGGGGGAACCAACCAGCAGAGCCTGATCAAGTTCATCATGGGCGCCAACCTGCTGGATCCGACCGACTCCACGCCGAGCCTGGCCAACCGGGCCAACATCATGGGCGACATCATCGATTCGGCCCCGGCGTACCTGACCTACACGTTCTCCGACATCACCTTGCCGACCGGCTCCAAGCTGAGCCTCGCCGGACGGAACCGGTTCCGGCTCATCCTGGTGGGCACCAACCAGGGGTGGCTGGAGGCCTTCGGCGAGACGACCCAGGTCAACTCGGTCCAGCCCAATCCCATCAGCCAGCCCAATACCTACGTCAACCTGGTCACCGGCGAGGTGGACGAACTGTGGGCCTTCATGCCCACGGATTTCCTCAAGTACCTGGACTATTTGAACACGTCCACCAACAGCCACAAGTTCATGGTGGATGGCACCCCGGACATCTACTTCCTGGACCTCCCGTCCTCCACGGGGGGAAGCGGGAACGGCACCTATGACGGTTCCAACGTCGCCATCAATCCGTTGACGGACACCACCCATGAGCGTGGCATTGCCCTCATCGGGCTGCGGGAAGGCGGAAGAAGCTACTATGCGCTGAACCTCCACAATCCCTTCGTTCCGACCCTGCAATGGTCGCTGGTGCCGGATGAAGCTTCCAGCATCCCCCAGTCCCGGAACCTGACCGGCCTGTCCCTTGCGTCCTTGCAGGCCATCGTGGCGAACATGGGGTTCTCCACCTGCACGCCCTCCATCGGGCGCGTCCTGTTCAACGGTGTCTACAAGGACGTGGTGTTCCTGGGAGGCGGGTACAGCGTTCCCCAGGTCGAGGCGAACTTCACGGGCGCCCCGAAGCTCGGGCGCTCGGTCCTCGCCATCGACGTCTATTCAGGCAATATCCTGGCCGCGGTGGACCTGACCAGTTCCAGCATCGGCGGGACCTCCGTGGGCCCCATCGCCAACGGACTGGTCCCCTTCGAGTACTTCCTCGGTTCGGGCATGGCGCAGCGGGCCTACTTCCTGGACATGTGGGGGAGCCTGTGGTGCTGGGGCAGCAAGAACACGGTCTCCAGTTCCAGCACGAGCAATCCCGGCTATCGGAATTTCCGCCTGGACACCTCCGAACTCCAGGCCTGGTCTTCGGACGGGACCCAGAGTGTGCCCTACGGCGGCACGGGGATCCGCAAGGTCTATCACGACGCCAACTCCACGGTCGCCAGCGGCCTCCTGTCCGGCCCCGCCTACACGACCCTGCCCTCGCCCTTCCTGGTGGGCACCTTCACGGGTGCCGGCCACACCGACTCCCTGGGCACGACCGCCATCCCGACCGCGGTGGGAATCGCGATGGAAAGCGGCAACCGTTATGATCCCTTGGACTTCGGCACCAATCTGCCGGCGAACACGCGACTCACCGTCGTGTTCGATCGTCAGGACAGCCGGGCCTGGTCCTTCGATTCGGCCTCGGGACCGGATACGGGCATCAACGCTGACTCCTACCTGCTGAATGCCGGCAAATGGGGCCCCAATGGCGGCATCAGCACCACCCTGGCGTCCGGGGCCGCTTCCATCACCCCCGGCACCCCTTCCTACTACCTGGCCCCTTCCAGCCAAGGCAGCACCGATTTCGGGTACTACGTGACCTTCCCGGACAAGATCCAGGACACGACCAACACTTCCGTCTACCACTATTCCAAGGGCATCAACCCCCCGATGGTCGTATCCGGCAGCTTGTATTATTCCTATTTCACCCCCACCACCGCCGACGTCTGCACGGGCGGGTCCGGCTACACCTACTCCAACAAGATCTGTGACGTCATCAACCCGGTTGTGTCGGTGCCTACCCCCACCGGGATGATTTGCGGCAGCGGCTGGGTCGGCACGTGGCTCAACGTCGCCTCGGACTTCTCCATGCTGGGCAGCGTGAGCGTCCAGCAGGCCGGCACCATCGCCACCGCCAATCCCGCCAACCCCAACCAGACCATCACCACCATGAGTTCCGCCACCTACTCCGGCCAGGGGCAAAGCCGGTTCCCCAAAGCACGGGTCTGGCGCACCGTCCATTAGCCCGGAGGGCCGGGTCCGCGAAGCACGGCCGAAACCCGGAGGTCCAGTTCCCGCTGGTCCGGCACGTCCAGGTCCAGAGTCACCTTCTCCTCATAGGTCCCCGGCCCGGCCGCCTCCCCCAGGACGATCCGGACCTGGTGGGCGGCGGCGGCACCGGGGGTGAGGTCCTCGGCCTTGAGGAGCGCGCTGGTGGTGCGCGCCCCCAGGATCCGGAAGGGCTTCTTGTCCCGGCGGGCCACGGTCACCGTGGCGGCCAGGTCCTTGCCTGCGGGCTCGGCCCAGGCCACCCATCCGGGGGTGGCCGAAACCAGCGGGAGCTTCGCCCAGTTGACCTTGAGGGTCACGGCGTTGGGCCTGGGATTCTCCAGGTGGAGGGTGATGGTGTCGGTCCCGGCCTGGCGGTCCCGGGGCAGGCGGCGGGCCAGGAGGTCCAGGTCCACGAACACGTCCTGGCCCACCTCCCGGGTGGCCACGCCAAGCCAGGGCGCCGGGGACAGGTCCACATCGGTGACCGTGATGGGCTGCCCGGTGCCGGATTCCAGCTTCACGGTGGTGCGGCGCCGGTCCGTCGGCGCCAGGTCCAGCATCGGGATCTGGTCGGACGCCAGCAGGATGTCGCCCATGACGTCCGCCCGGATGTCCAGGGCCTGGCGGGGCCGGGCGGGGTCGTTGGTCACCACGTCCACTGTCTTCTGCACCGGCCCGCGAAACCCGCCGGGATTGAAGGCCACCTCCAGTTCGGTGCGTTCCCCCGGCGCCAGGGTCTTCTGCCCCACCACGGCGGTGGTGCAGCCGCAGCCGGGCTGCAGGCGGATGATCTCCAGGGGCGCGTCCCCCCCGTTGGCCAGGACGAAGCGGTGCAGGACCCGGGACCCCTGGGGGATCCGCCCGAAATCGAACTGGCTGGACTCCAGCACCGCCTTGGGCTGGGCACAGGCCCACCCCACGCAGGCCAGGGACAGGGACAAGGCTTTGACGAGGCGCATCGGGACCCTTTCGCGCCTTGATCTTATCCCAAGGCCGCCGGAGGCACCTCCGGTCAGCGGTGGACCAGCACCAGGACCAGGGTGATGCCCGCCAGGATCAGCAGCAGATTCCACAGGTCCAGGTAGGTGGTGAGGGAGGGGCCGGGAGGGTCGGGTTGGTCCGGTTCGGGCTTGGGCTCGGGCATGGTTCCCTCCGGCAAGGCCCGGATGGGCATGCACTACCTGTAGGCGCCCGATGTAACGGCCGTGCGACCAACCTGTGACATCCCTGGTTCCCGCTACCAGGGCTTGAGCACCAGGACCAGCGCCACCCCCAGCAGGATCAGCAGGAGGTTCAGGAGATCCACGGCTGGCGCGGTGACCGGGTGCCTTTGGAAGGGGTGGAAGGGTGTATGGAAGTGCATGGCCTCCCCCGGAAGCCGGACCCCTGAGGGGGTCACCTCCAATATGGGGCACTTTTGCAGCCGATGCCGCAGGTGCCAAACCCGTTTCGGCCCGGGCCGTCTACTCCAGGTCCAGCTTCTGCTGCTCGCCGTTCTCGCTGGGGGCGGGGTTGCCGGTCTCGGCCTCCACCACCAGGTCCAGGTCCTCCTCCTCGTCCAGGGCCTGGGCGCCGGCGTCGATCTTGGCGAAGCCCACCACCCGGTCGGTGTCCGAGGCCAGGTTCAGCAGGCGCACCCCCAGGGCGGCCCGCCCGGTCTTGCGCACCTCCTCCACGTTGAACCGGATGACCATGCCCTCCTGGGAGATGACCAGGCAGCCCTCGCCCGGCTTCACCAGCACCGAGCCCACCACCTTGCCGTTGCGCACCCCGGCGCGGATGTTGATGACGCCGGTGCCGCCCCGGCCCTGCAGGCGGTAGTCCTGGAGCAGGCTGCGCTTGCCGTAGCCCTTCTCGGTGACCGTGAGCAGCATGCCGTGGGCGGCGGTGGCCTCGTCCGGCTCTTCCCCTTCCGCCAGGTCGGGCAGGGGGGCGGTCACTTCCATGTCCACGATCTCGTCCCCGTGGCCCATGCGCATGCCCCGCACCCCGGTGGCGGTGCGCCCCATGGCCCGCACGTCCTCCGCCGGGAAGCGGATGGCCTTGCCCAGGGCGCTGATGAGCACGATCTGCTGGTCGCCCGTGGACACCCGCACGCACACCAGCCGGTTGCCTTCCCCGATGTTCAGGGCGATCAGGCCGTTGCTGCGGATGTTGGCGTAATTGCTGAGGCTGGTCTTCTTGACCGTGCCGTCGGAGGTGGCGAACACCAGGTGGTGCTCCTCCGGGAACTCCCGCAGGGCCATGAGGGTCACCACCTTCTCATCGTCCTTGAGGGAGATGAGGTTCTTGATGTGCTTGCCGCGGGTGGAGGCGGCCGCCTCGGGCAGGTCGTACACCTTCAGGGCGTAGGCGTAGCCCCGGTCGGTGAACACCAGCAGGGTGTCGTGGGCCTTGGTGAGGAACAACTGCTCCACGAAATCCTCGTCCTTGGTCTTCATGCCCAGCTTGCCCTTGCCCCCGCGTTTCTGGCGCCGGTAGGCCGCCAGGGCGGTGCGCTTGATGTAGCCGGCCTTGGACATGGTCACCACCATCTCCTCGTCCGGAACCACGTCCTCCATGCGGATGTTGCCGGAGAAGGCGGCGATCTCGGTGCGGCGCTCGTTGCCGTACTGGTCCGCCACCGCCTGGAACTCGCCCCGGATGACGCTCATGAGGAGCTTGTCGTCGTCGAGGATGGCCTTGAGCTGGGCGATGATCTTCTCCACCTCGGCCAGTTCCTCCAGGATCTTCTCCCGCTCCAGCCCGGTGAGGCGCTGCAGCCGCATGTCCAGGATGGCCTGGGCCTGCCGGTCGGACAGGCGCAGGGAGGGGTCCTTCTTCACCTGGGCGGCGGAGGCGAACCGGCCTTCCATGAGGCCCTGCTTGGCGTCCTCGGGGGACGCGGCGGCGCGGATGAGCTTGATGACCGCGTCCAGGAAGTCCAGGGCGATCTTCAGGCCCAGGAGGATGTGGTGGCGCTCCTCGGCCTTGCGCAGCTGGAACAGGGTGCGCCGGGTCACCACCTCGCGCCGGAAGCCGATGAACTCCTTGAGGATCTCCCGCAGGGTGAGGATCCGGGGCTGGCCGTTGACGATGCACAGCATGGTGATGGGGAAGGAGCTCTGCAGCGGGGTCTGCTGGTACAGCTGGTTCAGGACGATGTCGCTGCTCTCCCCCTTCTTCAGCTCCACCACCATGCGGATGCCTTCCCGGTCGCTCTCGTCCCGCAGGTCCGAGATGCCGTCGATCTTCTTCTCGTGCACCAGCTCGGCGATCTTCTCCAGCAGGGTGGCCTTGTTCACCTGGTACGGCAGCTCCGTGAACACGATCTGCTCCCGGTCCCCGGCCCGCCGGATCTGCTCCACGTGGGACTTGCCCCGCACCACGCAGCGCCCGCGCCCGGTGCGGTAGGCCTCCACCACCCCCTCGGTGCCCAGCATCAGCCCGCCCCCGGGGAAGTCCGGGCCCTTGACGTGCTCCATGATCCCGTCCAGGCCCAGGGCGGGGTCGTCGATGAGGGCGATCAGGGCGTTGCAGCATTCCCCCATGTTGTGGGGGGGGATGCTGGTGGCCATGCCCACGGCGATGCCCTGGCTGCCGTTCACCAGCAGGTTGGGGAAGCGGGCGGGGAGCACCAGGGGCTCCTCCATGCTGTCGTCGTAGTTGGGGCCCCAGTCCACCGTGTCCTGTTCCAGGTCGGCCATCATCTCGGTGGCCAGCCGGGCCAGCCGGGCCTCGGTGTAGCGCATGGCCGCCGGCGGGTCGCCGTCGATGGAGCCGAAGTTGCCCTGGCCGTCCACCAGCACGTGGCGCATGGAGAAGGGCTGGGCCATGCGCACCAGGGTGTCGTAGATGGCCGCGTCCCCGTGGGGGTGGTACTTGCCCATCACGTCCCCGACGGTGCGGGCGGACTTCTTGTAGGCGCGGTTCCAGTCGTTGCCGCTCTCCTTCATGGCGTACAGCACCCGCCGGTGCACCGGCTTGAGGCCGTCGTGCACGCTGGGCAGGGCGCGCCCGACGATGACGCTCATGGCGTAGTCCAGGTAGGACTTGCGCATTTCCTTTTCGATTTCGATGGGTTCGACGCGAGAGTTGGGGATCATTCGGCTTCCGTGCGTTCCACGTGGAACAAAGGTCTAGACATCAAGGTTCTCGGCCAGTAGGGCGTTGTTTTCGATGAAGCGCCGGCGGGGCTCCACCGCGTCGCCCATGAGGATGGTGAACATCTCGTCCGCCTCCACCGCGTCGTCCACCTGCACCTTCAGCAGGATGCGGCGCTCCGGGTCCATGGTGGTCTCCCACAGCTGCTCGGGGTTCATCTCGCCCAGGCCCTTGTAGCGCTGGATCCCCACCCCCCGCTTGCCCTCTTCCAGGACCATGGCCAGCAGGTCCTCGGCGGTGGCGAAGGTCAGCTCCCTGGCCTGGCGGCCCAGGGCGCCTTCCTGGGCCTCGGGCTCGTCGCCCTCCCCGGGCCCGGGGGCCGGGGCCGGAGGGGGGGCGGCGGCGGTGCCGCGGCGCAGGCGCAGGGCGCCGCCGGCGAAGGCCTTGAGGTCGTTGCGCAGGGCCATGAGGCGCCGGAACTCGCCCCAGTGGGACACCTGCTGGTCGATCCAGAGGGTGATGGGACGGGACAGGTGCACGCAGGTGAGCCGCAGGCGGTGCACGGCCGGGATGGTCTCCCCGTCCACCTCCATGGCTTCCACCGAATCCAGCTCGCACTGGCCCAGGCCCTGGGCCACCAGGGTGGCCATGAAGGCGCCCAGGGACTCGGCGGTGGCGAACCGGCCCTCGTCCAGGAGCCCCTCATTGAGCATGGAGTCCACCAGGGGGCGGGAGTAGCCGCGGCGCTCCAGCTTGGCGTACAGGTGCTTCACTTCCCCCCACTTCTTCATTTCCCGCACCAGGGCCGGACCCTGGTGCTCCTCGCCGTCGGGCAGAGTGAGGGTCCACCCGTCCAGGGCCTTGTTGAACAGGAACTCCTCCAGGGCCCGCTCATCCTTGAGGTAGCGCTCCTGCTTGCCCTTCTTGACTTTGTACAGGGGCGGCTGGGCGATGTACAGGTGCCCGCGCAGCACCAGTTCGGGCATCTGCCGGTAGAAGAAGGTGAGCAGCAGGGTGCGGATGTGCGAGCCGTCCACGTCCGCGTCGGTCATGAGCACGATCTTGTGGTAGCGCAGGTTCTCCACCTTGAAGTCCTCGGTGCCGATGCCGGTGCCCAGGGCCTGGATCAGCAGCCGCAGCTCGTTGTGCCCCAGGATCTTGTCGAACCGGGCCTTCTCCACGTTGAGCACCTTGCCCTTGAGGGGCAGGATGGCCTGGGTGCGCCGCTCCCGGCCCTGCTTGGCGGAGCCGCCGGCGGAATCGCCCTCCACCAGGAACAGTTCCGACACGGCCGGGTCCTTTTCCTGGCAGTCGGCCAGCTTGCCCGGCAGTCCGGCGCTGTCCAGGCTGCCCTTGCGCCGGGTCAGCTCCCGGGCCTTGCGGGCCGCCTCCCGGGCCCGGGCCGCTTCGATGGCCTTTTCCAGGATGGCCTTGGCCTCCCGCGGATTCTCCTCGAAGAAGGTGGTGAGGCGGTCGTAGACGATGGTCTGGACGATGCCCTTCACTTCGCTGGAGACCAGCTTGTCCTTGGTCTGGCTGCTGAACTTGGGGTCGGGCACCTTGGCGGAGATCACCGCCGTGAGGCCTTCCCGCACGTCCTCGCCGGAGAGGGCCACCTTGGCGGACTTGAGCAGGTTGTTCTTCTCGGCGTAGGTGTTGATCACCCGGGTCATGGCCGCCCGGAAACCCTCCAGGTGGGCGCCCCCGTCCCGGTTGCGGATGTTGTTGGTGAAGCAGTACAGCGTCTCCTGGTAGCTGTCGTTCCACTGGAGGCTCACTTCCACGAGGATGTCGCTCTTGGTGTCCTCGATGTGGATGGGCGGCCGGTGCAGGGCGGTCTTGTTGCGGTTCAGGTGCTCCACGAAGGCGTCGATGCCCCCGGCGTTGAAGAAGTCGTGGTGCTCGCCGCTGCGCTCGTCGGTGATGCGGATGTGCACGCCCTTGTTGAGGTAGCTGAGCTCCCGCAGGCGCTGGCTCAGCACCTCGAAGGAGAAGTCCAGCTGCAGGTGGAAGATCTCGGCGTCGGGCTTGAAGCGCACCCGGGTGCCCCGGCGGGTGGTGGGGGCCACCATCGCCAGGGGGGCGTCGGCCTTGCCCCGGGTGAAGGTCATGGCGTGCTCCTTGCCGTCCCTCCAGATGGTCAGCCACAGGCGCTCGGAGAGGGCGTTCACGCAGGAAACGCCCACCCCGTGCAGCCCGCCGGAGATCTTGTAGGAGTTGTCGTCGAACTTGCCGCCGGCGTGGAGCATGGTCATGATCACTTCCGCGGCGGAGCGGTTCTCCTCCTTGTGCAGGTCCGTGGGAATGCCCCGGCCGTTGTCCTCCACCGAGCAGCTGCCGTCGTCGTGGATGTACACGTCGACCCGGGTGCAGTAGCCCGCCAGGGCTTCGTCCACCGCGTTGTCCACCACCTCGTAGACCATCTGGTGGAGGCCGCTGCCGTCATCCGTATCGCCGATGTACATCCCCGGCCGCTTGCGCACGGCCTCCAGATCGCGCAGCACGGTGATGTTGTCGGCGGTGTAAGTAGGTTCGCTGTCCTTGATCTGGGCGGGGATTACTTCTTCAGTCATTAATACTCACTTTTCAGGGCGGCTCACGGGTTCAAGGAGTGGCGTCGGGCGGCCGGATGCCGTCGCGGGCGCTTCAACCGGGGTTGGCGAACTTCACCGGCATGAGGATGTAGCGGAAGCTCATGTCCTCGATGCTGGGAGACATGAAGATGCCCTGGCCGACGTCATCCTTGAACTGGTAGACCACCTCCTCGCCGGGAATCCGTTCCAGGAGCTCGGTGAGGTAGTCGATGTTGAAGGCGAGTTCCAGGGGCTGCTCCTCTCCGGAGAAGGTGAGGGTGCCCTGGTTCACCCCTTCGTCCGGGTGCTGGAAGAACACCCGCAGGTTGGGGAATTCGAAGAAAAGGCGCACGTTCTTGTTGTAATCGTCCTTCTTGAGCCCCACCACCCGCAGGGTCTTGAGGAAATCCTCCCGGTCCATGATCACCTTCTTGGGCAGTTCCGAGGGCAGGACCTTCTCGTAGGCCGGGTAGTTGCCGGTCACCCGGCGGGTGGAGAACTTGAGCCCCGGCTGGTCCATGAACAGGCTGCGCTCGTCCCAGGTGAGGGTCAGCTGGCCGTCGTCGCCCAGGGAGGTGGGCAGCAGGTCCAGGGCCCGGCGCGGCACGATCAGGCGCGCGTCGGCCTCGAGGCCGGTCTCGCAGGGCAGTTCCACCACCGCCAGGCGGAAGCCGTCGGTGGAGACCACCCGGATGTAGTGCTTGCTCAGGTGCAGCAGCACCCCCGAGAGGGCGGGCTTGGTGGCGTCCTTGCTCACGGAGATGGAACCCAGGGTGATGGCCTTGCGGAAGGACTGGGCGGGGACGTGCACGCAAGGCAGTCCCGGCTCGGGCTTGGGCAGCTCCGGGAAGCCCTCCCCGGGCTGGACGTTGTGCTCGGAATTGAAGCCTTTGGCCCGCAGCCAGATGCGGTTGCCGGAATCGGGCCACTCCAGGCTCAGGATGCCCTCGGGGAAGACCCGCACGGTCTCAATGAACTTCTTGCCGGGGATGGCCACCACCCGGCTGCCCTGGCCTTCCACCGGGACCACCGCTTCGAAGGCCAACTCCATGTCGGTGGCCTTGAGGGTCATCTCGTGGTCGTTCACCTCCGCCAGGATGTGCTGGAGGATGGGCAGGGTCACCCGGCGTTCCAGGGCGTGTTTCAGAATCCCCAAGGTCTTATCAAGACGTTCTTTGGAAACCTGTACCTGAAAGTTCATGAATCACCCTGATTATGCTGAGTGGAGAGCAATCCTGCGGAAATCGTTTCAAACCCTTAGTGTAGCTTGAAACAACGGCGTTGGGCAGGTGCGGGGCCAGGGGTTGGGAGAGTGGATTCCCGGAGCGAGGGACTCGAGGGCGCCCCGGGAAAAAAGGGCTTTCCACAAGGATGCGCGCAGGCTCCTGCGGAAAACCCCGGCCGATGAGATAAGCCTTGTCATTTCATTGGATGCTATTGAGCAGGGAGTGCACGATCTTGTGGAAATCCGCATCCTTCTGCATGCGGTTCTTGACCGAATTAATGGCGTTCATGACCGTGCTGTGGTGCATATCGTTGAAACTGTGCCCGATTTCCGTGAAGGAGGCGGCGGTGAGTTCCCGGGTCAGGTACATGGCCACCTGGCGGGGCAGGAGGACCGCCTGCTGGCGTGACTTCTTCTTCATCAGGTCGTTGAAGGAGAGGTTGTAGGTCTCGGCGGTCATCCGGCAGATGCGTTCCATGGATATGGCGGCCGTGGCCTCGTTGCCGGTGAGGCCCTGGAAGGCCAGCTGGGCCACCTCCAGGCTCGGGGAGACGCCCAGGAAGCTGCTCTGGAACACCACCCGGGTGAGCAGGCCCTCCAGGTCCCGCACGCTGCCCTTGGCCTTGTGGGCGATGAAGGTGATGACGTCCTCTCCCACTTCCGGCAGGCCTTTGAATACCTCATCTTCCAGTTTCTTGCGCAGGATGGCCACCCGGGTCTCGAAGTCGGGCGGCTGGATATCCGCTGTGAGTCCCCACTTGCAACGGGTAATGAGACGATCGTGAAGCCCTTCCAGCTTCTGGGGCGGCTTGTCGGACGTGATGACGATCTGCTTACCGTACTGGAGGAGGTATTCCAGGATATAGAAGATCTCTTCCTGGGTCCGCTCCATCCGGCCCAAGGTCTGCACATCGTCCAGGAGCAGGACGTCGTTCTGCTGGTACTTCTTGCGCATCGGCTCGGTGTTCTTGGCCCGGATGGCGAGGGTGAGCTCATTGAAGAAGTTGTCCACCTTCAGGTAGGCCACCTTCAGGGACCGGTTCTTGGCCAGGAGGCCCTTGCCGATGCCGATCATCAGGTGGGTCTTGCCCAGGCCCGAACCGCCGTAGACGAACAGAGGATTCAGGTTCAGGGAGGACTTGGGCTTGCCGTGGCTCTCCACCACCGCGTTGGCGGCGGCGAAGGCCAGCTGGCTGCTGGGCCCCACCACGAACCGGTCCAGGGTGTAGCGGTGGAAGCCCTGGGGGAACGGCGAATCCACGTCGTCTTCCGGAGCCGCGGAAGCGGCGGCCTTGGGGCGCTGGGAACCCTTGGGCGGGCGGGCGTCCCCCGCCACCATGAAGGCCAGCCTCAGGTTGGCCAGGTCCGACTGCACCAGCACATCATGGAACTCTTCCGCCAGCTGCTGCTCGATCCAGATGCGGGCGGACGGGGACGGCACCTGGATGAGCAGCGTGTTGCCGTCGTAGCTCACGGCGGAACAAGGTTCGATCCAGTCGCTGAAAGTCCGTTCGGGAAGGCGTTGGCCGAGCCCTTTGCGCAGGGTGTCCCAGAGGGCTTGTGGATCTTGTGACATGGCGAGGTCCCAGTCTATGACAACCAAGTGAAGCCCGACCCGGGAAGGGCGTCAGGCTCATGGCGGGGGAACGGCCCCTGAACTCCACTCCGGATGCGGGAAAGGTACTTTAGCATCGCCGTCCGGTACTTGGGGACACTCTTTGGAGTTGAGCCCCAAATCGGCTCCTGGTAGGCTCAAAGGTTCGCCCCTTCCTCCAAAGATTGGGCCATGAGGTGTTCGATGAAGCGTACCTTCCAGCCCAACAACCGGCACCGGGCCAAGACCCACGGTTTCCTTACCCGCATGAAAACCAAGAACGGCCGCCTGGTGCTCAAACGCCGGCGGGCCAAGGGACGCCATACACTGGCCCTCTAGTGCGGGTAGCCGGGCGCTACCAGGTGGTGCGGCGCCAGGACCACGCGGTTCCCGCCGCCGTTCCGCGATCCCTCCTGGGGCGCGAGCATTCCCTGGACATCCGCGTCTGGCCCTGGGCGCCCGGCGCGCGACCCCTGCTCCTGGTCACCGCGTCCCGCAAGCAGGGGCAGGCTGTGCAGCGCAACCGCTTCCGGCGCCGGGTGCGCATGGCCTTCCTCAAGATCCTGAAGGAAGGATCGGCCCCGGTTGATCTACGATACGTTGTGTGGGTCCGCCCCGCCCGCGGGGCCCCTCGAGGCTGTCCTTTCTCCTTCCATGAAATCGAAAGCCAGCTTCAGCTGGCTCTGCGCCGTTGGGACCACCGATGAAGAACAAGAACATGATTGTTTTCGTCATACTGAGTGTGGTCCTGCTGTGGGGCTACCAGTATTTGACGACCCACCTGAACCCGCCCAGGCCCGCCCAGGTGCAGTCCGCTGGTCCAGCTCCGGCAGCGGCCGGCCCGGCCGCGGCCCCAGGCGCCCCGGCGAGCCCGGCGGCCGCTCCGGCGGTGGACCTCTCGGCCCGCTTCACCTTGCGCAACGACTCCCTCGGACTCACCTGGCGCAAGGGCGACGGCGCCCTGGTCCAGGTGGAGTGGAGCGACGGCACCAAGTTCTTCCCGGAAGCGCGGCCCGGCAAGGACGAGCCGGAGGCGGGCAAGGAGTTCCCCGGCCTGGCGGCGGCGGTGAACACCCGCTTCGAAGGGGACCCGGAGGTGGCCGACGTGCCCGGCGGGCGCACGGTGACCTTCCACAACGCCCAGGGGGACCGGCTCACCTACACGGTGCCGGCCCAGGGGCACATTCTGACCATGGAGTGGACGTCCCCCAAGGGCGCGGCCCTGAACCTGCTGCCCCGCCCGGACAACCTGCAGGCGGTGCTGGGCCTGGGCCGGGTGTTCACCATCGAGCCCAGCTCCATCAAGGCAGTGGCCTGGAGCGCCATGCTCAAGGACCCCTTCTTCAGTTTCCTGGGCGCCAGGCGCAAGGAGCTGCCCCCGGCTTCCCCGCGCCTGGGCATGGACGCCGGGGTGGATTCCACCAAGCCGACCGCCAACCATTATTTCGCCGCCATCTGGGACGCTTCCCGGGAACCGGTGCGGGATCCGGCGGCGGGCTACCTCCTGGCTCCCGAGGGGGGCGGCAAGGTGTCCGCCCGGCTGTACCTGGGGCCCAAGCAGAGCGAGGACCTGGCCCAGTTCCACGCCCCCGGCGACCCGGAGTCGGGGGCCATGTTCAAGCAGGTGGTGGACTTCGGCTTCTTCGGCCTGGTGGCCAAGCTGCTGTTCCTGATCCTGCGGGGGATCCACACCTTCGTGCCCAACTGGGGCTGGGCCATCATCCTGTTCACGGTGGTCATCCGGGCCTCCCTGTGGCCCCTCAACACCAAGACCACGGTTCAGATGATGCGCATGAAGGAGCTTGAGCCGTACCAGAAGGCCCTGCAGACCAAGTACGCGAAGTTCGGCAACGACATGACCAAGAAGGCGGAGATGCAGAAGGAGCTCATGGCCTTCTACAAGAAGAACGGCCACAACCCCATGGGCGGCTGTCTGCCCATGGTGGTGCAGATGCCGGTGTTCTTCGCCCTGTGGTCCATGCTCAACGCGGTGTTCGAACTGCGCCACGCCTACTTCATCGGCTGGCTGAAGGACCTGTCCGCCTCGGACCCGTTCTACATCCTCCCGGTGCTCATGGGCCTCTCCATGATCGCCCAGCAGGCCATGACCCCGGCGGTGGGCGACCCGGCCCAGCGCAAGATGATGATGATCGTCATGCCGGTGATGTTCTCCTTCTTCTTCGCCAAGACGCCTTCCGGCCTGTGCCTCTATTACCTGATGTTCAACCTCATCGGCATCCTGCAGACCTGGCTGGTGATGCGGAGCTACAAGCCCCAGCCGGTCGTGACCTGAGGAGGAGGATCCCATGCGCAAGACGGCCCTTCCGCTGGAGCAGGCCCCCGAGGTGATGGCCCGGTGGTGCCGCCACCTGGGTTTCAACGTGAAGGCGGCCTTCGAGACATCCGGGGATGAAGCCTTGTTTCCCAACCGCCTGGTGCTCAGCGGCCCGGACGCCGGCTGGTTGTCCGGCAATAAGGGCCAAGTGTTGGATGCTTTACAGTTTCTTCTTCATGAAGCCCAGGGGGAGCGGGAGGAGAACCGGCTGGTCTACCTGGATGCCGAGTCCTACCGCCTGTTCCGGATGAAGGAGGTCATCGCCATGGCCGGGTTCGCCGCCGAGAAGGCCAAGGCCCTGGGCAGCTACACGTTCTCCTCCCTCAGCCCCCGGGAGCGGCGCTGGGTGCACATGGTGCTGAGCCGCCAGCCGGGGTTCACCACCGAGAGCGAGGGCACCGGCACCTTCAAGGCCTTGAAAGTCACCAGGGTCTGACCCGCGGCGCCGGATACCGCACCGGGGATCTTTCCAGTCCACTCTCCGGCCCATCCATGTCCGATCCCATCTGCGCCCCCGCCACTCCGCTGCTGCCCTCGGCGGTGGCCATCGTGCGCGTGTCAGGCGCCGGGCTGGGGGAACGGCTGCGCTCCCTGGCGGCCCTGCCGCCCCCCCGGGAAGCGCGCCTGCGCACCCTGGCCTGGGACAACTACCGGGAAAAGGGCCTGGTGCTGTTCTTCCCGGCCCCCCACAGCTATACGGGGGAGGACTTGGCGGAATTCCACCTGCACGGCAACCCGCTGCTGGTGAGACGTTTCCTGGAACACTTGGGAACACTTGGGATACGCCTGGCGGAGCCCGGGGAGTTCACCCGCCGGGCCCTGCTCAACGGCAAGCAGAGCCTGCTGGAGGCGGAAGCCCTGAGGGACCTGGTGAATGCCGCCACGGACACCCAGGTGCGCCAGGCCCAGGCCCGGGCCGGGGCCCTGCCCGGGTGGGTGGCCCGCGCCAAGGACGCCTTGGCCCCTTGGCTGGCCCGGGCCGAGGCCAGCGTGGACTACGGGGAAGAGGAAGGCATCGCCCTGGACCTGGCGGCCATGCGCCGGGACCTGGGTCCCCTGAAGGAATTGTTCTACGTGGAACAGGGGCGGGCCAACGCGGCGGGCTGGCTGCTGGAAGGGATCCGCCTCGCCCTGGTGGGCCGGCCCAATGCCGGCAAGAGCACCCTGTTCAACGCCCTGGCGGGCGCCGACCGGGCCATCGTCACCGAGCTGCCGGGCACCACCCGGGACGTGCTGGAGGCGCGGGTACAGTGGGCGGGCCTGCCCCTGACCCTGTTCGACACCGCCGGGCTGCGCACCAGCGAGGACCCGGTGGAACGTCTGGGGGTGGAACGGGTGCGGGGCGTCCTGGAACGGGCGGACCTGATCCTGCACTTGGTGCCGCTCCCGGACCCGGAGCCCGATCCCCGCATCCTGGAACGCCTGGCGCCCTTCGCCGGCAAGACCTTGGCCGTGCGCAACCAGGCGGACCTGGGCGGTGCGCCCGCCCCCGGGGAGCCCTGCATCTCGGCCCTGACCGGGCACCTGGAGCCCCTGGCCGCCGCCTTGCGGGAGCGGTTCCTGGGGGGGCGGGCGCCGGACGCCTGTCTGGGGGCCTTGGCCACCCGCCGCCAGCGCGACCTGCTGGATGATCTGGTGGTCCAGATGGACCTGCTGTTCCAGCTGGATCCGGGAGCTCCCCCGGAACTGGCGGCGTCGGCCCTGCAGGGGGCCTGGGGGCTGCTGGCCCGGCTCACCGGCGAGGACCGGGCTGAGTCGGCGCTGGACCAGGTCTTCTCCGGGTTCTGCCTGGGCAAATGACGGTCAGACCGTCGGCTGGATGAGGTAGTCGACCCTGGCCGCGAACCGGTCCCGGTCCTGTTCGAAAGCTTCCCGGCTCACCAGGCTCTCGGGGCCCTCGGCCCGGTCCACCGCCAGGATGCCGTCCAGGTGGTCGCACTCGTGCTGGAGCAGCTCCGATTCGGCCCGGCCCAGCCGCTCCCAGTGCTGGCGCTGGCCAGTCTCGTCCTGGAAGGCCAGGGAGATGGAGGCGTGCCGGCGCACCCGCACCAGCAGCCACGGGAAGCACATGCAGTCGTCCCACAGGGTGAAGGTCTCGGGGCTGGTCCAGGTGATTTCGGGATTGATGAGGGAGCGGGTGCCCTGGCCCAGGTTCACGGCGATGAAGCGCCTGGGGATGCCGATCTGGGGGGCCGCCACCCCGCGGCCGAACCCATGCTCCCGGCGGAAGGCGTCCAGGACCGCCTGCAGGCGGGCGCTCTCGGCCCGGAAGGCCGGGTCCCGCACGTCCAGGACCGGCTGGGCCTGGAGGCGCAGCCGGGGATCACCCAGGGGCAGGATGGCGTCGGACATGGAACCTCCGGTGGCATTGGAGCTTCCATTGTCCCACGGTGGCCCTTTTCCGCGATAATCGCCCTGGGAGCGTACATGAAAGCGGGATTCGAAGCGGTCATCGGTCTGGAAGTGCATGTGCAGCTGCTCACCCGCTCCAAGATGTTCTGCGCCTGCCCGAACCGTTACGGCGGTGAGCCCAATACCCGCACCTGTCCGGTGTGCCTGGGCCTGCCGGGCACCCTGCCGGTGCTCAACGGGGCAGCCGTGCGCATGGCCATCGCCCTGGGGCTGGCCCTGGAAGGGCGGATCCAGGCCCGCAGTACGTTCTACCGCAAGCAGTACTTCTACCCGGACCTCCCCAAGGGCTACCAGATCACCCAGGGGCCGGTGCCGGTGGTGCAAGGGGGGCGCCTGCGCATCCCCGGTGATCCCCAGGTGCGGAGCGGGGCGGGGCTGGTGGAAGTGGGCGTCGAACGGGTCCACCTGGAGGAGGACGCGGGCAAGTCCAACCACGACCCGGTCTCCGGCTGCTCGTTCGTGGACCTGAACCGGGCCGGCGTGCCCCTGCTGGAGATCGTGGGCGCCCCGCACCTGCGGAGCGGGCAGGAGGCCTATGACTATCTGAAGGCGGTGCACCGCCTGGTGACCTTCCTGGGCATCTGCGACGGCAACCTGGAGGAAGGTTCCATGCGCTGCGACGCCAACGTGAGCCTGCACCGCCCGGGCGATCCCCTGGGCACCCGGGTGGAAGTGAAGAACATCAATTCCTTCCGGTTCGTGCGCCAGGCCCTGGACTTCGAAATCGGCCGCCAGGTCGCCCTGGCGGAACAGGGGCAGGGGTTCCCACCGGAAACCCGGGGCTGGGACGCTTCCACCGGTGAGACCCGCAGCCTGCGGGGCAAGGAGGCGGCCATGGACTACCGGTACTTCCCGGAGCCGGACCTGCCAGCCCTGGTGATCGCCCCGGCCGAGATCGAGGCGGTCCGGCGCACCCTTCCGGAGCTGCCCGAGGCCCGGTTCACCCGCTTCCAGGCCCAGTACGGGGTGTCCGGCCCGGAGGCCGCCACCCTGCTCCAGAGCCTGGCCTTCGCGGACTTCTTCGAGGCGGTGGCGGCCGCCGGGAACCCCAGGCAGGCCGCCAACTGGATGCTGGGGGAGGTGAGCCGGACCCTGAACGAGCGGGGCCTGGTCATCCAGGACCTGGGCCTGGGGGCGGCCCACCTGGGGGAGCTGATCGGTTTGGTGGAGCGCGGGACCATCACCCTGAAGACGGCCAAGGAGACGGTCTATCCGGCCCTGCTGGCGGGAGAGGGCGGTCCCGGGGCCGTGGTGGCGCGCCTGGGGCTGGGCCAGGTCTCGGACCGGGACCTGATCGTGGCCCTGGCCCAGACCGTCCTGGGCGCCAACCCGGCCCAGCTGGCCCAGTACCGCGCCGGCAAAGGCAACCTGAGAGGGTTCTTCGTGGGCCAGGTGATGAAGGCGGGGCAGGGGCGGGTGAACCCGCAGGTGGTGAACCAGGTGCTTGACCAGCTCCTGGCGGTGGTGGAGGAACCGTGACCGAGAACGATCCCAACCCTGACGCGCCGGGCGCGCCGGACCCGGCGCCCAAGGACCGGGATGCCTGGAAGCTGGTGTACTTCGGCCAGATCTCCAGGGACCTGGTGCCGTACCACCCGGAGCCGCCCGAAGCCCCCGAAGACGAACTCACCCAGGCGGCCCTCACGGACCCGGACCGTGCCACCCAGGGTGAGACCCTGGCGCACCCCGGCCCCACCTTCTGGCGGGTGCTGGCGGTGCTGGCGTTGGCGGTGGTGGCCCTGGCGGTGGTTTTCTGGCGCACCCGCTGAACCCCGCTGGTATCCTTCCCCGCACACCGTAGGAGGGGGTCCATGCGCCTGCGCATCAACGGCCGGGGCCAGGACGCCCCGTTCCTGGCCACGGTGGCGGACCTGGCCCGGTGGCTCGACCTGCCTCCGTTCGGCAGCGCGGTGGAACTCAACGGCCAGGTGGTGCGCCGGGCCGACCACGAAACCACCCCCCTGCGGGACGGAGACGCCCTGGAGGTGGTGCGCCTGGTGGGAGGCGGTTGATCCGGGAGCCATCGGCGTTACCATCAGGGCCATCCAGACCCAGGGTGCGCCATGTTGAAGCCCTTTCCCTTGTCGGACGTGTACCAACTCCTGGAGCCGGGCCCGGTGGTGCTGCTCACCACCGCCCACAAGGGCCGGACCAACGTCATGGCCATGTCCTGGCACATGATGGTGGAGTTCCAGCCGCCCCAGGTGGCCTGCATCGTCAGCGGCGCCAACCACAGTTTCACCGCCCTGCGCCGCACCGGGGAGGCGGTGCTGGCCATCCCCACCGCGGACCTGGCGGGCCAGGTGGCGCGGGTGGGCAACTGCTCCGGGCGGGACACGGACAAGTTCGCCGCCGGCGGTCTCACGCCCGTATCCGCCGGGAAAGTCTCGGCGCCCCTGGTGGCCGAGTGCTACGCCAACCTGGAGTGCCGGGTGATCGATACCCGCCTGGTGGGGCGCTACAACATGTTCATCCTGGAAGTGGTCCAGGCCTGGATCAACCGCGGCCGGCGCCGGGCCCGGACCCTGCATCACCAGGGTTATGGAAAGTTCACCGTGGACGGGGACGTGATCCGGGTGAGGTCCAATAAACCTTAGAGCCTCCCCCACTGAGACACCCTCTCAGGTCCGGGCCAGCACTTCCCAGCGTCCGCCCTTGAAGTCCACCTGGGCCCGGATCCGGCCCAGGGCGGAGAGGTCCAGGTCCACGGGCTGGCCCCCGGCCGGAGTGTCGGAGGTGAAACGGTGGAATTCGTCCACCAGGCCCTGCTGCAGCAACCCCTTGGCCAGCTGCCCGCCCCCTTCGAACAGCACCCGGCCAACGCCCCGGGCGGCCAATTCGTGCAGGAGGTGGCGCAGGCTGCAGCCGGCGGAGCTGGGGGGCAAGCGCAAGTCCTCCACGTCCCGGATGGGGGACAGGTCCTCCACCACCGCCCGCAGGACCGGCTGCCCCGCCACCTGCTGCCATACCCGGCGGTCGGCGGGGAGGCGTCCGTGGCTGTCCAGGACCACCCGCAGGGCCTGGCGGTGGGGAGCGGTGGGGGCGTGCCACCGGTCGGTGAGCATGGGATCGTCCACCTGCACGGTCCAGCGCCCCACCACGATGGCTTCGGTGGCCCGGCGCAAGGCATGGGCCAACTGCTGGATCTCGGGGGTGGTCACCTGGGTGCTGACCCCCTCCGGCCCGGTGGAACCGTCCGAGCCCAGGGCCAGCTTGAGCATCACCCAGGGCAGGCCGGTCTGGATGAGCTTGAAGAAGGGGGCGTGGAACCGGGTGCAGGTGCTCCCCAGCACCCCTTCCTGGATGGCGATGCCGTGGGCCTGGAGGATAGCCACGCCGCCTCCGTCCACCCGTGGGTTGGGGTCCCGGACCCCCACCACCACCCGGCGGATGCCGGCCCGGACGAGGGCGCTGGTGCAGGGCGGGGTGCGGCCGTGGTAGCAGCAGGGCTCGAGGGTCACGTAGGCGGTGGCGCCCCGGGGATCCTGGTCCCGGCTCTCCGCGTCCCGCAAGGCCATGATCTCTCCGTGGGGGTCCCCGGCACGGGTATGCACCCCCCGCCCCAGCACCCGCCCGTCCCGGACCAGCACGCAGCCCACGGGCGGGTTGGGGCTGGACAGCCCGACGCCCTGCATCCCTTCCCGCAGGGCCAGGGCCATGAAACTCTCGTCGCCCGATAGGCGCACCGGATCCGGGAACGGGCCCCCGCAGGCCAGTTCCCAGGCCAGGTCGGGGGTCAGCGGCCTAGACATCCAGCAACCCGTCCACGAACGCTTCCGGATCGAAGGGCACCAGATCGTCCAGCTGCTCGCCCACCCCCACGAAGGCGATGGGCAGCTTCAGGCGCTCCAGGATGGGCACCGCCACCCCGCCCTTGGCGGAGCCGTCCAGCTTGGTGAGGATCAGGTCCGTGACCCCGGCCGCCTGCTTGAAGGCCTCCGCCTGCACCAGGCCGTTCTGGCCGGTGGTGGCGTCCAGCACCAGCAGCACCCGGTGGGGCGCCTCCGGGATGACCTTCTGCAGGCTGCGCCGGATCTTGTCCAGCTCGCGCATGAGATGGTCCTTGGTGTGCAGCCGCCCGGCGGTGTCCACCAGCACCCACGGCACCTTCCTGGCCAGGGCGCTGGCGGCGCCGTCGTAGGCGATGGCGGCCGGGTCGCCGCCCATCTGGTTGCGGATCACCGGCACGCCGGCCCGCTGCGCCCACAGCTCCAGCTGGTCGATGGCGGCGGCCCGGAAGGTGTCCCCGGCCACCACCAGCACCTGGTCGCCCCGGGCCTTCAGGTGGGCGGCCAGCTTGCCCAGGGTGGTGGTCTTGCCCACGCCGTTCACCCCCACCAGCAGCATCACCTGGGTGCCGTCAAGGGTGAAGGGGCGGGGCGGCACCTGGCGCAGGATCTTGAGGAGTTCATCTTTCAGGATGGCCTTGGGGTCGATCTCGTCGGCCTTCTTCAGTTCGAAGCGCAGGCGGTCCATGAGCCGGGCCACCGCGTGCACGCCCAGGTCCGCCTGCAGCAGGAGATCCTCCATCTCCTCCAGCTGGCCTTCGTCCAGGCGGCGCAGGCCCAGCAGGCGGCCCATGGGCGCCAGCACCAGTTCCTGGGTGCGCTGGAGTCCCTGCTTGAACTTGGTGAAGAGGGTTCCGAACAGGCTCAACGGGACCTCTTGGCGGTCGCCGTCAGGTCGCCCTTGCCGGAACCCGGCTTGGCGGCCATCCCGGGCTCGGCCTTGGCCCGCCTGCGCTTCTCCGGCCGCACCCAGCCTTCCAGGGCGATCTCGAAGACTTCCTCCACGTGCTTGACGGGGTGGAACTTGAGCTTGCGCCGCACCTCAGGGGCGATCTCCTCCAGGTCCTTCTGGTTGGTGAAGGGGATGAGGACGTTCTTGATGCCCACCCGCAGGGCCGCCAGGGCCTTCTCCTTGAGCCCGCCGATGGCCAGGACCTCGCCCCGCAGGTCGATCTCCCCGGTCATGGCGAACGTGTTCTTCACCGGGACGCCCTTGAGCACCGAGAGCAGCACCGTGGCCATGGCCACCCCAGCGCTGGGGCCGTCCTTGGGGATCGCCCCCTCCGGGAGGTGGATGTGCAGGTCGTTCTTCTGAAACGCCTCCGCGTCGATCCCGAAGGCGTCCCCACGGCTGCGGATGTAGCTGAGGGCGGCCTGGGCGCTCTCCTTCATCACATCGCCCAGTTGGCCGGTGAGCACCAGTGCGCCCTTGCCGGGCATCTTCAGGGCTTCCACGAACAGCACTTCGCCGCCGGTGGAGGTCCAGGCCAGGCCCGTCACCACGCCCACCCGGGGCGCCTTGAGCCGCTCATCCTGGAGCAGCTTCACGGGGCCCAGAAGTTCGTGCACGTTCTTCTCGGTGAGCACCAGCTTGCCCTTCAACTCGCCCTCGGCCACCTTGCGGGCGACCTTGCGGCACACCGTGCCGACCTCCCGTTCCAGCTGGCGCACCCCGGCCTCCCGGGTGAAGCCGGTGATCAGGGCCTGGAGGCCCTTGACGGTGAACTCCACCTGCTCGGCCGTGACCCCGTTCTTGGCCAGCTGGCGGGGGACGAGGTGGCGCTCGGCGATGCCGATCTTCTCCTCCAGGGTGTAGCTGGAGAGGTGGATGATCTCCATGCGGTCCTTGAACGCCGGCTGGATGGGATCCAGTTCGTTGGCGTTGGTGAGGAACAGCACCTGGCTCAGGTCGATGGGGACGTTCATGTAGTGGTCCCGGAAGGTATGGTTCTGCTCGGGATCCAGCACCTCCAGGAGGGCCGCGGAGGGATCGCCGCGCAGGTCCCGGCCGATCTTGTCCACCTCGTCCAGCATGATCACCGGGTTCATGGACCCGATCTGGTGCAGGGCCTGGACGATCCGCCCGGGCATGGCGCCCACGTAGGTGCGCCGGTGGCCGCGGATTTCGCTCTCGTCGTGGACCCCGCCCAGGGAGATGCGGGAGAACTTGCGCCCGAGCGCCCGGGCCACGCTGCGGCCCAGGCTGGTCTTGCCGGTGCCCGGGGGGCCCACGAAGCAGAGGATGGTGCCCTTGTGCTCCGGGTTCAGCTTGCGCACCGCCAGGTACTCCACCAGGCGGTCCTTGATCTTCTCCAGGCCGTAGTGGTCCTCGTCCAGGGTGCGCTTGGCCTCCTTCAGGTCCAGGTTGTCCTCGGTGATGGCGCCCCAGGGCATCTCGGTCATCCACTCCAGGTAGGTGCGGGTCACCGCGGTCTCGCTGGAGTCCGGGTGCATGCGCTCCAGCTTCTTGAGGTTGCGGTCGATCTCCGTGAGCGGTTCCGGGGGCACCTTGAGCTTGGCGATCTTGTCCCGGAAGGCCTGGATCTCCTCCGCCAGCTCGCTGCCCTCCCCCAGTTCCTGCTGGATGGCCTTGAGCTGCTGGCGCAGGTAGTACTCCCGCTGGCTCTTGTCCATCTCCCCGCGGGCTTCCATGGTGATCTTCTGCTGCACTTCCAGCAGGTCGATCTCCCTCATCAGCAGCTCGTTGACGCGCTTGAGCCGGCTCACGGGGTTGGCGATCTCCAGCACCTCCTGCATCTGGGGCGGCTTGATGTCCAGGTTGGACGCCACCATGTCCGCCAGGCGTCCGGGGCTGTCCAGGTTGGCGGCGATCACCAGCACTTCCTGGGGCAGGTTCTTGCCCAGGGCCACCGCTTTCTCGAGAGTCTGCTTCACCGACCGCAGCAGGGCGTCCAGTTCGATGTCGTGCTCGCCGATCTCCGGTTCCGCCAGGATCTCCACCTTGGCCTTGAACTGGGTTTCGGTCTCGGTGAAATACTCCACCCGCACCCGTTGCAGCCCCTGCACCAGCGCCCGCACCCGGCCGTCAGGCAGTTTCAGCACCCGCATGATCAGGGCCGCGGTGCCCACCGAATACATCTCGTCCGGCCCCGGATCCTCCACTTCCATCTGCTTCTGGGACAGCAGCAGGATCATCCGGCTCTCCACCAGGGCGGTGTCCACCGCCCGCAGGGATTTCTCCCGGCTCACGGAAAGGGGCAGGATCACGTAGGGATACACAACCACATCGCGAAGCGGAAGGACCGGCAGGACATCAGGGATCTTGGGCGATTCTTCGAGCATTTGCGGAATGACGATTTCTTCGGCCACGGAATACCTCTGGCTAACAGTCTAACCCTTGCGGAGCTTGCTCCGCATAGGGTTGCTTGGGCCCGGCACGGGCGCCTGGCTCAGTGGGCTTTGCGGCGCTTGGGTGGGGCCGGCCTGTCGGCGGCCACGCCTGGGAACAGGGGTGTGGCCTTGAAGGGCTCCTGGACCGGCCGGGGCGGGGGCGGCTCCGGGGCCGGCTCCGCCACCGGCTGGGCGGGGCGCAGGAGCCGGGGCGCCAGGGGCGGGGCGCTGGGCATGAGGGCTTCCAGGGCCCGCACGAAGTCCGGCAGGTCCTTGAAGTCACGGTAGACGCTGGCGAACCGCACGTAGGCCACCGAATCGATGTGCTTCAGGGCGTCCATGACCAGCTCTCCCAGGTTGCGGCTGGGCACTTCCCGGTCGGGCTGCTCCATGAGCTTGGCCTGGATGTCTCCCACCGCTTCTTCCAGAGTGGCCAGGGAGACTGGGCGCTTCTGGCAGGCGGCCATGATACCCCGCAGCAGCTTCTGGCGGTCGAAGGGCTCGCGCCGGCCGTCCTTCTTGACGATGAGGATGGGCACTTCCTCAAGCCGCTCATAGCTGGTGAAACGCCGGCCACACTTCAGGCACTCCCGCCGGCGGCGGATGGCATCCCCTTCCCGGGTTTCCCGGGAATCCACGACCTTGTCCTCAAGGTGGCCACAGAACGGGCAGCGCATGGGTCCAGGTTAACCCAAGAACGGCCGTCATGTTCCACGTGGAACGCGGGACGGGAGGGCGGTCCGGCCGCGCCAAGGAAAAGCCTGAAAAGAGGACGCGGAGGAACGGAGACGCGGAGGGGGAATAGGCTTGGCCCTTCTCGGAAACGCCTGGGAAATAACCAATGCAGCATGTCCTGCCTACGGCATTCTACCCAGGCTGCCGAGGCTTGGCGGGGTTCGGGGCCGAGCCTCAAGATTGGTGATTCAAATTATAGAAATTAAAGGTCTTATCGTGTCTGGCCTGGCCCCGTGAGTTTAGTCACGTCCCTGGCATAATCCATGGGAATGGGTCGACTTTAGCCCGCGCCAGCGTGTACCCTTCATCGGTGAACGGTTGATCGTCACCCTTCCTGATTCGAGGTTGCCCTATGCGCTACTTGCCCACGGCTCCTTTGGAAGATCGCGCCCTGCTTGATGCCATCGGGGTGGATCGCGCCGAGGATCTCCTGCGGGGGATTCCGGAAAAGCTCCGCCTGGACCGGGAACTGGACCTTCCCGGGCAGCAGTCGGAGCAGGAAGTCCTCCAGCAGATGGAGGCCCTGGCGGCCATGAACACGCCATTCCGGTCCCGGTTCCTGGGCGCCGGCGCCTACGACCACTTCGTTCCGGCGGCGGTGGACCAGATGACCAGCCGCCAGGAATGGTTCACGGCCTACACCCCGTACCAGCCGGAGATCAGCCAGGGCACCCTGCAGCACATCTTCGAGTACCAGACCCTCATGTGCGACCTCACCGGCCTGGACGTGGGCAACGCCAGCCTCTACGACGGTGGCACCGCCTGCGTGGAAGCGGCGCTCATGGCCGTGCGTTTGCAGAAGAAGCGCAAGACCATCCTGATCTCCGCCGCCCTGCATCCCCATTACCAGGAGGTGCTCTGCACCAACATCACCCCCCACGAAGGCCTCAAGCTCGTGCTGGTGGGCCTCAAGGACGGAGTCACGGACCTGGACGACCTGGCGGCCAAGCTCGACGGCGACGTGGCCGCCGTGCTGGTGGGCTACCCCAACTTCCTGGGCTCCGTCGAGGACCTGAAAGCCGTCGCCGACGCCGCCCACGGGGCTGGCGCCCTGGTGGTCTCGGTCACCCAGGAGGCCCTGGCCTTCGGCTGGCTGGAAGCCCCCGGCAAGGTGGGGGCCGACCTGGCCTGCGGCGAGGCCATGTCGTTCGGCAACCGGCTGAATTTCGGCGGGCCCTACCTGGGCTTCATGACGGTCAAGGACGCCTTCAAGCGGGAGATCCCCGGCCGGCTGGTGGGCCAGACCCGGGACCTGGACGGGCAGGTGGGCTACGTGCTCACCCTCACCGCCCGGGAGCAGCACATCCGCCGGGACAAGGCCACGAGCAACATCTGCTCCAACCAGGGCCTGGTGGCGCTGCGGGCCAACATCTTCCTGCAGCTGGCCGGCCCCGAGGGGATCAGAGGCTTGGCCGAGCAGAACGCCGCCAAGGCCCAGTACCTGCGGGCGCGCCTGCTGGAACTGCCGGACTTCACCCCCAAGTTCCAGGCCCCGTTCTTCAACGAGTTCGTCACCCACTACCGGGGCGACGTCAAGGCCCTCCAGGCGGAGTGCGCCAAGGCCGGCATCCTGCCCGGCCTGGACCTGACCCCCTACGCCGCCGACCTCAAGAACTGCATCCTGTGGTGCGCAACCGAACTGAACAGCCGCGGGCAGATGGAGGAACTGGTGGAAGTCCTGGCCCGGGTCCCGAGCCTGGTTGGATAAGGAATTCAGACATGACCACCCGCACCCGCGAACCCCTCATCTTCGAACGTTCGGTGCCCGGCAAGACCGGCATGGACCTGCCCCGCCTGGACGTGCCTCCGGCTAAGGACACCCGCCCCGCCCACCTGAAGCGGTCAGCCTTCGAGGCCCTGCCTTCGGTGAGCGAAGTGGACGTGATCCGCCACTTCACCCGGCTCTCCCACGGCAACTACGGCGTGGACGACGGCCTCTACCCCCTGGGCTCCTGCACCATGAAGCACAACCCCAGGCTCAATGAGAGGGTAGCGGCCCTGCCCGGGTTCACCGAAACCCATCCCATGGCCCAGGTGGCGTACGTGCAGGGCAACCTGGCCCTGCTGTACAACCTCCAGGAGTGGCTCAAGGAGATCACCGGGCTCCCCGGGGTCACCCTCCAGCCCAGCGCCGGCGCCGCCGGCGAACTCACCGGGGTCATGCTGATCCGCCAGTACCACCTGGCCAAGGGCGCCAAGCGCCGGGTCATCCTGCTGCCGGACAGCGCCCACGGCACCAACCCGGCCACCGCCGCCATGGCCGGCTACGAGGTGGTGGTGGTGGCCTCCCAGGCGGACGGCACCGTCAGCTTCGACGACGTCACCGGCGCCGACGGCAAGATGCAGAAAGGGCTCGGCACCCTCCTGGCGGAACTGGGCCAGGACGTGGCCGGGCTCATGGTCACCAACCCCAACACCCTCGGCATCTTCGAATACCGCATCCAGGAGATCGCCGAGGCGATGCACCAGGTGGGCGCCCTCCTGTACATGGATGGCGCCAACATGAACGCCATGGTGGGCGTGGCGCGCCCGGGCGACTTCGGCGTGGACGTCATGCACCTGAACCTGCACAAGACCTTCTCCACCCCCCACGGGGGCGGCGGGCCCGGGTCCGGCCCGGTGGCCTGCAGCAAGGCCCTGGAACCTTTCCTGCCCCGCCCGCTGGTGGTGCGGGACACGGTCCAGGTGGGCGAGGGCCAGGTGCCCCGGCACACCTACCGCCTGGACTGGGACCGCCCCGAGAGCATCGGCAAGGTGCACGCCTTCTTCGGCAACTACGGCATCGTGGTGCGGGCCATGGCCTACTGCCTCAGCCACGGCGGCGACGGGCTCAAGGCGGCCACCCTGCGGGCCATCGTCAACGCCAACTACATCCGCAAGGAACTGGCCGGGACCTACCACATGGAATACCAGACCCCGACCCTGCACGAAGTGATCCTGGACGACAGCTACCTGAACGCCTACGACGTGCACACCCTGGACGTGGCCAAGGGCCTCATCGACCGCGGCTTCCATCCGCCCACCATCTACTTCCCGGCGATCGTCCACGGCGCCCTGATGATCGAGCCCACCGAAAGCGAGAGCAAGGAAGAGATGGACGCCTTCATCGCGGCCATGAAGGACATCGCCAGGCAAGCCGCCGAGGACCCCGAGGCCCTGCACCAGGCCCCCGTGAAGGTCGGCATGCGCCGTCTGGACGAGACCGCCGCCGCCCGCAAGCCAGTGCTCCGCTGGACGAAGGCCTAGCCAGGCCCGTCGCCCTGGCCGCCGCCGGCCCTTCGCCCAGCGGATGGCCGGCGGCGGAAGGGACCCGGGCACGGATTCAAGGTCCTGGTGTTAACCTCAAACCAGTCGTCTGGGAGCGCGCATGGTGGTCGGGAAGGGTAGGGGGATGGTCCTTTGGGGGCTAGTGACTGGCCTGGGGCTGGTGACTGGCTTCCAGGCGGGCTGTCACAAGGGCAGCCATGAGGACAATGCCGTGGAGGCCCCGAGCGTGACCTACCAGACCCCGGTCATGCTGGCCACCGCCGGCCAGCCCTTCGCCAGCGTGGCCCCGGTCGCCCAGGCGTACATCCACAACCAGGGGGTGGGCACCATCGTCACCACCGGCATCACCTTCTCGGTGAGCCCGGCCCTGCCTGGCGGCCTGACCCTGGATCCGGCCACGGGGGTCATTTCCGGGACGCCCCAGGCGGTGGCCGCCACGGCTCCCTACGTGGTCAGCGCCACCAACCAGGGCGGTCCGGGCACCTTCACCGTGCAGCTGGGAGTCCAGGCCACGTCCCCGGTGACCCTGTCCTACAACGGCGCCGGCGCCGCCGCCGGGGCGGTGGGATCCTGGCTGACCTTGTCCCCTCCCACCGTGTCGGGCGGGGCGGCCACCGGGTTCGGCGTAAGCCCGGCCCTGCCCGCCGGGCTGGTGCTGGCTCCCGACAGCGGGCTGGTTTCGGGCAGGCCCGCCGCGGCCCTGGCCCCCACCACCTTCACCCTCACGGCCACGACCCCGTCCGGCAGCGCCAACGCCCCCTTCGTCCTGCTGGTGGCCGCCGCACCCACCCCGGCGCCGGTGGGCCTGGCCTGCCCGGACCTGGTGGCCGCCTCGGGGCAGCCCTTCACGGGACCTCTCCCGACCCTCACGTCCGGCGCCGACCTGGTCTACACCATCGCCCCGGCCCTGCCCGCCGGCCTGAACCTGGATCCCCTCACGGGCCAGGTCACCGGGACCCCCGCGGCGTCCAGCGCCCAGGCGCCCTATGTCCTCACCGCCGCCAACGCCCTCGGCAGCGCGGTGGTAACCCTTCAGGTCACCGTGAATTGACCCTCTAAGATTCCCGGAACGTCACCTTGTTGATTTCCGCAAGCGTGGTGATGCCCTGGCGGACCTTCTCCACCGCGCTTTCCCGCAGGGTCTGCATGCCGTGGGCCCGGGCGGCGGCCTTGATCTCCCGCACCGAGGCCCGGCGGGTGATCAGTTCCCGGATGTCGTCGTTCATGCCCATGAACTCGATGATGGCCTGCCGGCCCCGGAACCCGGTGCCGTTGCATTCCACGCAGCCCACCCGGTCGTAGAGGGTGGCGGTGCGCAGCCAGCCGGGATCCAGGCCGTTCTCGGTCAGCTCGGCCTCGCCGGGCGGGGCCAGGGGTCGCTTGCACTTGGCGCACAGGGTGCGCACCAGGCGCTGGGCCAGGATGCAGTTCAGGGCCGAGACGAAGTTGTAGACTTCAACACCCATGTGCTGGAACCGGCTGAGCACGTCCAGGGTGTGGTTGGCGTGCACGGTGGTGAACACCAGGTGCCCGGTGAGGGCCGACTGGATGGCGATCTGGGCGGTCTCCGGGTCGCGGATCTCGCCCACCAGGATCTTGTCCGGGTCGTGGCGCAGGATGGAGCGCAGCCCCACGGCGAAGGTGAGGCCCTTCTTCTCGTTCACCGGGATCTGGGTGACGCCCTCCAGCTGGTATTCCACCGGGTCCTCGATGGTGATGAGCTTGTCCTCGGGGCTGCGGATCTCGCTGAGGACCGCGTAGAGGGTGGTGGTCTTGCCGCTGCCGGTGGGGCCGGTGACCAGGAACATGCCGTACGGCTCCCGGGCGAACCGGCGCAGGCGCACGAGCTCGGTGGGGGAGAAGCCCAGGATCTCCAGGTTCAGGGTCTTGAATTCCTCGCTCAGGTTCTCCTTGTCCAGGATGCGGATGACCGAGTCCTCCCCGTGGATGGTGGGCATGATGCTCACCCGGAAGTCGATGGCCCGGCCCCGCACCTTGAGCTTGAAACGGCCGTCCTGGGGCTTGCGCTTCTCGGCGATGTCCAGTTCCGACATGACCTTGATGCGGCTGATGATGGGCGAGGCGAAACGCTTGTCGATGGGGTCGGCGGCCGGGTACAGGCTGCCGTCGATGCGGTACTTGATCTGGAAGCCGTTGCTGGTGGTCTCCAGGTGGATGTCCGAGGCGCGCCGCTGCAGGGCGTTGAAGATGGCCGTGTCCACCAGGCGGATGATGGGGGCCTCCTCCTTGTCGGTGAGGTTCTCCAGGTCCAGCTCCTCCTCCACGTCCTCTTCCCGCAGCACCTGGACCCGCAGGGCCTCCCCGGCCTCGTCCATGACCTTCTGGCCGCTCTCGGACTTCTTGAGCACCACCTGGATCTGGGCCATGGGCGCGGCGGCGAAGCGCAGGGGGCGCTTCAGGTGGCTGCGGAGCAGGTCCTGGGCCACCACGTCCAGGGGGTCGGCCATGGCCAGCCACAGGTAGCCGTCCCGGTCGTGCACCGGCACAAACCGGTGTTTCAACATCAAGTCCAGGGAGACAGCCTGGAACAAGGCGAAGTCCACCGGCTCCCGGGTCAGGTCCAGGGTGGGATAGAGCGGCTCGGGGCGCGCCTCGGGCTTGGGAAGTCCGTCCGAAGGCAGGCCCTGACTGAGTTCAGCGGTGAAAGGTGCAACACTTGTTGGGGTTTGCGGCGTGGTTTCGGGTATCATGGCCTTAATGGTAATGCTTCGGGCGCGCCCGTGGCCGAAAAGGTGCCGTCACGGACCTGGGCCACGGAGAGGTAGCCGTTGACCCCCCTTAGGGCGGGCATGACAATAGAACTTTTCATCTCTCATCCGCCTGGGAGGCACCATGCGCGGTTATCTACCGGTCCTACTTCTCATCCTCATCGCCATCGCCCTGCCGGTGGTGATCCTGACCGTATGCTGGCTGCTGCGGCCGCACGTGCCCAGCGCGGCCAAGTACTCCACTTATGAATGTGGCATTAAAACCCAGTCCGAGGCCCGGGAGCAGTTCTCGGTGCGTTACTATCTGGTGGCGGTCATGTTCCTCGTGTTCGACGTGGAAACCGTGTTCCTGATGCCATGGGCCATCCAGATGAAGGAACTGGCCGTCTTCGGCCTGGTGGAGATCGGCATCTTCCTGTTCCTCCTGCTGTTCGGCTACGGCTACATCTGGTCCAAAGGAGCCCTTACATGGGAATGATGAATCAGCCCACCGCGCTGGAGCATATCCTCATCACGACCAAAGTTGAAAAAATCATCAATTGGTCCCGGGCCACCAGCGTGTGGCCCATGACGTTCGGGCTGGCCTGCTGCGCCATCGAGATGATGGCCGCCGGGGCTTCCCGGTTCGATTTCGACCGGTTCGGGGCCGGGATCTTCCGGGCCACCCCCCGCCAGAGCGACCTGATGATCGTGGCCGGCACCGTCACATACAAGATGGCGCCCATCATCAAGCTGCTGTACGACCAGATGCCGGAACCCAAGTGGGTGATCGCCCTGGGCAGCTGCGCCACCGCCGGGGGCCCGTTCGACAGCTACCACACCATCCAGGGCGTGGACAAGGTCGTCCCCGTGGACGTGTACATTCCGGGCTGCCCGCCGCGCCCGGAGAGCCTCATCTACGGATTCATGAAGCTCCAGGACAAGATCATGGCCAGCAGCATGGCCGACCGGTACAAGGAAATCTTCGAGGCGGTGGTCTAGGTGCCGTCAGGGGCTCTGCCCCTTGCGGCACCTTGTGCTCTGGAGTGCTAGTCATGGAAAACAACCCGAATTCCGAACCCGAGACCCAGGCCGGGCCCTGCGCGTACGACCTCAAGGCGGCGCCCAACCGCCAGGTGGTGCTGCCCAAGACCGTGCCCCTGCCCAGCCTGAAGCTCTGGCGGGCCGAGCAGGAGGCCGCCGCCGCCGCGGAAGCCGCCAAGTGGCAGAAGACCCTCGCCGACTACGAGGCGGCCAAGGCCAAGGCCGAGGCGGAAGGCAAGGACGCGCCCAAGCCCCCGGTTCGGCCGGTGGCCAAGCCGGATGCCAACGACATGAAGTTCCCCGCGCCCGCCCCGGCCACCGATCCGGACCTGCTCAGGCTGCAGGAGGTGCTGGGGGACAAGGTGGAGGAGGCTTTCCAGCAGGCCGGGGAGCTCACCTGCCAGGTGGCCCGGGAAGCGGTCCAGGAAGCCCTGCGGCTGTGCCGGGACGACGACGCCCTGCATTACGAGATGCTGGCCGACGAGACCGCCACCCACTACCCGGCGGCCAAGGACTTCGCCTTCTCGGTGGTCTACCACCTCACCAGCATCCGCCGGCGCAAGCGGATGCGGCTGCGCATCCTGATCCCCGATGGGTTCGAGCCGGACACGGCGACCACCGTCTACCCTACCGCCAACTGGCTGGAGCGGGAGGTCTGGGACATGCTGGGCATCCGTTTCAGCGGGCACCCGGACATGACCCGCATCCTGTGCCCGGAGGGCTGGGAGGGCCACGCCCTGCGCAAGGAATACCCGGTGCTGGGCCTGGGCCAGCGGGAGATCGACTTCCGGGAGGACCGCAGCGGCATGCTCAACCGGCGCGCGCTGGAGAAGGCCGGCTTCCAGAGTCTCAACCTCAATCCCCCCAAGGCGGAATAACGAAGCCGGATCTAGGAGTTCCTTGTGTTCAAGAACGAGGAGATGGAAATCAACATGGGGCCGCAGCACCCGTCGACCCACGGGGTGCTCCGGCTCAAGCTCAAGCTGGACGGCGAGATCATCAGGCATTGCCGCCCGGTGATCGGCTACCTGCACCGGGGGGTGGAGAAGATCTGCGAGAACAAGACCTTCTTCCAGGGCCAGGTGTGGACCGACCGCATGGACTACTGCTCGGCGGTGGCCAACAACCTGGGCTGGGCCGAGGCGGTGGAGAAGCTCTTCGGCATCACCGTGCCCCGCCGGGCCAAGTACATCCGGACCATGCTCAACGAGTACAACCGGCTGGCCTCGCACCTGATCTGGCTGGCCACCCACGCCCTGGACATCGGCGCCATGACCGTGTTCCTGTACGCGTTCCGGGAGCGGGAGGCGGTCCTGGACCTGTTCGAGGCCTTCTGCGGCGCCCGGCTCACCACCACGGCGTTCCGCATCGGCGGACTGCGGGAGGACCTGCCGCCGGGCTTCGAGAAGATGGCCCGGACGTTCCAGGCCAGGTTCCTGGCCTGCATCGACGAGTATGAGACCCTGCTCACCGAGAACCGGATCTGGAAGAAGCGCACCATCGGGGTGGGCATCCTCAAGGCCGACGACGCCATCGCCATGGGCGTGACCGGGCCGGTGCTGCGGGCCGCCGGGGTGCCGTACGACATCCGCAAGGCCTTCCCGTACGCCGCCTACGACGAGATGGAGTTCGCCATCCCCACCAAGCCCGAGGCTGACACCTACGCCCGCTACCTGGTGCGCCTGGAGGAGATGCGCCAGAGCCACCGGATCATCAACCAGTGCCTGGACGGGCTGCCCGAAGGCCCGGTCATGGCCAAGCTGCCCAAGATCCTCCGGGCCGAGGTGAACGAGGTGTACCACCCCACCGAGTGCCCCAAGGGCGAGCTGGGCTACTACCTGGTGGGCGAGAAGGGCTCCACCAACCCGTACCGCTTCCACGTGCGGGCGCCCGGGTTCATCAACCTCCAGGCCCTGCCCATGATGGTCGAAGGCACCCTGGTGGCGGACGTGATCGCCACCATCGGCACCCTGGACGTGGTGCTGGGCGAGATCGACCGCTGAGCGATCCCATGACGGCCCTTGACTCCAACGACTCTTATTGCGGGCGCGACTGACATGCCGAACATGACCCTGTCCCAGATTTGCGTGATGGCGATCCTGCAGGCCATCGCCGTGGTCATCTTCATCTTCATCGTGGTGCCCCTCACCACCTTCGCCGAGCGCAAGGTGCTGGGCTACCTCCAGGACCGCCTGGGCGCCACCCGCATCGCCGGGCACCATGTGGGCATCACCGGCACGCTCAACCGGGGCATGTGGCGGATGGGCAAGCTGCCCTTCTTCTCCATCATCCGCGGCCTGCCCGTGTTCGTGGGCGACATCATCAAGCTGCTGGTGAAGGAGGACATCATCCCGGACAAGGCCGACCGGATGATCTTCATGGTCGCCCCCTGCCTGAGCATGATCGCCTCGATCGTGGTGTTCGCCGCCATCAGCTTCTACCCCGGCGCCCTGTTCACCTTCCCCAAGGCCTTCCCGGTGGTGGGCGGGCTGCCCTTCACCGGCTGCATCTCCGACATGAACGTGGGGCTGCTGTTCATCCTGGGGGTGGCCTCCGTGGGCGTCTACGGCATCGTCCTGGGGGCCTGGGCCTCCAACTCCAAGTATCCCCTCCTGGGCGGCCTGCGCAGCGCGGCCCAGATCGTCAGCTACGAAGTGCCGCTCACCCTCAGCCTGCTGGTGCCGGTGGTGCTGTCCGGCAGCCTGAACTTCAACGAGATGACCCTGCGCACCGCCACGCAGATGCCCGTCTACGCCATGCCCCTGCTGTTCGTGGGCTTCTTCGTCTACTTCACCTGCGGCTTCGCCGAGACCAACCGCACCCCGTTCGACATGCCCGAGGCGGAGAACGAGCTGGTGGCCGGGTTCCACACCGAGTATTCGGGCATGCGCTTCGGCCTCTTCTACCTGGCGGAGTACATCAACATGATCGTGGTTTCGGCCCTGTGCGTCGGGTTCTTCCTGGGCGGGCCGTTCCTGTTCCCCTTCGGGCTGCACCGGTTCTTCGTCGGCGTGCCCGTCATCGGGGCGCCCAACGCGCTCTGGTTCGTCCTGAAGATCCTCTTCCTGCTCTTCACCTTCATCTGGGTCCGGGGCACCATTCCCCGCTATCGGTATGATCAGATCATGGCCGTTGCGTGGAAGTACCTGATCCCCATCACCCTGGTGGAACTCGCCGCCGCTGCCATCATCCGATTCGCGGCCTGAGGTAGACCGACCATGACCAAGTTCTTCAAGACCCTCATCCCCCAGGACATCGCCAAGGGCCTCAAGCTCACGGGCACGCATTTCCTGCGCGTGTTCAGGACCGCCAACCGGCGCAGGGTGCCCCTCCACGTGGTCTCCGAGTACCCGGAAGTGCCGGCCAAGGTCCAGCCCCGGTTCCGGGGCCGGCTGACCCTGCTCAAGGACGAGCAGGGCGAGACCAAGTGCGTGTGCTGCATGGCCTGCGAGAAGATCTGCCCGACCCAGGTGATCACCATCGAGGGCGGCAAGAAGGAGGGCCGCAAGACCAAGATCCCGGTGCGCTACGACTTCGAGATGGAGCGCTGCATCTTCTGCGAGTTCTGCGTGGAGAGCTGCGGCTTCGACTCGATCATCCTCAACCACCAGTTCGAACTGGCGGCGTACAATCGGGAGGACTTCTCCATCGGAATGCTGGGCCAGGCCCAGAACATGTTCGAACTGACTCCAGTCGGCAAGTTCTCGTACGCCGACCCGGAGCAGGACTGACCCACTCCACCGCATCCTGCACAAGGCCTCTCCATGGATAGACTGCTCGCGTCAACCGGCCAGTACCTGTTCCACATCTTCGGCCTCATGGCCGTGGGCGGAGCCCTGGCCCTGGTCTTCTCCCGCAACGCCATCCACAGCGTCGTGGGCTTCCTGCTCGCCATGCTGGCGATCGCCGGCTGCTACCTGACCCTTTCCGCCGAGTTCCTGGCGGTGGCCCAGCTGCTGATCTACGCCGGGGGCATCGTGGTGCTGTTCCTGTTCGTGGTCATGCTGGTGGAGATGACCAAGTACAAGGAAAAGGGCCTGTTCCAGGTGCAGGCGCCGGTGGCCGTGGCCGTGGTGGTGGCGGGCGCCGCGGCGATCCTCGCCGTGTTCTGGAGGACCTGGTTCGGTCCGGACGCCCAGCAGCCCCTGACCTTGAGCCCGTCCCTGGCCCAGGGCCTGGACGTGGCCCACCAGAACGCCCAGGCGGTGAGCCGCGGGCTGTTCGCCCAGTACCTGCTGCCGTTCGAGATCCTGTCGGTGATCCTGCTGGTGGCCCTGGTGGGGGCCGTGGTGCTGGCCAAGAAGGAGAGGGTGTGACATGGCCTCGATGAATTCCGTCCTCTTCATCTCCTTCCTGCTGTTCTCGGTGGGCGTGGCCGGGGTCCTGATCCGGCGCAACGTCCTGATCATCCTCATGTGCGTGGAGCTGATGCTCAACGCCGCCAACCTGAACCTGGTGGCCTTCGCCCGCCACAGCGGCACCGTGGCCGGCCAGGCCTTCGCCCTGCTGGTGATGGGCCTGGCGGCGGCGGAAGTGGCCATCGGGCTGGCCCTGGTGGTGGCGCTCTACCGCAAGAAGGACACCATCCAGGTGGACCAGATCAACCTGCTGAAAGGCTGAGAGCCCAGGCGCGGTCCCTACGCAACCAGATTCCGGGTGAACGAATGATGATGCAAGCGACAGTCAGCGCGGCGCCAATCCAGATGGTCTTGTCCACGCCCCTCCACAGCTCGGTGCTCTGGCTCATCCCCTTCCTGCCGGCCTTCGGCGCCCTGGTCAACGGCCTCACCGGGCGCTGGGCCAGGAACACCAGGCTGGTGGACGCCATCGCCCTGGGTTCGGTGGCCCTCTCCTTCCTGCTGGTGCTGTGCTGCTTCGCCCGCCTGCTGGGCCAGGCCCCCGCGGACCGGTCGGTGAACCAGACCCTGTGGACCTGGTTCGACCTGGGCGGGGCCCACGTGCTGGGGGGCCTCTCCCAGAACGTCATGGCCTGGGCCTACAAGTTCGACCCCCTGTCCGGGGCCATGGCGCTCCTGGTGACCGGGGTGGGCTTCCTCATCCACCTGTTCTCCACCGGCTACATGGCTGACGAACGCAAGAACGGCGAATACTACAGGTTCATGTGCTACATGAACCTGTTCGTGTTCTCCATGCTCAACCTGGTGCTGGGCGCCAACATGGTCATCATGTTCCTGGGCTGGGAAGGGGTGGGCCTGTGCAGCTACCTGCTCATCGGCTTCTACTTCGAGCGGGAATACGCGGCCATCGCCGGCAAGAAGGCGTTCGTCACCAACCGCATCGGCGATTTCGGCTTCATGATCGGGTTCTTCCTGCTGTTCATGATCTACGGGGCGGTGGACTTCGACACCCTCATGGGCATGACCCGCGGCGTCCTGGCCCGTCCGGAGATCACCCTGTTCGGCTATTCCCACGCCCCCACCTGGTGGTTCAACCTGGCCGGGTGCTGCCTGTTCCTGGGCGCCTGCGGCAAGAGCGCCCAGATCCCCCTGTACGTATGGCTTCCGGACGCCATGGCGGGCCCCACCCCGGTGAGCGCCCTGATCCACGCGGCGACCATGGTGACCTCCGGCCTGTACATGATCACCCGGATGAACTTCATCTACGCCAACGCCCCGGTGGCCCTGGCCGTGGTGCTGGTGGTGGGCTCCCTGACCGCCATCGTGGCGGCCAGCATGGGCCTGGCCCAGTACGACATCAAGAAGGTGCTGGCCTACTCCACGGTGAGCCAGCTGGGGTACATGTTCATGGGCATGGGCGCCGGGGCGTTCTCCGCCGGCATGTTCCACGTGTTCACCCACGCCTTCTTCAAGGCTGCCCTCTTCCTGGGCTCCGGCTCGGTGATCCTGGCCTGCCACCACGAGCAGGACATGCGCAACCTGGGCGGGCTGCGCAAGAAGATGCCCTGGACCTTCGCCTCCATGGGCCTGGCCACGCTGGCCATCGCCGGCATCTTCCCCTTCTCCGGCTTCTTCTCCAAGGACGAGATCCTGTGGCAGGTGTTCGAAGGCTGGTACCGGGGCGGCAGCACCCTGAACCTGGCGTGCTGGATCGTGGGCATGCTGGCCGCCTTCATGACCGCCTTCTACATGGTCCGGCTGATGGTCATGACCTTCTTCGGCGACTACCGCGGGGCCGGGCATGACCCGTACGGCCTGACGGTGCCCTCCGAGGTCCACCACGCCAGCCACGACGACGCCCACGGGCACGGCGACCACGGCCATGCGGCCCACGGCCCACAGGAAGTGGTCTGGAACATGTGGGTCCCGGTCTTCATCCTGGCGGTGCTGGCCCTGGTGGGCGGTTTCCTGAACATCCCCCACAGCCTGCACTGGATCGGCAGCAGCCACTTCACCGCCTGGATCTCCCCCCTGCTGTTCCAGGTCCATGCCCCCGAGGCCCACGAGGCCGCGCCGGCCATGGAGTACATCCTCATGCTCGTGGCCACCGTGGTCTGGGCGCCCGCGGCCATGATCCTCGCCTGGTTCCTGTACGGCAGGGACCCGTCCTGGTCCCGGCCCAAGGCTTTCGTCAAGCGCTTCCCCAACCTGTACCGCTGGTGCAACGCCAAGTACTACGTGGACGAGTTCTACGAAGCGGCCTTGATCGGCCCCTGCAAGCAGCTGGGCGCCCAGCTCTGGCGCTTCGACTCGCTGGCGGTGGACGGCATGGTCAACGGCGCGGCCAAGTTCACCCTGATCCTGTGCCGGGTCTTCCACTGGATCGACGCCAGGATCGTGGACGGCCTGGTCAACCTCGTGGCCTGGGTCCTGCAGCAGGTCGCCCAGGGGTTCCGCCGCTTCCAGAGCGGCCGGGTGCAGAACTACGCGTTCGTGATGTTCATCGGTTTCCTCGCCTTCGCCTTCTGGAAGTTCCTCGTCTGAGATGCCCTACGCCCCCCTGCTGATCGCCGGAGTTCCCATGATCCCCTGGTACCAAAACCTTCCCCTGTGGGTCACCGCCATCCCCCTCCTCGGGGCCCTGGTGCTCCTCTTCGTCCCCAAGGGCCGACGCCGGGCCTTCGAGCTGGGCGCCCTGGCCGTCACCGTGGCGGACTTCCTGGTCAGCGTGCCCCTGTGGTTCCAGTACGACCGGGGCACCCCGGCCGTGCAGTGGGTCACCCAGATGGACTGGATCCCCAGCCTCGGCGTGAAGTTCAGCCTGGGCATGGACGGCATCAGCCTGGTGCTGCTGCTGCTCACCACCTTCCTGGGCTTCATCGTGGTGTGGTGCTCCTTCGCGGCCATCCAGGAGCGGCACAAGGAGTACTACATCTGGCTGCTGGTGATGCAGTTCAGCATGCTGGGGGTGTTCATCACCCAGGACATGTTCCTGTTCTACCTGTTCTGGGAACTGATGCTGGTGCCCATGTACTTCCTCATCGCCATCTGGGGCGGGCCCAACAAGCTCTACGCCGCCATCAAGCTGTTCCTGTACACCCTGTCCGGCTCGGTGCTGATGCTGGTGGGCATCCTGGCCATCTACTTCCTGCAGTACCGCACCACCGGGCACTACGACATGTCCATCGCCTCGTTCCAGGCCATGGCCGGGGCCATCGCCCAGCAGAGCCACGCGTTCCAGATCCTGCTGTGCCTGGCGTTCTTCATCGGCTTCGCCATCAAGGTGCCCATGTTCCCGTTCCACACCTGGCTTCCGGACGCCCACGTGGAGGCTCCCACCGCCGGCTCCGTGGTCCTGGCGGGCGTCCTGCTGAAGATGGGGACCTACGGCTTCGTGCGCTTCCTGCTGCCCATCGTGCCCAAGGCCACCGTGGAGCTGATGCCCTGGTTCATGGGCCTGGCCCTGACCGGCGTCATCTACGGCGCCCTGGTGGCCATGATCCAGAAGGACATGAAGAAGCTGGTGGCCTACTCCTCCGTGAGCCACCTGGGGCTGTGCATGATCGGCCTGTTCGCCATGAACCCCAACGGCATCACCGGCGGCATGTTCCAGATGATCAACCACGGCATCTCCACGTCGGCCTTGTTCCTCCTGGTGGGCATCGTCTACGAGCGCCGGCACACGCGCATGATCGCCGAGTACGGCGGGCTGTCCAAGACCATGCCGGTCTACGCCACCGTGTTCCTGATCATGACCATGAGCAGCATCGGGCTCCCGGGCCTGAACGGCTTCATCGGCGAGTTCGCCATCCTGCAGGGCGCCTTCCAGGCCGCCCCCTGGCTGGCGGTGCTGGCCACCACCGGCATCATCCTGGGCGCCGCCTACATGCTGTGGCTGTTCCAGCGCGCCATGTTCGGTCCGGTGAGCGAGACCAACGCCAAGATGAAGGACCTGAATCCCCGGGAAGTGGCCTACTTCCTGCCTCTGGTCGTGGCCGCCTTCTGGATCGGGCTGTATCCCAAACCGTTCATGGACGTGCTGCGCCAGCCGGTGCAGAAGCTGGTCACCCAGGTCAACCCTGACTTCTACAAGCAGGACGCCCTCGCCGTCGCCCAGCAGAGCGCCGCCAAGTCCGGCATGGCCGCCATGGCGGCCCCCGGCGGGGGAGCCGAGACCCAATCGGGAGGTGAGTGATGGGTTTTGCCGCTGGTCTGTGGGGGGCCCTGGTCCAGGACCTGCCCCTCGTCTATCCCCAGCTGATCCTCATCGTCACCGCCACCGTGATGCTCTGGCCGGGTGACCTGTTCGTGCCCCGGGGGGAGAAGCGCCGCTGGGCCTACGTGACGGTGGCCGCCCTGGTGGTGGCCTGGTTCGCCGTTTCCATCACGCCCAACGGGCAGGGTTTCGGCGCCATGTTCGAAGTGGACGGCATGGCCAAGGGGTTCCAGTACCTGTGCCTGGCCGCCGGGATCATCACCGTGTTCCTCAGCCAGCTGCAGCTGGACGCCCTGGGCGAGCAGACGGTGGAATACTACGCCCTGCTGCTGTTCTCCATCTCCGGCATGCTGTTCCTGGTGGGCTCCACGGACCTCATCTCCATCTATTTCTCCCTGGAGCTCATGGCCCTGTGCATCTACATCCTGGTGGGCTACCTGCGCACCCATGAGCGCAGCATCGAGGCCGGGGTCAAGTACTTCCTGCTGGGGGCCTTCTCCAGCGGCATCCTGCTGTTCGGCATCAGCCTGCTGTTCGCCGCCGGCGGAGGCGTCACCACCAACCTGGTCGAGCTCAACGACAAGCTGGCCCTGGCGCCCCGCTCCAGCAGCCTGCTGGTGTTCCTGGGCGTGCTCATGGTGCTGGTGGGCTTCTGCTTCAAGGTCGCGGCGGTGCCTTTCCACATGTGGTCGCCGGACGCCTACGACGGCGCCCCCACCCCCATCACCGCCTTCATGTCCATGGCCCCCAAGGCCGCCAGCCTGGCCGCGTTCCTGCGGGTGTTCGGCACCGGCTTCAACGGGGTCAGCACCGACTGGGTCGCGCCCCTGTCCTTCGTGGCCGCCGCCAGCATGATCCTGGGCAACCTCGCCGCCCTGCGCGCCCAGACCATGAAGCGCCTGCTGGCCTACTCCAGCATCGCCCACGTGGGCTACATGCTGCTGGGGGTGCTGGGGGCGGGCAGCCCCGGCGGGCCCCAGGCGGTATGGCTGTACATGCTCACCTACCTGCTCATGCAGAGCGGCGCCTTCGCCATCATCATCTACCTGCAGGGCAAGGGGGAAGGGGAGCGCATCGAGGACTTCCGGGGCCTGGGCCGCACCCGCCCGGCGGTGGCCTTCGCCATGCTGGTGCTCATGCTGAGCCTGGCGGGGATCCCGCCCCTGGTGGGCTTCTTCAGCAAGTTCTACCTGTTCAAGCTGGCCATCGAACAGGGCCACGTGGCCCTCACCACCATCGCCCTGCTCACCAGCGCCGTGGCCGCCTACTACTACCTGAACGTGGTGTCCCTGATGTACTTCAAGGAGCCCGCGTCCGACCGGGCGCCGCAGCCGGTGGGCTCCGTCACCGCCTGGGTGGTGGGACTGTCCTGCGCCCTGGTGCTGTTCGGCACCTGCTTCGGGGCCAAGCTGCTCAGCTGGGCGGCGACCATTGTCTGAACCCGGGATTACAAGGTGACGGTGAACGGGACGGGGATGCTCGCAAAGCCGTAAAGTTGCTGCTGGAGCATGAGGTAGATGGTGATGCTCCCCTGGGGGGCCCCGAGGGGGACGTGCACGATGATCTCGTTCGCAGTCTGAGTGGTCGGAATGGCGGTCACGGTCCCGAACTGAATCTGGTCGATTGCCATCAGACCATAGCCTGAGAAGGTCACAGGTGTGGCTTCGGCGATGGAACCGGTCGTGGTGCTGATGGTGCTAACAGAGGGCACGACGAGGAATTCGGCGGCCGAGGTCGCGGTCCCCCCGGGGGCAGCGACCGCGATCGTCCCGGTGACGGCCGTAGCCGGAACCGTGAAAGTCAGGGTGGAATCGCTGACGACGATGCCGGTGGGAACCGGAACTCCGCCCAGGGAGACGGAATTGATTCCGGACGAGAACCCCGATCCAGTCACCGTGACCAGGGTACTGGTCGCGGCCGAGCCCGAGTTGGGGGTGAACCCGGTGACGGTCGGCGCCGAGGCGGTGTTGGAGCCCCCGCATCCGACCAGCAGTCCGAGGGCGAGCACGATCGAGTGAACTGGCCAGAAGGATGACTTGAGCCAGCCTGCGGTCGGTACAATTTCGGGTGCCCGAGCCTGGGAATTCATGAATGGCTCCTTGGTGAAAAGGGTGCGGAACTGGAGATGGATAGATCCTGGTTCCTTTGAGGATGGCACAAACCCATTGGTTTAACGCCCGGAATTGGTTCCAGGCTCAAACGGTGAGCCGGGTCATGCCCTCGGGGATCCCTTGGACTCCGAACCGCCGCTCCTCGAGGGTGAGTCCGCGGCTCCGGTCCAGGGTGAGGATCGTGCTGGCCCGGGTACCGTAGGTGGCGGAGCGCACGAACACCGCCGAGAGCATCCGCTCCCACTCCGGGGACAGGCCGGTGCGGGGCAGGTGCTCGTCCGGCACCGTCTCCGGATCGGCCAGGATCCCGAACAGCGGGCCGGTCTCGGGAAGCCCTTCCAGGGCCGCCCTGAACCGCGCCTTGGCGGTCACCAGCTTGGGCCAGGGGGTGTCCAGCAGGTGGTTGGACACTCCGTAGACGCCCGGCGCCAGCTCCCGGGCGTCGCCGTCCCGGTTGGAGCGGTACCAGAGGGCCTGCCCGTCGGCCACCAGCAGGTTGAAGCCCGAGTAGTCCCCGGGCGGGATCCCCCGGGCATAGTCCCCGGCCTCCCGCCCGCCCAGCAGGAAGTCCCCCACCAGCAGCCCACGGGACCGGGGCCCCTTGGGCACGCCTGGCTCCCGCACGTTGGTGACGGCGGCGAAGCGCCCGTCCCGGCGCACCCCCAGCCAGGAGCCGCCGGCCTCCAGGTCCCGGCCCCCCAGCACCCGGGGATCTTCCGCCCAGGGGCCGGCGGGGGCGCTGGGGCGGGCGTAGAACTCATCCCGGTTGGCGGCCACCACCAGGGGGAAGTCCGGGTGGGACCGCCAGGCGACCAGGATCAGGCACATGCTTCCCTCCAAGGGAGCAAGTCTAGCAGTCGGCCGGTGCCAATATCCGCTGGCGGCGGCGGCCGTCTTGGGTTGTACTCGTTCCTGGGGCGGGTCCCCAGGAGCGCGGCGCCGGTGTTCATCCGACCAGGCAGGAAAGACGCGAGCCCCAAGGAGCGGGCTATCTGGGGCGACCTCATGGCCATGGGGATGGTGTTCCCCATCGCCATCGCCCTGGGGTTCTTCGTTGGCCGCTGGGTTGGCGGACTACTTGGTGTTCCCAGGGTGGGCATGGTGGTGGGGCTGGTGTGGGGCGTGGCCACCGGGTTCTGGGAGTTGTACAAGGTGACCGTGCGCCTGAACCGCTGGGACCAGGCCGAGCAGGGCAAGGATGGCCGGCCGAAGGACGCCGGGCCGGAGGCCGACGGCCCCGGGAAGGACCGGACGGGAGGGGACCGTGGTCCTGACCGCTGAGGGTTCGGGTGCCGCCCATCTGACCCGCATCGGGTGGTACCAGGCAGGGCTCCTGCCGCTGGGCGGGGCCGCCTGGCTGTTCCGTTCCGGGCCAGCCGCCCTGGCGTTCCTCCTGGCGGGGCTCACCAGCATCCTGTTCTGGCACTCCCACCGGTGGATCGTGGCCCGGATGCTGACCCCTTCCGTGCGCCTGCGCTGGGTGTTCGGCTTCCTGGTGGCGGTCAAACTGGCGTTGATCGCGCTGATCCTGCGTGGCATCATGGATTTCTTCCCTTTGGAAGTCCTGCCTTCCGTCACCGGAATCCTGCTCTTCAGCGCGTCCATCATGCTCGAGGCGATCTACCTGATCTTCCGGCCGGAATCTTAAGCGCAATCGATACAGGGGTTAGATTTATGGAACACCACGTTTCGGGCCTCGCCGTCCTTCTGACTTGGCTGTTCGGGCTGGCCAGGCATCCCTGGGGCACCTTCGCCCACGGGGAGCCCCTTTCGGTCCTGGAGCGTTACGACCACCTGCTCATCTCCGTCCTGGCCGCCCTGGTGACGGTGGCCCTGACGCTGGCCGTGCGCTTCCGCCTGGCCAGGATCCCGGGACCCTTCCAGCAGATCATGGAATTCGCCGTGACCTTCGTGCGCAGCCTGGTTTCGGACAACGTGGAGCACCACCCGGACCGGTACATGCCCCTCATCGGCACCCTGGGGTTCTTCATCCTCCTGAACAACCTGTTCGGACTGGTGCCGGGCCTGGGCTCGGGCACCTCCAACTGGAACGTGACCCTGGGCTGCGCCCTGGTGGTGTTCCTGTACTACAACTTCCACGGCATGCGGGAGCACGGGATCGGCAGGTACCTGGGGCATTTCGCCGGCCCGGTATGGTTCCTGTGGATCCTCATGTGGCCCCTGGAAGTGCTCGGCCTGCTCTCCCGGATCCTCAGCCACAGCCTCCGGTTGTTCGGCAACATCGCCGGCGAGCACATGGTCTCGGGCATCTTCTTCACCCTGGTGCCTCTGGTGGTGCCGGTGCCCTTGATGGTCATGGGCCTGTTCTTCGGCCTGATCCAGACCCTGGTGTTCATCATGCTGGCCACCATCTATGTTTCCGGCGCCGTGGCGCACGACCACTGAGCCGGGCTCTTTCCTCCAGACCAAGTCCCAACCGGCGACGGGATTCCGAACCCCCCGCCCCTTTCCCCCAAGGTGCCCCATGAAGAAATTCCTCACCACCGCCTTCCTGCTCACGCTGTCCGTGGCCGCGTTCGCCCAGGGCGCCCCGGCCGGCCCCACCAAGAGCCTGTTCGAAGGCCAGTTCCTGGCCCACATCGCCCTCGCCATCGCGGCCGCCGGCTGCGGCATGGCCCAGGGCAAGGCGGTGGCCGCCGCCTGTGAAGGCATCGCCCGCAACCCCCAGGCCTCCGGCAACATCCGCACCACCATGATCATCGGCCTGGCCCTCATCGAGGCCCTGGTGATCTACGTCCTGGTGGCCGCTTTCGCCTTGAAGTAAGGCCGTACCGACCGCCGGGGGCGCGATGGGCGCTCCCGGCGGGACGGGGCTTGGAACCACGGAAGATTTCCACAATCCGCAGTTGATCCCCGGCCAATTGGAGCTTACTTTCTTCTTTGCGTTCGAAGTTCAAGTCCTGCATTGGATTGAGGCATTGGAGGCAGCATGTTGAACATTCAGACCCGCCAGGAAGGCAACGCCTCGGTGGTCACTATCCAGGGGAAGGTGAACTTCGAAGTCACCGCCCAGTTGCGGGACGTGATCCGGGATACGGTCACCACCCTGCAGCCCAAGTTGCTGGTGATCAACCTGGAGAGCGTCAGCTTCATCGATTCATCGGGTCTTGGCCTCCTGGTGGCGGCCCGGAACAGCGTGGACAAGAACAGCGGCAAGCTGCACCTCTGCGGCCTCCCGCCCCAGGTCAAGAAGACCTTCGACCAGACCAACTTGACCAATTACTTCTCCATTTTCAGCACGGAGCAGGACGCCCTCCGCGGGGTCTAAGCTTCCCGAAGGCGGTTCATGCACAAAGGCGTGGTTCTGGTGGTCGATGATGAAGCGCCCATTAGGGATATCCTCAGCTTCTACTTGAAACGCGCCGGCTACCAGGTGCTCCTGGCGGAAAACGGGCGGATGGCCCTGGAGGAGATGGCCAAGCTCCGGCCGGACCTGATCCTGTCGGACCTGCGCATGCCCGAGATGGCCGGGGACGAGCTTTGCCAGGTGGTGAAAGGCGACCCCAGGACCCGGGACACCTTCTTCGTGCTGGTTTCGGCCCTGGACGGGCTCGCGTCCAAGATCGGCGGCCTGAACCTGGGTGCCGACGACATGATCTCCAAGCCCTTCCATGCCCAGGAGGTGATGGCCAAGGTGGAGTCCGCCTTCCGGATCATCAGCATGCAGAAGGAGATCAAGCGCCAGAACGTGGAGCTCACCCGGTTCCAGGAACGCATGACCGCGGAACTGGCCCTGGCGGCCCGGCTGCAGCTGGGACTGCTGCCGCCGATCCCCGGCCAGGCCGACCGGCTGCGTTACACCCACCGGTACCTGCCGGCGGAGGGCATCGGCGGGGACATCTACGCCATCCAGACCCTGCCGGACCGCAGCGTGGCCTTCATGATCGCCGACGTGAGCGGGCACGGGGTGACCGCCGCCCTCATCTCGGCCATGATCAAGACCTCCTTCGAGAGCCAGTTGCGCTTCGGGCGCAGCCCCCTGGCCTGGGCCAAGGCCATGAACCGGGACCTGGCCCGCAGCACCCTGTCCGAGCAGTTCGCCACCGCCTTCCTGGCCCGCCTGGACCCGGCCGGGAACACCATGCAGTACGTCTCGGCCGGGCACCCGGCGCCCCTGCGCATCCACCAGGGGGCCGGGGGCGGACGCAAGCACTTCTCCATCCTCGGGGGCAAGGGCAACATGCTGGGCATCGATGAGGACCTGCCGTTCCTGGAGCAGACCGCCCCCCTGGAAGCCGGCGACCGCCTGATCTTCTACACGGACGGCCTGGTGGAGGCGGAGCGGGAGGACCGCCAGTACCTGGGGGAGCAGGGCCTCCTGGAGATCTGCATGGACCTGCCCGGGGACGCGGAGCAGGCCGCCGACCTGATCATCCAGAAAGTCACCGCCTTCAGCCAGCCAGCGCCCTTCTCGGACGACGTGACCCTGGTGGTGCTGGACCGCACCAGCTAGATGAACGTACGGGTCCCGGACCTTCGCCCTGGGTCGCCGCCGCCGGCGGAGGCGGCATCGACGGAAAGGCGACGGCGATGGACATGGGGCTGTGCTGGTGCAGACACCCTCTTAAGATGAGCGGTGTTTCAAGCCATGCGGAAGCATCAAGCTGGAACCGAACCGTTGGGGCATAGCCCAAGGTCGACAAAACCTGAAGGCCGGACGCCCGCGTGTTCCTTGACGATTTGAATAATATTTAATGAATAATTTTTAAATTGATTTTCTTGCGATGCCAATTGAATTTTTCCCCTAAAACAATCGTTCATCTACGCCTCCAGCAGGAGATCATTGCAGGCCCCGGAACCACCTCCTCGGCCGTCCGTTTGCCTTGCCCTCCCGGGGTCGAAGGACGGCCCTATTCGGGAAAAGGCCGGTAGAGGAGAGGGTGGAAGGCAAGGAACCGCGCAAATTCCTGCTGGTCGACCGGTACGATAGGATCCATGCCGATGGCCGGGTGGTGAGGCTTCACCAGGAAGATTTCCGCCAGTCGCTTGGACTGCCGGTCGAGAAGAAGTATCAGGCGGAAGGCGGGCCTGGGTTCAAGGAATGCTTCGATCTGGTGGGCAACCACTCGATGGAACCGGCCTTGGATCGGATCCTGCTTTTGGCTGCGGCGATCTTCAACGTCATGGTGGGGAATTCCGATGCCCACGGGAACAACTTCTCCTTCCTGCACTCGATGGTCAGGCAGGGAGGGCTGCGGCTTGCACCGCTGCATGACCTGGTTTCCACGATGCCTTATACCGGCGGGATGACCAGCGGTTCGCCATGAAGGTCGGGCGGGCCAGGACCCTGGAGGAGATCACTCCGCGAGAATGGGCTCGAATGGTCGAGCATGCCGGTGTGGCTATGCCCTACCTGAAGAAGCGGGTTTCCGCCTTGGCGGAGGCGGTGGCGGCATCAGTCACCCCTGTTACGGCGGCATTGGCCCACCTCGACCAAGCGTTCCTGCAGGAGTCAGGGGGGAAGGTTGTCCGGCGGGCGCAGCCATGCGTTCGCGGTCTTCCAGTCTGAAGGCTGGGTCCCCAGGAAGGATGCACACCAGCTGGGCGTGGTTGCAGGGCTGCTCGGGGATTATCCGGAATCCTTGATCACCTGGCCACCTGCATGCCGTCACGGCAAGCCGAAAATTCGGGCTGGGAGCCTACGCCGGGGCAGGGGCCGCGGCGCTGGCCGGGGCGGCAGGCTGGCGCAGGGAGGCGGAGACCCGCACCTCCAGTTCGGGCTGGTCCGGGTCGTCCAGGGTGAGCAGGACCTTCTCTGTGTAGAGGCCCGGACGGGCGTTGGGCGCCATGACCACCTGGAGTTCCTGGACCGGCGCGGCCTCCTTCCTGCCGGCCCCTTCCACGGTGAGCACCGGGTTGGTGGTCTTGGCCGACAGGACCCGGAACGGCCTGCCGTCCACCTGCCTGAGCACGATCTTGGCGCGCAGTTCCTTGCCCGCATCGTCGGACCAGGCCACCCGCAGGGGATCCGCCACCACGCTGGCCCGCAATTCCCACTGGACGGTGACGGTGATGTTGGGAACCTTGGGGTTGGCGGTGCGCACGAAGACGGCGTCGGCCCCCATCTGGCGCCCGGGAGGGATTTTCTGGCCGTCCAGGGCGATGTCCACCCAGGCGTCATTGCCGTCCTGGCGCAGGCTCGTGGACAGGTACGGGGCCCCGGGGGCCTTGGCTTCCAGGAGCTTCACCGGCTGGTCGGTGCCCGAGACCATCTTCACCGAGGCATTGCGCGGCCGGGTGCGCACCACGTCCTGGAAGAACACGCTGTCCGTGGAAGGCATGATCTCCCTGATGACGTTCGCCTCGAAGGTCAGGGTGGTGGGGCTGGCCGGATCGTTGGAGACCACCTGCACGGATTTCCGGGCCGGGCCCCGGTAGCCGGCGGGATTGAAGATGACCTCCACCTCGGTGCTCTCTCCGGGGGCCAGGGACCATTTGCCCAGCACCGTGGAGGTGCAGCCGCAGGACGGGTCGAGCCGGGTGATGTTCAGGTACGCCTGGCCGGTGTTGGTCACTTTGAACCGGTGGGAGACCTTGGCGTCGGCGGAGATCTTGCCGAAATCAAAGTGCAGGGCGTCGAAGCTGATGTGCGGCGCGGGCTGGGACGGCTGGAGCTGCTGGGGCTCCTGGGGTGGCTGGGCCAGGCAGACGACCGGGGCGAGCATGAGCAGGGCGGGAAGGCGCATGGGAACCTCTAGGAAAGAAATTTCCTACGTTTGCAGCAGGCCTGCAAGGGCTCTCCAGACCTGGTCCGGGGTGATTCCGGCAAGGCAGGGATGCCCCGCCACGGTGCAGGCGGGCCGGAAGCAGGGGGCGCAGGGGATGCCCTCCAGGCGCAGGGCCAGGGTGCGGGGACCGAACGGGCTGCTGCCCGCCGGATCCGTGGCGCCGTACAGGGCCAGGGTGGGAGTGCCGCAGGCGGCGGCCAGGTGGCTGAGCCCCGAATCGTTGCCCACGGAGGCCCAGGCGCCCCGCAACCAGGCGGCGGCCTGCACCAGGGTGGTGCGCCCGCACAGATCGTGGGTGGCGTCCTGGGCCACGAAGGCGCACACCTCCCCTTCCCCGGCCGAGCCCAGCACCGCCACCCCCAGGCCCTCCTGGCGCGCCTTCCGGGCCAGGGCCAGGAAGTGCTCCCGGGGCCAGGCCTTGGACGGCCAGGTGGACCCGGGCATGAGGCACAGGTAGGGCTCCCGGGGCAGGTCCACCGCGGCCCTGGGAGCGTAATCGGCGAAGGGCATGGGCGGCAGGCCCGGCCAGCGCCTGGCCAGAACCGCGTGGTAGCGCTGCATGAAGGACCCCTCGGCGCGCCAGAAGGGGCCGCTGTGGGTATTGAAGAGCCCGGCCAGGCTCTCGTCCACTCCGATGCGTTCGGGCACCCGGGCCAGGAAGGCGGCCAGGGCCGGGCGCAGGGACTTGGGGAAGTGGATGGACCGGGCGGCCCGGTACCGGCGCAGGAGGGCGGCCATGGCCCAGGGACCGGGCTTGCCCTGGTCCGGGACCACCGCGTCGGCCAGCTCGTGCCCCTCCACCAGGGCCACGGTGGACGCCGGCCCCCACACCACCAGCGGACCCACCTCCAGGTTGCGCAGCAGGCGCAGGACCGGCAGCTGCATGGCCGCGTCCCCCACGAACCGGGGGAAGCGCACCCAGGTGGCGTCCGGAGGGGGAATCATCGCACCCGGGCCAGGTGGGGCACCAGCTCGGCCGGATCCAGGCGGTCCATGCCCTGGGCCAGGTCCGCTTCCGGGGCGGGGTACTGCAGCACCTGCGCCCGGGGCCCCAGGGGCGCCCACCGGTCCGGGCCGTGGTGGGGCCGGCGGCCCATGAGGCAGACCACCGGCACCCCCAGGGCCGAGGCCAGGTGCAGGGGGCCGGTGCTGGGCCCCAGCACCGCATGGCAAGCGGCCAGCCGGCCCATGAGCCCCCGCAGTCCCACGGGGGTCAAGGGGCCCGCCTCGGGCGGAGAGAGCACCAGGGCACGCCAGCCGGCCTGCGCGCAAACCGCCAGGGCCCGCTCCCACCATCCGGGGGATGGGAAGGCGCCCGCGCCGCTGCCCCTCAGCACCACCCCCAGGACCGGCCGGCCGTCGTCCCCGGCGGCCAGGTCCTGGCGACCCGCTTCCAGCTCCTCCCGGGAGACGGACAGGGCCGGGAGGCGCGGCACCCCGCCCTGCCAGCCCCAGGGGCGCAGGAAATCCAGGGCGTGGCTCGCCTCGTGCCGGCCGGTGCCGGTGCGGCCCTGCCACAGCACGTGGGTGGCTTGCCAGATCTGCCGGCCCCGGGCCCGGGCCACCCGGATGGGCACGCCCGCGGCACGGGCGGCGGTGATCACGGCCGGGTCCCGGTGGCCCAGGTTCAGCACCGCGTCAAAGGCCCACGTGGCCAGGAGCTCGCCCAGTTCCCGGTCGCCGCCGCGCAGGTGGATTCCCGCCACCCCGTCCAGGCCGGCGCACACCGGGGCGGTGTACGGCTGGACCAGCCAGTGGATCTCCGCGCCGGGCTGGCGGGAACGGATGCGCTCCATCACGGGCAGGGACACCAGCAGGTCGCCCAGGGCGTCGGTCCGGCTCAGGAGGAATCGCATGCCATGGATGGTTCCGCATTCTGCCGGCAGCGTCAACGGAACCGTTTCCCTGCCCCGCCAACAGGTCCATACTTGCCGGAGAAGCCGAGCCATTTCCGCAGGATGCCGACCATGCCGTCAAAACGTGTCCTCCTCGTGGAGGACGAAGCCAGCTTCCGGGACGTGCTGCAGATCGGCTTGGCCCCCCAGGGCTTCGACACGGTGGCCGTGGGCACCCTGGCGGAAGCCCAGCGGCTGCTGCTCCAGGACCCCTTCGACGCGGTGGTCTCGGACCTGCGCCTCAAGGACGGCAGCGGCATCGACCTGCTGGCCTGGCTCAAGGAGCGGAGCCTGGGCACTCCGGTGGTGGTCATGACCGCCTACGCCACCACCGAGACCACGGTGCAGGCCCTGAACCTGGGGGCTGTGGACTTCCTCACCAAGACCAAGAACGACCTCCAGGAACTCACCAAGGTCCTCAAGGGGATCTTCGCCGCCCCCCCGTCCCCGGCCGCCCAGGAGGTGTCGGACATCGGGGGCCTGGTGGGCGTGGGCAGCACCATCCGCAAGGTCCAGGCCCTGGTGGGCAAGGTGGCCCGGGTGGACACCACCGTGCTCATCACCGGCGAGAGCGGCACCGGCAAGGAGATCGTGGCCCGCCTCATCCACCGCTTCTCGGACCGGGCCAAGGGACCCTTCGTGCCGGTGAACTGCGGGGCCCTGCCGGAGACCCTGCTGGAGTCCGAGCTGTTCGGCTACGAGAAGGGGGCCTTCACGGGGGCCACCGGGGTCAAGCGGGGCCTGTTCGAGGAGGCGGAAGGAGGGGTGATCTTCCTGGACGAGATCGGCGAGATCCCCCTGCCCCTGCAGGTGAAGCTCCTGCGGGTGCTGCAGGAGCGCCGGGTGCGGCGGATCGGGGCCACCGAGGAGCGGGCGGTGGACGCCCGGGTCATCGGCGCCAGCAACCGGGACCTGCGGGCCTGGGCCGAGCGCGGCCAGTTCCGCCAGGACCTGTTCTACCGCCTGAACATCCTGCACATCGAGCTGCCCCCCCTGCGGGAGCGCCAGGAGGACCTGCCGGTCCTGGCGGAGCATTTCCTCAACCGGTTCTGCCGCAAGCTGAACAAGCCCCCCATGACCCTCGCGGAGGACGCCCTGGAGGCCCTGCGCCTGTACCGGTTCCAGGGCAACGTGCGTGAACTTGAAAATCTCATGGAGCGTTGCGTGGCCTTGAACCCGGGCGGCCCCATCGGCATGGACCTGTTTCCGGACAACGTCCTGGAACCGGCCCCGGCGCCCCCGGCGCCGGCCCTGGACATTCCGGCGGAGGGCTTCGACCTGGAGGCCTACCTGGTGGCCCTGAAGGGGCACCTCATGCGCCAGGCCCTGGAACGGGCCGATGGCAACAAGACCCGGGCGGCGCGCCTCCTGGGCATGGGCTTCCGTGCCTATCGGTACTGGCTGCAGGAGATGGGTGGTCCAGAAACGTTGCCGGCCCGGTTCCCCCGGCCCGACGATTACCCCCCGGGAGGAGGCCCGGACACGGAGCTGAGGGGTGACTCCGCCAATGATTTCTTGTAAGATCGTTTCCTTATGGCACACTGGGATGCTCGGACCCGAATGTCCGGGCTCCGGTAGCCATCCCCGCACACCTCCCAGCCACCCCGCGGAAACCCGCCATGCGTCGTAACACCCAGTCCGGCTTTTCCCTCATCGAACTGCTCGTGGCCATGATGATCATCGCCGTGATCGCCACGCTCGGATTCAAGAAGTACAGCGACTACTCTGCCAGGGCCCGCTACCTGAAGGCCCAGGACACCCTGCGGATCGTCAAGGACGGCCTGGACCAGTACTACCTCAAGCACGGGCGCTACCCCGACCTCACCAGCTACGAATCCATGGTGGACGCCAATTCGCCCCTGGTGAAGGAGAACATGATCCCGGTCAACGTCCCGGCCAAGGACCCTTGGGACCAGCCCTTCGAAGCGTCCTCGGGCAAGGGCCGCTACGAGCTCAAGTGCCTGGGCGACCCCAGCGGCAGCGAGGACCGCAAGCCCTTCGACATCACCCCGGACCGCATGCAGGGAGATTCCAGCACCACCTCCCAGGGAGCCGCGGCGCCCGCCGCCCAAGGGACCACGCCATGATCGACCTGGCCCAACTGCCTCCCGACGGGCTGCGGCTCGAGGGCGCCCAGGCCACCCTGACCCTGGGCGACGGCAGCGATCTGCGCGACGTGCGCTGGCATCTGCTGGTGCTGCCTTCCGGCGCCGACTTCTTCATGGAGGTGAAGGGCCAGGCGGTCTGGGAGGGCACCTGCTCCCGCTGCCTGGAGCCCCTGGACCTGGCCCTGGAGGTGGAGAGCCGGTTCCTGGGCAGCAAGGATCCCGACCTGGTGGTGCGGGGCTCCCACACCCTGGGCACCCAGGACCTGGATGTGGTCTACTTCCCCGAACCGGCCCTGGATGAGGAGTCCATGGTGCGGGAACAGTTCCAGCTCCAGGCGCCCATGCACCCCCTGTGCCGGGAAACGTGTGCCGGACTCTGCCCCCAGTGCGGCAAGAACTGGAACAAGGGCCCGTGCGCCTGCCGGTCCGAACTGCGCAAGGAGCCGAGCGCCTTGGCCAAAGCCCTGGTGGGCCTGAAACTCAATCTCCAGGACGCCGACCTGGACTCCGGTCCCCGGAGCGACGGCTGAACGTCCCGATCCCCCTTACCCAGGTCCTTCCCTTGAGGAGTTTGCCATGCCGAATCCCAAAAGACGCCACTCCCGCGCCCGCCGCGACCGCCGCCGCACCCACGACGCCCTGGACGTGATGAGCGCCAGCACCTGCCCGAACTGCGGCGCCACCCGGATGCCCCACCGGGTCTGCCCCTCCTGCGGATTCTACCGAGGCAAACAGGCATTGCGCGTCGAGCAGGCGGTCTGAGGGCAGGGTGGTGGACTCCCCCACCGGATACCGGATCGCACTGGATGTGATGGGCGGCGACCACGCCCCCGTGGCCATCCTCGAGGGTGCCCGGGAAGCCTTGGCGGCCCATCCGGACCTGTTCTTGTTCCTGGTGGGTGATGAACCTCGCATGACCCCCATCCTGAAGCAGATGAGCATGGACAAGACCCTGGTGGAGCGCACCCGGATCGTGCAAGCGGCCTGCGTGGTGACCATGGAAGACAAGGCCACCGTGATCCTGAAGGAGAAGAAGGAATCCTCCATCCGGGTAGCCGCCCACCTGGTCCACGATGGCTCCGCCGACGGCCTGGTGAGCATGGGCCACACGGGTGCCGCCATGGTGGCCTCCATGAAAGTCATGGGCACCTTGGCGGGGGTGGACCGGCCCTGCCTGGCCTCGGTCCTGCCCAACATGACCGGCCATCCCACGGTGCTCCTGGACGTGGGCGCCAACGTGGGCTGCAAGCCCGAGCACATCACCCAGTTCGCGGTGATGGGCTCGGTGTACGCGGAGGAGGTGCTGGGGATCGCCAACCCCAGGGTCGGGGTGCTCAGCGTCGGCGAGGAGGACGGCAAGGGTTCCGCCACCACCAAGGAGGCGGTCCAGGCCCTCCGGGACATCGACCTGAATTTCCTGGGCAACGCCGAGGGCCGGGACATCTGGAACGGCCGCTTCGACGTGATCGCCTGCGACGGGTTCGTGGGCAACGCCATCCTCAAGTCCTCGGAGGCCCTGGCCGAGGGCCTGGTCAACGGGATCACCGCCACCTTCATGGAGAGCTGGTACTCCAAGCTGGGCGGCTTCCTGGCCCTCCCCGCCCTGCGCCGCTTCAAGAAGAAGCTGGACTACTCCGAGTACGGCGGCGCCCCGCTGCTGGGGGTCCAGGGCATCACCATCATCGGCCATGGGCGCAGCAATGCCCACGCTGTGAAGAACGCCATCCGGGCGGCCGTCACCGCCAGCGAACACGGGGTCAACCAGCACATCCAGCAGTCCCTGGCCCGCCTTCTATCCCAGGCGTCTCCCGGTCAATCCTGACCGGGTCTCCCCCCCGGGAATCCTGACGTCATCCCGCCCCCGGAGCGCAAAGGCCCGGGGGCGTTTTCCCGAACGGGCCACTACGCGCCATTAATGGAGTTGCCATGAAGTTCAAACGCATCCTGCTGAAACTATCGGGCGAGGCCCTCATGGGCGAGCAGGGCCACGGCATCGACCCGGGGGTGGTCAACATGATCGCCGAGCAGGTGCAGTCCATCCAGAACCTGGGGGTGGAGGTGGGCCTGGTGATCGGCGGCGGGAACATCTTCCGGGGGGTGGCGGGGGCCACCAAGGGCATGGACCGGGTCTCCGCCGACCACATGGGCATGCTGGCCACCATGATCAACGCCCTGGCCCTGCAGGACGCCCTGGAGCAGAAGGGGGTGATGACCCGGGTCATGTCCGGCATCGACATGCCCAAAGTGGCCGAAAGCTACATCCGGCGCCGGGCCATGCGGCACATGGAGAAGGGCCGGGTGGTGATCTTCGGGGCCGGCACCGGCAATCCGTACTTCTCCACCGACACCGCCGCCGCCTTGCGGGCCAACGAGATCAACGCCGAGGTGGTCATGAAGGCCACCAACGTGGACGGCATCTACACCGCCGACCCCAAGACCGACCCCACCGCCACCAAGTACGAGAAGATCAGCTTCCAGGAAGTGCTGGAAAAGAATCTGCGGGTCATGGACGCCGCGGCCATCGCCCTGTGCCGGGAGAACCACCTGCCCATCCTGGTGTTCGACATGATGCAGCAAGGCAACCTGATGGCGGCGGTGCGGGGGGAAGTGGTGGGGACCCTGGTGAACTAGGCGGGGCTGGGCCAGACTAGGGGCATGGATCTGCTGAAAGACATCCCCGAAGCTTCCGTCATCACCGACCCCGACCTGCTGGAACCCTACCGTCACGATGAATCCCACATCATGGGTGAGCGGCCCCTGGGGGTGGTCAGGCCCCGGGGGCCGGCGGCCCTGCGGGAACTGGTGCGGCGGGCCAAGAGCGAAGGGTTCGGGCTGGTCCCCCGGGGCGCCGGCACCGGCAAGGCCGGGGGGTGCGCCCCCCTGGGGCCCTGCGTGGTGGTGGACATGGGGGAGTGGCCAGGAGCCATCCGGGTCTCCCACACGGACCTGTGCCTGTGGGCTCCCGCCAGCGCCATGCTCAAGGACGTGAAGGGGGCGGCCCTGGACCAGGGGCTGTACTACCCCCCCGACCCCAATTCCTGGGACCAGTGCTCGTTCGGGGGCACCCTGGCCACCAACGCGGGCGGGCCGGGGGCCTGCAAGTACGGCATGACCCGGCACTGGGTCCTGGCCCTGGACGCGCTGCTGGCGGACGGGGAGATCCACAGCTTCGGCATCCCCACGGTCAAGTGCAACACCGGCCCCAACCTGGCCCAGCTCCTGGTGGGCAGCGAGGGCATCTTCGGACTCATCGTCTCGGCCACGGTCAAGCTGATCCCCGCCCCGGCCCAGCGGCTCACCCTGCTGCTGCCCATGGAGCGCTGGCAGGATCTCCTGGACCTGCCGGGCCGGCTGGTGTCCGCCGGCTACCTGCCGGCGGCCTTCGAATTCTGGGACCCGGCGGTGCTCCAGGACCTGCGGGCCCACGGCCCCGAGGCGGCCCGGCGCCTGCCCGGGGAGGCCCTGGCCCTGCTGGAGTTCGATGACCGGGACTGCGCCGCCGAGCCCTTCCTGGAGGGCCTCCTGGAGGCCCTGGGGGACCTGGGGGAGCACCTGCAGACCGCCGTCGGCCAGCGCCAGCGGGAGGACCTGTGGGCGGTCCGGCGCATGACCTCCTCCCACCTGAAGGAACGCTATCCCCACAAGGTGAGCGAGGACATCGTCGTGCCCCGCTCCCGCATCCGGGAGTTCTTCCGGCGCCTGGAGGCCACCGGGATGCCGGCGGTCACGTACGGCCACCTGGGGGACGGGAACCTGCACGTGAACCTCCTGGGCGCCGGGGCGACCGACCCCCGGGAACTGGAGCGCCAGGTGGAGACCCTGTTCAGCCTGGCGGTGGGTCTGGGGGGCGCCCTGAGCGGCGAGCACGGGATTGGCCTGGCCAAGCGGGACGCGTTCCTGCGTTTCACCGACCCGGCCCTGGTGGAAAGCCTGCGGGCCATCAAGCGGGCGCTCGATCCCATGGGCCTCTTCAACCCGGGAAAAGTGCTCTGAGTGCAAAAGGTTGGGTCAGAATAAGGGCATTCCGGAGTCTGCCATGTCCCTCCTGCTCGGTCACCGGGGCTATTCGGCCCAGTATCTTGAAAATTCCATGGAAGCCTTCCGGGGCGCCCTGGCCGCCGGCATGGACGGCTTCGAGCTGGACGTGCAGCCCAGCCAGGATGGGGTATGCCACGTGCTGCATGACGACAACCTGGCCCGCACCGCCCAGCGGGGAGGGGTCCTGCGCCGGACCAAGTCCGCCGATCTGCCTTTGCTGCGCAACGGGGAGCCGGTGCCCCGCCTGGTGGAGGTGCTGGCCCTCCCGGCGCGGCTGGTGAACGTGGAACTCAAGGGCGAGCCCGGGTGGAAGCAGGCCCTGGCCGCGGTGGAAGCCGCCGGGGCCCTGGACCGGGTGCTGTTCAGCAGCTTCGAGCACAGCGAGGTGTTCCAGCTCTGGTCCGCCTGCCACGAGGCCCGGTGCGGGCTGCTGTGGGAGGAGGACGAGGCCGCCGGCCTGGACGGGGACACCCTGGGGGAACTGCCCGTCCAGTTGACCCTGCACGTGCCCCTGGAGGCCGTCCAGGCCCGCCCGGCCTTCTGGGCCCCCTACCAGGACCGCCTGGCCCTCTGGGGCCTGGCCACCCCCGCCCAGGCCCAGGGGCTGGGTTTCGAGCCGGCGATCCTGATCAGCGACGGGGTCTGACCAGGATCCCAAAAAATTTTTAAATTTTTTTGGAACCCGGGAACCTTCCCCACCCTCCGGACATCTTGAGGACGGAGTGAGGTTGCAAGACTTCATCCCTTGCGCTCTTGCCCAGGGGTGTCCGATTGGCTCCCGGACACATGGAAGGCCGGAAACGCAGAACAGTGGCGAAGAGAAGGCTCCCACGCAAGTGGGGGCCTTCCATGTTTAAGGGGGGCGGGTTCCTCCCATCGCCGGGCCCTTCTCCAAGCCAACGGGGGTGGTTCCAGCGCGTCCCTGGTTTCAGGGCTCGCCGTGGGCTTCCAGGTGGGCCAGGTACTCGGCCGGGGGAAGGACAACGGCGCGCTCCCGGCAGGATTCGGGAAAGTGCCGGAGGTTCCCGGCCACCAGCCAGGCCCCGGACTGGCGGGCCAGGGCCAGGAACGGGCCATCCTTGGGGTCCGGCAAGGGTTGGGGCCATGGGTGCGGATCGGGCAGGCACAGGCTCTCGTCCACCAGGAACTCCAGCCAGAGAGGTGGAAAGCCGTAGCGGTCGAACTTGGGGTGGCGCACAACGTCCCGGTACTCCCCGATGACCCATGGGCAGGTGACCACCTGGACCACTCCGTCCAGGACCCAGTCCATGACGATCCGGGCGGGAGGGCTTCCGGGCCGGATTCCTGCCGAAACGAGCACGTTGGTGTCAAGGACGGCCAGCCTCATCCCCCGGTTCCCCGGTGGCGGGCGGCGCGGACCTGGGCAATCTCCCGGTCGATTTCCTCATCGCCCGGCTGGTCCAGGCCCGAGGCTTCCGCCAGACGCCAGCTCTCCCGGAGGCTGGCCTTGGCGATGGCCCGGCGCAGGTCCCGGTCCTGCAGGGCCAGGTCCCCCAGGACCGGAACCAGGAAGTAGGCGGGACCCTGCTGCCCCGACAGCAGCACGGTCTCGCCCCGGGGGACGGATTCCAGGACCTTGGCACCCCGGGTGCGGAATTCTCGAAGGGAAACCTGTCGCATGGTGCGCCCTCGTACCTCCAGTGTAGTCAAATTGGCTACGGATGCCAGAGTCCAAGTGGATGCCGAGTCCCCGGCCGGGCGGCGCTCAGAAAGTGGCGGTCATGCCCAGGGCCTTGAGGAGATCCCCGAGGAAGTACAGGGAGCCGCAAACCAGCCTGGGAGCCGCGCTGGGCTCGCGCAGGGCCCGGGCGGCGCCAGGGATGTCCAGGACCTCCAGGTGGGCGCCCCAGAGGGCCTGGAGGGCCTGGGCGGTGGCGTAGCGGGGGTTTTCCCCCCGCACCAGGGTCACCGCGACCGGTTCCATGGCTTCCAGCTCGGCTTTCATGCCGGCCAGGTCCTTGTCGCCCATGGCGCTGAACCACAGGTGCGGCCGGACCCCCGTGGCCCGGGCGTGGGCGGCCAGGGCCCGGGTGCCGTGGGGGTTGTGGGCCCCGTCCAGGGTCACGCTGGACAGTCCGGGCACCGCCCACAGGCGGCCGGGCCAGACGGTGCCCTCCATGCCGCGCCAGGCGGCCGTCCGGTCGATAGGGAAGCCCAGGCGCTCCAGGCCGCGCAGCACTTCCCAGGCGGTGGCCAGGTTGTCCAGCTGGTGGGCCCCGGCCAGGCCGATCCGGTGTCCTTCCACCCAGGTATGGTCCCAGGCCAGGCGGTCCGCCCGCATCCCCGGGGCCGGGTACAGGACCGGGCGGCACTCCAGCAGGGGCCCGGCCCAGGCCGGGTCCAGCCCGGGGCCCAGCACCAGGGGCCTGCCGGTGCGGGCGATGCACAGCTTCTCCCGGGCGATCGCCTCCCGGGTGTTCCCCAGGTAGCGCATGTGGTCCATGGCCACGTTGGTGAGGACGGACAGCACCGGGTCGGTGGCGTTGGTGGCGTCCCAGCGCCCGCCCATGCCCACTTCCACCACCGCCACGGCCACCTGGGCCTCCTGGAAGGCCCGGCAGGCGGCGGCGATCATCAGTTCGAAGTAGGTGGCCTGGATGCCCAGCCTGGCCTCGGCGGCGAAGGCCTGGCCCAGCAGGCGGTCCAGGGCCGCTTCGGCCAGGGGGGCGCCGTCCACCCAGATGCGCTCCGCCGGGGACACCAGGTGCGGGGAGGTGGTCCAGCCGGTGCGCAGCCCGCAGGCCCGGAGCGCATGGGCCAGGAACGCCCCGGTGGAACCCTTGCCGTTGGTGCCGGCCAGGAGCACCACCGGAAAAGCCCGTTCCGGGTTTCCCAGGGCTTCCAGGAGCCGCCTGGGGTTGTCCAGCCCGCACTTGATGCCCCAATGACCGCGGGCCTCCAGCGCCTCCAGGTGAGGCAAGGCCGTTTCAGTCATAGGCTTCGGTCACCGGGTGGGTCATCCAGTCCAGGGCGAAGGCCACGAAGTCCCGGAGCTTGTCCCGGGGCACCACCTTGTCCACCATGCCGTGCTCCAGCAGGAACTCCGAGCGCTGGAAGCCTTCGGGGAGAGTCTGCTTGATGGTCTGCTCGATCACTCGAGGTCCGGCGAAGCCGATGAGGGCCTTGGGCTCGGCGATGTTCAGGTCCCCCAGCATGGCGTGGCTGGCGCTTACCCCCCCGGTGGTGGGGTCGGTGAGCAGGGAGAGGAAGGGGATCCCGGCGTTGTCCAGGCGGGCCAGGGCGGCGCTCACCTTGGCCATCTGCATGAGGGAATAGGCCCCCTCCTGCATGCGGGCGCCGCCGGAACAGCTGAGGATGATGTAGGAGGCCCCGCTGGCCAGGGCCCGCTCGGCGCCCAGCTTCAGCTTCTCCCCCACCACGCAGCCCATGCTGGCCGCCAGGAAGTCCCAGTCCATCACCGCCAGGACCACCGGGTGGCCCTTGAGGGTGCCCTCCACCACCACCACTGCGTCGTGGTCATGGCCGGCGGCCCGCAGGCGCTCCAACTGGTCGGCATAGGGCTTGGCGGCGGTGAAGCGCAGGGGGTCGTTGCTGCGCAGGTTGCCGAACAGCTCCTGGAAGCCCGGATCCATGAGCGCCACCAGGCGCTCCTCCACGCCGATGCGGAAGTGGTAGCCGCACTTGGGGCAGACGTTGTGGGTGTTCGCCAGCTCGGCCCGATAGATCAGCTCCCGGCACGCCTCGCACTTGATCCAGAGCCCCTCGGGCACCCGGACCGTCTTCTCCTCCACCGCGATCTTCTGCTGCCGCTTCTTGATGAACCAGGACATGCTCGCCTCAGCCCCCCAGCTTAGCGCTTATCGGGCCGGGCCCTTCTTCAAACCTTCGAACAGGCGGTCCAGTTCCGATTCGCTGGCGTAGTGCAGGACCAGGGAGCCGCCCTTGCCCCTGGGCTTGATCTCCACCCGGGCGCTCCACACCTGGGTGAGTTCCTCGGCGGCGGCCTTGAGGAACACCGCCTGGGGATGGTGGCGCTTGGCCTTGGCCCGGCGCGCCCGGCCCAGGTTCTTGATCCGTGCCTCCAGGGCCCGCACGCTCAGCTGCCGGTCCACGACCTCCGCGGCCAGCTGGTCCTGGGTGCGGACCTCCGCCACTCCCAGGAGCACCTTGGCGTGGCCGGTGGACAGCTGGCCGGTCATGATCAGTTCCTGGATCCCCGTGGGCAGGCGCAGCAGCCGCAGGGTGTTGGCCACCTGGGGACGGGACTTGCCCACCCGGTCCGCCACTTGTTCCTGGGTGAGGCGCAGGTGCTCGCCCAGCTGGAAGTAGGCCTTGGCTTCCTCGATGGGGTTCAGTTCCTGGCGCTGGATGTTCTCCACCAGGGCGAATTCCAGGAGCCGTTCGTCCGGGACTTCCTTCACCACCACCGGCACCATGGCCAGCCCGGCCTTGCGGGCGGCGCGCCAGCGCCGCTCTCCGGCGATGATCTCGAAGCGGTCCCCCACCCTGCGGGCCACGATGGGCTGGACCATGCCGTGGATCTTCAGGCTGGCGGCCAGGTCGTCCAGGAGGGCCTCGTCGAAGTGGGTGCGGGGCTGGTGGCGGTTGGGCACCAGGGACCCCACCGGCACCTCCAGCTGGCCGGCGTCCTCCGGGGCCAGTTGGCTCATGAGCGAGGTGAGCCCCCGGCCCAGCGCTGGACGTTTGGGGATCATTCGTGGCCTCCTGGAATCGCGGCCGCTTCCTGCTCCAGCCATTCCCGGGCCAGGGTCAGGTACGCCTGGGCGCCCTTGGAGCGGATGTCGTAGAACGCCACAGGCTTGCCGTGGCTGGGCGCCTCGGCCAGCCGGATGTTGCGGGGAATGTGGGTGTGGAAGACCTTGCCGGGAAACGCCGAACGCACCTCGTTGGCCACCGCCGAGCCCAGGTTGGTGCGCTCCTCGGCCATGGTGAGCAGGATCCCCCCCAGCTTGAGCCCCGGGTTGGGCCCCCGCTGCACCCGGCGGATGGTCTCCATGAGTTCCGCCAGGCCGTCCAGGGCCAGGAACTCGCAAGGCATGGGCACGATCACCTCGTCGGCGGCGGTGAGGGCGTTGAGGGTGATCATGCCCAGGCTGGGCGGAGGGTCGATGAGGATGTAGTCGTAGTCGTTGCGCAGGGGCTCCAGGGCCCGGCGCAGCACCTGCAGCTCCGGCAGTTCGAACAGCTCGAATTCCAGCTGGGCCAGGTCCTTGCCCGCCGGGATGATCTGCATCATGGGCACTTCGGTGGTGAGGATCAGGGCCTTGGGGGGAGCGCCCTTCATGAGCGCGAAGGCCCCGGCCCGGTAGTCCGGCTTGGGGAACCCCAGGCCGGTGGTGCTGTGCCCCTGGGGATCGAAGTCCACCAGCAGCACCAGCTTTTCCATCATGGCCAGGGAGGCGGCCAGGTTGATGGCCGAGGTGGTCTTGCCCACCCCACCCTTCTGGTTGGCCAGCGCGATGATCCGTGCGGGCATCTCAGGCCCCCGGGGGCATGACGGGCGGAAACTCACTTGGCGGCACGGAAACCCTCACCTGTGGAACATACCCGAGTCTATCAGGTTCCACAGGGATCAACGGTGGTTGCCGGGTTCCCGGAACGTGTAGATGGTCTCTCCGGGCCGGGCCAGGCCCTGCTGGCGGGCCAGCGCTTCGTACAGTTCCGGATCCTTGGCGGCCAGGCGCCGCACCTCCAGGGCCAGCTCCAGGTTGGCCCGGCGCATCTTCTGGAGCTGGGCCATCTGGTCGGCCATTTCGTCCTGGCGCTTGCGCAGGCTGGGCAGGCCGTCCGGGGCGAGCAGGAGGATGCAGGTGGAAAGCAGCCCCGAAAGCGCCAGCACGGTCCAGAGCGTGCTGGATTTAAGGAGCCAGGTGGCGTTCATGGGCACCTACCGGTCAAGCCAGGAACCGAACACGTCCCGTCCCGCATACCGTGCCGCCGCTCCCAGTTCCCACTCGATCTGGAGCAGCCGGTTGTACTTGGCCACCCGGTCGGTGCGGCAGGGGGCGCCGGTCTTGAGCTCCCCGGCGCCGACGGCCACGGCCAGGTCGGCGATGAAGGTGTCCTCGGTCTCGCCGCTGCGGTGGCTGATGACCGCCCGGTAGCCGGCCTTGTGGGCCATGTCCACGGCCTTGAGGGTCTCGGTGACGGTGCCGATCTGGTTGAGCTTGATGAGGATGGCGTTGGCCACGTGCTCCTTGATGCCCCGGGCGAGGATGGCCGGATTGGTGACGAACAGGTCGTCCCCCACCAGTTGGATGCGCTGGCTCAACCGCTCGGTCATCAGGCTCCAGTTGGGCCAGTCGCCCTCGTCGAAGCCGTCCTCGATGGTCACGATGGGGTGGCGGTCCACCAGGCCGGCATAGTAGTCCACCAGCTGCGGCCCGGTCCTGGCCTTGCCGTCGATGCGGTACTTGCCGTCCTTGTGGAACTCCGAAGCGGCGCAGTCCACCCCCAGCCAGATGTCCTTGCCGGGCTTGTAGCCGGCCTTGGCGATGGCCTCCTCGATGAGGGTGAGGGCCTCCTCGTTGCTGCCCAGGTTGGGGGCGAAGCCGCCCTCGTCCCCCACGCCGGTGGCGAGCTTCTTGCCCTTGAGCACGCCCTTGAGGGCGTGGTACACCTCGGCGCACCAGCGGACGCATTCGGCGAAGCCGGGGGCGCCCACGGGCAGGATCATGAACTCCTGGATGTCCACGTTGTTGTCGGCGTGGGCCCCGCCGTTGAGGATGTTCATCATGGGCACCGGAAGCGTCCGGGCGGAGGCGCCGCCCAGGTACCGGTAGAGGGGCTGCCCGCAGGCCTTGGCGGCGGCGTCGGCGACCGCCATGGAGGCTCCCAGCAGGGCGTTGGCGCCAAGGCGCCCCTTGTTGTCCGTGCCGTCCAGGTCCAGGAGCAGGTCATCGAGCTCCGCTTGCTGGAACGGATCCATGCCCTGGAGGGCATCGCTGATCTCGGTGTTCAGGTGTTGTACCGCGCCCAGCACGCCTTTCCCCTGGAAGCGTCGCTTGTCGCCGTCCCGGAGTTCCAGCGCCTCGCGGCTGCCGGTGGAAGCCCCGGACGGCACCATCGCCTGGCCGATGGTGCCGTCGTTCAGCGTTGCCCGGGCCAGGACCGTGGGGTTGCCGCGGCTATCCAGGATCTCTAGGCCGGAAATGCGATCGATCAACTTCATCTTGGGTCCCGATTCACGCTGAAGGTCTGGCTCGAAGGGCGGGGGACGGCTGGGCGCCGTGTTCCGGTGCTACTTCTTGACGGCCTTCTTGGCGGCCGGCTTCTTGGCGACGGTCTTCTTGGCAACGGCCTTCTTGGCGGCCGGCTTCTTGGCGACGGCCTTCTTGGCCATCGGCTTCTTGGCGACGGCCTTCTTGGCCACCGGCTTCTTGGCGACGGCCTTCTTGGCCACCGGCTTCTTGGCGACGGCCTTCTTGACGGCCGGCTTCTTGGGGGCGGCCTTCTTGACGGCCGGCTTCTTGGGGGCGGCCTTCTTGGCGGCGGGCTTCTTGGGGGCGGCCTTCTTGGCGGCCGGCTTCTTGGGGGCGGCCTTCTTGGCGGCCGGCTTCTTGGCGGCCGGCTTCTTGGCGGCGGGCTTCTTGGCGGCCGGCTTCTTGGCGGCGGGCTTCTTGGCGGCGGGCTTCTTGGCGGCGGGCTTCTTGGCCGCGGGCTTCTTGGGAGCGGCCTTCTTGGCGGCCGGCTTCTTGGCCGGGGGAGGCATCACTTCGGCCTCGCTGGCGACGGGAAGGCTGGTCTCGTCGGGCTGATGGACTTGTTCCATGGGGAACTCCTTTTTGCCCTCTCGGGCTGGTTGAGGGGTATGGGCGGCGGCGCCGCCCGTTTTCTGTCTGCTCACTTCATGTGGTCCTGCGGCCGCCTTTCCGGGCCTGGCGCCCTTGGCCGCACGGTCCTGCAAAACGTCCTGCCTGCCCTTGGTCTTGATGGGCTTCTTCGGGATCTCCACACCGGCCAGGATCTGGGCCAGGCGCTTGCCGGGGTAGAACTCGTCCAGGAGCGCGTCCCCGATGATGACGCCATGGACGCCCAGTCCTTCCAGCTGGCGGATCTGCTGGAGGGTACCGACGCCCGCCTCCAGGATCCTGAGGCAACGGTTCTGGGGCACCTTGGACAGCAGGGCGAGCGCCCCCTCCCAGCGGGGCTCCCAGGTGTCCAGGTCGCGTCCCAGCACGCACACGATATCGGCGCCGGCGTCCAGGGCCCGCTTGAGGTCGGCCTCGCTGGCCACCTCCACGATCACGTCCAGGCTCTTGGACCGGGCGAGCTTCTGCAGGGCCTCAAGCCGTTCCGGCTCCAGCAGGGCGGCCATGAGGAAGACGCCGTCGGCGCCGAGGATCTTGCTCTCCTCGATCTGGTACTCCTCGAAGATGAAGTCGTTGCGGAGCACCGGCACCTTCACCGCGCCCCGCACCTCGGAGAGGTGCTTGTCCTCCCCGAAGAACAGGAACCGGTCCGTCGCCACCGAGACGACCCGCGCCCCGTTCTCCACCAGGCTCTTGGCGTGGGTGGAGGCCCGGTAGGCGTCGCGTACCTGGCCGCGCAGCGGGTTGCCCCCCGCCGTCTCGGCAATGATGGAAATGCCCGGCTGGCTCAGTTCCTCCTTGAGCGAGTGGTGCCCCTTGTAGGCGTCCTTCACCGCTGCCGGGCCTTTCTGCTTCTTGATTTCGATGTCCAGTGCCTTGAATATCTGGACTTTTTTCAACATTTACAACCCCCGGGTCCCATCGGTTCCTGACACAATTTTGTGCGTGGTGTCGAGTGGGATGCTTCTTACTAGAATCCACTACACCAGCGTTTTCAATACGGTCAACAGATTTGTGAACGATTTCTTCGATATTCTATTCGTGGTTTTTGCCTGCCTCAACACTTCGCTGATCCGCTGGAACCCGCCAGCCGCCTACTTCACAGGAGATCGCCCCATGGACGCCACCGTGCTCGACCACCCGCTCTGCCACCACAAGCTCACCCTCCTGCGCGACGTGAAAACGCCTGGGAGCCTGTTCCGGAAGGTCATCGAGGAGATCGGCCTGCTCCTGGCGGTGGAGGCCACCCGCGTCCTGCCCACGGAGCCGGTGGCCGTGGAAACCCCGCTGGAGCGCACTCAGGGGCGCCGCCTGCTGCCCCTGGACCCGGTGCTGGTGCCGGTGCTCCGGGCCGGGCTGGGCCTGCTGCCGGCCTTCCTCCATCTGCTGCCCACGGCCAAGGTGGGGCACCTCGGCCTGTACCGGGACCACGACTCCCTGGTGCCGGTGCCGTACTACCGGAACTTCCCCCCGCTCCTGGAGCAGCGCCACGTGTTCGTGCTGGACCCCATGCTGGCCACCGGCGGCAGCGCTTCCGAGGCGCTGCGGCAGCTGAAGGTGGCGGGGGCCAGGAAGCTCACTCTGGCCGCGGTGATCGCCGCCCCCGAAGGCATCGCCCGCCTGGAGGCCGACCACCCGGACGTGCATCTGGTGGTGGCGGCGCTGGACCGCCAGCTGAACGACCGCGCCTACATCCTTCCGGGCCTGGGCGACGCGGGGGACCGGCTGTACGGAACGCTGTAGGGCCTCAGGGCCGATAGCCCTTCAGGGCCCGCCGCCCGGAGGCAACCTTGGCCAGATCCCGGCCCAGGACGTCCCGGGCGGCCCGCACCAGGGCCATGCGCTGGCTCAGGAGGTTGTTCAGGACCCGGCCCCGGGCCTGCACCTCCCCCCACCGGGGGCCCCGCTCGGCCCCGGCCAGGGCGCGCTTGAAGGCTTCGTGCCACGTGGCGACGGCATCGCCGTTGGGCTGGTTCGCCGGCCCGGCCAGGAGGGCTTCCAGCCTGTCCAGCGCCGCCAGCACGTCCAGGTCGGTCATCCCACCAGGCCTTCCACCGACAGGGGCGCGATGGCCTGGGCCTTCACCCGGCGGGTGCCCAGTTCCTCCCAGCCGCCGCGGAGGGCGGCCATCTGGCGCACCACCAGTTCGATCTGCTCCGGCCGGTTCCTGCGGCTGCCCTCGAACATCTCCTTGATCCACCAGATGTAGATGCCGTGCAGGCGGTTCACCAGCTGGCGGTCCGCCTCGGGGTTGAGCATCGCCAGGAGCCTCTGCATGATCTGGGAAGTCCGGGACAGCAGGCGGGCCTTCTCCTTGTGGTTCTCGCTCCGGACGGCGGCCGCGGCCTGGGTCAGGAAACGCTCGGCTCCGCCCAGGAGCATGCCGGCCAGCTCTTCCGGGCTGGCGTTGCTGATCCGCTGGGCCAGGTAGCTGTTGGCGTGGTTGCCGCCATAGCCGTGATTCATGGTCATCTCCTTGCTCATTGCATCGGCGGGATGGAGAGGGGACTCAAGCCTGAGCCTCAGCCCATGGAACCGATGCTCTGGGACGCTGCCTGGAGCTGGGCCAGGGTGGACTCCATCTGTGAATACTGGTTCTGCAGGGACGTCTGCATGTTGTTGAGCATGGTCTGCTGGCTGTTGATCTGGTTCGTGAGGCCAGTGTTGGCGCTGGTGATGTCATTCTGCAACTGGGTGATGGTGCCGGTGGCCGGGTTGGTCATGTTGGCGATGGCGTCCATGGTCGCCTGGCCAACCCCCTTGCTGATGGTCAGGGTGCCGGTGCCGGTGCCGGTCACATTCAGATAGAGTCCCGCCAGGGGCGTACCCGTCTGGCCGACCAGAAGGCCATTGGTGCCGGTGAGGGTGTACTGGCTGCCGTCCGGCGCGGTGAAGGTTCCGCTCACGGCACCCCCGGATGCATAGGAGGTGATGTTGAACCCGAAGTTGCCGGCGGTGATGCCGGTGCCGGCGTAGTTCAGGGACACCACACCGTTGGTGCTGGTGCCGGAGGTGGTGAACACGTTCTGGGCGGCGGTGGGGTCGGCCTGGAAAGCGTTCGTGAACTGGGTGGAATCCAGGCTCAGGGTGCCGTCGCTGTTGGTGGAAAGCCCCAGGGCCGAGGCGTTCGTGTAGGTGGCGCCGGCCGTCTGGCCGGCCACGGAGCCGGTGAGGGCGCTCTGGACCTGCTGGATGAGCGCCCGGGCATTGCCGTCCCCGGCCAGGGGGCCGCTGCCGGCGGTGTCCGTGTTGTAGGTCGTCATCAGGGTGTTGTAGGCGGAAACCACCGCCTGCATGTCGGTGAGGGCGGTGTTCGAGTCCGCGTTCACCGTAAGGGTGGTGGTGCCGGTCTGGCCCCCTTGCACAAGGTTGAAGGTGACTCCGTTGACCGCGTCGGACACGGAGTTGGAAGCACGGGTGATCTGGATGCCGTCCAGGGTGAACTGAGCGTTCTGGGCCGACTGGTTGGACTGGGTGCCGCCGGTGACGCCGGTCAGATTGCCCTGGGCATCCGTCGTCACCGACCCCGCGGCGATGCCCAGGTTGTTGACTGCCCCGCCGGAGGTGACGTCGGCGATGGTCAGGTTGGCCCCGGCCGTGCCGATCCCGGTCTGGTCGCTCTGCAGGACCAGTTCGTAGGGGTCGGTTCCGCTGCCCGTGTTCACCACGGTGGCGGTCACCCCCAGGGCCTGGGACCCGGACACGTTGGGGTCGGCGACGCCGGCGGCGTTGATGGCGTCCGCCAGCGCATAGATATTGTTCTGCCCGGCGGTGAGGGTGATCTGCTGGGTGATCCCGTCGGTCCCCTCGATGGCGAAGGTGGCCGTGCTGGCACCGGTGCCGCTGCTGCCCCCGAACACCGGGGCGGTGGCGCTGGCCACCGCCAGGTTGGTAGGGTCGCCGGTGGTGCTGTCCAGGGTGGGGGAAAGCTGGGCGTAGGTGGCCAACTGCCCTACCTTGACCGAGTAGCTTCCCGAGGCGCCTCCCGAGGCGGTGGCGGTCACGTAGCCGTTAGTGGAATCGGAACTGGACACCACCCGCGCGGGCAGGCCGTTCGTGTTCAGGTCCGAGATGGCGGACGAAAGGGCCGTCATCTGGGATTCCAGGTTGCCGTACGCGGTGGACCGGGCGTTGTTGGCAGTCTGCTGGGACTGCAACTGCTCCATGGGCAGGCTGGCCTGGGAAATCTCTGCCTGGATCAAAGCGGTGGTGTTGATGCCGCTGGAGATCCCGGCGAAGCTGCTGGCGCCCGAGCTGCTGGTGCTGAGGTTGGAGAGATTGAGGGCCGAGGACATGGTTCCTCCGAGGTCCGGAAGGCTCAGCCCTCCTCATCCACCAGGACGCCGGAGGCAGTCTGGGGATTGGCCATTTCGTGCAACTTGCGTGCCATCGCTAGAACCTGAGCCGAGGGAATCTGCAGGATGGTCTGCTGGGTTTGAGTGTTCACGAACTTCACGAAGGGCTCGCCACTGCCCTTGTCCACCTGGAGCGTGACCGATTCCTGGGGCTTGATGTAGTCAAGAAGGCTCTTGACGGCCTGATCCAGCGTCTGGGACCCGGCCTGGGCGGCCGGCCGGACATTCTTGGACGCGCTCCTTTCGGGGGTTGACGAGGCTGTCTGGGGCGCCGAGACCGCTGCGGCCACGGCCTGCCCCGCGGACTCGGCAGAGGTGCCGTCGGCGGAATTCCGGTCCTGGACTATCTGGGACTGGACCGCCGCCAAGGCGGCTACCTGCGCAACCGAGGCCACACTGCTGGAGCTGCTAATCGCTTCGGCCATGTGGTTTCCTCCCTATTGAAATGCGGGAGAGCGGACATGGCCCGCCCCCCCGTCATGTCAATTCAGGCTGACTACTGCAGGAGGGTCAGGATGGACTCGCCGGCCTGGTTCGCCTTGGACAATGCGCTGATGCCCGACTGGTTCAAGATCTGGTACTTGGTCAGGTTCACCACCTCGTTGGCGATGTTGGCGTCCTGGATGGTGCTCAGCTGGGCCGTCTGGTTCTGCATCGCAATGCCCAGCACGTTGGAGTAGGACTGCAGGGACTGTTCACCGGCTCCGATGTCACCCCGGGCCGTGCCGAGGTTGGCGAGCGAGGTGGAAATGGTGCCCGAAGCGGCGGAGGCGGCGTTGGCGGAGCTCGTGAGGCTACCGGACAGAGCTGTGATCCCGGCGACGGTGACCGTGTAGCTGGCGACCTGATTGCCCAGGCCAGTGGTGTAGGTTGCCGTGGCGGTGCTGGTGAGGCTGTTGAAGGTGGACACGATGCTCTGGTACTCAGCGTCCAACGCTGTGTAATCGGCGCCGCTTCCCTGGGCTTCCTGGGCCAGTTCCGCCGCGCGGGTCAGCAGGTTGGTGGCCTCGTTAAGCGTGCCGTCCAAGGTCTGCAGACTGGACAGCATGTTGTTGGCGTTGTCCTGGCCCTGGGTATCGACCAGGGTGGCGGTGGTCAGGTTGTTGGCGATCACCAGGCCGGAAGCGTCATCGGACGCCTCGTTGATCCTCTTGCCGGTGGTCAGCCGCTGGATGGTGCTCTGCATCCCCGTTCCGGTTATGCCCAGCTCATAGGCGGCACCTAGAGCAGCAACGTTATTGAGAATGGAAGTGACGGCCATGGCATCCTCCTGATGCGTAGGGCAGCATCCGTGCTGCCGAATGGATTCGTGGTTTCCCCACGAATTACCTTTCGGCCATCCCTCCCGGATCCTTTAAGACATTTTTGAATCCAGCCCTGGAAGCCGTCCGCCACGTCCGTCAAGGAAGCCCAATGTTATGATCCCACGATGGCTACTCTTTCCCTGGCAATGATCACCAAGAACGAGGCCGAACATCTGGCCCATTGCCTGGAGTCCGTGCGCGATCTGGTGGACGAGGTGGTGGTGGTGGATACCGGCTCCACCGACGGCACGGTGGCCATCGCCGAGGCCTTCGGGGCCAGGATCGGGCGGTTCCAGTGGTGTGACGATTTCTCAGCGGCCCGCAATGCCTCCCTCAGCCTCTGCACCGGCGACTGGGTGCTGAGCCTGGATGCCGACGAGGCCATCGATTCCCTGGACCACCGCAAGATCCGGCAGGTCGTGGACCACCCTGTGGGCAAAGGGAAGCAGGAACCCCAGGGCTTCGTGCTGCTGAGCCGCAATTACTTAATGGACTCCCTCTCCCGGGTGTTCGACCAGCAGGCCCAGCCCAACCGTACTCCGTACCGGGAGGGTTCCCAGTTCCCCTACTATGCGGACATTCCGATCTTCCGCTTGTTCCGCAGGCTACCCCACATTAAGTTCGAGGGCCGCATCCACGAACGTGCAGATACCTTCCTGGAACGGCGGCGACTGCCCATCGGCCGCCTGGACGCGGTCATCCACCACTATGGCAAGCTCGATCTCGAAGGTGAGCGGGTAAAAAGAGCCTACTACCTGGAGCTGGCCGAGCGGGATGCCGCCGAGGTGCCCGGAGACGCCAACCGGCAATTCTACGTCATGGCCCAGGCCGAACTGCTCCAGGAGTGGGACAAGGTACTGGGGGCCGGGCTGGCGGTCATGAAACTCCAGCCCGGCGGGGGGCCCCCCGCGGTTCCCCTCACCGTCGCCAATGCATACCAGCAGAAGGGGATGCACGACAAGGCCCTGCCTCTCCTACTGCAGGTGGTGGGGAACCAGCCGGCCCATCCCCAAGCCGTCTCCGGCCTGGCCTTCTCGTTCCTGGCCCTGGGCCGGGGCGAGGAGGCGCGCCCTTACCTGGAGCGGGCCTGCGCGGTCCACCCGATCAATCCCTTCATCCGCATTACGCTTTGTTACCTGGAGGAGGCGGCCGGACGATTGCGGGAGGCCAGGGCCCACCTTCGCGCCAGCATCGAGGGCAACCCCCGAGATCTGAACCTGCGCCAGATCCTCATCAAACTGGACTTGCGCCATGGTTTGGCGGCCCAGGCCGCCGCGGACGCCATGGAGGCGCTGCGGGCCCTGCCGGGGGCGGGGGGCGGTCTCTGGCACGCGCTGGCGGCGGGCTTCCTCCTGAAGGAAGGCCATCTGGGACCCGGCAGAGCGGTGCTGGACCTCGGCCTCGCGAGCTTCCCGGAAAACGCGGATCTGCGCAAGCTGGCCGCCGCGCTGCCGGCTACACCCTAACCCCGGTCCTGCCCCTTGAGGATGGACTTGAACTTTTCGAACAGCGTGGGGGCGGGCAGCGGGCCGGTCTGGTCGTCCTCCAGTTCCGCCAGGTCGATGCCATGGGGCATGGGCACCGAGGGGTCGAGCTCCAGGGCCTTCTGGAAACAGGCCAGGGCATTGGTGCGGAAGCCCTTGCGATGGTACACCTGGCCCATGCAGATCCAGGGCTCGGCGTTGTTGGGGCGGATCCGGGCGGCGGCCTGGAAGGCGTTCACCGACCGGGTGGCCCAGGCGGGGTTGGACATGCGCAGCTGGCCCAGGAGCAGCCACACCGGGTAGGCCTCGTCCGAGGTGGGATCCAGCTGCACCGAGAGTTCGAGGGAATGGATGGCTTCCCCCGTGAGGCTCTTGTAGTGCAGCTGCCGGGCCTTGTGGTAAAGGCTGCGGGCCCGTTCCGTGGGCGTCTGGGGCTTGCCGGGCTGGTCCAGCTGGGGCACGGGCGGCAGCGGGGGCAGGGACCCGGACGGCGTGTCCGGGATCATCGGCGGCGGTCCGGCGGGGGAAAAGTCCAGCTTGAGGGGAAGGGGCTCGGTGGAGGAGGGTTCCGGGATCAGGGGCAGGGAGATGGGCGGAACGGGTTCCGCGCGCACCGGCGGCGGACCTGCCGGAGACAGGTCGTTCCACCCGGGCGGTGGCGGCCCCGCGGGAGACCGGTCCGGACGGGGTCCGGCGGGCGATACGTCCTGCCGGGCCGGAGGGGCCGGGGAGGGTGCATCCTGCCTCACCGGCAGCCCGGCGGGCGACAGGTCCAGCCTCACCGGCAGCCCGGCGGGCGACAGGTCCTGCCTCACCGGCGGCCCGGCGGGCGACATGTCCTGCCTCGCCGGCGGCCCGGCGGGGCTGCTTCCGGCGCCACCACGGGCTGGTTCATCTTCCAGGTCCAGGAATTCCGGCTGGTACGAATAGGAGAAGTCCGGTTCGATCTCCAGGTAGGGGCCGCCCTGGCCGGTGGGGGGCTCCGGCACCGGTTTGGCCGGGGCTTGGGCGGCGGGCGCTGGGGTCCGAGATGGGGGCGGGGCTGGGACGGAACGGGGGGTGTTGGCCGAGGGCGGCGGGGCGGGGAGACGGCGGGGCGGCGGAGGCGGAGGCTTGAGGGCCGCGGCCGGACCGGGCAGCTGCCCCATCGTCAGGATCAGGGAGCCCACCGCCCACAAGCTCAGGAAGATCCGCCCCGCTTCCTCCTCGTCCAGGCCGCTGAGGGCTTCGAAGGTGTCGAAGCTGATGGGCTCCGAGCCCAGGAAGGAGATGGCGTAGGCGTTGGCGGGGGTGAGGGGGAGGTCGGACAGGGATTCCAGCAGCCGGGGCATGCCCTCCCATTTCCAGTCGCCTTGGGCATGCAGCAGGTCGTAGGTGGCCTGGAGGTTATGGGCCTCCAGGAAGGCGTTCCAGATGAGGTGGCGGTGGTCCAGCTTCAGGTACAGGTCCTCGCTCAGCTTCAGGTTCAGGGAGCCGGGGTTCCAGACCATGCGCACCACCGGATGCTCCAGGGCATTGAGCATCAGCTGCTCCTGGAGGCGGCGCAGGTGGCTGTCCCGCTGTTCCACGGTCATGAGGCCCCACTGCACCACCTTCTCGCCGATGCGGTAACGATCGTCCTGGCCCAGCAGCTTGTTGAGGGTGGCGAAGTCGATGACGCCCTGGCGCAGCAGGTAGCTGCCGAACTGCTCGCCGGCCGCGTCGCTGAGGAGGTACACCAGTTCTCCCTTGCGCCAGTAGAGCCGGCGGGTGCCGTCGTTCTGCTCCAGCACCAATTCCCCGTCCACCCGGTCCTGCCGGAACGCCGCCAGGGTGGTAGGAAGGTCATTGGTCAAGGCCGATTCGCTCACCTTGGCTCCCGGGGCTGCTACTACCAATATTATATAATGATACTCCCATTCCAGGTGCGTCCGCTCCATTTCTGCATCAGCGCCGCGCTAGGATTTTCTCGGAACCGTCGCACCTGACCCGGGAGGCCCGTTGCCCACCAAGGATTCCAATCCTTCGCCCCCCCACTCGGCCCTGGAGGCCGGGCTCGGCTACCGGTTCCAGGATCCGGCCCTGCTGCGGGCCGCCCTGACGCCGCCCTCGGCGGGACTGGCCGCCGACAACCAGCGCATGGAGTTCCTGGGCGATTCGGTGCTGCACCTGTGCGCGTCCCTGCTGGTGTACCGGGAGCATCCCCAGTGGGCGGAGGGGGCCCTGTCCAAGCTGCGGGGCATGCTGGTCTGCACCGACGCCCTGCACCAGTGGGCCAGGGACCTGGGGATCCAGCTCCTGCGCGGCCCCCGCTCGCCCCGCAAGGCCGGCGCCGTGGACCAGCGCAACCCCCTGGCCGACGCCATGGAGGCAGTCCTGGCGGCGGTCTTCCTGGATGCGCAGGCCCAGGGGGCGGACCCGCTGGCCACCGTGCTGGCCATCGTCGAGCGCCGCTGCCTGGAGGAGATCAAGCAGGCCTTCGTGGGCGTGTGGGAAAACCAGGACAGCAAGACGACCCTCCAGGAACGGGCCGCCGCCCTGGCCCTGCCGCCTCCCGTCTACCGGCTCCTGGAGCGCAGCGGCCCCGACCACGCGCCGGCCTTCACGGTCCGTGCGCAGCTGGGCGACCGTTCCGCCACCGCCACCGCCGGCACCCTCAAGGGTGCCCAGGCCGAAGCCGCCCGGATCCTCCTCCAATCCCTGCCGGCGGTGCAGGCTTTTTAATAACCCTGGTATGGGTTACCATCGCAGAGTCGCCGAGGGAGAGGTACTGGCCTTGAAGATTCTGCCCACGCTGCATCTCCAGAACGGTTTGGCGGTCCCCTGGCTCGAGGCGGGCCATCGCCCCCGGAACCCGTGCGAGCTGGTGGATTTTCTCCTGGACCGGAGTTGCCACCGGCTGGCGCTGGTGGACGTGGACGCCGCCGGAGGCCAGAGCCACAACCGCAACCTGATCGCCGGCATCATGCGCCAGTACCACCGGCGCAGCGCCAAGGTCTGCATCCAGGTGGGCGGGGGCATCCGCAGCTCGGACCAGGCCCAGTTCTTCCTGGACAACGGGGCCACCTGGATCCTGGTGGGAACCCTCATCCAGCGCTCGCCCCTGGTGGTGGAGCAGTTGCTGGCCCGGTTCCGGGACCACCTCACCGCGGGCGTGGACGCGCGGGCCGGCGAGATCCAGTCCTCCGGATGGCGGGAACCTTCGCCGCTGAAGCCGGACAGCACCGGGCAGCGGATCCGGGAGCACGGCTTCAAGCGCATCCTGTTCACCGACATCCCCACCGCCGCCAAGGCCCCGCCCGACTTCGACACCGCCAGGACCATCTCCCTGAACGCCCGCATCCCCCTGTTCATGGGCGGGACCATCCGCACCCGGGACCACCTCAAGCTGGCGGGGGAAGTGCCCGGCCTGCAGGGCGTCGCCCTGGACGCCCTGCAGCTGTTTGAAGACCCGGACCTGCTCGGCGCCTTGAACCTGGCCCACATCTGATGAATGAAGCGGCGTTCATGGCCCGGCTCCCGGAGCAGGACCGGATCCCCTTCCGCAACCTTGCCTTGATCCGGCCCCAGGCGCCCACCCCGGGCCAGCTCCAGCTCGTGGAGAGCCTGGCCCGGAACCTCGCCTCCCCCCGGCTGCTCACTCTCATCGCCCGCACTCCCCACTGGGTGGTGAGCGGCCCGGTGCTCCTGGCCCTGGCGGGCAACGAGGCGACTCCGGAGGCGATGCGGCGGGACCTGGAGCTGGCCGTGTCCCTGTTCGACCTGGTGCGGGAGCTGGACCGGGCCCCGGCCGGGGAACGGGAAGAGCGCGCCGAGATGGTGCGCGCCCTGTACCAGCAGCTGCCCTTGAACCTGCGCGCGGTGGTCAAGCAGCAGGCCAAGCACCTGGCCCGCTCGGTGCACGCTTCCGGCCAGACCCTGGAACTGCCGCCCCTGCCCGCGGGTGAGCAGGACTGGGAAACGCTCACCACCCCGCCCCAGGAGGCGGAGGCACGGCGGCCGCCGGCGCGCCTGCCCAGGCTGGACCTGCTGGCCCGGGCCGAGTCCACCCCCATCATGGAGGAACTCCAGGCCTTCCTGGTGGACGAGGACGTGGAGGTGCGGGCCGCGGCGCTGCGCAACCCGGCCCTGTCCGAGGAGGTCCTGCTGGAGGTCCTCCCCCGCTGCGCGGTGCCTGGGCTGTTCGATGACCTCTACGCGGAGGCCCGGTGGTATTTCCGGGATCCCCTGCGGGAGGCGGTCTACGCTTCGCCTTGCTGTCCCCTGGCCCTGGCGCGGAAGATGGCCGGCTCCCGGGACCTGGTGGGCCTGCTGGGGCAGGGGCCCCAGGACAGGACGGCCCTGCACCGGGTGGTGAGCCTCTTCCACCAGCTGGACGAGTCGGAGTTTCAGTACCTGACCTGGTGGGCCAAGTGCCGGGCCCCGGCCATGCTGCGGGTCGTCAAGATCTTCTTCGACCGCCTGCAGCGGCGGCGCGCCAGCCACGCCGGCGGCCTGGGCGGGGAAGGGGGCGAAGGGCGCTGGGTCACCCTCAAGGAGCGGGTGCACATGGCCAGCCGGGCCACCCAGCCGGACCAGTTCATGGCTGCCCTCAAGGACGGCGACCTGGGCGTGTTCCAGGCGGCGCTGGGCAACCCCGGCCTCACCGCCAACGTGGTGGTGGCCGTGATTCCGAGCCTGGACGGCGCCCGGGCGGAACAGGTGGCCGGGCACCGGGCCTGGGGCGCCCTGACCGGGGTGCGGGAGGCGCTCCTCCACCATCCCCGCCTGCAGGAGAAGACCGCCCTGGGGCTGCTGCGGGACGACCTGCCGCACCGGGTCCTGCTGGACGTCCTGCGGGATCCGCGCCTGCCCCACCTGGAAGTGAAGCGCCAGGCCCTGGAGTACCTGCGGGCCTCCTACCGGAGGATGCCGGTGCCCCAGCGCATCCTGGCCCTGCGCGCCAGCGGCGGGGAACTGCTGCGCCACCTGCCCCGGGAGATCCTGGAAGACCAGGAGACCCTGCGTCTCCTGGTGGAGGACCGCCAGGTGGACCCGGGCATCCTCCTGCGCCTGGCGCGCAACCGGCAGACCCCCCGGGAGATCCTGGACCAGATCGCGTCCCACCCGGTGCTCATGGCCCATCCGGCGGTCACGAGCGAACTCCTGCTCAATCCCAAGACCCCCCACCAGGCCTCCAGGCGCATCTGGGGCCTCCTCTCCGAAAGCGAACACCAGACCCTCCTGCGCAGCCCCCACCTGCCCGCGACCCTGCGGCAACTGGGGTAGGTACGCAGGGGCCGGCGTCGTACACTGCAAGGTCGGAGCCGACGTGACCTTTGCTCGAACGCTAGTGCTGTGCTTGGCCGTCCTGGGGTGCGGGCATCGCCGGCCCGCGGTTCCCGAATGGGTGCTGAGCGCGCCGCCGGCGGCGGTGATGGCCATCTCCTGCCGGGCCGGCTGGGCCCTGGAGCAGCCCCGCCTGCTGAGCCTGCTGGAGCCCTTTCCCCTGGCCCGCCAGAGCCTGGACCTGTTCCTCCAGCGGGCCCGCCTGGACCTGCGCCAGGAGACCGGGCGGGTCACGGTGTTCTTCATCCGGTCGGAACCGGCCCAGGCCGGGCACCAGGGCTTCCTCATCCAGCTGGGGAGCTTCCGGGATCCGGGGCGGCTGCAGGTGGCGGTGGCCAACGCCTTCCCGGTGGAGGGCGCGCTGTCCATGAACAACCGGGATTTTCCCCTGTTCGTCATCACCGACGCCCAGCCCGTCCGCATCCGGGCCATGGCCGACGGGGAGGGGCGGATCTGGCTGGGCGACGTGGCCGCCCTGGCCGGGCTGGGTTCCCGTCCCGGCTACGCGCCGCCGGCCCTGGCCGCCTCGTCCGGATGGATCAGCGGGGCCGCGGCCGTCCAGGGCTTCATCCGGCCCCAGGAGCTGCGGGACGACACCGTCCCCAGGCTGCCGGGAGACCTGGCCCGGGACCTGCCCCGGGGCATCGAGTCCGTGTCCTGGGGGCTGTCGCCCGGAGCGGCCCCGGAGGCCGGCATCGGATTCGAGCTGGCCCTGGCCGGGTCCCCGGAAGCGGTGGAGCGGGCGTCCTCCTGGGTGCACCGGTTCCTGGAGGCCGCCTCGGCCGTTCCGGGCGCGCCCGGGGCGACACCCGAGATCCTGCAGGAGAGCCGCTGCATCGGCTTGCGCTGCCGGCTGACCCAGGACCAGGTGGACCTGGCCATGGCCAAGCTCGACCAGCCTCCGATCCGCTGCCAATAGGTACCCTTGATGGCCTCTTTCACCCGGTTCTTCCGCGAATACCTGAAGCGCTACCTGCCCCTGATCGCCGGCGGAAGCATGCTGCTCAGCCTGGCGGGGGCCTGCCAGGGCCTGATCATCGCCATCATCCGCCTGGCCCTGGAGGACAACCTGGGGCTGGGGCCCACCCTGCCCGGGGGCATGGCCGCCCCGGGGCTGCTGAACCAGGCCAGGACCTGGGCCACCGCCCACCTGCCCACGGCCATCAACTTGAGGGAGGGCTACCTGGCCCCCGCGGCCCTGGTGCTGATCTTCCTGCTGAAGGGCGTGTTCACCTATGGGGGCACCCTGCTCATGGTGCGCTCGGGGGTCCGGGCCACCCTGGCCCTGCGTGAGCGCATGTTCGCCCACCTGCTGCGCCAGGAGCCGTCCTTTTTCCAGCGCCACCCGGTGGGCGAACTGCTGCAGCGGTGCATCAGCGACGTGGGGGCCGTGCAGGGCATCGCCTCCAACCAGTTCGCCGAGGCGGTGCGGGAGCTCACCCTCGCCCTGGCCATGCTGGTGACCATCCTGGTCATGAACTGGCGCCTGTCCCTGTCCCTGTTCGTGGCCGCGCCCCTGGTGGTCCTGCCCGTCACCAAGCTCAGCAAGCGGATCCGCAGCATCAACCATCGCAACATGGAAGCCTCCAGCCGGCTGCTGCAGCGGCTCAAGGAGGTGTTCAGCAACGTCCGGGTGGTGCTGGGCTTCGCCCGGGAGCCGTTCGAGCAGGACCGCCTGGAGCGCCTGAACAACGAGCTGTTCCGCCTGACGATGAAGTCGGCCCGGGCCCAGGCGGTCGCCCACCCGATCATGGAGCTGGTGGGGGGCCTGCTCCTGGCCGGCCTGCTCATCTACGCCTCCGGCAGCATCCGCGCCGGGACCATGACCGGGCCCGGGCTCCTGGCCTTCATGATCGCCGTGTACGGCTTCTACGACCCCATCCGCCGGCTGACCAAGCTCAACGCCGATGTGCAGGTGGCCCACGCCAGCCTGGACCGGGTCTACACCATCCTGGACCGGCAGTCCCGCATGGCCATCGCCGCCCAGCCCGTGCCGGTGCCCGGGCAGCCCCAGCGCCTGGCCTTCGAGGACGTGCATTTCGCCTATGACGGACGGCGCGGGCGCAACGAGGTGCTGCGGGGGATCAACCTGGAGGTGCGCATGGGCGAGACCGTCGCCCTGGTGGGCGGCTCCGGGGGCGGCAAGACCACCCTGGTGAACCTGGTGCCCCGGTTCTTCGACCCCACCTCCGGCCGGGTGACCCTGGACGGCATCGACTTGCGCCAGTTCGATCCCCGGGAGTTGCGCCAGCGCATCGGCATCGTCACCCAGGAGACCCTGCTGTTCATGGATTCCATCCACGACAACATCGCCTACGGGCACCAGGCGGACCGGGAGGCGGTGGAGGCGGCGGCCCGCAAGGCCCAGGCCCACGCCTTCATCAGCGCCCTGCCCCGGGGCTACGACACCCCCCTGGCGGAAACCGGCTCCACCCTGTCCGGGGGCCAGCGCCAGCGCCTGGCCATCGCCCGGGCGCTGCTCCAGGATCCCCCCATCCTGATCCTGGACGAGGCCACCAGCGCCCTGGACACGGAAAGCGAACGGGCGGTCCAGGAGGCCCTGGAGGTGCTCATGCAGGACCGCACCACCCTGGTGATCGCCCACCGCCTGTCCACCATCCAGCGGGCCACCCGGATCTGCGTCCTGCACCGGGGCGAGGTGGTGGAGATGGGCCGGCACGAGGAACTCCTGGCCACCAAGGGCGAGTACGACCGGCTCTACCAGCTGCAGTTCCGGTCGTGAAGCGTCAGGCCTTCCACTTCCACCTGCCCCCGGAGCTGATCGCCCAGCACCCGGCGCCCGAGCGGGACCAGGCCCGGCTGCTGGTGGCCGATCCCCGGTCGCGCACCCTGGAGCACGCCCGCATCGCCGACCTGCCGGGCCTGGTGCCCCCCGGCACGGCCTTCGTGCCCAACGATGTCAAGGTCCGCCACGCCCGCCTCCTGCTGCGCAGGGCCGGGGGCGGGAGTGGCGAGGCCCTGCTGCTGCGGGCCCTGCCCCAGGGGGGGTTCGAGGCCCTGGTGCGCCCGGGGGTGCGCCTGCAGCCCGGGAAACGGGCCGAGGTGGTGGATCCGCGGACCGGGGCTGTTCTGGGCCGGCTGCTGGTGGAAGCGACCCTGGAGGAAGGCCTGCGCCGGGTGCGGGTGCTGGGTCCCGCGGGGGAGCCGGACGCGGACCGGGACCTGGACTGGGACGCCGTGGACCGCATCGGCCGCCTGCCCCTCCCCCCCTACATCGCCCACCCCGCCGACGAGGAGGATGAGGGGCGCTACCAGACGGTGTACCGGGCCGAGGCGGGCGAGGCGGTGGCCGCCCCCACCGCCGGACTGCACTTCACCGAGGGCCTCATCCAGCAGTTGCGGGACCGGGGTTGCCTGTGGTGTCCGGTGCGCCTGCACGTGGGCCTGGGCACCTTCCGCCCCATGACCGCCGAGGACCTCGGGGACCACGTGATGCACGAGGAGCGCTACGAGATCCCCGAGGCCACCGCCCGTCAGCTGGAGCCGGTGCTGCGGGGCCGGGAGCGTCCGCTCCTGGCAGTGGGCACCACCAGCCTGCGCACCCTGGAGGCGGCCTGGGACGGGTCCGCCCTCGAGCGCGGCGGCGCCACCCGGCTGTTCATCCAGCCCGGCTACCCGGTGCGCACCGCCGACCTGCTGCTCACCAATTTCCATTTGCCGGAGAGCACCCTGTTCGTCCTGGTAGCCGCCCTGATGGGCCTGGACTTCGCCCAGGAGGCCTACCGGGAGGCCATCCGGGAGCGCTACCGGTTCTTCAGCTACGGCGACGCCATGCTGATCCGGAACATCCGTCAGAGGGTGTCGGCAAAATAGAAGGCCCCGCGGTCAGAGGTAGTCCATCAACTGGCTGATCACCGGGATGCGGTGGCGCTTGCCCTTGCTGGCCTGGAGCACCGAAGTCACGGACATGCCCAGGCACCACAGCAGCCATACCGGGAGCAGGAAACGCACCGCCACGAGGCCGATGATGGGAAACAGCCCCAGGATCAGCAGGGCCAGGGCGATGGCCACCTCCACGAAGGCCAGCAGCACTCCCTGGCGGGAATGCCAGTGCAGCTCCTCGTCCTCCCGGCAGCGCAGGTACGGCAGGAAGGCCCAGGGGCCCGCATAGCAGAGGATGAGGTCCCTCAGGCGTTCACCCTGGTAGAGCGGCGCGGGAGCATCCAAAGGCACGGCAACCTCCGCGGCCAGAATATCACCAGCCTTTGGCCAGCAGCATCACGGCCAGTCCGGCCATGAGCAGGGCGAAGCCCTGGCGCAGGCGCGGTCCGCGCACCCTCAGGGCGATGCGGGCCCCTTCGTAGGCGCCGGCCAGGAAGCCCGCCGCCACGCCGGCCAGGGCCAGCCAGGGCAGCCCGTGTCCGCGGGCGTAGACCCAGACCCCCGGGAGGCCGATGGGGGCCAGCATGAACACCAGCGAGGTGGTCTGGGCCTCGTGCTGGGGCAGCTTCAGCCACCAGGTCATGAGCGGGACCATGATGATGCCTCCGCCGATGCCCAGCAGCCCCGAGGCCACCCCGCCCAGGGCGCCGATCACCAGCCCCGGGAGCCAGGCCCGGTCCAGGGCCAGGGGGGCGGCACTGGCGCGCCGGGGTCCGCTCCGGCGCCGCAGGAGCAAGGTCCGCCCGGCCAGGGCCAGCAGCATGCAGGCGAAGCCAAGCCGCAACGGCATTTCCGGGAGATGGTTGGCGATCTGGGCGCCCAGCCAGATCGCCGGCAGGAACCCGGCGGTGAGCGTGATCACCAGGTTCCAGTGGATGAGCATCCCCACCTGCCGCAGGTAGAGGACGGCCGGGAGCCCGTTGGGCAGGAGCATGGCCGCCAGGGCCACGCCCTGGGCCTGGTGCTGGTCGAGGCCCAGGGCCAGGGCCAGAAGGGGGATGAGCACGACGCCCCCGCCGATGCCGAACAGGCCCGAAAGCAGGCCCCCGGACACTCCCGCGCCCAGGCTGGCCAGGCCCTCCATCCAGATTCCATGCATGCTCCCCTCCCCCCACCAGGATCCCCTATTTGAGGCCCCGGCTGGGACCGGCGGGAAACCCATGTTCCAATAGCAGGAGGGGAATCCTCCAGCCATGCAGATCAAGTTTTCCGATGACGTGATCCTGGACAGCCGGCGCGCGGTCCTGCTGCCACGCCAGGAGACCCTGGTGCTGGCGGACCTGTTCCTGGGGCTGGGGGCGTCACGGCGCAAGCGGCCGGACCCGGTGCCCAACGGGCAGCATCACGAGATCTGGGAACGGCTCCTGGGACTCCTGGACGATTACCAGCCCCGGCGCGTGGTGCTCCTGGGCGACATCAAGCCCAACCAGGGCCACCTGGAGGACGAGGAGGGCGAGGAACTGCGGGGCCTGTTCTACAAGCTCCAGGGCCACGGGCGGGAGGTCATCCAGGTGGTGGGCCACCCGGAGCGGGCCTGGGGCCCTTCCCTGGAGAACACCGGAATCCAGCCCCTGGATTCGTACCGGGTGGGTTCCAACACCCTCATCCACCACCGCCGGATCTTCGTCTATCCCCGGCACGACCCGCCCACCGGGTTCTGGATCAACGGCGGGCTGCACCCCCTGTTCGCCCTGCCCATGCTCGACGCGGAGAGCGGCCAGCAATGGATCCGCTACCCGGCCTTCCTGTACACCGGCTTCGCCCTGGTGATGCCCTCCTTCGTGCCCTACGCCCAGGGCTGGGAGGTCATGCAGCCCGAGCGCCTGCCCAGGCAGGCCCGGGCCTGGAAGGTGGTGGGGGACTACTTCATGGCCCCCATCTCCCTGCCCGATCTGCCCAATCCTCCCGAAAGCCTGCGGCTGGCCGCCCGCCCATCAGCCAAGAGCCGCAAGAAGGAACCCCAGGAGGAAGGGTGACCGTTCCCAGGGATTCCGGCTGAGGCTCCGCCAGGACTAGCGTACGGCGCCGCCGAGGCGGCGGTGGTAGTTCACCTGGCCCAGGTGGTAGGCCAGGTGGGCACAAAGGGTGAACAGGAAATGGCGGGTGCCCAGGCGCTGGCCGCCCATGGGCACGGGGAATTCCTGTTCCAGGACGACCGGATCCAGGCTTCCCAAGGTGGTTTCCACGGCCCGGGCGGCCGCATCGATTTCCTCCAGGACCTGGGACCGGGGCAGGTCCCGGACCGCGAACTCCCGTTCCCGGTCGCGCACATAATGGATCTTGCCCAGCTGGGCGCCGACGAAAAAGCGCAGGTTGCCCGCCAGATGCAAGGCCAGGTTGCCCCCGGGATTGGCGGTGCCCGGGAGCGGCCGCCAGAGGGAGGCCTCGTCGGGATACTGCTCGATCTCCCGGCGCAAGCTGGCCAGGTCACGCAGGAGCACGGTCTTCAAATCTTGGATCATGGCGGTGGCCTCGTTGAAGGAGTCCTGAAGGGACGGATGCAGTTTGCATCCGTTTTCGGGGAAGGGCCGGGGAATCCTCGATGCGCCTCAAAGAAGGAACCATGCCCGGGAAGGTCCACATTGACAATTAAATAATCATAACTTACCTTAGCCATGCCTCTTCGGGGGTAATGGGGTATTCATGGTCATGGGTACAGATTCCACCGGCCGGCGAGGCGGTGCGGAACCCCTGAGAGGGGGTGGCGCGTGAAAGCGTCCGGATCGTTGCGCACGGCCGAGGTGGCGGTGGTGGGGGTGGGCATCTGCGGCCCGGGCCTGGATGGCTCGCGGGCCTTCATGGAAAGGCTGGTGAAGCAACAGACGGCGGGCGAAGCCCCGGGGGGGCGGGACTTGTGCCTGGTGGCCCTGGGCGCCGCCGAGGAGGCCTACGGCGGGGCCGGCACCTGGAACCAGGCCCGCTCCAGCCTCTTCCTCAGCCTGGAGCGCAATCCCGGCGGGGGGCTGGAACTGCTGCCCCGGGTCCTGGAGCAGCGGTTCGGCATGCAGGGCAAGGGCGGCATCTGCTTCGGCGACGACCTGGGGGGCAACCTGGCCCTGGAGGCGGCCATCCGCCGGATCGAGACCGGCTTGCTGGACGGCGCCCTGGTGGGGGCGGTCCAGGCCTGGCCCGGGCGGGACGGGTCGACCCTTGGGGGGCTGGCGGTGTTCCTGGCCCTGCGCCGCCGGGACGCGGCCCAGCGCAGCCGGGACCGCATCTGGACGGTGCTGGCGCCCGGGCCGGTGCGCCGGCGCCGGCCCCTGCGCTTCGACCCGCGGGAATTCCTGGGGGACCAGGGGACTGCGGTCTCGGGCCTGCTGCAGGTGGCGGCCGGTTGCGTCATGGCCGCCCACCATGCCTGGTGCAGCCAGGAGGACCACCGCTGGCAGCCGCTGCTGGACCGCACCGACGGCATCGGGTTCGCCCTGGAAGTGGAGACCCCCCGGGGCGGCAGGACCGGGTCGGACTTCTGGCGCCCCTTCCAGCCGGGACCGGCGCCCCTGCCCCTGCACCAGGCGCCCGGCCTCGCCATCTACGGGGGTGACACCCTGCAGGACCTGCTGCGGCGGGTGATCCTGGACGAGCGCGGCGGGGCAGGCCCGGTGCGCCTGGCGGTGCTGGCCCAGGGCGCCCGGGAGCGGCGGGACGTGCTGGAGCGGGTGCCCCAGGCCCTGAAGCGTTGCGGTGGCGCTCCCGGATGGGTGGATCCCCGGGCCTGCTTCAGCCCGGCCCCCGTGCGGGGCAAGGTGGCCTGCCTGTTCACCCCCGCCGGGGCCGGCTACCTGGGCATGGGCCGGGAACTCCTGCTGGGCATGCCCTACCTGCCCATGTTCATGCGCGGATACCGGGACCTGTCGGCGGCCGGCTGGGTCTACGGAGCCCAGCCGGGGCCGCCGGGGGACCTGCTGGGCGATTGGACCGCCACCATGTTCCTGAGCCAGGTCCACGCGGCCTACACCCGGGACGTCCTGGGCATCCGTCCGGACCTGGCCCTGGGGGTCTCCCAGGGGGAAATGAACGCCTTGACCGCCTACGGGGCCTGGGAGTGCCGGGAAGGGGAATTCGAACGGCTGCGTGCCGACCGGGCCTATACCCGGCTGCTGGCCGGCGCCGGAGAGGCGGCCAGGTCCTGGTGGGGCCTCCCGGCCGGGACCCCGGCCCAGTGGCGCACCTGGACCTTGTTCGGGCCCGTGGCCAAGGTCCAGGAACGGGCCGCCCAGGAGGAGCGGGCGTACGTGAGCATGGTGTTCTCTCCGGTCCACTGCATGCTGTCCGGGGATGCGGAGGCCTGCCGGCGGGTGATGGCCGGATGCCCGGACCTGACCGCCTTCCTCACCGCCGGCAACATCCTCCACACCCCGGTCCTGGGCGCCCAGCGCCAGGTCTGGCAACGCCACCACCTGCGCCCGACCCGCCCGGTGCCGGGCATCGAATTCCACTCGGCCCACTTCCGGGGCGCCTACGACCTGGGCGACGACCGCACCGCCATGGCCATCACCGGGCAGGCCATGATGCCGGTGGATTTCCCGGAGATGGCCTGGCGGGCCTGGGAGGCCGGCGTGCGGATATTCATCGAGCATGGGCCGCGCAGCCTCCTCACCTCCGCCCTGATGCGGATCCTGCCCCGGCGGGAAGGGGTGTTCCTGGCCATGGACGTGCAAGGGGAAAACGCCCTGCTGCGGGCGGTCAAGGTGGCCGCGGAGCTCTGGTGCCGGGGGGTGGCCGTGGACCTGGCCCGCCTGGTGGCGGCCCTGGATTCCTGCCCGGCGGCGCCGCCCCCGGTGGACCTGCACCTGGAGGTGGCCGCGAGCCTGTTCGCCGCTTCCCTGGCCAGGACAGGAAGCCTGGACCGGGCCTACCAGGCCTGCCTGCTGGACACCCAGGGGCGGATCCTGGAGTTCATGGGCCTGCCGCCCAAAGATTAGACGAAGGCCACCATCTCGATCTCGATCTTGGCGCCCTTGGGCAGCGCGGCCACCCCGACCGTGGCGCGGGCCGGCTTGGCCGCGCCCAGGATCCGCTCGTAGACGGCGTTCATGGCCCCGAACTCGGCCAGGTCGGTCATGAAGACGGTGGTCTGGGCCACCCGCTCCCAGTCGGTGCCGGCCGCCTTGAGGATCGCCTCGAGGTTCTTGAGCACCTGCTCGGTCTGGGCCTCGATGGTCCCGCCCAGGAACTCGCCGGTGCCGGGCACCAGGGCGATCTGGCCGGAGGTGAACAGGTGGTGGCCGAAGACCTTGCCCTGGGAGTAGGGGCCGAGGGCTGCGGGGGCGTCGGGGGTGTGGATGGTGGTCGGGTGGGCTGGCTGCATCGGGACTCCTTGGGTCAGTTCTTGCTCCACCGGCGCTTCTTGTTGTGGCGCCAGGGTTTGGAAATGGACGGGGCGGGCATGGGGGTTTCGAACGGCGAGGGTGCGGTGGGTTCCGCGGGTTCCGGGTCCTCCATGTTCTCCACGCCTTCCTCGATCTGCAGCTGCACCACCTGGGCGGTGCGGTGCATGAGGGCCGCCAGGCACAGGCTAGCCTCGATGCGGGCGTGGGGCAGGGGGCCCAGCTGGATGAACACCGCAGGGTCGGCGGGGATGGTGCGGGGCAGGGCGATGTCCGGCAGGGGCCGGGGCGGGGCGTCGTAGCCGTCATCCGGGAGCCGGAACCAGGGTTCCGCCAGTTCCCGGCGCCGGGTGAGCAGGTCCGCCACCGAGATCACTTTCCTGGGCCGGCCCCGCTTGCGCGGCGCCGGTTCGGGCGGGGGCACCTCCACCATGGCCTGGAGGGCCTGCAGCACCTCCTCCCGGGTGCGCCCGCGCAGGTCGAACAGCAGCCAGGGGTCCCGGTCCAGCGCCTCGGCCATGATGTAGCACACCGCGGCCACGTGCTTGCAGGGGTTGGCCCAGTCCGGGCAGTCGCAGTGGGTCTGGAGCTCCTTGGGCACCCGGGGGTAGAGGCTGGCGCCCGCTTCCCGGAAGGTCTCGTCCAGACCCTGGGGCATCTCCCCGGCCAGGAGCGAGGCCACGAACCGGCTTTCCTGCCGGATGCGCTCCAGGGCCCGTTCCCACTGGGCGGCGGTGAGCGCCGGCAGGCCCAGGGTCACGTTGTAGGTCTTGCGCCCGTGGACCTTGGCCTGGATCTCCCCGGGGCTGACGGTGAAATGGCTGACGGCCCCTTCCTCGGCGTATTTCTTGCCCCGGGGCAGACGGTTCTCGAAGTCGTCGCCCAGCTGTTCCAGGGCGGTGATCCAGAGGCGGCCCCACCAGGTGGTGCCGAAGCGCTCGCTCAACTGGCTCACGAGATCACCCCCTTCCGCAGCACGGGGCGGGCCGCTGGGCCCCGGCCCCCGGTGCTCTTGGGCTTCTTGCGGACCGCCCTCGGGCCGGGCTCGGCCGCCGCCGGGCCTTCGCCGGCCGCCTGGGCGGCCGCAAGGGTGGGCTCCTCCTCGTCTTCCTCCTGGGCCGCGGGCCCGTCAGAGCTGGCCAGGGGGACGGCCGGCTCCGGCCCGGCGGCCGGGGCGGCCGCGCGCGCCGGGGTTCCGGTGCCTGGAGCGTGGCCATTGCCATTGCCGTTGCCGTTGCCGTTGAGCTCGTCCTCGCCCATGATGTCCGCATCCGGCTCCAGCACCACCAGCCGGTGCAGGGCCTCGTCGTCCAGCTCGGTGAGCCAGCCTTCGCCGGAGCCCACCACCCGGTCCGCCAGGTCGCGCTTGGACTCCAGCATGGCGTCGATCTTCTCCTCCAGGGTGCCCATGGTGATGAGCTTGTGCACCTGCACGTTGCGGGTCTGGCCGATGCGGTAGGTGCGGTCGGTGGCCTGGTCTTCCACCGCCGGGTTCCACCAGCGGTCGAAGTGGAACACGTGGGTGGCGGCGGTGAGGTTCAGTCCCACGCCGCCGGCCTTGAGGCTGAGCAGCAGCACCCGGGCTCCGTCGGCGTCCTCCTGGAAGCTGCGCACCATCTCGTCCCGCTGCTCCCTGGTGGTCCCGCCGTGCAGGAACGGGGGCTCGAAGCCGAGCACGTCCTGGAGATGGACCTGGAGCCGGTCGCCCATCTCCCGGAACTGGGTGAACACCAGGGCCTTCTCGCCGCTCTCCAGCACTTCCTCCAGCATCTCGGTGAGCCGTTCCAGCTTGCCGCTGCGGCCTTGGTACGGCCCGGTCTGCTTGAGGAACTGGGACGGGTGGTTGCAGATCTGCTTGAGGTGGGTGAGCAGGGCCAGGATGCGCCCCCGGCGCTCGATGCCCTGGGCCGCGGCCAGGTCCAGGTCCATCTGCTCCACCCGCGTCCGGTAGAGCAGGGCCTGTTCCTTGCTGAGCTGGGTGTAGACCTTCATCTCCTGCTTCTCGGGCAGGTCCTGGATGATGGTGCGGTCGGTCTTGAGCCGGCGCAGGATGAACGGCCCCACCCGCTGGCGCAGCTCCAGGGCGGCGTCCGGGTCCCGGTACTTCTCGATGGGGGCGGCGAACTGGTCCTTGAACAGGGACTCGCCCCCCAGGTAGCCGGGGAGCGCGAAGGCCAGGATGGACCAGAGCTCCAGCAGCCGGTTCTCGATGGGCGTGCCGGTGAGGGCCAGCTTGAAGGAGGCCCTGAGCTTGCGGCAGGCCTTGGCCTGGAACGAAGAGGCGTTCTTGATGGCCTGGGCCTCGTCCACCACCGCCATGCCCCAGTGGCGCGCCGCGAACACGTCCTCCTCCCGGCGGATCACGCCGTAGGTGGTAAGCACGATGGTGTGGGGACGGAACTCCCGGGGCAGGCGGTCCCGGTTGTTGCCGTGGTGCACGAAGAACGGGATGCTCGGGGCGAACCTGGCGATCTCCCGCTCCCAGTTGCCCAGCAGGGAGGTGGGGCAGATGAGCAGGGTGGGCGGGCCCACCGCCGGCTTGCGCTGCTGACGGTGCAGCAGCAGAGCCAGCACCTCAATGGTCTTGCCGAGTCCCATATCGTCCGCCAGGATGCCGCCCAGCCCCAGGCGGTCGAGCCCGTCCAGCCAGGCCAGGCCGCGCAGCTGGTACGGCCTCAACTGGCCCCGGAACCCGGCGGGCTGGGTGATGGGCCGGTCCGGCAGCACCTTGAGCTCCTCCAGGGCGGCGCCGAAGTCGCCGGCGGCCTCCACCTCGATGGCCTCGGAGACGCCGGGGATGCGGGCGGTGCCGGTGAGGGCGGCGGCCAGGGCCTCGCCCCGGCTCATGCTCTCGAAGCCGGCGCCTCGGCTGGCCTGGATCACCTGGGTGATCTGCTTGAGGGTCTCCGGGTCCAGGGCCACCCACTTGCCCTTCCAGGCCACCAGGGGATGCTTGAGGCTGGCCATCTGGGCGAAATCCTGCAGGTCCAGGGTGTCGTTGCCCAGCATCAGGGACCAGTCGGCGGAAACGGCCCCCTCCAGCCCTTCCTGGGCGGCGGCTCCGGCGCCGCCCGGGACGGCCAGCTGCCGGGCCCCCAGGCGCACCTTGGCGCGCAGCCGCCGGGCGCCGCCGAATTCCGCCAGGGCCTCGGGGATGTGCACCAGGAAGCCCGCCTCCTTGAGCTGGGAAGCGCCCCGGGTGAGGAACTGCCAGGCCTCGGTGGGGCTCAGCACCAGGTCTTCGGGCTGGCGCCCGGACAGGGCCCCCTGCAGGGGCGGGAAGAACGGCATCGCCCGGGCCAGGCCCCGCAGCAGGACCTTCCGGGCCTCCAGCACCTCCGGTTCCGTGGACGGTTCCCACAGGCGGGCCACCGGGATCACGTCCCCCTCCTGGGTCTCCAGGCCCACCCGCAGGATCCAGCCCCCTTCGGAGAGGCGGTCGGCTTCCTGGATGGCGTCCCTGCCCGGGGGCACAGGCGGCGCCTCCAGCTTGAGGCTGGGGCGGATCCACTGCACCCGGGCCCCTTCGCTCCACTGCTCCAGCTGCTCGCCCAGGGTGCGCTCGGTGATGCCGATGGTGGGGAACTCGTTCATGGGGTGGCTGAGGGCCACCATCAGCCGCTCGTCCCAGGGCAGCCGGTCGCGCTTGTGCCCGCGCAGGCGGTGGATCAGGCTCAGGCGGGGATCCTCCCCCTGGCGCAGGGAGCCGGCCACGAAGCGCACCAGGAAGTCCGCGCCGTCCTCCAGGAACGCCCGCAGCACCTGCTCGCCGCTGGGCGGCAGGGCCAGGTCGTCGTCCAGCTCCTCCATGTCCAGGGTGCCCAGCCCCAGCCCTTTGGTGAAGCTCCAGCTGTCGTCCTCGGGGAAGGCCAGCACCGACGGCGGCATGGATTGCATCAGCTGATCCACCGCTTCCCGGTCCATGGGGCTGGTCAGGCTGATGCCCCAGGTGGCGCGCCAGGGATTGCCCCGGGTGTCCAGCTGGGGCAGGAGGGCGCCGCGCAGCACCAGGGACTGGAGCAGGCGCAGGGCCACGCCCCAGAAGGCCAGGCTCCCGCCCACCCGTTCCGGTTCCGTGGCCATTGAGGCCAGCCAGGGCAAGGCCCGCTGCCAGCGCAAGGGCACCGTATGGGTCTCCACCAGCCGCCCGTCCGGGAGGAAGGCCCTGGCCCGGGCGGGGGTGAGCCGGTCCCGGCCGTGCAGATTGCCCGGCAGGTTGCGCAGGGCCCGCTGCCAGTCGCCCACCGAAGATTCGCCCGGAAGACAAAGCAGAAAGCCGCGATCCAGGGGACGATACTGGAGGATGGGACGGGTCATTCAGTTACCCTTTTCCAGGGAGCGGCCATATGAGACTTGGTTTCGCCAGCGATCATGGGGGTTTCGACCTGAAGGAGCGGCTGAAGGCTTGGGCCTTGGCGCACGGGTACGAGGTGGTCGATTTCGGAACCGAGGGTCCCGCGGCGGTGGATTATCCGGATTTCGCACATCGGGCGGCGGCTGGAATGGACAAGTGGGATCGCCTCGTGTTGGTCTGCGGCTCGGGGCTCGGGGTCAGCATCGCGGCCAACCGCCACGCCAACATCCGTTGTGCCCTGGTGACTTCCCCCGAGCACGCCAGACTGGCTCGACAGCACAACGACGCAAACGCCATCGCTTTCGGCCAGCGGCTGACGGATCCGCTCCTAGCTGAATATTACCTTAAAACCTTTCTTGAAACCCCCTTTCTCGGCGGACGCCACGAAAAACGCGTGAAAAAGATCGAACTGGGCGGGGGGCGTGATGAGAACCTCCAATGAACTGAGGGTTTTGAGCCTGCAGACGGGGGTCCAGGTGCACGCCGGCGGTTCCTGCCTGATCCGCCTGGGAGACACCCACGTGGTCTGCTCCGCCAGCCTGGAGGAGCGGGTCCCGGCCTGGCTGAAAGGCCAGGGGCGGGGCTGGATCACCGCCGAATACGGCATGCTTCCGGGCAGCACCCACACCCGGACCGACCGGGAAGCGGCCAGGGGGCGCCAGCAGGGACGGACGGTGGAGATCCAGCGGCTCATCGGGCGGAGCCTGCGCCAGGCGGTGGACCTGCAGGCCTTGGGGGAACGCCAGGTGACCCTGGACTGCGATGTGCTCAACGCCGACGGCGGCACCCGTTGCGCCGCCGTCACCGGCGCCTGGGTGGCCCTGGCCCTGGCCCTGCGGTCCCTGGGCCTGGAACCCGCCCTGGTGCGCCAGGTGGCGGCGGTGAGCGTGGGCCTCCTGGAACCGGATTCCCTGGGCGGCGCCGGGCGCCGGGGCCTGGCCTTGGACCTGGAGTACCAAGAGGACCGCCAGGCGGCGGTGGACTGCAACCTGGTGGCCACCCGGCCCGCGGGGGCGGCGGACGCGCCCCTGGAACTGGTAGAATTCCAGTCCACCGGCGAAGGGCGCAGTTTCACCCGGGCCGAGGCCATGGCGCTCATGGACCTGGGCCTGGAGGGATGCCGGGCGTTCATGGTGGCCCAGCAGGCGGCCCTGGGAGGCTGATCATGGCCCATTCTTGCCGACGACGAGCATGAGAAGGCTGCTGGCCGCGGCGGCGGCCGCGGCCTGCCTGGCGGCGGGGGAGGCGCCGGCGGAGGACCGCATCCGGGTGCGGGTCACCCCCCCCGATTACCTGTTCCACTTCACCCCTCGGGTGGACCTGCCCGGGCGGCCCAGCCTGGCCCTGGTCCTGAGCGGCGGCGGGGCCCGCGGGGTGGCCCACATCGGCGTGATCCAGCGGCTCGAGGAGGCGGGGATCCCGGTGGACAGCGTCACCGGCACCAGCGCCGGAGCGCTGGTGGGGGCGCTCATGGCCTGCGGCTTCACGGGCCGGGAGATCGAGGACCTGTTCACCCGGGTGGACTTCAACCGGGCCTTCCTGGACCCTCTGCTGCGCACCCCTGGGCGCACCCTGCAGGAGGACGAGGCGGACAACGGGACCCTCCTGTCCCTGCAGGTGGACCGCGGCGTGCCCTCGTTCGTCCTGGCCCTGCGGGAAGGAATCGAGATCCAGCGCACTCTGGAGGGCTTCCTGGCCCGGGGCGTCTTCTACGCCCACGGGCGCTTCGACCAGCTCAAGGTGCCCCTGCGGGTGGTGGCCACCCAGCTGGAGACCGGCGCGGGGCAGGTGTTCGCCGAGGGCGACCTGGTGGAGGTGCTGCGGGCCTCCATGGCCGTGCCGGGCGCGTTCGCCCCGGTGCAGATCGGAAGCTTCCACTACGTGGACGGGGCGCTGGTGGAGAACCTCCCGGTGTTCATCGCCCGGGACGCCTTCCACCCGGACCTGACCCTGGCGGTGGACGTGAGCAATCCTCTGGGATCCCATCCGGTCAGCAACTTCTTCTCCCTGGCGGCGCGCAGCCTGGACCTGGTGGTGGAACGCCGGGAAGTGGAAAGCCGGTCCGCCGCCTCGTTCCTGGTGCGCCCGGAGCTGAAGCGGGTGCCGTTCCTCGACTACGGCAACCAGGTGCCGGCGCTGGTGGCCGCGGGGCGCGAGGCGTTCGACGCCACCCTGCCCGCCCTCGAGGCGAGGATCCTGGGCCAGGCGGGCGGCGAGGAGGTCCTGCCGGCGCGCCGGTGGGTGCTGCATGCGGACGGCCCGCTGGCGCCCGAGGCGCGGGCCATGCTCGACCGGGTGCTGCCCGCGGGCGCTCCCCTCCGGCGCCGGGACGTGGTGCGCGCCCTGGAGCAACTGCTGCGGCACGGCTGGGCCCGGGACGCGGACGCCGGGATGGAGCGGCAGGACGGCGAGCCGGTGCTTGGGCTGCGCCTGGCCTCCTACGCCCCGGTGCGGGGGTGGGAAGTGGCGGCGCCGGAACCGTGGCGGAACCAGGTGGAGGCCATGCTGAAGGCGCGGCTGCCCCTGGGCCAGCCGTTCAATCCCGAGACCTTCGGGACCTTCCTGGGCGACTGGGTGCACCGCATCGTGCTGGAAGGCACGCCCCTGGTGGACGTGCGCGGTTCGGGGTTCCAGGAGGATGCCGGGGTGGTGCGGGTGGCCATGCGGGAGCCGCGGGTGCGCGCGGTCACGGTGGAGGGCGCCGCCGGCGCGGACGAGGCCCGCTACCTGAAGGGGGTCATGGCGCCGCTGCTGGGCGGGCCCCTGCGCACCGGCGGCCTGCGCCAGTACGTGGACCTGGCCGAGCACCGCCTGCAGCTGCAGGAACTGCGCTACCAGCTCCGGCCCTGCCCCGGGGCCGAAGACGCCGATGCCGGCGTGGACCTGGTGCTGGTGCCGGTGCACCATCGCACCCAGGCCCTGTCCCTGAGCCTGGGCTACGAATCCAATCTGGGCGGCCAGACCGGGTTCAGCTACCGGACCGTGAATTTCGGCGGCACCGGCGTGGAGGGGGAGCTGAGCGGCGCCCGCAACCGCCTGCAGGACCAGCTCGCCCTGGCGGTGCGGGGCCCGGTGGTGCCGGCCTTCCCCGGGACCGGCATGGAACTGCGGGCCGGCAATTCCCACCAGCGCCTGGACGGGCCCCTGGCCTTCTCCAGCAGCACCATCCCGGCCGGCTACGACCAGGGCCTGATCACCCGCCGGGACCTCGGGCTGGGCTGGTTCATCCGGTTCGGCGGCCTGGGCCAGGGCAAGACCGGGCTGGACGCGGGCTGGCGCGAGGCCGAGACCACCTGGGGCGCCCAGCGCGATGTGCAGCACCAGCGCACGGCCGAACTCGCCACCGAGTGGGACGACCTGGACCGCCACACGTTCCCCCAGGACGGAATGCTGTTCCGGGGAAGGTATGGGGTCGGCGAGTCCCTGGAGCCCCCTTCCGCGACCGCCGGGGCCACGGCCGCCGGCTTCCGGTTCGCCTACGCCCGGATCCGGGGAGTCACCAGCCTGGACTCCGGGCGGACTCTCGCCAGCCCCGGGCTGGACCTGGACCTGGAGTGGGGCTACGGCCGCCGTCCGCCCCTGGACCGGTGGTGGATCCTGGGCGGCCCCGGCTTCCTCATGGGCACCCAGTCCATGGGCCTGCTGGCGCCCAATTTCCTGGTGGGCCGGCTGGGGGCGCCGTTGCGCGTGCCCGGGCCGTTCGGCATCTCGTTCCAGGCGATCCCGCGGTTCGATTACGGGGTGGCCGCCCTGGACGCCGGCGGCCTGTTCCGGGAGAACCGCATGCAGGGCACCGGCGTGATGCTGCGCACCATGGTGCAGAAGTTCTACGTGGAATGCTCCTACGGCTTCGAGCGCGATGCCGTCCCCGGACGGGGCTGGGGGCGGTTCTCGGGTTCCTTCAACGCCCTCATCGGCACCCAGCCCTTCGACATCTGGAGCCGCCGGTGAGGGCGCCCTCCCTGGGCCGGCACCTGGCCGCCGAGCAGCGCGCCTTCCTGGCCCGGGACCGGGCGGGATGGGAGGACCACTTGGCCCGGGTGCGCGCCTTCCTGGGCGAGGGCCTGGGGAGCGCCGGCCCGGACTCGAAGGTGCTGGTCCTGGGGGCCGGCTCCGGGCTGGAGGTGCCCTGGAAACTGGCTCCGCCGTCGGCGGTGGGGTGGGACGCGGATCCCTGGAGCCGCCTGCGCACCTTCCTGCGCCACGGACGCTGGGTACCCTGGGTGTTCCAGGACCTCACCGGCGGGCTGGAGGATCTGGCAGCCCTGGCCTGGCGCACCGCCCGGCAGCCCTGGTCCGGCCGGATCCGGGCGAACCGGGCGGCCTGGCGCCGCCTGGCGGGCCTGGCCGCGTCCCTGGACCCCCGTTGCGGGGCCCTGCGGGACTGGCTCCGCGAGCATCGTCCGGCCACCGTCCTGGCCGCGAATGTCATGGGCCAGTTCGGGGCGGTGGCCCAGCGGCTGGTGGAGCGGGCCTTCGCCGGGCACCCACCCTGGACCCAGGATCCGGAGGAGCCGGACCCCATGGACCAGGCCCTGGACGCCTGGACCGCCCGGGCGGTGCGCGCGTTCCTGGAGGTCCTGGCGGGAAGCGGCGCGGAACTTTGGCTGGTGCACGACCGGGCGGTGCTGTTCGAGGCGGCGGCCGTGTCCCTGGGACCCACGGTGGACCCCTGGACCGCCCAGCTGCGCAGCGAGGGCCCGCTCGAGGCGCAGGACCCCCTGTGCGGCGTGGACGTGGCCGGCGAGCTCAGGGAGCGTGCGCCGGACCGGCACCTGCGCTGGCTCTGGCCCGTGGCCGACGGCCGCACCCATGTGATGGAAGCGGTCAGGGTCCCGCGTCCGCGCGGCTCCTTCTGGACTCAAGACCCAGCCGCTTTCTTGAGTCATAATCCATAGAGTTCCGCATGGGGGCATATGGCTGATTTTCGACGATTGCTGCTCGGCCGACGTCTGGCCAGCGACGAGACCCACTACACCCAGGTCAGCAATCCCATCGGGCTGGCGGTCCTCTCATCGAACGCCCTCTCTTCGGTGGCCTACGCCACCCAGGAGATCATGGCGTCCCTGGCCATGGCGCTGGGGCACGGCGGAGCGGCCGGGGTGGCCATGGGGGTGGCGGCCTCGGCGGTGCTCGGGCTGTCGGTGCCGGTGGCCGTGGGCATCGTCATCCTCCTCGCCCTGCTGGCCTTGAGCTACCGCCAGACGATCACGGCGTACCCCGGCGGCGGCGCCTACCTCGTGGCCAAGGAGAACCTGGGCGAGATGGCGGCGCAGACCGCCGGGGCCGCCCTGCTCATCGACTACATCCTCACCGTGTCCGTGTCCGTGTCGGCCGGAGTGGCGGCCATCACCGCCGCGGTGCCCGAACTGCAGGGCTGGAACGTGCTGCTCGCCCTGCTGGCCATCGCCTTCGTCGCCGTGGCCAACCTGCGGGGAGTGAAGCCGGGCAGCCGGCTCTTCGCCATTCCCGCCTACGGATTCATCACCATGGTGCTGCTGCTCCTGGTCCTCGGCTTCACCCGCTGGGCCCTGGGCGCCCCGGTGCTCCCGGAGCCCGGCGCGGCCCAGGTGCAGGCCGCCGCCGGCCACGCTCCCAGCCTGGCGGGACTGGCCCTGCTGTGGGTGTTCATGCGCGCCTATTCGGCCGGGTGCACCGCCCTCACCGGTGTCGAGGCCATCCCCAACCGCGTCTACGTTTTCAAGGATCCGCCCCTGAGGAACGCCGCCAGGACCATGGCCTGGATGGTGGTGCTGCTGGGCGCCATGTTCCTGGGCATCACGCTCCTCAGCCGCCACTTCGGCGTCACCTACCACCACAGCGCGGACCCGGCGCTGGTGCAGGAGACCCTGCTGTCCAAGCTCGGCCGCGCCATCCTGAGCCGGGACGGGACCCTCGGCGTCCCGGGCCGGCTCTGCTACTACCTGGTCCAGGGTTTCACCTTCGCCATCCTGGGGGTGGCCGCCAACACCGCCTATGCGGACTTCCCGCGCCTGGCGGCCCTCCAGGCCAAGGACGGCTTCCTGCCCCAGCAGTTCACCAGCATCGGCGACCGGCTGGTGTTCTCCAACGGCATCCTGATCCTGTCGGCGGTCTCCGGAGCCCTGGTCTTCCTGTTCCACGCCAATACCGACGTGCTCCTGCCCCTGTACGCCCTGGGGGTGTTCCTGGGCTTCACCATCAGCCAGACCGGCATGGCGGTCCACTGGTACGCCAGGCGCGGCCCGCGATGGCGGGCCAGGGCCGTGGTGAGCGGGGTGGGCGCCGCCGCCTCGGCGGTGGTCCTGCTGGACCTCGCCGTCACCAGGTTCGTGGGCGGCGCCTGGATCGTCACCGCCCTGGTGCCGGTGCTGGTGATGACCTTCTTCAACATCCACCGCCACTACATCCGGGTGAAGTCGACCCTGGCCGCCAGCCGCACCGACGCCTTCCTGCCGAGCAAGCACCACGCCATGGTCCTGGTGTCCAGCCTGCACGCCGGAGTGATCCAGGCCCTGGCATACGCCCGCCTCATCTCCGGCCTCCGGGTGGAAGCCCTCACGGTGGACCTGGGCTCGGACGGCTACCACGAGAGCCCCGCCATCCAGAAGCTGCGGGCCGACTGGGCCTACTACGGCATGGGCGTCCCCCTGCGCAGCGTGCCCAGCCCGTACCGCCGGATCGTGGAACCGATCCTGGCGGAGGTGGACCGGTTCAAGCTGGCGGAGCCGGAAGTCTGCCTCACGGTGATCCTGCCGGAATTCGTCACGCCCAAGTGGTGGCAGCGCATCCTGCACAACCAGATGGCGTTCCGCATCAAGACTGCGCTCATGCTCAGGCCGGGAGTGATCGTCACCTCGGTGCGCATGCACCTGCCGGACTGAGCTGGCTAGCGCATCTTCCTGCTGGGCAGCTGCAGGATCTCCAGCCCGGACAGCAGCTCCGCCAGGGTGCGGTGGTTCGGGGTCAGCACCATGCACAGGAACGACACCGGAAACCCCAGCACCGAAACCAGGTGCAGCAAGGCGAAGGACATGCGCCGCTCGGGGAGGTTCGTGTCCAGGAGCAGGTTCTCCATCCCCATCATGGGCGACTGGCCCACCAGGACCAGGGGCACCATGAGGTAGGCCCAGGACACGGCCCCGTGCACGGGCAGGAGGTAGGGCCAGAAGACCGCGTAGGTCTGGAACGGGGACCCCCCGGCCATCCAGCTGGCCACCAGTGTGAGCAGGGCGTTCAGGGCCAGCAGGATCAGGCACTCCAGGGCTTCCATCTTCACCACCGGCCAGAAGGAATCGGTGAGCTCCAGGTCGGGCCCGGGCCCGGGCGCCTCCTCCGCCGGCAGGGCCGAGCCCGCGTAGTCCTGGAACCGGGCGGCCTCCGCCGGAGGCACCCGCTCCAGGATGGTCATGGGCTCCACCCGCCCCAGCGCGGGCGTGGCCAGGCTCTGGGGCTCCCCCCGGGCCTGGCTCAGGGACTTGAGGGCCGAGGCCTGGAACAGCAGCGGCCTGGGCAGCGGCTGGCGGGCCAGGCTGAGGCCGCACTGGGGGCATTCCAGGACCAGGGGCGTGATCCGGTAGTGGCAGCTGGGGCAGTGGGTGCGGAGGTTCAACGTGGGGTTTCCGGCAGGGCGGGCATCAGCCAAGCAACTGGAGCCATGGGGCCCGGTCGTGCTCGGGCATGGCCTGGAGGGCTTCCAGAAGTTTAAGCCGGGCCTGCCAGGATGGATCCCTGGGGAACATGGCCCGGCCCAGGCGCAGGGTGTCGCGGGCCTGGCCCAGGTGTCCCTCGGTGGCGTACAGGGGAGCCAGGGCCAGCAGGACCCGTTTGGCGCGCCCCTGCAGGTCCGGGTCGTCCGGGTTCATGCGCAGCAGGTTGAGGATGCACGCGCGGGCCGCGTCCAGGTCGCCTTCCTTGATGTCCTTGTCGAATGCCTCCGGATCCGCGGGGGCGGCTATGGCGGCCATGCGGTCCCGGGCCTGCGCCGCCAGCTTGGCCGCGTCCGCATCGTCCGGGTCCCGGCGCAGCAGTTCCTGGGCCCGGTAATAGGCGACCAGGGGCTCTTCCGCCAGGGCCTGGCCCGCTTCCCGGCGCACCGCCTCGGTGGGCTCGAACAGGGCAGGCACCTTCACCATCCGGGAAACCGGCTTGAGGGCGTCCAGCTTGGCCGCGGCGACCGCCTTCCTGAGGGCCACCTCCCGCCGGTGCAGGTTGTAGAAAGACAGCCCCAGGACCACCAGGCCCAGCGCTCCCAGCCCGACCGCCAGGTTCCGGGGGGACTGGAACCAGTCGGGCACCCGGATGTCTTTGACCAGGTCCGGAAGGCGGAATCCGGCCCGGGGGGCCGCGCTGGGAACCGTCAGGGAGCGGGGCGGGCCCGCCGGTTCGAGCACCGCCGGGGCCCTGGCCATGAGGCTGGGCGCCCGCGCCGGCACGACGGCCAGGGCCACCGGGGGCGCGTCCCGGGCGGCCAGGAGGGCGCGGGTATGGTGGTACCCCTGCAGCACCCGGGGATCCTGGGGGCCGGTTTCCAGCAATTGCTGGAAGGCCTGGGCCGCATCCGCCAGGCGGCCTTCCCGCAACACCCGTTCGGCGCGCTCGATCCGGGCTTCCCGCTGGGCGGCGGGTCCCGGCTCCGGGACCGGGGGGGCCGGGGCCACCGGCGGCGGCCCGGCCGGGGACTGGGCCTGGACCGCCTGGCGTCCAGTCGGAGGAGAGGCGACCCGTTCCCGGCGGGCCATGGCCAGGTAGGCCGCCGCGTCCGGGTGGTCGGGCTGAGCCGCCAGCGCCTCCTCCCACTTGGCCATGGCGCTCTCGTTCATGCCCATCTCATAGAGCTGGGCCCCTTCCTGGACCAGGCGGACGGCCCTCTGCTTCGGGGTCTCCGACGGCTGGTCCGCGGGGACGGGCGCCGGCGGCGCCGTCTGGGGAACCGCGGCCGGTTCCGGGCGCTCGAGGTGCTGTTTGACCCGGAAGAGCCCGGCCCTGGCCCCGGCGTGCTCCGGGCGGCGCTTGAGGATGGCCTGCCAGATCTGCCCGGCCTGCATCACGTCCCCGGACAGGAACAGGGACTCGGCACGGTCGAGGTGGTTCTGGTAGGGGTCGTGGAGGTCGGGCACGGTCAATCCTGGGCCATGGAATCAACGGGCCGGATGAGCAGCATGAAGGTGCTGCGTCCGCAAGTGAATTCCTGCCGGTCCAGGAGTTCGGTGGGCTCGGTGATGTTCCGGCCATTGGTCTCGGTGCCGTTGGTGGACCCCATGTCGGCGATCCAGGCGGAACCGTCCGAGTGGATCTCGATGCGGGCATGCTTGCGGGAAATCTCCGGGTCGTGGATGACCACGTCCCCCTCTTCCCGGCCGATGACCGTGACCGCCGAATCCAGCGCCCGCACGGTGGAAGCCTGGGGACCCGTCAGGAAGGCCAGACTGTAGCGCAAGCCCTTGGGCAGGGCGCCCGGGCCCCTGCCGGCGGCCGCCATCTGGATGTCCTTCTCCTTGCGGTTGGTGGTTTCGGTGGGCTTGGGCCCGTCCGGCGGGGCCTCCGGGGCGGCGGGCTGCGGCTCCGGCAGGGCAGGGTTCATGACTTCGAAGAACGCCGCGCACTTGGGACACCTGAAGCGCTTGGACAGGGCTCCCTGGAAGCGGGCGTCGGGGTACTGGAAACGCGCAGAACAGGAAGGGCAGACGACGATCATTTCCCCTCTCCCCTTGGTTATGCCCAGTCTACTTTCTTGTGGCGAAAAAACTGAATTCCTCTTTCAGGGGAACCCCCGGGGGGACCTTGAACCCGGTCACGGCGGCGGGCAGCGGCTGGTTGACCACCAGCGGTCCCAGTTCCAGGAGCCAGGAGTCCCCGCCCCGCTCCACCCAGTTCACCTGGCGGGGCAGGAAAGATTCCCTGTCCACCCAGATGCTGAGCAGTTCCATGCGCTTCCTCACCGACAGGCTGCGGGGGTGGAGGACGAACTGGTAGGTCCCCTTCACATCCCGGCCGTCCTCCAGGGTGATCTTGAAATAATCAGAAAGATAGGAGAGCTTCTGCCCCAGGCCCAGGAACTGGCGGTTGGCGTTCTTGATGAAGCCGATCTTGAGCATCTCCCCGGACCCGGCGGCGGGGCTGTAGGAGATCAGGGCCTTGGGGGTGAGGTGGATGATCAGGTCTTCGGGCGGGGCGAAGGCGAAGTGCACGAAGTCGGACCCCTGGAGGTACAGGGTGCCCTTGGTGACCGTGGGGGTCTTGAGGAGGACCCTGCGGATGGTGAGGGTGAAAGGTGCCTGGAGCGTGTTCACCTTGGCCTGGGCGGCGTCGAACCGTTCCGCCGCCGCCTGGACCGAAGGCATGGACTGGCCGCCCGGCGGCAATTTCTGGCCGGCCGCCGGCAGGGCGGCCAGCAGCAGCCAGCCCAGGAAGCGCCGGGAGGCGCGCCCGATCCCCGGCCGCCCGGGACCGGTCTCCTTCAATTCGACACCATCAGCGTGGCGCTCTTGAGCGGCCGGTCCTCGCCCGCCTGGAAGCCGACGGCGAACAGCACGGCCTGGGTGCGGATCTGCAGGGTGACGCCGCCCCGGGTGACGGAGGCGCTGTCCACCTTGGTCCGCTCCGCCCCCAGGAGCACCACCGCCGAGGTGGAGAGGGCGTAGCGCAGGGAGGCGGAGACGGACTGCTGTTTCGCCGGCAGCGGCATGCGCTCGGCGGCGTTCAGGTCACCTTCCAGGGACAGGCTGGCCGAGGGCGTCAGGTCCAGCTGCAGGCCCGCCCGGAACTGGGGCTGCAGGCTCACGTCCCACAGGTGCTTGGCGAGCAGCTGGTCGCCGGTGAGGCCCAGGCGCACCCCCGGGGCCAGTTCCAGGACCGCCCCGGCGTCCAGCCCGAAGTTCCAGGTCCGCAGGGAGGTGGCGTGGCTGCCCATGAGGACCGGCTCGGCGTCGGCGAAGTACGGCTGTCGCCCGAAGGCGGAGTTGTAGGACTCCACCACCTGGCCTCTGGACCAGCGCTCCACCCGCAGGTCGACGCCAAGGGAGGTGGTGTCGCCCTTGGAGAGGGGCGCGCCGGCGCCGATGTTCAGGCGGTTCACCCGGGCCTGCCGCCCGTCCAGGGTGGAGAGGTTGTTCGCCAGGCCGCCGCCCAGGTCGGCCGGAGCCAGGTCCGGATAGGCGAGCATGCCGTTCAGGGTTTCCTGGGTCAGGGCCAGGCAGGTCCCCTCCTTGAACCCGGCGATGCCGTAGGCCCGGTCCCGCTGGGCCCAGGGCGCGTCGGCCAACTGGGCCAGGGCCGCGGAGGCGGCGGCCGGATCGGGGGAGGATGCGGAGGCCAGGATGGATTTGTTGTCCTGGGCCCGCAGGTCGCCGTCCACGAAAGTGAAGCCGTAGCTCGAGGGGGCCAGGCTGTAGCGGGCCGGATTGCCCAGCGGGTTGGTGCCTTCGGAGAACACCTTGGAGCCGCCGAAGGAGGGACCGTCGGTGAACAAGGGCGTAGTGGCCGCCAGGGGCGCCCAGGCCGCCGACGCGAACAGGACGGACCGGACGAGGAGGGATTTTGCGGTCATGACGTTCACCCGGGAAGAGATGCGTTGAAGACGGAAAGAGGTTCATCCTGGCGGGCCAGGTACAGGGTTGCGGAGGATCCGCCCAGGACCGCGAGGGCGGCGCCCTGGGCGAATTCCGGGGTGTTGTTCTGTTCGCTCAGGTGCGCCAGGATCACCGTCTGCAGGCGCGGGCCCAGGACACCGGCCAGCAGCTCGCTCATGCTTTCGTTGCTCAAGTGTCCCACCCGGCTGAGGATGCGCGCCTTGAGCTGGGGCGGGTAGGGTCCTTCCCGCAGCATCTGCACGTCGTGGTTGGCTTCCAGGACCAGCAGGTCCAGGTCCTGGCAGTGGTCCGCCACCAGCGCGTCCGGGTAGCCCAGGTCGGTGACCACCGCGGCCCGGAAGGCCTTCCACTCCAGGCGGAACGCCACCGGGTCGGCGGCGTCGTGGGGCGTGCTGAAAGGCAGCAGGCGGATCCCCTCCCAGTGGGTGACGTGGCCGGCCCGCAAGCGGACCACCCGGGACTTGGGGATGTCGATGCCGTGGATGGCGTTCACGGCGGCCAGGGTGTCGGGGGTGGCCAGGAAGGTCCAGTCGGTCTGCCGGAGCAGGACCGGGACGGCGCGGATATGGTCGCTGTGCTCATGGGAGAGGGCGACCGCCCCGACCGTCTCGGGATCCATCCCCACCGCCCGCATGCGCAGGCGGATCTGCTTGAGGGTTATGCCGGCGTCCACCAGGAGCGTGCGCAGGCCGTCCGAAAAGGCATGGCAATTACCTTTGGAGCCGGAGGCCAGCGCCGCATAGTTCATGGCCCAAGCATACCAGGGGTCATTTCCCCGCCGCGTACGCCTCGTCCAGGATCTGGCTCACGTGGCGCACCTGCACTTTGAGGCCCCTCTTGCGGGCCCCGTAGCCCAGGTGCATCATGCAGGCCGGGCATTCGGTCACCAGGGTGCCGGCCCCGGTCCTGGCCACGTTGCCCATCTTCCGGTCCAGGACCCCCGAGGCCTCCTCGTGGTGCAGGAAGGTGTAGCTGCCGGCCGCCCCGCAGCACCAGTCGGCTTCGGGAAGCTCCTGGTAGGCCAGGCCGGGGACCGCCTTGAGCAGCGCCCGGGGCTGGGCGGTCACCTTGGCGAACCGGTTGGAAAGGTGGCAGGGGTCGTGGTAGGTGACGGTCCCGGAAACCGTCCCCAGCGCCGGGTCCAGGCCGATGGCGGCCAGGTACTCGCTGAAGCTGCGGACCTTGGCGGCAAAGGCCGCGGCCTTCTCCCGGCAGGCGGGATCGTCCTTGAGCAGTTCGCCGTACTCCTTCAGGTGCGTGCTGCAGCTGCCGCAGTCCGAGACCACCGCGTCCAGTCCCTTGGCCTCTTCCGCCATCCGGTCGAGGTTCTTCCGGGCGATGTCCCGGGCGGTGTCCAGGTCCCCGTACGCATGGGCCGGGCGGCCGCAGCAGGTGTTGTCCATGATGGTCACCGCGCAGCCGTTGCGCGCCAGGACCCGCAGGGTGGCGGCCACCACTTCCGGGAATTCGAAGCTGAGCCCGCAGGAGGCGAAATAGCCGATGCGGTGCTTCGCTTCCGCGGGCTGCGGCACCCGGGCCTGGTCCCCGCGCAGGAAAGCCCGCTCCCCCATGGGCGGCAGGAGCTCGTCGCTCACCTGGAAGCGCCGGTCCACCAGGCGCAGCACCCCGGACTTCAGGGCCACCTTGACCAGGCCGTGGCGCTTGGCCCACAGGGCCATCCGTCCGGCCGTCTCGAGGGTCTTGCTGCTGGCCAGGATGCGCTTGAACAGGAAGCGCTGCCACAGGGGCTGGCCGTGGCGGCGGAGGTAGGCGTGGCGCACCGCCAGCACCGTCTGGTCGGTCCTGATGGCCGGGAAACAGTGGGCCGTGCAGCCGCGGCACAGCAGACAGTCCTCCAGGGCATGGAACACCTCCGGGGTCAGTTCCATCTGGCCCAGGATCAGCGCCCGGGCCACGGCCTGGCGGCCGCGGCCCAGGGAGTGCTCCGAGCCGGTGGTGCGGAACACCGGGCAACCGGCCTGGCAGAAGCCGCACCGGTTGCACTGGGCGATGGTGTCGAACAAGGGGAGCAGTTCGTTGGTTGCCATGGTTCGCCTCTCGCCTCAGATCGCACCCACGAACCGGCCGGGGTTGCACACGCCCCGGGGGTCGAATTCCGCCTTGAGCTTGCGCATCATGCCCAGACCTCCCCCGGGTGCGCCCCAGGCGTCCAGGTTGCGCTTCACGGCCGGCGGGGCCTCCTGGAGCACCAGGCTCCCCTCCGCCGCCTCCGCTTCCAGCCGCAGTTCCTTCAGGGCTCCCGCCAGGGCGCTGTCCGGTTGCGACCCGGGCAGGAACAGGGCCCAGACCACGCCGCTGCCCGCGTGGGCTGTGACCACGGCAGGGCAGCCGCAACTCTCGCCGGCCTTTTCGGCGGCGGCCGCCAGGGCGCCGGTGCGGGAGATGGGCACCGCGACCTGGCTCAGGATCCGGGTCCCCGCCGGCCTGCCGCGCAGGTTCCGGACCGCTTCCCAGGCGGTGGCGGCGGGCTCGCCGGCCAAGGTGACCGCCTTGCCCCCTCCGGCCGTGAACAGGGTGGCGAAATCCCGCGTCTGGCGGCTCACGGTCTCGGGGCTCCCGGCCAGGGACACGGCCAGGGCGCAGGCGCCGGGCATGGCCGGCACGCCCAGGTCCGGGAGCAGCAGGGCCAGGGCCGCGGGGTTGAAGAATTCCAGCGCCTCGGGGAGCAGGAAGGAGGCCAGGGTCCGCTGCACCACCTTCCAGGCCGCCGGGGCGTCCGGGAACAGGCCGATGGCGACGGTGCGCTGGGCGGGCATGGGCAGCAGCTTGAAGGTCACTTCCGTGATGATCCCCAGGGTGCCCAGGCTCTTGATGAATAGCTTGTTCATGTCGTAGCCGGAGACGTTCTTGATGACCCGGCCCCCGCAGTGGATGCGTTCCCCGTCCGGGAGCACCACCCGCAGGCCCAGCAGCCAGTCCCGGACGGTCCCGTAGAGCAGGCGTCCCGGGCCGCTCTGGTTGGCCGCCACCAGGCCGCCCAGGGTCACTTGGCGAGCCGCCGGCGGGTCCAGGGGCAGGACCGCCTTGTGGCGGGCGGTCAGCTCCTCCAGGGCCGCCAGCCGCATGCCCGCCTCCGCGGTGACGCACAGGTTGGCGGGGTCCCATTCGACCACCCGGTCCAGGCGGTCCAGGCGGACCACCGCGTCCACCCGCGCCGGCGGATTGCCCAGCCCCATGGCGGTGCCGCCTCCCCAGGGGACCAGGGCCGCCCCGGCCGCGGCGCAGGCGCCCACCACCTGGGCCGCCTCCTCCTGGGTTCCCGGCCGCACCACCAGGCCCGGCACCTGGCCGTCCACGGCGAAGGCCCCGTTGGCGCCCGGGCCGGACGTCACCTGGGGCGGGCCCACGATCCCTTCCAGCCGTGCGCGCAGCGCGCCCTGGTCAGTGAGCATGGGACACCTCCTCGGCGGCCGGGAACATCTTCCCGGGATTGGCCAAGTCTTCGGGGTCGAACGTCCGCTTCACCCGCTTCTGGGCCTGGATGTCGGCTTCGGACAGCACCAGGCGCATGGACTCCATCTTCTCCAGCCCCACCCCGTGCTCGCCGCTGATGGTGCCGCCCAGCTCGGCGCACAGGCCCAGGATCTCCATCCCGGCCTTCTTGACCCGGGCCATCAGGTCCGGATCCCGCCAATCGAACAGGATGAGGGGGTGCAGGTTGCCGTCGCCCGCGTGGAACACGTTGGGGATGCGCAGGTCGTACTTGGCGGCCACTTCCGCCACTTTCCTGAGCACCACCGGCAGGGCGGTGCGCGGCACCGTGCCGTCGCACACCAGGAAGCTGGGCGCCAGGCGGGCCACGGCGCCGAAGGCCCCGCGCCGCCCGGCCCACAGCAGGGCCCGCTCGGCCTCGTCCTTGGCCACCCGCACCTCCCGGGCGCCGTGGGCCTTGCACAGGTCCTCGATGGCCTTGGCCTGGATCTCCAGGTCGTCCTTGAGCCCGTCCACCTCGATGAGCAGCACGGTGGCGCAGTCCACGGGCAGGCCGCACTTCATGGCCCCTTCCACCGCCTGGATCACCAGCTGGTCCATCATCTCCAGGGTGGCCGGGACCATGCCCGCGCCGACGATGGCCGAGACGGTCTCGCTGCCGGCCTCGATGCTGTCGTAGACGGCCAGGAGGGTCTTGACTCCTTCGGGAAGGCGCACGATCCGCACCACCATCTCGGTGCAGATGCCCAGGGTGCCCTCGCTGCCCACGAACAGCCCGGTGAGGTCGTACCCGGGGGTGTCCGGGGCCTTGCCGCCGTACTGGACCACCTCGCCGTCGGGCTGGACCACCGTCAGCCCCAGCACGTGGTTGGTGGTCACCCCGTACTTGAAGCAGTGGGGGCCCCCGGCGTTCTCCGCCACGTTGCCGCCCAGGGTGCAGGCCTTCTGGCTGGCCGGGTCCGGGAGGTACTGGTAGCCCAGGGGCGCCAGGGCGTTGCCCAGCTCCAGGTTGAACATCCCCGGCTGCACCCGGGCCCGCAGGTTGGCGGTGTCCATCTCCAGGATCCTGTTCATGCGGATCATCTCGATGACCGCGCCGCCCCTGAAGGGGATGGTGCCGCCGGATAGGTTCGTGCCCCCGCCCCGGGCCACGAACGGAGTCCCGAACCGGTTGCAGGCCCTGACCACCTCGGCCACCTCCTCGGTGGAATGGACGAACGCCACCACGTCGGGGCGGCGCTCTTCCAGGTAGCCGTCGTACTGGTACAGCTGAAGGTCGACGCTGCCTTCGAGCACGTTGCCCTTGCCGACGATCGATCGGAGTTCTTCCGCGAGTGCTTTGCCAGCCATCGTGCACGCTCCTCCGGTGGGACCGGAACCCGTTACCTGACCACGCTTCCGGCGGCGTGGACCCCTCTGGACCGCCGGGCCGGGCACGCCGCGTCGACGAGGGCACTGTCCCCGGACCGCCGGGGGCTTCGGAATTCAAGTGAACAAAGGTCTTTTTTAGTATCGCCAGTATCCTAGCGCTGGCCCGGCCCTTTGTCCAGGAAGCCTTTGATCTCGAGTTAATCCAAGAGCCGTCCGGATGAACGGCCTCGCCCGCAGGCTCCGGGTGCTATCCTGTAGTCCAAGATGGCTACCGAACCCGCGCCCCATAACGTCCAGAACCGCATCGCCGAAGCGTACCGTGAACTTCCCGAGGCCATGCGCCGGATCGCCGATGCCCTGATGTCCGACCCGCTGCTGGGGGCCCTGTGGGGCATCGAGGCCATGTCCGAGCGGGCGGAGGTGAGCGTCGGCACCGTGGTGCGCTTCGCCAAGCGGCTCGGCTACAAGGGGTTCAGCGAGTTCCGGGACGCCTTGCGGGAGGCCTGCCACGCCCGCAGCGGCGACGCGGAACTGGAGCTCATGGAAGCGCCCACGGACATTTTCGGGACCCTGGCGGAAGTGGCCCGCCGGGACGGGGAGAACCTGCAGCGCCTGATCCAGGCGGTGGACCACGACACCCTCCAGGCCGCCACCCGGATGCTGGAGGAAGCCCACCACCGGGTGATCTTCGGCCGGGGCGTCTCCCACGTGATGAGCCTGGTCCTGGGGTTCTACCTCACCCAGGCGGGCCTGCCCTGCATCGCCGCCATCCCTTCGGACTTCTCCACCCAGGTGGCCAACCTGGGGGCCTCGGACCTTCTGGTGGCGCTCAGTTTCTTCCCGTACAGCCGGGAGACGGTGGATGCGGCCATGTTCGCCAAGGACAGCGGCATTCCGGTCCTGGCCTTCGCCGACCGCCTGGATTCGCCCCTGAAGGCCGTCGCGGACATCCTCATCCCGGTGCCCAGCGAGGACCTGCTGTTCAGCTGGAGCATCACCTCCTTCGCCGCCCTGGCCCACGCCTTCGCCATCGTGGTGGCGTCTTCCGACCGGGCCGGCACCATCAAGCGCCTCAAGGCCGCCGACAAGGTCGCCCAGCCTCTGCTGGTGGACCACTGGCTGCCCGCGCACCCGGGCGCGTACAGCTTCAACCCCAACCGGGAGCGATAAGAGCCTATCCCGGCCGAGACTGGGAATCCTTCCCGGATCCCTGGTGGATGGCTCCCCCCCGGTCCCGCAAGGGGCCGCCCGGGTGTCCCGCGAAAGCCGCCTGCACTTCCGCCAGCATGGACAGGGCGATGACCTCGGGGGTCTCGGCGCCGATGTCCAGGCCGGCGGGGAAGCGCAGGGTCCGCCGCTGCTCCTCGGTGAGGGCCAGGCCGGCCCCGGCCAGGTCCTGCATGATCCGGCGGCTGCGCGTTCGGTTCCCCTGCAGCCCCAGGTACGCCAGCGGAGCCGGGACCAGGGCTTCCAGGGCGCGCAGGTCCTTTTCGTAGACATGGCTCACCACCAGCGCCGCCGAGCGCCGGTCCAGGGGCAGCCCGCGCAGGGACTCGGGGGGATGGCCCACGACGATCCGGTCCGCCTGGGGGAAGCGCTCCCGGGTGGCCATGGCCGGACGGTGGTCCACGATCCCCACGAACCAGCCCAGTTCCTTGGCCAGGCGGGCGATGGGGCGGGAATGCTCGCCGGCGCCGAAGATCCACAGGGCGTGCGGCGGCAGGACCGGTTCCGCCAGGATGCGCAGCTCGCCGCCTTCCCGCCGGAGCAAGGCCGCTTCGGGCCGGCCGGTGGCCAGGGCCCTGGCCAGGGCCGCGCCCAGGCTCTGGGCGAAGGGCCCGGGTTCCGGCGCCAGTCCCGGGCCCCCTTCCTCCAGGAGGAAATGGTCGCCTGGCCGCAGGCCGCCGGTCTCGCCCTCGACGGTGAACACGGTGGCCAGGGCACCCCGCCGGCGCTGGGCGAGGAGGCCGGCGCTGCGCTCCATCCAGGCCGCCGGCTGGCCGGGATCCACCCGTTCCAGGAGCACGTCGGCCCGGCCCTGGCAGCCCATGCCGGTGCCCCACACCAGGTCCAGGTCGTTGCCCATGTCGTAGGCCGCCAGGCGTGCGCCCTGGCCTTCGAGCACCTGCCGGACCCGGGCCAGGATGTCCGTCTCCAGGCAGCCGGCGCTGATCACCCCGGCCCGGATCCCGTCGGGCCCGAACAGCATGCGCGCCCCGGGCTGGCGGTAGGAACTGCCCCGCACCCGCACCAGGGTGGCCAGGGCCGCCGGCTCGGCCAGGGACCGCACCGCGGCGAGAATCTCCTCGAAACCTTTCATGCATGCTCCTGATCCCAGCGCGGGGACACTTTCCAGGATCGGACCCCTCGGGCCTTGGATCAACCATGCCGGCGCAATGGGATGGGGCTGGCAGCCGCTTGAATCAGTCGGCCCTGCCGAGACAGGTTCCCAGCCGCGGGGCCTTCTGGAACACGGTCAAGCTCCTAGAACCGCTCCCACAGGCCCTTCGCCAGCTCCCGGCTGCGCGCCGCCAGGCCGGCCTCGTCCACGTCGATCTTCAGCCGCTTGCCCTGCATGAGCACCTTGCCTCCGCAGATGGTGGTGTCCACGGTGGCCTGGGAGATGCCGAAGATCAGGTGCCCCAGCACGGTGCTGCCGTCCAGGGGGGTCGGCGCGTGGTAGTCCACCAGGATCACGTCGGCGGCGGCTCCTTCGTCCAGGGTGCCGACCGGGAAGCCCCACAGCTGGGAGGCCAGCTCCGGATTGCGCACCACCAGGGTCCCGGCCAGCTCCATGAAGCCGCAGGTGGGGTGGCCCTGGCGCAGGTGCTGGGCCCACAGGCCCACCCGCAGCTCCTCCAGCATGTTGACGGTCATGGCATCGGTGCCCAGCCCCACCCGCACGCCGCGGGCCACCATGCCCTGCACGTCGGCGATGCCCACGGCGTTGTTGAGGTTGGACTGGGGGTTGTGGGCCACGAAGGTGCGGCTCTCGGCGAGGATGTCCAGGTCCGCGGAGGTGGCGTGCACGCAGTGGCCGGCGATGCTGTCCCGGCCCAGGAGGCCGTGGGCGTTCAGGCGGGCCACCGGGGTCAGGCCGTGCCGGTCCAGGTTGGCCTTCACGTCGGATCGGGCCTCGGCCACATGCACGTGGAAACCGATGCCCAGGTCCTGGCCCATGGCGGCGGCCCGGTCCAGGGTGCGGTCCGAGAGGGTGAAAGCGGCGTGCAGCCCGAACAGGGGGCGCAGCTGGGGATCCATCTCGGCGGCGCAGCGGCGGGCGAAAGCGGCGTTCTCCTCCAGGCCTTCGGTGGCGATGGCCTCCCCGTCCCGGTCCGACACCTCGTAGCACAGGCAGGCCCGCACCCCCATGGCCTTCACGGCCTTGGCGATGCGGTCCAGGGAGCCGGTCACGGCGAAGGGGCTGGCGTGGTGGTCCACCAGGGTGGTGGTGCCCTTGCGGATGGCGTCCAGAAGGATGAACTGGGCGCTCATCTCCACGTCGTCCAGGTTCAGCTTGCGGTCCAGGCGCCACCACAGGTGCTCCAGCACCTCCTGGAAGTCCCTGCTGGGCTCGGCCTTGCCCAGGCCGCGCACCAGGGTGGAGTAGAAATGCATGTGGCCGTTCACCAGGCCGGGCATCACCAGCTGGCCCTCGGCGTCCAGGACCTGGTCGAAAGGGCCGGGGATCTTCTCTTTGGGGGCGATCCGGGCGATGCGCCCGCCTTCCATGAGAAGGGCCTGGCCTTCAAGGACCCGGCACGGCTTGCCGAACGTGATGAGGGTACCGTTCTGGATGAGGATGCGCGAAGCCATGGTGCCACCCGGATATCAAAGGATGAGAACAGACATTATCTTTTCCTCCGCGTTCCTCTGCGAGATCTCCGCGCCTCCGCGTCCAAGTGGTTTTGTAAGTGGGTCGGCGCGACCGTCCAAAGTCAAAAGGCGCCGACCCATTCATAATTCCAACTGGACGCGGAGGCGCGGAGATCTCGCAGAGGAACGCGGAGAAAAGACTGCTTATGCCTTTGCCACTTCCTGGTTGAACTGCTCAATCAATTTGTCGAAGTTCGCCGCTTCCTGGGTGAACAGCTCGGTCCAGTACTCGGGCTGCCACTGGGCGCAGATCTCTTCGTAGGTCTTGCCCTGCTGCTCCACCCAGGTGTAGTACTTCAGGTTGTGGATGGCCTTCTTCTCGGGGAAGGTGAGTTCCTTGAAGTTGTCCACGCCCTGGCGCTCCAGGCTGCCGATGTGGGCCTGGCCGGCGTTGACGGTGGTGAAGGCGCCCTTGGCCTCGGTCTGCTCGGCCAGGCGGGAACGGTACATCTCCACGCTGTCGGTGAAGATGGTGAACACGATGTCGTTCTCGTTCAGCTCCCAGTACTTGGCGGCCTTGATGGCGGCCAGCAGGTTGCAGGCGCCGCTGATCCCCAGCAGGCCCAGCTTCTCGATGGACGCCTTGGGCACCCCCAGTTCGGCCAGGTAGGCCTGCCCGGCGGGCTCGTTGAACAGGCGCATGACGCGCATGCAGTCTTCATCGTCGACGGCGGCGATGGCGTCGGTGTTGCGCACGTTGTGCACCCAGGGCACGTGCTTGTCGCCGATGCCCTCGATGCGGTGGTCACCGAAGCCGTTCATGAGCAGGGTGGGGCACTGCATGGCCTCGCTGGCCACGGTCCTGGAGCCGGGATGCACGGACTTGAGATAGTCGCCCGCGGCGATGGTGCCGGCGCTGCCGGTGGCGGAAACGTAGCCCGCCAGGCGGGAAGCGGGGGTCTTCACGGCGTTGAACACGTCCTCGATGGCCGGGCCGGTGACGTTGTAGTGCCACACCGGGTTCCCGAACTCCTCGAACTGGTTGAAGATCAGGTGCCTGGGGTCCTGCTTCAGCTCCCAGCACTTGTCGTAGATCTCCTTGACGTTGCTCTCGCACCCGGGGGTGGCGATGACCTCCGAGCCGATCTGGGCCAGCCAGGTGAAGCGTTCCTGGCTCATGTTCTCGGGGAGGATGGCGATGGCCGTGCAGCCCAGCACCGCCGAGTCGAAGGCGCCGCCCCGGCAGTAATTCCCGGTGGAGGGCCAGACCGCCTTGTGGTAGTCCGGGTCGAACTCGCCGCTCACCAGGCGCGGCACCAGGCAGGCGAAGGCCGCCCCCACCTTGTGCGCCCCGGTGGGGAAGTATTTGCCCACCAGGCCGATGATGCGGGCCTTCACGCCGGTGATGGCCTGGGGGATCTCCAGGTAGTTGGGGCCGCCGAACAGCCCGCTCTGGGGGTCGTTCTTCCAGGTGATGCGGAACAGGTTGGCGGGATCCACGTCCCACAGGCCCACGGTCTTGAGCTTGGCCTTGATCGCCTCCGGGGCGGTCTCCGGGCGGCGCATCTGCTGGAAGGTGGGGATGACGATGCCCCGGGCCTTGCAGCGCTTGGCGGTGCGCTTGACCACTTCTTCGTTGAAGCTCTTGATGATCCTTGACATGGGAGTTCCTCCAGAGGCTTACAGGTAGAGATCCTGAGCGCGCTTGACGATGGCTTCCAGCTTGGCCTTGGGGTCCTGCATGCGGGACAGGAAGATCAGCGCGCTGATCACGAAGGGCTTGTAGCTGGCCTCATGGTAGGTGGGGATGCGGTACTGCTCGAACACCTCGGCGGAGACCTCGCCCGCCTTGCAGCTCACGTCGGTGATGTCGGCGGGCAGGCAGTGCATGTACAGGGCCTTGCCGCCGTGGGTGGCGTTCATCTTGGCCCGGTCGCACTCCCAGCTGGTGAACTTGGCGTTGTTGGCCAGGCACTCCTTCTCCAGCTGCTTGAGCCCGTCCTTGTCGGCGTTCTTGAGCAGCTGGGTGCGCCGCTCCATGACGCGGTACGGGGCCCAGGATTTGGGATAGACGATGTCGGCGCCGTCGAAGGCCTCTTCCATGCTGGTGGTCTTCTTGAACTTGCCGCCGGTCTTGGCGGCCTGCTGGCCGGCCAGCTCCACCACGTCGGGGATCAGGTCGTAGCCTTCCGGATGGGCCAGGCGCACGTCCATGCCGAAGCGGGTCATGAGCCCGATGATGCCCTGGGGCACGGACAGGGGCTTGCCGTAGCTGGGGGAATAGGCCCAGGTCATGGCGATCTTCCTGCCCTTGAGCTGGTCCAGGCCGCCGAAGTGCTCCTTCAGCCAGCACAGGTCCGCCAGGGCCTGGGTGGGATGGTCGATGTCGCACTGCAGGTTGACGATGCTGGGGCGGCGGTGCAGCACGCCGTGCTCGGCCCCGTCGGTGAGGGCGGCGCCCACTTCCTGCATGTAGGTGTGGCCCTCGCCCAGGAACATGTCGTCCCGGATGCCGATCACTTCCGTGAGGAAGCTGATCATGTTGGCGGTCTCGCGGACGGTCTCGCCGTGGGCCACCTGGCTCTTCTGCTCGTCCAGGTCGGACAGGCCCAGGCCCAGGGCGTTGGCGGCGCTGGCGAAGCTGAACCGGGTGCGGGTGGAATTGTCCCGGAAGATGGAGATGGCCAGCCCGGTGTCGAAGGACTTGTAGGACTTGCCCTGCTTGTGCAGGCCCTTGAAGGCGTCGGCCAGGGCCAGGACGGCCTTGATCTCCTCTTCGGGGTGCTCCCAGGTGAGCAGGAAGTCCTTGCGGAACAGGTCCGTCTTCAAGGACTGGAAGGATTTGAGGTTTTCGGCGACGGTGGGCATGGCGCGCTCCGGGGGAAGGGAAGTTTCAATGGAAGGAGAGGGTTGCTGCGGAAGGCTGCAGGGGCCGGCCGTCCAGGACGCCGGGGTCGGTCAGGAAGCCGTCCTGGACCCGGGGTTCGCCCCGGAGCAGGACGTGGCGGAAGGAGAGCCTGGAGGTGAAGCCCGGGAAGGCTTCGAAGGCCGGGACCAGGGTGGAGTGCAGGGGGCGGTCCGGACCGGCCGGGTCCAGCACCACCACGTCCCCGTCCAGGCCGGGAAGCAGGGCGCCCTTGCGCTCCTGCACGCCGGCGCGGCGTGCGGGGTTCAGGGCCAGGTGGGTGGCCAGGCCGAGCGCCGCCCGGTCCGGGTCCCCTTCCCAGACCTTCCAGGCCAGGTGGGCCAGGGCGCCCACTCCGGGCAGGCCGTTGGGCACCGCCCGCAGGTCGGTGTGGTCCCAGTCGTCCTTGTCCTGGGGGCGGAAGGCGCAGTGGTCGGTGGCGATGATGTCGGCGGCCCCGGCCCGCACCATCTGGCGCAGCCGCTCCGGGCCGGACCGCAGGGGCGGCGAGCACAGCCAGTGGTGGCCGTCCTCCCGCGCCAGCCAGGCGTCGTCCAGCAGGAAGTACTGGGGGCAGGTCTCGAAGGTCAGGTCCCCCAGGTGCCGTCCGGACACCAGGATCCAGGCGCCGTCGGCGGTGGACACGTGCACCACGTGCAGGGCCGCCTGGTGCTCCAGGGCCAGGTCCACCACCTTCTGGATGGCCACCACCTCCGCCGCCTCCGGGCGCAGCTGGGTGTGGGCGCGGGCCTGGGCCAGGTCCACCCGGCCCGGATCCACCCCGGCGATGACCTCGTCGTCCTCGCAGTGCACCAGGAAGCGCGCGCCCAGGGGGCCCAGGCGCCCGAACAGCTCGCCGATGCGCCGGTAGCTTGCGAAGATCCCGGCCGCCTTGTAGGTGGTGTAGAGCTTCAAGGTCCGGTAGCCGGCCCCCACCAGGGTCTGCAGGGCCCGCAGGTCCGCGGGCGCGAAGGTGGTGGGGGTCAGGTGCCAGAGTACGTCGCAGTGGCAGTGCCCCTCGGCCTTGCCCCGGGCCCGGGCCATGGCCGTGAGCAGGGATTCCCCGGCGCCCTGGGTGACGAAGGTGCACAGGGTGGTGATGCCGTTCTGCAGGGCGGCGCGGGTGCCCGATTCGTAGGTGTCGGCCAGGTAGAACCGGCCGATCTGGTCGTCCACGTGGGTGTGGAAGTCCATGAGCCCGGGCAGCACGTAGCACCCGGAGGCGTCCAGGACCCGGTCCGCCTGGAGGTCCCCCAGGCGCCCCACCGCGGCGATGCGCCCGTCCTGGACCAGGACGTCGGCGTCCAGGAGGCGGTCGGGAAGGGCGGCGCGGCCGTTGCGGACCAGGGTTCTCATGCGGGCACCGCCTCCAGGACCGGGTCGATGGCGGGGGGGATGCTGATGCGCGACAGGGGCGCCTCCACGTCCTTGAGACCGTGCCCGGTGGCCAGGACCACCACCCGGGCGGCGGCGGCCAAGGGCTTGGGCCCGGACTGGACCTTGGCCAGGCCGGCCAGGGCGGTGGCGCCTGCGGGTTCGGTGAAGATGCCCGTGCCGGCCGCCAGCCTGGCCTGGGCGGCGAGGATTTCCTCGTCGGTCACGGTGAGGGTGAGCCCGGCGCTGTCCTGGATGGCCCGGCGGGCGCCGTAGGCGTTGCTGGGGCAGGTGACCGAGATGGAGTCGGCCCGGGTGGTGGGGTTGGCCGCGTCAGAGTACCTGCCGGTCTGCACGAACCGGTGGATGGCGTCGGAGCTTTCCGCCTGGACGCCGATGAGGCGGGGCAGGCGGTCGATGAGGCCGGCCCGGCGCAGGTCCAGGAAGCCCTTGTGCACGCCGCCCAGGATCACCCCGTCGCCCACCGACACCACCACCGCGTCCGGAACCTGGAAGCCCAGCTGGGCCCAGATCTCCAGCGCCGCGGTCTTCTTGCCCTCGATGGTGAGGGGATGGTAGGCGGTGTTGCGGTTGAGGCCGCCGCGCCGGGCGGTGTAGTCCAGGGACAGCCGGAAGGCGTCGTCGTAGGTGCCATTGACCGGCACCACCTTCGCCCCGTACAGGACCATCTGCACCAGCTTGGCCTTGGGCGCCTTTTCCGGCACGAAGATCAGCGCCTGCTGGCCGGTGGAGGCGCACACCGCCGCCAGGGCGGAGGCGGCGTTGCCGGTGGAGGCGGCCACGATCAGGTCGATGCCCAGGCGGCGGGCCTCGGCGGCCACCAGGAAGGAGGCCCGGTCCTTGAGGCTGCCGCTGGGGTTCAGGCCGTCGTTCTTGATCCAGAGGGAGGGCAGGCCCAGGCCCGCGCCCAGGCGCCCGGCCGGCGCCAGGGGGGTGTTGCCCACCGGCAGGGACGGGTGGAACTCCGGCTCCACCGCGCAGAACAGGTTCCAGTCCGGGCGCTGGGGATCGAAGGCGGCCCGGATGCCCTCGTAGTCGAATATCGCCTCCAGCACGCCCAGGAGGGGGACCCCGGGGCGGTAGGCCGGTCCGCACACCGGGCAGAGGTAGCGCACTTCGTCCCGGGCGAAGGTGCGGCCGCAATCGGTACAGCGGTAACGGAAAGAAGCCATGGGAAGGATCCAGTCGAAACCCCCTGGTGGGGGGTGGGGCGGCGGTCGGATTCCACCTTTCATCCAGGGCCCTGGGGGCCCAGGGCCCTGGATGAAAGTATTTTCCTACGAAACTGCAGTCAGCAGATGCCTAGAAGTGGAATTCCGCGCAGAGCATGGGCGCGGTGACCTGCTGGTTGTTGTTGTACGGGTTGGCCAGGGAGGTCACGTTCCGGTCGCCGAACTTGTTGTTCCAGTACTCGAAGCCGGGGCCGATGAAGATGGCGCCCTTCTTGCGGCCGAAGACCTGGCTGATGTCGAACATCAGGTACATGTCGCTGACGGTCTCGGGCTCGGTTTCCGCGCCGAACCCGTCCCGGCCCTTGGCGCCGATGTAGTTGGCCCAGCCCTTGAAGGCCACGGGGATGCCCAGGTTGAAGGACTTCTCCCAGGCCGTCCAGATCACGTAGGTGGTGCGGAAGTCCACTTCTTTCTGCACGATGCCATTGTAGTTCTGCTCCCGGCAGCCACCTACGCCCAGGTTCCAGAAGCCGTTGGGGACCTTGAACCCGAACTGGACCCCGACCAGGCCGAATTTCTTGTTGGAGGCGAAGGCGTTGTTGGTGGAGTCGAAGTCGAAGCCGGCCGTGAGGTCGATCTCGCGCACGGGACCGAAGCTCAGGTCGGACTTGGTGATCTTGCCGATGTCGAAGTTGCTCCGGTAGACGCAGTAGACCTCGGTGTCGCCCGGCACGTTGGGCTGGGCCTGGCCGGTGGAGTCGTTGGACGGGTCGCGGTGGGAGGCCCACAGCATGTTCACGTCGAAGAAGTTGGTGCCGTAGTCCCAGCCATAGACACCGCTGAGCTCGGTGCGGTTCTTCACTTCCCCGCCAACGATGCCGGGATCCCTGAAGTTGTTGCTGTACTGGTAGCCCAGGTAGGTGTCGCTCCAGTTGGCGGCGGCGGCGGGCAGGGCGGCCAGGGCGACGAGGCCCAGGGCGGCGAAGGTGAGGCATTTCATGATTGGCTCCTAGGAATGGGTTGTGGGTGATGGATAGGGCGAACCGGAACGGGGTTTCATCGACGAGGATCAGGCCTCGCTGGCCATGCTGGCGCCCTTGGATTCGGAGGCGGCCGCGGCGTGCCCGCTCAGGCGGTTGAAGAACAGGTTCAGCACCACCGCGATGATGGAAGCGAGCAGGATGCCGCTGCCGAGGAGCGGACCGAGGAACCTGGGCATCTGGGAGAAGAATTTGTCGGCCACCAGGGGGATCATCCCGAAGCCGATGCTGATGGCGACGATGTAGAGGTTGTGGCGGTTCTTCTGGAAATCGACCCCGGACAGGATGCGGATGCCGGTGGCGGCGACCATGCCGAACATGACGATGCCGGCCCCGCCCAGCACGAACAGGGGAACGGAGGCGACGATGAAGGCCAGCTTGGGCAGCAGGCCGAGCAGCACCAGGATGATGCCGCCGGTCACGCAGACGTAGCGGCTGCGCACCCCGGTCACTCCCACCAGGCCCACGTTCTGGGAGAAGGAGGTGTAGGGGAAGGTGTTGAACACGCCGCCGATCACGGTGCCCAGGCCGTCCACCCGCAGGCCGTTGGCGATGTCCCGCTGGGTCATCGGCTTGCCGACGATCTCGCCCACCGCCAGGAACATGCCCAGGGACTCGATCATCACCACCACCATCACCAGGCACATGGTCAGCGCCGCGCCGAAATTGAAGGTGGGCAGGCCGAACTGGAACGGCCGCACGAAGGCGAACCAGGGCTGCAGGCCGAGGTTGCCGAAGTTCACCTTGCCCAGGGCGATGGCGATCAGCATGCCCAGGACCAGGCCCAGCAGCACCGCGATGTTGGAGAAGAAGCCCTTCACGTACTTGGTCACCAGCAGGATGAACACCAGCACGATGGCGGCGACCGCCAGGTGCAGGGGCGCGCCGTACGCGGGGTTGGGGATGGGCACCGGGGGCACGCTGCTGCTCATGATGGTCGGGCTGTTGGCGCCGGCGGCCCAGGTGATGCCGATGCGCATGAGGGAGATGCCGATGACCGTGATGATGCTGCCGGTGACCACCGGCGGGAAGGCCGGGAGCATGCGGCTGATGACCGGCGCCACCAGGATGCCGAACACGCCGGCCGTGATCACCGCCCCGTAGATGCCCAGCAGGCCGATGTCCGGGGTGGTGGCCATGACGATCATGGGGCTCACGGCGGCGAAGGTGACGCCCATCATCACCGGCAGGCGCACGCCGAACCGCCAGATGCCCAGGGACTGGATCAGGGTGACCAGGCCGCAGGCGAACAGGTCGGCGTTGATCAGCATGGCCAGCTGCTCCTTGGGCAGCTTCATGGCACCGCCGATGATGAGGGGGACGGCCACCGCCCCGGCATACATCACCAGTACATGCTGGATGCCCAGGAGGGTGAGCTTGCCTGCGGGGAGCACTTCATCCACAGGTTGGACACTGCCTTTGTGGTTCATGGGGACTCCCTTGGACGGCCGGACTCCGGCCTACGGTTGGAGGGTTGGAGAACGCGATGAAAACCTGCATGCAAACACCCCAGGGGAGGGGCTCAATGGGCATGGCCAGCCCATGAAAGTCCAGGTCCCCCTTGTCCGACCGGGACTTCTATTTCTTGGATACGTGAAAGTCTAGAAATAGAGGATACAGTCGTCAAGAAAAATTTTAGCCAATGACTAAAAATTTTTTACTTTTGCACCGAAACCAGTTCCGGCAGGGCCGATTCCACCCGGGTCAGCACCAGGAGGGTGGCACAGGGGCCGAGGTCCACCGTGCTCCCTTCGGGGAGGACCGCCTGGGCTTCCCAGCCCAGCACCCGCCAGGTGCCCGCTTCCAGCCGGACGCTCACCTGGGCGTTCCGGTACCGGGCCTCCCGGCCGTCCAGTTCCAGCTGGTGTTCCTGGCCGCCCAGGCGGGCCTGGAGGACCAGCTTCTCCCCGCGCCGTTCCATGCGGAAGGCGTCGCCGGCAGCTTCCTGGTACCCGTCCGGATCGAGCCAGAACCTGGGCTTGTCCCGGTACGGGGCGCCGGCGGTGGGGCAGAAGGTGGCGCAGTTGCCGCATTCATTGCAGAAATCGGCCACGTTGAAGGTCTGGACCGCCTGGTCCACCGCGAACGCGCGGGAGCCTTCGGCCACCAGCCGCCCGCCCCGCTGCACCAGCACCGGCAGGTCCAGCTTGAAGGGCGTCACCGTGTAGGCATGGTTGGCCCGGTTGGGGCAGACGGTCACGCACAGGCTGCACAGGTCGTCGCAGTCCAGGCAGCGGCTGGCTTCCTTGGCGGCGGCTTCGGGAGTGAAGGTCTGGGTCACCTCCCGGAACCCCTCCCGGTCGCTGAGGGGCAGCACCGGCACCTTCTGGGGGCGGGTGACCCGGGCCTTCTTCTCCATCAGGGCGATGTCCGCGCTGCCCTTGTCCAGCCGGGGCTCGGCTTCGATCACGCAGCCGTGCTTGCGGGCGATGCCCTCGGCCACCGCGCGCCCGTCGGCGATGGCGCGGATCACCGAGGCCGGGCCGTGCACCACGTCGCCGCCGGCGAACAGCCCCGGGACGCTGGTCTCGCGGGTGGCCGGATCCACCGCCAGGGTGCCGTCCTTCTTGTACTGCAGCGGGAGGCCCGCCAGGAAGTCCAGCACCGGCTCCTGGCTGATGGCGGGGATGATGGTGTCGGCGGGGAGGACCACCTCGCTGCCGGGCACCGGCACCGGGCGCGGCCGCCCGGAGGCGTCCCGCTCGCCCAGGGTCATGCGGGTGCAGGCCAACCCGGTGGCCCGGCCGTGGTCCGTCACCACCGAGGCGGGGGCCAGCAGGTCGCGCAGGCCGATGCCCTCCTCGATGCAGTCTGCCACCTCGGCGGGGTCCGCCGGCATCTGGGCGCGGGTGCGCCGGTACACCAGGGTCACCTCGCCGTCCGGCACCAGCCGCCGGGCGGAGCGGGCCGCGTCCATGGCGGAATTCCCGCCGCCGATGATCAGCACCCGTTGGCCCAGGTCCATGGGCGTGCCGGCCTGCACTTGGTCGAGGAACTCCAGGGCGTCCATCACTCCGGCCGCATCCTGCCCGGGGATGCCCAGGCGCTTGCCGGCCGCCGCTCCGACCCCCAGGAACACGTAGGGGAAGTCCCGGCGCAGCTGGTCCAGGGCCAGGTCGCGGCCCAGGGCCTGGCCGAAGTGGAACCGCACGCCCAGCTCCCGCAGGCGGTCCAGGTCGGTCTCCAGGGTCTCGCAGCTGAGCCGGTAGCCGGGGATCACCCCGCTGACCATGCCCCCCGGCTGGTCCTTGGCCTCGAACACCTGGACCCCGAACCCGCGCTTGGCCAGGTAGTAGGCCGCGGACAGCCCGGCCGGGCCGGCGCCGACGACGGCCACCTCGACCCCCACGGGGGCCCCCGGGACCTCCGGATGGGCGCCGCCGTACTGGAAGGCGAAGCGCTTGATCTCCCGGATGGCCAGGGGGGCGTCGTAGAAGTTGCGCACGCAGCGCTCGGTGCAGGGGTGGTCGCAGACGCTGCCGGTGATGCCGGGCAGCGGGTTGGTGCGCAGGATCACCTCCATGGCTTCCCGGGGCTTGCCGTGGGCCACCAGCCACAGGTAGTCGGGAATGTTCTGGTGCGACGGGCAGCCTTCGGTGCAGGGGGCGGCGATGCAGTCGAAGTGGCCGAGGGGCCGCTCGCCCTTGAACGCCAGGGGACGCGCCCGCCGGGCGTAGGCCTCGTCGCCCACCACCTTCACCGCGTGCCGGGCCAGGTTGAAGCGGGCGCCGTGGCCGCCGGAGGTGGCGCGCACGAAGGCCGGCAGGTCGCCGGCCCCGGCCTGGAGCATGGCCGCCTCCAGGTTCACCAGGTACTGCTGCAGCCGGGCGTAGCCGCCGGGCTTGAGCAGGTCGGTGCAGACGGTGACCGGGTAGACCCCGTCCGCCACCAGGTCGGCGAAGTTGCGGGCGTCGGCGCCGCCGCAGAAGCTCATGGGCACCTGCCCGTCCAGCTCCTCCGAAACCAGGTGGGCCAGGGTGAGGGTCAGGGGGTGCAGGGCCCGCCCGGACATGTACATCATCTTCTCGTTGGCCGGGAACACCGGGCGGTGGTTGACCACCTCCAGGGTGTTGGAGAGCTTGAGGCCGAAGCCGTTGGGCAGGCCCTTGGCCAGGCTGGCCAGGTTCTTGACCATGGCCATGGCCTCCCCGAACTTGGGGTCGTGGCCGAAGGCCGAGTCCGGCACCTCGATGTCGAAGCCCTGGGTCTGGTTCAGCAGGCCCCGCAGCCGCTCGGGCCCCAGCAGGGTGGGGTTGAGCTTGACCCAGGTGTGCACCCCCAGGTCCTTGAGCAGGTAGGCGGCGATGCGCTCGATTTCCGCCGGGGGGCAGCCGTGCATGGTGGAGAGGGTGATGTGATCGGACAGCTGGGCGGGGATGGGGATGTCCCGCACCGCCGGATAGGCCGTGGCCACCCGGTCCACCGCGTCCTGCAGGGCGGGGCCGGCGTCGCGCATGGCGGCGATGAAGGCCTGCACCCGTTCGCTCTGGATGCCCTCCAGGTTGTAGCCCACGCTCATGTTGAAATGGGTGCCCGGGTCCGGCAGGCCCAGCTTGTGGGCCAGGGCGTGCAGCAGCACCCAGGCGTTCAGGTACTCCCGGAACGAGGCTTCCAGCTTCAGCTCCTGGGACCATTCGCAGTTGAAGGTCTCGTCCGCCGAGTCGATGCAGGGCCGGCTCACCTGGATCTCGTCCAGGATCTGCACGGTCTTCAGCTCGATGAAGCGGGCGCCGCACAGCCAGCTGGCGACGATGTTCTGGGCCAGCTGGGTGTGGGGGCCGGCCGCCACCCCCAGGGGGGCGGCCACCGTATGCCCGAACATCCGGGTGGCCATGCGGGCGGTGGGGATCTGGACGTTCTGCTTGGGAATGCCCAGGACGGTATCCCGGGCGGCCAGCTCATTGAAGATCCAGCCGGCAAGCAGCTCAAGCGGAGCAGGACGGAAGGGCTTTTCCATGGTGTCTTCCCGGGTCAGTGGATGGCGAGCGGATGCGCTCAGTTCTTGCTCTTCTTGCCCAACAGCTTCATTTCCTTCAGCGGCAGGCTGGTGCGCCGGACGCCGTCGAACTGGCAGAGGGCGTTGGCCACGGCCGGGGCGGTGGGCACCAGGCCGATCTCCCCCACCCCCTTGGCGCCGTAGGGGCCGTGGGCGTCCGGCACTTCCACCCCGATCACGTCCATGGGCGGCATGTCCTTGGCCCGCAGGATGCCCAGGTCGGCCATCTTCCAGGACACGGGCCAGCCGTCCCGGTAGGGGAAGTCCTCGGTGATGGCGTAGCCCAGGCCCATGTGCAGGGAGCCTTCGATCTGGCCCTCGAACAGGGTGGGGTTCATGATCCGCCCGGCGTCGTGGGCGGCGGTGATGCGGGTGATGCGCCCGGTCTCGTCCAGCTCCACCAGCTGGGCGGCGTAGCCGTACGAGTAGTGGGTGACGATCTCCTTGCCGGGCGGGGGCTCGACGCCCACCTTGGTGGTCCAGTCGCACACCCACTCGCCCCGGTATTCCCGGCCCGCCAGCTGGGCCAGGGTGAGGCCCGCGTCCAGGTCCCGCTTCAGGTCCCGGCAGGCCTCCCGCACCGCGTTGCCCACCAGGGACGTGCCCCGGGAGGCGGTGGTCATGCCCGCGTAGGCCTCTTCGTCGGTCTCCACCCGCACCTCCACCAGGGCCGGGTCGATGCCGGTCTCGGTGACCAGGGTCTGCAGGGCCATGTTGTGGGCCCCCTGGCCCATTTCGCACCAGCCGTGGTGCAGCACCACCCTGCCTGCTGAGGTGACGGCGATCTTGGCCTGGCCCCAGTCGGGCATGCCGCAGCCGATGCCGGTGTTCTTGATGCCGGCGGCGATGCCGGCGCACTTGGCGCCCTGGAAGCGCTCCTTGAGGGCCTCCAGACAGGCGCGCACGCCCACGCCGCCCCTGAGCACCTGCCCGGTGGCGGTGGCCTTGCCCTCGGTGAGGGCGTTGTCCCACCGGAACTGCCAGCGGTCGAAGCCGCCCAGGGCGCAAAGTTCGTCCACGCTGGATTCGATGCCGAAACAGGCCTGGTTGGCGCCGAAGCCGCGCATGGCCCCGCAGGGGGCGTTGTTGGTGATCACTGCGGTGCCCTTCACGTGCACGTTGGGGATGTGGTAGGCGCCGGCGGAGTGGGCCACGGCCCGCTCGATCACCTTCATGCCCACGCTGGCGTAGGCGCCGGTGTCCGAGTGCAGGTCCGCCACCAGGGCCACCAGCTTGCCGTCCCGGTCGCAGCCCAGCGCGTAGTCCATGACCATGGGATGGCGCTTGGCGTGCATGCGCAGGGACGTCTTGCGGTCGAAACGCAGCATCACCGGGCGGCCCGCCGCGAGGCACAGCAGGGCCGCGTGGTGCTGGCAGGTGAGGTCCTCCTTGCCGCCGAAGGCGCCGCCGTTCTGCACCAGCACCACGTTCACGAGCCGCTCGGGCAGGTCCAGCAGCTCGGCGATCTGGCGGCGGTCCTCGTAGCCCCCCTGCCCGCCGTCGTAGATTTTCACTCCAGGCCCACCGTCCTTGCTCCAGGGCACGGCCAGGGCCGCCTCGGGCTCCAGGAAGCCGTGCTCGATCCTCTGGGTGGTGTAGCGCCGGCGGGTGACGAAGGCGGAGGTTTTCAAAGCCGCCTCCGCGTCGCCCAGGCGCACTTCGGTCACCGAGAGGACGTTGCCCTTGGCGGTGAGCCGGGGCGCGTCCGGCTCCAGGGCCCGGAACAGGTCCGTGACCGGGGGCAGCACCTCGTACTCCACCCGGACCAGCTCCGCCGCCTCCCGGGCGGCCGTTTCGGTTTCGGCGGCCACGCTGGCCACCACGTCGCCGATGCACAGGGTGGTCTCCCCCTCCAGCACCATCACCGGCCAGTCCCGGGCAATCATGCCGTTCACGCGCTTGCCCTTGATGTCCCGGGCGGTGAGCACCTTCAGCACCCCGGGCACCCGGAGGGCCCCGGACACGTCGACCTTCAGCACCCTGGCCCGGGGATGGTCCGAGAAGCGCAGGGCGCCGTAGACCATGCCCGGCTCCTTCATGTCCCCCACGAACACCCGGGTGCCCAGCACCGCGTCCCGGGCCGAATACTTGGGGTGGCGGGTGCCCACGGCGCCCGTGCCCGTGGGCATGGCCACCGGCCGTCCGCAGCGCAGGGCCTCGGCGGCGCACTGGATGGAATCGACGATCTTCTTGTAGCCGGTGCACCGGCACAGGTGCCCCTGCAGTCCGTCGGTGATCTGCTGGCGGGTAGGTTCCGGATTGCCGCGCACCAGGGCGGCGCCGCGCATGACGATGCCCGGGGTGCAGAACCCGCACTGGACACCGCCCTTGAGCACGAAGGCGTCGGCGAAGGCGTCCCGCTCCAGGGGCGTCAGCCCCTCCAGGGTGGTGACCTCCCTGCCGGCCACCTCCTTCAGGGACATGCGGCAACTAAGGCGCGGCTTGCCGTCCACCAGCACTGCGCAGCAGCCGCACACGCCCTCCCCGGAACAGCCGTCCTTGGGGCTGAGCAGGCCCGCGTCCTCCCGCAGGTAGGCGAGGAGGTTGTGCTCCGGGTCGTGGTGCTGTGCGGCCTGGCCGTTGAGGGTGAACTCCATGGGCGTATGCCTGTCCGGGATGGGGGGCGGGGGAAGGGGCGGATCCGGGCTGGGCCGCATGGGAAGCGGGTCCCCGGCTGGAAGAACCCAGGCGCCCGGCGAGGTCATGAGCGTCTCGGGAACGTTCCGCCCTTCATGCCAATGACGCCCGGGATCCTGGGGAAACCGGGCAGTCATGGGGAAACGTTGTAATGAAAAGACCTACTAAACAAACAGAAATTCTAGGAGCATCCGGGGAAATAGTCAAGAATTTTTCGTTATGTATAAAAATTTTTCTTGATGGATAATAGTTTACCTAAATAATCAACCATTCGGACCGACGGGCGTGGTGACTCCGCGCCAATGCCAGGCATGCCCCCAGCGCCACCACTGTGCACGGCAAGCTCGCCTCCAGCCCGAACGCCCCGCCGGTGATCCAGACCGGCCCGCCTTGATACACCGGCTTCCACCACCCGGCCGCCGGCAGGCCGCTCACCCCGACCCCCAGCAGCGCCCCCTGGGTCCAGTTCCAACCCAGGTGCACCCCCACCGGCAGGGCCAGGCTGCGGGTGCGCAGGTAGCAGAACCCCAGGAGCACGCCGGCCAGGAAGAGGTTCAGGCCGGCCCAGGCCCGGGTGGCGCCGGCCATGCCCGGGTTGCCCCAGTGCAGGCCCACGAACAGGGCGGCCACCAGCGGCTGGGCCGCCCACGGCCCCAGCCCCCGCGCCAGGCGCTGGAACAGGTAGCCGCGGAACAGCAGTTCCTCCTCTGCGGCCACCGCCAGGTACAGCCAGGCGGCGGCCCCCACCCGGGCCAAGCCCACCTGGGGGTTGCGCACCCAGTGGCAGCCCCCGGCCAGCAAGGCGCCCAGGGCCATGAGGGCGATGAGGCCGGTGCCTCCCAGGACCCCCAGCAGGAACTCCCGGGCCCAGCGCCGGCCCGGCTCCAGGCCCACGGAGGACAGCGGGCGGCGCTCCAGCTGCAGGCACACCCAGGTGAGGAAGAGGAAGCCCAGGAAGAACCACCAGGGAGCCGGGAACCAGGGCGCCAGCGCCTCCGGCAGGGCCGGGCGCAGGGCGCCGGCGAGGCCGCCGCAGGCCCACGCACCCGGGAGGAAGAGCACCGCCCTCCAGCCGTCGCGCAGGGTGCCGTCGGGGCCTCGAAAGATGCTGCGCATCCGCGCCACCCCCGGGCGAATGGCTATAGAGGAATGTTCCCGTGCTTCTTGGGCGGCATGGACTCCCGCTTGGTCTCCAGCAGGTTGAGGGCCCGCAGCAGCTTCTTGCGGGTCTCCCGGGGCATGATCACCTCGTCCACGTAGCCGAGGCCTGCAGCCACGTATGGATTGGCGAACTTCTCGTTGTATTCGCTGATGATCTCGGCGCGCCGGGCCACCGGGTTGGCGGCCTTGCCGATCTCCTTGGAGTAGAGCACGTTGGCGGCCCCCTCGGCGCCCATGACCGCGATCTCGGCGGTGGGGAAGGCGAAGTTGAAGTCCGCCCGGATGTGCTTGGAGGCCATCACGATGTAGGCGCCGCCATAGGCCTTGCGGGTGATCACCGTGAGCTTGGGCACGGTGGCCTCGCAGAAGGCATACAGCAGCTTGGCGCCGTTCTTGATCAGGCCGCCGTGCTCCTGGTGCACTCCCGGCAGGAACCCCGGCACGTCTTCGAACACGATCAGGGGAATGTTGAAGGAGTCGCAGAACCGCACGAACCGGGCGCCCTTCTCGCTGGAGGCGATGTCCAGCACCCCGGCCAGGTGGGCGGGCTGGTTGGCGATGATGCCCACGCTGCGCCCATCCATGCGGGCGAAGCCGATGACGATGTTGCCGGCGTAGGCTTCCATCACTTCGAAGAAATGGGCGTCGTCCACGATGCCCTTGACGAGGTGGCGCACATCGTAGGGCTTGGTGGCGTCTTCCGGGATGATGGTGTCCAGTTCCGGATTCTCCAGGGGCATCTCCACCATGGGGGCCCGGCGGGGGGCTTGGCCCAGGTTGTTGGAAGGGAGGAAGGAGAGCAGTTCCCGGGTGTGGGCCAGGGCCGCCAGGTCCGAAGGCACCACGAAGTGGGCCACCCCGGACTTGTAGCCGTGGGCGCTGGCGCCCCCCAGGTCCTCCTTGGTGACGTCCTCGTGGGTGACCGCCCGGATCACCTCCGGGCCGGTGACGAACATGTAGCTGCTGTTGCGCACCATGGTGATGAAGTCGGTGATGGCCGGACTGTACACCGCGCCCCCGGCGCAGGGGCCCATGATCAGGGAGATCTGCGGCACCACCCCCGAGGCCATGGTGTTGCGCAGGAAGATCTCCGCGTACCCGGCCAGGGAGTTCACCCCCTCCTGGATCCGGGCGCCGCCCGAATCGTTGAAGCCGATCACCGGGCACCCCACCTTCATGGCCATGTCCATGACCTTGGTGATCTTGCGGGCATGGGTCAGGGACAGGCTGCCGCCGATGACAGTGAAGTCCTGGGCGAAGATGGCCACGGGCCGGCCGTCCACCCTCCCGAATCCCGTCACCACGCCGTCCCCGGGGATGCGTTCACCCCCTTCAAAGGGGTTCATGGCCAGGGCGTCCGCTTCCTCGAAGGAACCCTCGTCCAGGAAGGCGGCGATGCGTTCCCGGGCGGTGAGCTTGTTGCCCTGGTGCTGCTTGTCGATGCGCGCCTGCCCGCCCCCCTTCAACGCCGAGGCGTAGCGTGAGCGCAAGGTCTCGATCTTCTCTTGAAGGGGCATCGGGTCTCCTGGGCGCAAAAACCACATTATATCTTTTTTGCATAGGGCTAGCCCAGGCACACTGAGGAATACCCAACGACGCCCCGGTCAGGGAAGCGAACCCCAGGGAACGGGTGGGAAATTAACGGCGTAATTTTTTGCCTTATTAGGCCGAAAGCTTCAGTTGGCCGCCGTGAACGCCTTGCCGGTGCGCGCCATCTGGGCCAGGTGGGTGTCCAGGTGCCCCACGGTGCTCTCCAGCCAGCGCTCCAGGGTGATCTTGCCCCGCTCCGAGTGCATGGCGTACTGTTCCCAGGCCGGCTCCGGCAGGGCCCGGAGCTGGCGGGCCAGCATCTCCCGCACCAGCCGGAACAGTTCCAGCGCCTCCCCCAGGGGCTGGGCGCTCACGTCCAGGGTCTGGGCCCAGCGGTCCTGGTCGAAGGCCATGATGGGGTTGCCGGGCTCGGCGATGATGGTCCGCGCGCGCAGGTAGCCGTGCAGTTCGGTCTCCGCCAGGTGGAAGACGATGTCCTGGATGCTCCACTTCCCGGGTCCTGGCTTGAAGTCCAGGCCGTCCTTTGGGCAATTGGCCACGGCGGCCGCCAGGAGGGCGGGGCCATGGGCATATTTAATTAATAGTTCGCTGCGGGCCGCAGGAGTCATGGCGCACCTCGGGCCCGTTATACCTCCTGGGATTCATTAAATCCAGGGTTATCGCTACCGTGGGCGTCCAGGTCCCTCCCATCGTCCCGGCAGTGCGTTGCATTGGCAAAGCGCCTCCGCACTCCGCAATGGAGGTGGGTTGGAACCGTCCCCGTTGTCTTTGAAAAGTGCCTCTGGGCCCCAACCCCAAAAGCAGACGTCGGCCCAGAGGCACTTTTCAAAGACAACGGAACTGACGGATGATCGGGGAGACCCGGACGCCCACTCGCTACCTTCCGCCCTTTTTCCAATCCGCCAGGAACCCTTCAATGCCCCGGTCCGTGAGGGGATGGGCCAGCATCTGGTCGAACACCTTGGTGGGGATGGTCGCCACGTCCGCGCCGGCCAGGGCCGCGTCGGTCACGTGCCGGGGGCTGCGGATGGAGGCGGCCAGGACCTTGGTGGGCAGCTGGTAGTTGGCGAAGATCTCCACCAGCTCGTGGATCAGCTCCATGCCCACCAGGTTGATGTCGTCCAGGCGGCCGACGAACGGGGAAACGTAAGTGGCTCCGGCCTTGGCGGCCATGAGTCCCTGGGTGGCGCTGAAGCACAGGGTCACGTTGGTGCGGATGCCTTCGGCCCTGAAGGCGTGGGCGGCCTTGAGCCCCTCGGCGGTGAGGGGCACCTTGACCACCACGTTCTCGTGGATCTGGGCCAGCTTGCGGCCTTCCTGGAGCATGCTCGGGGCGTCCAGGGCGATCACCTCGGCCGAGATGGGCCCGTTCACGATCCCGCAGATCTCCTCGATGATGGCTTCGAAGGGCTTGCCGGTCTCCTTGGCGATGAGGCTGGGGTTGGTGGTGACCCCGTCCAGGATGCCCCATTCGTTGATGCGCCTGATCTCGGCGATGTTGGCGGTATCGATGAAGAATTTCATGGGATCTCCGGGCTGGCGGCAGCAAGGGCGGGCTCCGGCGCGTCCTTTGGGGGGGCGGGCCGGAGCCCCGGGCTGCCTGCCAAGCTTCCCATTATCGCAGGTACCGTGGGGTAGTTGAACCGAGCATGAACCCTTCCGGGCCGGGACTGGAGTACCCGGGTAGGGGTAGACTTGACCCACTGGAGACCGCCCATGGCCAAGACCGAAATTCCCGTGCTGGATCGCGGTTTCGTGAAGCTCATCGACCACATGGGAACGGACCTGAGCGTGGTGAACGCGGCCCGGGTTTCCTTCGGCAAGCGCAAGGAAACGTTCGACGAGGGGGACGCCAAGCTGGTGGACTACCTGGCCCGCAACGAGCATACTTCCCCCTTCCGGCACACCGCCCTGACCTTCCACGTGAAAGCCCCCATCTTCGTCTTCCGCCAGTGGATGAAGCACCGCATCGCCAGCGAGTTCAACGAGATCTCCGGGCGCTACGTGGAGTTTCCCGAGGACGAGTTCTATGTGCCCCAGACCTTCCGCCGCCAGGCCAAGGTGAACAAGCAGGGGTCCGAAGGGGCCGTGGAGGGGGCCGAGGCCGCCCAGGCCCACGAGCAGTACGTGGCCACCTGCCGCAACGCGCTGAAACAGTACAAAGCCCTGCTGGCCCTGGGCGTGTGCCGGGAACAGGCCCGGTGCGTGCTGCCCCTGGCCCTGTACTCGGAAGTGTACTGGACCGTCAGCCTCCAGGCCGTGGCCCACTTCATCCGCCTGCGCACCGACAGCCACGCCCAGTGGGAGATCCAGCAGTACGCCGCCGCCGTGCGCCAGATGGTGGAGGCGATCTTCCCGGTGGGGCTCAAGGCCCTGCTCAGCGGGGGCGGCGCATGACCTTTCCGCCCCTGAATCCGGCCCTGCTGCATCTGGATTCGGACCACCTGTGGCTGATGCATTGCGCCGACGGGCCGGTGCCGCGTTCCGTGGTGCGCCGCCTGCGCGGGTTGCTGCACAAGGAGCTTTGGCCCTGGGAACTGGATTGGCGGGAGGAATTCCTGGGCCTGCCCCAGGCCCTGCGGGAGGAGGCGGCCCGGCTGCTGGGTGCGGACTCCGGGGACATCACCCTCACCCCCAACACGTCCGCCGGTTTGACCACCGTGGCCCAGGGGTTCCCCTGGCGGGCCGGGGACGAAGTGCTGGTGCCCCTGGGAGAGTTTCCAAGCAATGTCTACCCTTGGAAAAGCTTGGCCGCCCGTTCGGTAGAATTCCGCCAGGCACCCCTGTGGGATGGCCAGCGGGCCGGCGCCAACGCCTGGGACAGCGCCCCGCCCGGGCCGGGGGACGACCCGGAGGCCCGGCTCCTGGATGCCCTGGGTCCGCGCACGCGCATCCTGGCGGTGTCCTGGGTGCGCTTCCAGGACGGCCTGAAGCTGGACCTGGCCAGGCTGGGTTCCGCCTGCCGCCAGCGCGGCATCCACCTGGTGGTGGACGCCATCCAGGGGGCCGGCACCATGGTGCCCGACCTGTACGGGGTGAGCGCCTTCGCCACCGGCGGCAACAAGGGCCTGCTGGCGCCCCAGGGGCAGGGCTTCCTGTGGACTGACCCGGACTTCCGGCGCCTGCTGGCTCCCACGGGCACCTGGCTGTCGGTGGAGGAGGACTGCGGGCCCGGGCGCCTCGACACCGACCACCGGCCCTGGGTGGCCGACGGTCGTAAGCTGGAGCCGGGCGCCCCCAGCGTGATGGCCTGTGCGGGGCTGCTGGAGGCCCTCCGGACCTTGCGCCAGGCCGGCGTGGACACCATCGCCCGGCACGTGCGCTTCCTGCAGGCCGCGCTCCTGGACCAGCTGGCCGGATCCCCCGCCTGGGACGGGGAAGTGCGCCGCCTGCGCGGACTGCTGGCACAGGACCGGCTGGGGCCGACCCTGTGCTTCCACCATGGCGGGCGCACGCCCCAGGACCTGGCGGACCTGCTGGAACAGGGCGCCCGCAGGGGGGTGTACGCCTCCGTGCGGGAAGGCTACCTGCGCCTGGCCTTCCACGGCTGGCACGAAGAGGGCGACCTGAAGCGGATCGTGGACTGGCTCAAGAGCCGGGAAAGCCATCGAGCGGCTACCATGGGAGATCCTTCGGAGCCTTCATGATCCCTCTGCTGCTGAGTCTGGCCCTCGCCACCGCCCCCGCCTCCGGGGTTCCGGACGGGGGGATCGTCACCGCCAAGGGCCACCGGTTCCTGGCCGAAGTGGCCCGCACCCCGCAGGAGCAGGCCCGTGGGCTCATGTACCGCCGGGCCCTGGCCCGGGACCGGTGCATGATCTTCCTCTACGATGAGGACGGCCAGCATCCCATCTGGATGAAGAACTGCCTCATCGCCCTGGACGTGGTGTGGATCAAGGACGACGGCACGGTGGTGGAGGCCAGCGAGAACACCCCGCCCTGCCCGCCCCTGCAGGGGGACAACTGCCCCACCTACGGGGGCACCAGGCCCGCCCGCCACTTCGTGGAGTTCCCCGCCGGGACCCTGCGCCGCATCGGCCTCAGGATCGGCGACCGCCTGGGCTGGAAGCTGACCCTGGACGACACCACGGTGATCGGGGGGGCCACGGGGGGGCCCTCGCGCAAAGGTGCCAAGAAAGCGTCCTAGCTTGACTCCGTGCCGGGGTCGACTTTCCGGGCGGCCTTGAGGGGGGGCTCCACCCCCCGCCAGCCCAGTTTCCAGGCCAGGTTCATGGCCAGGGTCAGGGCCAGGTACAGGGCGCAGAACGGCAGGAAGAAGCGTTCCCGCAGGATCACCAGCAGGGAGAGCAGGACCAGGATGCCCAGGGTGGTCCAGTGGATGGCCAAGGGGTGGTGGGACCGTTTCTTGAAGCTGGGGAAGCGCACCCACGAGACCATCAGCGCCCCCACCAGGAACAGTTCCGCCGCGAACAGGTAGGAGAACAGCGCGTCGGGGGGGGAGCTGGGCCAGCACAGGATCACCGCGGCCACGCACGCGGCCCCCACCGGGATGGGCAGGCCCACGAAGAACCGGGAATCCACGTAGCCCACCTGGATGTTGAAGCGGGCCAGGCGCAGGGCGCCGCAGGCCACGAAGAAGAACGACGCCGCCCAGCCCACCGCCCGCAGCTGGGGGTCCGCCAGGCCCAGCTGGAAGAAGCCGTACCGGTAGGCCAGGATGGCCGGAGCCATGCCGAAGCTCAGCACGTCCGCCAGGGAATCCAGCTGGACGCCGAACTCGGTGGCGGTATTGGTGGCCCGGGCCACCCGGCCGTCCAGGCCGTCGAAGATCCCCGCCAGGATCAGCAGCCCCGCCCCCCAGGTGAAATAGAAGCGCGGATGGTCGCCGGCGGCGTTGATGGACATGACCACGCTGGAGAACCCGCACAGCACCGAGATGAGGGTGATGGTGGAAGGCAGGGCGAACTTGGACCGGGCCACCACCCGGCGCCGGCGCTCCTTGCGTTCCTCGAGGTTAAGGCGCGGTCTCATCGCCTCATTGTCCCATCAAAATTCGCTGTTTCAACTTGGGGGGAGCTTTTGCAGGATTCCGGCACTACTCTTCTAGGGAAACGATCAAGGAGCGTTCATGTCCTGGTGGCTGCAAGTCATTCTGGCTCTGGTCCTGCTGGTCGTGGGCGGGTTCCTGGTGCAGCTGCTGGTCCAGTTGCGGCGCACCGCCGCGGCCGTGCAGGCCCTGGCCGAGAGCGCCAGGACGGATCTGGACCTGATCGCGGCGGATGTCCATCACCTGCGCGCCCGGGTGGACGGCCTGGCGGATCAGGCCAGCGGATGCCTCGAATTGCCCACCAGCCTCGCCCGCATGGCCGGCACCGCCACCCGCGCCTTCGAAACGTTCCTGAACCCGCGCACCCTCGCCTGGGTGGCGCCCCTATTGACAGGGTTCAAAATCGCCTTGAAATTTCTGCGCCGGCCCAAGAAAGGCGCCGCTTCCGAGGAGGAGAGCCATGAGTGAGGACCGTGGATACCTGGGCACGAACCTGATGTTCTTCCTGATGGGCGCGGCCGTCGGGGCCGTGGTGGTGGCCCTCACCACCCCCAAGAACGGGCCGGACCTGCGGGCTGACCTCGCGGAGCTGTCCAAGCGGCTGAAACAGAAGGCCCAGGAGGCCAGCCGGGCCCTGCGTTCCGGCTGCTGCGAGGAAAAGGCAGAGGAGGAGCCCCCGGAAGCCGCTGGTTGAATTTATCATTACGGCACGGTGCCCGCCCGTGAACTAGACTGTCCTGCTGGGCAGGGAGACGTTCATGGGCATGGTGGTCATCGGCGGCGGGCACGCCGGCATCGAGGCGGCGAACATCGCCGCCCGCATGGGGGTGCCCACCACCCTCCTGACCATGAACCTGGACCAGATCGGCCAGATGAGCTGCAACCCCAGCATCGGCGGGGTGGGCAAGGGGCACATGGTGCGGGAGCTGGACGCCCTGGGCGGGGCCATGGGGCGCCTGGCGGACACCGCCGGCATCCATTTCCGCATCCTGAACGCCAGCCGGGGCGTCGCGGTGCGGGGCCCCCGGGCCCAGGCGGACCGGGTGCGCTACCGCATCGCCGCCCGGCGGCACCTGGAGCACACCCCCGGGCTGGACCTGTGCCAGGGGGTGGCCAGCGGGCTGCGCTGGCGGCCCGGCACCCGGTGCCTGGAAGGGGTGGAACTGCTGGACGGCTCGTTCCTGCCCTGCCGGGCGGTGGTGGTCACCTCCGGCACCTTCCTGAACGGGCGCATCCTCATCGGTGAGCGCAAGCTGGAGGCGGGGCGGGCCGGCGAGCCGCCCTCCACCCACCTGGCCGGGCAGCTGCGGGCCCTGGGGCTGCGCTGGCGCCGGCTGAAGACCGGCACCAGCCCCCGCATCGCCGCCGGGTCCATCGACTTCAGCCGGCTGGAAGCCCAGCCGGGGGATCCCTGTCCCCGCCCCTTCAGCTTCTTTTCCCCTGGCATCCACCTGCCCCAGGTGCCTTGCCACGTGGTGCACACCACCCCCGAGACCGAGCGGGCGGTGCGGGAGAACCTGCACCGGTCCTCCATGTACGGCGGGCACGTGGAAGGGGTGGGCCCCCGCTACTGCCCGTCCATCGAGGACAAGTTCGTCAAGTTTCCCCACAAAGCCAGCCACCAGATCTTCGTGGAGCCCGATTCCCTGGAGACCGAGGAGGTCTACCTGGCCGGGCTCTCCACTTCCATGCCCCCGGAGGTGCAGCAGCGCATGGTGCAGAGCCTGCCGGGCTTCGCGGCAGCCCGCATCCTGCGTCCGGGCTACGCCATCGAGTACGACAGTTTCGACCCCCTGCAGCTGGGCCGGGACCTGGCCGTCATCGGGCTGGAAGGGGTCTGGTTCGCCGGGCAGATCAACGGCACCACCGGCTACGAGGAGGCGGCGGGCCAGGGCCTCCTGGCGGGGATCAACGCGGTGCGCTGGCTGCGGGGCCAGGAGCCGGTGGTGCTGGGCCGGGACCAGGCCTACCTGGGGGTCATGGTGGACGACCTGGTCACCAAGGGCACCGACGAACCGTACCGCATGCTCACCGCCAGGGCCGAGCACCGCCTGAGCCTGGCCTGCGACCTGGCGGACGCGCGCCTGCTGCCGGTGGCCAAGGCCGTGGGCGCCCTGGCCCCCGAAGAGATCCGGCAGGTGGAGGTGCGCCAGGAGCACCGGGCCCGGGTGCGGGAGGGCTGCCAGGAGGCCTGGGTCACCTCCAGTTCCCCGTTCGCCCCCGTCGCCCAGGCCGCCGGGCTCACCCTCGCCGCCGGCATGAGCCTGGCGGACCTGTTCCGGCGCCAGCAGATCACCGAATCCCTGGCGGATCAGGCCCTGGCCCTCCTGGAAGCCTGGCAGGCCGGCCGGGAAGACGGCTGGGATCCGGCCTGGGAGCGGGACCTGCTGCTGTTCGAGCTGCGCTACCAGGGCTTCCAGGCCCGGGAGGCGCGCCTGCTGGAGGGTCAGCGGGCCTGGGACCACGTGCGCATTCCGGTGGATTTCCGGGTGGAGCACCTGCCGGGCCTCAGCAACGAAGTGAAGGAGAAGCTCCAGCTCCACCGCCCCGAGACTCTCGGCCAAGCCTCCCGCATCCCCGGCATCACCCCGGCGGCGGTGACCCTGCTGCACTTGCTCCTGGAACGGGGGCACTTGGCGACTTGACGCCCTGGGACAAAGTTAATATTATTATTTAATAATGTTTTTTTCTCCCGCCCCCCCCCTCTGAGCCTCCCGCCTTGCCCCCGGGGACCCGGAAGGGCTTCCTGCGGGACAGCCTGGAAGTGGTTGGTTTCGCGGTCCTGCTGATCACCTTCTTCAAGACTTTCGCGGGCCAGCAGTTCACCATCCCGTCCGCGTCCATGCGCAACACCCTGCAGATCGGCGACCACGTGCTGGTGGACAAGTTCCTGTTCGCCCTGCCCTTCCTGGTCTGGTGGAGCCACCGGGAAGGGGGCGATGACGACACGGACGCCCAGGTGCCCCAGGGCCCCGGGGACGTGGTCCGCAACTTCCTGGACGGGGCCCTGCACGGCTTCACCCGCACCCGCTGGGAGCGCACCTTCACCTTGCCGCGCTGAAGGGCTACCGCCCCGCCACCAGTTCCTTCAGGTAGGCCAGGAACGGCTCCCCCAGGTCCGCGCGCTTGAGGCCGAACTCCACGTTGGCCTTCAGGTAGTCCAGCTTGTCGCCCGTATCGTAGCGCCGGGCGGGGATGGGGGCCGCCACCAGCTGTCCGGCCCCGGCCAGGAGCGCCAGGGCGTCGGTGAGCTGGTACTCGCCCCCCACCCCCGGCTTGACCTGTTCAAGGCAATCGAACACTTCGGGCTTGAGCACATAGCGCCCCACCACCGCCCACCGGCTGGGGGCGAAGTCCGGGTCGGGCTTCTCCACGATCCGGTGCACCTCCCACCATCCGGAACCCCCCGGGTCCGGAGGGTTGACGATGCCGTACCGGGACACCTGGGCGAGGGGCACCTCCTGCACCCCCACCACCGACTTGCCGGTGGCCTCGAAGGCCGCCACCAGCGCCCCCAGGGCCGGATCCGCCTCGTCGAACACGTCGTCGCCGAGCAGCAGCGCGAACGGCTCGCCGCCCACGGTGTTGCGGGCGCACAGGACCGCGTGCCCCAGGCCCAGGGGCTCCCCCTGGCGCACGTAGGCGAACCGGCCCAACCGGGTGATGCTCCGGACCTGTTCCAGCTCCTCCAGCTTGCCCCGACGGCCGAGGGTGTCCTCCAGTTCGTAGGCCACGTCGAAATGGTTCTCGATGGCCTGCTTGCCGCGCCCGGTCACCAGGATGATGTCCTCGATGCCCGCGTGGATGGCTTCCTCCACCACGTGCTGGATCACCGGTTTGTCCACCAGGGGCAGCATTTCCTTGGGCTGGGCCTTGGTGGCCGGGAGGAACCGGGTGCCAAGGCCGGCGACGGGGATGACCGCTTTCACGATGCGACGCATAGGTTGTCCTGGAGTGGAGCCCGGTCTTGCCGGGGAAATTAATTAAATATCAACTGGCGCCGACGCCATGGCCGGCAAGGAGAAGATGATGGTGGTGCCCTTGCCTTCCTGGCTCTCGATGTGGATCTCCCCCTCGTGGGCCCGGACGATCTCCCGGCAGATGGCCAGCCCCAGGCCGGTGCCCTTGCCTTCGGGCTTGGTGGTGAACATGGGCCGGAACACCTTGCCCAGGATGTCCGAGGGAATGCCCGCGCCGGTGTCGCTCAGGCTCACGAGCCACCGGGGCGCGTCCGGATCCTGCCGGGCCGACAGGCGCAACTGCCCCCCCTCGGGCATGGCGTCCACGGCGTTGTTCACCAGGTTGATGAAGAGCTGTTCCATCTGCTTGCGATCCACCTGCAGGACGCACGGTTCGGGCAGGTCCAGGTCGAAGGTGATGCCGTGGATGGCCAGGGTCGGGCCCCACAGGCGCTGCAGGTCCGCCACCAGGGCGCCCAGGGGCACCGGCTCCTGGTTGAGCCGGGGCCGCCGGGTCAGGTCCATCATCCTGCGCACGATGTCCCCCACCCGCTGGATCTGGGCCTGGATCACCCCCAGGCGCTCCCGGGTCCTGTCGTTGAGTTCGCTCTGCCCCTGCAGCAGCTGCAGATGGCTGTTCACCAGGTTGAGGGGGGTGCCCACCTCGTGGGCGAAGGCGGCCGTGAGCTGCCCGGCCACCGCCAGGCGCTCCTGCTGCGCCAGCTCCTCCCGCAGCAGGGCGTTGCCCTCCATGAGCTTCTCCAGTTCCTGGTTCTTGCCCTGCAGGGCCGCCAGGGCTTCCTGGATGCGGCTCTGCAGCCCGGCGTTCAGGCCCTGGATCTCGGCGATGAGGGACTCCCGCTCCGCCGCCGCCCGTTCCAGCTCGGCGGCCATGAGGTTGAAGCGGTTGGCGATGATGCCCAGCTCCGTGCGGCTGCGCACGCCCGTGCGCGCCGAGGGGTCCCCCTTCTCCAGGCGGGACATGGCTTCGGTGATGGAGACGATGGGTCCGTTCACCACCGAGCCCAGGATGACCCACAGCAGGATGAACTCCCCCAGGACCACCATGGGCAGGCGGATGAGGGTGTTGTTGAGGTTGTTCTCCCAGACCGTCTCCCAGCGCTCCAGGTCGCAGTAGGTGCGGATCAGGCCGTACGGCGGCTGCTTGGGCTTCAGGTTGCGGATGGGCAGGTAGATCTTCCAGGCCCGGGTGCCGGTGGTGAGCTCCACCAGCTCCGCCTGGGGCGAGCTGATTTCCATGTGGCTGCCGATCTCCTTGCCCCATTCCACCTTGTCTTCATCCTCGCTGGAAGCCACCAGGGCCACCTGGCTGGAACCGGGCAGGCGGCGGAACACGTCGATCTGGAAGATGCTCCGGTCCGGCCCGGCCAGGCTCTCCAGCAGTTCCTTGATCTTCTGCGGGTCCTTGAAGTCGTGGAAATCCTTGTTCCAGCGCTGGAGGATCTCGGTCTCCACCGCCTGGGACGTCTCGATGGACAGGTTCCTGGAGTACTTCTCCAGCTCCCGCCGGCTGTTGCGGGTGATGGAGAAGGCCACCGCCACCGTGAGCACGCTGGTCACCAGGGCGGTCACCAGGAAGAGCTTGAAGTGCAGGGTGTGGAACCAGGCGAAGGGGCGGAACGTCATGGGGGCCCGGGTTCCGGGGCAGGCACCCCCAGGTTGCGCCTCAGGCCGGCCACGAAGGCCGCCTCCGGCAGGGCCAGCGCCAAGGCGCGGAAATGTTCGTAGGCGATCAGCCGCTCCTCCCCCAGGTGATCCAGGAAGGTCCGGACGCCTTCGGCCAGGATCGGCCGCTCCCTGGCCGCCAGCCCCTGGTGCAGGCCCTTCAGCCACGCCTGCAGGGTGGCCAGGTCATGGTGGTCCCCCAGGGCCATCTGGAGGTTCCGCAAGTGCTTGAGCTCCCCCTCGGGCGGGACCGGGAACCCGGTGCCCAGCACTTCCAGGGCGTAGCGCAGGCGCTTGACCCGGATGCGCAGGGCATGGAGCGCCCCGGCGTCGTCCTGGTCCAGGAGGGCCCCCCCCGGGAAGGCCCCCTCCAGCCAGGGCGCCAGGCTGTCCCAGACGGCCGGGCCCAGGTCCTCCTCGTGCCGGAACGGGTCCGGCAGGCTGGGCACCTGCAGCAGGTGCGGCAGGCGCTTGAGGCTGATCCGTTCCAGGGCCCGGGCCATGGTGCGGCGGGCCTTGCCCAGGCGCCTGTCCAGAACCTCCAGGAGGTGTTCCCGGGCCGGGGCCGCCGCAAGGTCCGGCGCCCGCCGGGCCAGGTTCTCCAGGATCGCCGCGTGCACATCCATTTCCCGGGTCCGCCCCAGGGCCCGGGTCAGTCGCTTCAGGTTGCGGGTCTGGCGCTTGTGGCCCGGATAGAGCCCCGGCTGCACCAGGTTCAGGACCGTCCGCACCCGCCGGGAGGCCACCCGCACGTCGTGCAGGGCATCAGGGAGGTCCTGCCAGCCGGGCCTGGCCAATTCGTTCATCAGCGTCTCCACCCGAGTCTCGAGGGCTCGGTGGAGCAACACGGAAAGTTCAAGGCAGAACATGGAAACATTCTAGTCCTACTGTGGCGCCCGACTTGGCCCCATGGAGGCCGCCACGGCAGGACTGGACGAGAGCCGGAAAACAGCCGGATCTGGCGAGACGACGAAAATTTAGCGTAAGATGCAAGATCGAGGCAATCATGGACTGCATTCACATCAAGGGAGCCAGGGAGCACAACCTCAAGAACCTCGACCTGGTCCTTCCCCGCAACCGCCTGGTGGTGATCACCGGCCTCTCCGGGAGCGGCAAGTCCAGCCTGGCCTTCGACACCCTCTACGCCGAGGGGCAGCGCCGCTACGTGGAGAGCCTCAGCGCCTACGCCCGGCAGTTCCTGGACCAGATGGAGAAGCCCGACGTGGACAGCATCGAGGGCCTGTCTCCGGCCATCTCCATCGAACAGAAGACCACCAGCCGGAACCCCCGCTCCACCGTGGCCACGGTCACGGAGATCTACGACTACCTGCGCCTGCTCTACGCCCGCGTCGGCAAGCCGGTGTGCATGGCCTGCGGGCGTCCCATCGCCAGCCAGACCATCCAGGAGATGGCCGACCAGATCCTGGCCCAGAAGGAGGGCACCCGCGTCCAGCTCCTGGCGCCGGTGGTCCGGGCCCGCAAGGGCGAGTACCGCAAGCTCCTGGCGGACCTGATGAAGCGGGGCTACATCCGGGCCCGGGTCAACGGCCAGATGCTGGACCTCACCGAGGGGCTGCCGGACCTGGACAAGCAGAAGAAGCACACCGTCGAGGTGGTCATCGACCGGCTCAAGGTCAGCCCCGCCATCAGTTCGCGCCTGGCGGACAGCCTGGAGATCGCCTGCAACCTGGCCGAAGGTTCGGCCCTGGTGGACCTGGACGGGCAGGAGCGCCTGTTCTCCTCCAAGCTGGCCTGCAACAACCCCGACTGCCAGCGCTTCGGCCTGGGGCTTCCGGACCTGGAGCCCCGCTCGTTCTCCTTCAACTCCCCCTTCGGGGCCTGCCCGGCCTGCGACGGCCTGGGCTTCAAGCGCCAGTTCGCCGAGGAGCTCATCGTGCCCAATCCGGACCTGAGCATCGACCAGGGCTGCATCCAGGCCAGCGGCTGGCGCAGCGCCGGGGAGGACGGCTGGCGGGGGCAGTTCCTGGAGCAGCTGGGCAAGGCCCTGTCGTTCCGCCTGGACACCCCCTGGAGGAAGCTTCCGGCCGAGGTGCGCCAGGTGCTCCTGCACGGCCTGGACCGCAGGATGAAGTTCGTCTACCAGAACCGGGGCAACCGCTACGAGTTCATGCACAACTTCGAAGGGGTGGTGGGCAACCTGGAGCGGCGCTACCGGGAGACCAGCAGCGAGGAGATCCGCGCGGAGATGGAGGAATCCATGCGCATCACCCCGTGCGAGGCCTGCGGGGGCGCGCGGCTGCGTCCGGAGGTGCTCTCGGTGTTCGTGGGCGGGCTGCACATCGCCGCCCTGTCGGCCCTGAGCGTGCGGGAGGCCCGGTCCTGGTTCCAGGGCCTGCGCCTGGAAGGCAAGGAGGCCGTCATCGCCGAGAAGGTCCTGAAGGAGATCAAGGAGCGCCTCGGGTTCCTGGACGACGTGGGCCTGGGCTACCTGACCCTGGACCGCTCCGCCGCCACCCTCAGCGGCGGCGAGGGCCAGCGCATCCGCCTGGCCACCCAGATCGGCTCCAAGCTCCAGGGCGTCATGTACGTCCTGGACGAGCCCAGCATCGGCCTGCACCAGCGGGACAACCAGAAACTGCTGCACACCCTCAAGGAGATGCGCGACCTGGGCAACACCGTGCTGGTGGTGGAGCACGACCTGGAGACCATCCTGGCCGCCGACCACGTGGTGGACCTGGGCCCCGGCGCCGGCGAGCACGGGGGCTACCTGGTGGCCCAGGGCACCCCCGAGGAGATCGGCCGCAGCGAAGCCTCCATCACGGGCGCGTTCCTGCGCGGCGCCGACCACATCCCCCTGCCCAAGGCCCGGCGCAAGGCCGTCCGGGGCCACCTCCAGGTGCTGGGGGCCCAGGAGAACAACCTGCGCAAGATCGACGTGGCCTTTCCCATCGGCCTGTTCACCTGCGTCACCGGGGTCTCCGGTTCGGGCAAGAGCACCCTGGTGAACGAGATCCTTTACAAGGCCCTGGCCAACCGGCTGCACCTGGGCGCCCACGTGGTGGGCAAGCACCGGGCCATCAAGGGCCTGGACGAGGTGGACAAGGTCATCGACATCGACCAGGCGCCCATCGGCCGCACCCCCCGCAGCAATCCCGCCACCTACACCGGCCTGTTCACGCCCCTGCGGGACCTGTTCTCCCAGCTCCCCGAAAGCAAGGCCCGGGGCTACACCCCGGGACGGTTCAGCTTCAACGTCAAGGGCGGGCGCTGCGAGAAGTGCGAAGGGGACGGGGTGCTCAAGATCGAGATGCACTTCCTGCCGGACATCTACGTCACCTGCGAGCAGTGCAAGGGCAAGCGCTACAACCGGGAGACCCTGGAGGTTCACTACAAGGGCAAGAGCATCTCCGACGTGCTGGCCATGACCGTGGAGGAGGCCCTGGAGCTGTTCGGCCCCATCCCGGTCCTGGCCAACAAGCTGCAGACCATGGTGGACGTGGGCATGGGCTACATCCGCCTGGGCCAGAGCGCCACCACCCTCTCCGGGGGCGAGGCCCAGCGGGTGAAGCTGGCCAAGGAGCTGTCCAAGCGCCCCACCGGGCGCACGGTGTACATCCTGGACGAGCCCACCACCGGCCTGCACCTCAAGGACATCCAGAAGCTCCTGGAGGTGATCAACCGGCTCATGGAGGCGGGCAACACGGTGATCGTCATCGAGCACAACCTGGACGTGATCAAGACCGCCGACTGGATCATCGACCTGGGGCCCGAGGGGGGGGCCCAGGGGGGCGAGGTGATCGCCGAGGGCACCCCCGAAGCGGTGGCCCGCAGCAAGGCCAGTGTCACCGGCCAGTTCCTGAAGCCGTACCTGAAGCGCTGACGCCCGGCCGGGCCGGGCCCGGAAGGGTCTGTTCAAGGGGCCTTCCTCCCGGCAAGATGGAGTCCCTCTCCCCCCGATCACCATGATCCCGCCGGTTGGCTCCACCCAGGTTCCGGGAGCATCCTCATCCCGGCGGCCGGGCTCCGGCCCTGACTCCCGCTGGCTGATGGTCTGGGGCATGGCCGTGGCCCAGCTGGTCTCCTGGGGGACCCTTTACTACGCCTTTCCCCTCATGGTGGCGCCCATGCGGCGGAACCTGGGATGGTCCCTGCCCCTCTTGAACGGAGCCCTGTCCCTGGGGCTCCTGTTCCAGGGGATCGTCTCCGTGCCCGTGGGAGCCTGGATCGACCGGCGCGGGGGCCGCGGCGTGATGGTGGCGGGTTCGCTGCTGGGCGCGCTCGCCCTCGGGGTGTGGGCTGCGGTGGGCACCCCCCTGGCCTTCTACCTGGCCTGGCTCATGATGGGGGCAAGCATGGCCGGGACGCTCTACGAGCCCGCGTTCGCCGTGATCACGGCGCGGTTCCGGGCGGACGCCTCCAGTGCCATCATCGCCCTGGCCCTGGTGGGAGGCCTCGCTAGCACGGTCTGCATGCCGGCGACCCAGATCCTGATCTCCCGCCTGGGCTGGCGCGCCGCCCTGGGCATAATGGCGGGAGCGAACCTGGCGGTCTGCCTGCCCCTCCACGCCCTGGTCGTGCCCCGGGGCCTGCCAGGCTCCGCCGGCGCGCCCCGGCCGCCCCAGGCCGGAACCCTGGCCCGCGTCTACCGGGACCTGGCCGGAAAACCGAGGTTCTGGGGACTGGCCCTCTGGTTCCAGGGCACCAGCCTGGTCACCGCGGCCCTGGTGTTCCAGTTGGTGCCGGTGTTCACCGAATGGCGGCTGAGCATTCCGGCCGTCCTGGGATGCATGATGCTCCTGGGGCCCATGCAGGTGGCCGGCCGGGTCCTCTGGATGGGCCTGGGCAAACGGGCCGGGGTGCGCTCCATGGGCCTGGTCTCGACCCTGGCGTTCCTCGCCGCCCTGGCAGGGCTGTTGTACTTCCCGCATCGTCCGGTATGGATGGGGGCCGGCGTCGCCCTCTTCGGGCTGGGCAACGGCATCCTGACCATCCTCCGGGGCACGGCCGTGCCGGAAGTGCTGGGCCCGGAAAACTACGGAACCATCAACGGGGTGCTGGCCCTGGCCGTGCTGGGGGCCCGGGCCGCGGGTCCGGTAGCCGCGGCTGCCCTGTGGGCCTGGGCCGGCCGCCCGCAAGGGATGTTGTCGGGACTCCTGGTCTTCACCCTGGTGGGAGGCGCCGGCTACCTCCTGGCCGTGGCGGGCCCGCGCGGGCGGGCGCCGGCCCCGCCCGGGATCAATCCTTCCTGGGCAGCTTGAGGGTGCGGGCCTTGGGCAACCGGGCCCGCAACAGGGCGGCGGCGTCCTGGATGGGCCGGGGCACGCCCTGGGCCGGAGCCGTGGCGGCCCGGTTGGCGGCGGCAATGGCCTCGAAAACCTCCCGGCGGTGCACTTCCACTTCCTTGGGGGCGATGATGCCCAGCCGGACCCCGTCCTTGGCGATGCCGGTGACCACCACCTCGATGTTCCCATTGATGATGATCGATTGATCCAATTTGCGGGTGATGACCAGCATGACGCCTTACTTTCCGGGGAAGACGGGGTAGGCCAGCGGGTAATGGTCGATGTTGAGCGCGATCTGCCGCGCCTGCAAGGTCTTGACGTTCACCACCACGGGTCCGGCCAGGTTGGCGGTCATGCGCGCCGGATCCTCGGGAATGGCCACCAGGGCCAGGACCAGGGCCTCGGCCGGTTCGTGGATGGCCAGGGCCTGGGCGTCCGCATCGCCCAGGGGCACCACATAGTCCGGCTTGAAGGCCTGCACGTCGATGCAAATGAAAGAGATGTCCTGCCGGTCCACGGACTGGAGGAACTTCAGCGGGTAACTGTCCTTGGGTTCGTACAGGCGGTAGGCCTTGAGGGCCGGATAGCCGATGAGCCCGTTGGGGAAGCTGATGTTGACGTCATCCTGCGCCATGGATACTCCCGGACAAACGGGGACTAGTCATCCCCCAGCACTTCCCACAAGGCCTCCAGCCGGGCCCGGCGGAAGCGCGGATTGGGCATGGACCGTTCCAGGGCTTCCTTGGATTTGGGCGGATGCTCCAGGCGGGCGATGATCCACCGGTTGCCCAGTTCCATCACCGCCGCCACGTCGCCCTGGTTGCCCCAGCGGTGGCGCAGTTCCGTGAGGCGCCGGGCCTTGTCCAGCGCCGCCTCGCCCAGGCCCAGGTGGCGAACCTTCTCCAGGACCGGCTGGCTGTCCGGCGCCCGGTAGTGGCGCACCCGGTGCAGCACGCGGCCCATCTCCTCGGGCAGTCGGCGCAGCCCCGGGCCCACCTCCGGGTCCTGGCGCCTGGCCTCGGCCTCCTGGGCCAGGCTGCGCAGCAGGGGCAGGAGCAGAGTGGCGTCCCGGGCCGCGTAGGCCATCTGGCTCTCCCGCAGGGGCCGCAGCATCCAGTTCGAGTCCTGCTCCTCCTTGGGTATCTCCAACCCGAGCTTGAGCCGGGCCATGGTCTTGAGCCCCGGCTGGGGGTAGCCCAGGGCCCGGGCCAGCAGCATGGTGTCCAGCACCGAGCAGGGCACCACGTCGTACAGGCGCTTGAACACGATGCCGTCGCCGGAGAAGTCGTGGACGATCCACGGCACCTCGGCCATGGCCAGCAAGGCGGGGCGCATGAGGCGGGGCAGGGCCAGGGGGTCCACCAGCCAGGCCCGGTCGTGGGTGGCCACCTGCAGCAGCGCCATGACGCAATGGTGGAACCCGGTGAGGCTGCATTCGATGTCCACCGCCAGGATGTGCGCCGCGAACCAGTGGGGCAGGGCGTCCGCCAGCGCCTCAGGGGTGTCGACGAAGGTGGTTGGAAGATCGAGACGATCCGGTGCCATCCCTTGAGTTTGCCCTAATTTCCGCCCCGGTTGGAGCAAAAGCCCCCGGCTGGGCTACAATGGCCGCTCACCAGCCACCCGGCGCTCCGATGGCGGATTGCGGAATGCAACCGTAGGGCGCCCCCGGTGGGCAGCACGCGACCAGGACCCCCGGGCAGCACTGGTCGTCTGGAGATGACATGATGAAAACCGTCGACGCCAGGGCCGGACTCCTGTCCACGCCCATCGAGCACCTGGACCTCGAAGCCTTCGATCCCCGTCCCCTGGTGGACGCCATGGGTCACATGGCCTTCCAGGCCCGCAATCTGAACCGGGCCGCCCGCATCTATGGCCTGATGCTGGCCGAGCCCGGCTGCGGGGTGATCCTCACCCTGGCCGGCTCCCTGGTCTCCGCCGGACTGAAGGGCGTGGTGCGGGACCTGGTGGCCCACAACATGGTGGACACCATCGTCGCCACCGGCGCCAACATTGTCGACCAGGACTTCTTCGAGGCCCTGGGCTTCCGCCACTACCTGGGCAGCCCGGCCCTGGACGACGACCGGCTGCGGGAGATGGCCATCGACCGCATCTACGACACCCTCATCGACGAGGACCAGCTCCGGGTGTGCGATCAGACCATCGGCCGCATCGCCGATGCCCTGGAACCGCGTCCGTACTCCAGCCGGGAATTCATCCAGGCCATGGGCCGCCACCTCCAGGACCGCGGCCTGGGGGCGGACAGCATCGTCCGGACGGCCTTCGAGAAGGAGGTGCCCATCTTCTGCCCGGCCTTCAGCGACTGCTCCGCCGGCTTCGGCCTGGTGCTGCACCAGGCGGCCCGCCCCGGGCGGTGCGTGACCCTGGACAGCGCCCGGGACTTCCTGGAGCTCACCCGGGTGAAGCTGGCCTTCCAGGAGACCGGCCTGCTCATGGTGGGCGGCGGAGTGCCCAAGAACTTCGCCCAGGACACGGTGGTGGCGGCGGAGCTGCTGGGCGGCCAGGCGCCCATGCACAAGTACGCCGTGCAGCTCACCGTCGCCGACGAACGGGACGGGGCCCTGTCCGGGTCCACCCTCAAGGAGGCCAGTTCCTGGGGCAAGGTGTCCACCACCGACGAGCAGATGGTGTTCGGCGAAGCCACGATCACCTTTCCCCTCCTGGCCGGCTACGCCTACCACCAGGGCCACTGGGCCGGCCGCCCCGAGCGGCGCATGGCCCGGGTCTGCGCCCGGCCCTGAAGCGTCGCCCGCGCTCCGGCCCTCGCCAGGCCTGGTTCCAAGCTGCGAGAATGGCCTGGCAACGTCTCGTGCGGGCACCCCGGCCAACGGGAAGGAGGGCGTAGCGTGGGCGATCGGAGCGAACTTCCGGGTCATTACGGCGCAGGCAGCTTTCTCGGGCGGCTCAAGGCAGCGCTGGCCACGGCTGGGCTTGGGGACAGCCGCCTCGAACCTTCATCCCTGGCGCCCCTGGACCAGTTCCACGCGCGCGGCCTCGCTGCGACCGTGGAACTGGCCGAGGCCATCGGGATCCAGCCCGGCGAGTCGATCATCGACATCGGCTCGGGCCTGGGCGGGCCGTCGCGGTACCTCGCGGCGAACTACGACTGTCGTGTGATCGGTGTGGACTTGAGCCCCTGGTTCGTCGAGGCCGCATCCTTCCTGGCGGAACGTTGCGGGCTGGACGACCGGGTCGGGTACCGATGCGGCGATGCCCTGGCGCTGCCCTTCGAGGACGCGCGTTTCGATATCGCGTGGACCCAGCACGTCGCGATGAACATTGCCGATCGAGACGGATTCTATGCCGAGGCCTTCCGTGTCCTGCGCCCAGGCGGGCGCTTCGCGATCTACGACGTCGTCGCCCGGGAAGGACAGGACGTCCTGTTCCCGGTCCCCTGGTCCCGCACCTCCGGCACCAGCTTCCTCCTGACGGCTGCCGAAATGCGGTCCGTGCTGGCCCGGCTGGGATTCCAATGCCATGCGTGGACGGACAGCAGCGACGCCGCCCTCCGATGGTTCGGCGAGCAGCGGATCCATCGTGCCTCCAGCACCCCTCCGGCCCTGGGCCTTCACCTCGTCATGGGACCGGAGTTCCCGGTGATGGTGGCGAACTTCGAACGGAACCTCGGCGAGGGCCGGATCGGGCTGGTGCAGGCCATCCTGTCACGGCCTGGACGCGGGGCCGGATGATGCCCGGGCCGGCTCCTAACTAGAGGCCCTTCAGCAGATCCAGCACTTGCCGGTCGTGGCGGGCGGTGTCCACGTCCGCCAGCCGGTGGCGCACGATGCCCTGCTTGTCGATGAGGAACGTGACCCGGGAGGCCCAGGGGAGGATGGGCATCTTCACGCCGTAGGCACGGATCAGCTTGCCGTCCGGATCCGCCAGGAGGGGGAAGGGCAGGTGGTACTTGCCGGCGAAGGCCGCGTGGCTCTTGGCGTCGTCGGCGCTCACCCCCAGCACCACCGCCCCGGCCTTCCGGATGGCCTGGTAGCCGTCCCTCAGGGAGCAGGCCTCCCGGGTGCACCCCGGGGTGTCGTCCTTGGGGTAGAAGTACAGGACCACGTTCGACTTGCCAAGATAGTCCGCCAGCCGCACCAGGGTGCCGTCCTGGTCCCTGGCCTGGAAAAGGGGGGCCGGCATGCCCGGCTGCACCCCGGCTCCATGGGCCAGCAGGCCCACGGCCGCGCCCAGGCCGGCCAGCCAACCCCGCGTCCCGCGGCCGCCTTCCCTGCCCATGCCCCACCTCCCGGCGGTTCCGGCGCCGCCGGCACCACTATAGCGCTTGCCCAGAAAAAGGCGTCAGGCGGGCATCTGGAACCGGATCGCCCCCAGCAGGGCCACCGGGCAGGTGACGGCCCGCAGGATGCCGCCCCCCAGGTGCACCGGCCGCCAGCCCCGCTGGACCAGGGCTGCGTACTCCCCGTCCGTGAGACCCCCTTCCGGCCCGCTGGTGAAGGCCACCGGGCCCCGCTCCAGCACCGGGTTGGCCTGGCCCGAAGGCAGTTCGTGCGCCACCCAGCGCTGGGGCTCCGCTACCGGAAGCAACGTCTCGAAGGGCGCCGGCGGCGCCAATTCCGGGAGCCGGGTGCGGTGGCTCTGCTCGCAGGCCCCCTGCACGATGCGCAGCCAGCGCTCGAACCGGGCCGCGGCCTTGGCCGGATCGTGCTCGCTGCGGTGGAACACCACCGGCCGGATGGCGGTGGCGCCCAGTTCCACCAGGGGCGGCAGCAACTCGTCCAGGAGCGCCAGCTGGGCCAGGACCGGCACGAAGGCGGTGATGGGGAAGGGCGGTTCCCGCTCTTCCAGGATCGGCGCCACCAGGCGCGCCAGCGCGCGCTCCTGGCCCAGTTCCGCAAGGTCGGCCCGCCACCCGTGCCCGTCCAGCACCAGCTCCAGGGCCGCGCCCGGAGGCAGCCGCAGCACCCGCAGATGCCGGGCCTGGGCCGGATCCAGCTGCACTTCCAGTCCGGCGCGGGCCGGGCCGGGCCGGGGAACGAAGAAACGCGGGAGGCTCATGGCGGATTCCGGTGCGGGCAGGTCCGGTCCACCATACCGCAAGCACCCCCGGGCAGATAGAATGGCCGTCCGGAGGTCCTTTGCCCGACGCCCTGCTAAGCTCCGCGCCCTGGTGGGCATGGCTGGGATTCCACCTGCTGGTGCTGGCCATGCTCGCCCTCGACCTGGGGGTCTGGAACCGGGACCCCCATGTTCCGGGATTCCGGGAGGCGGCCTGGTGGAGCGCCGTGTGGATCCTGCTGGCGCTGGCGTTCAATGCCGGGGTCTGGCGGGCCATGGGCACGGCCAGGGCGGCGGAGTTCCTCACCGGCTACCTGCTGGAGAAATCCCTGAGCGTGGACAACCTGTTCGTTTTCGTCCTGCTGTTCTCCGCCTTCCGGGTGCCGGCCGAGAATCAGCACCGGATCCTGTTCTGGGGCGTGGTGGGGGCGATGCTCCTGCGGGCGCTCATGATCGGGGCCGGCATCGCCCTGCTGAACCGGTTCGAATGGATGGTCATGCTGTTCGGCGCCTTCCTGGGCTACACCGGGGTCAAGATGCTGGTCCTGCGGGACCGGGAGCCCGCCGACCCGCGCCGGGGCGCCGTGGCGCGGATGTTCCGCCGCCTGGTGCCGTTCGACCCGGACGGCGGCTTCACGCGCCTGTGGGCCTCCCGCCGGGCCACGCCCATGCTCATGGTCCTGGTGCTGGTGGAAGCCGCCGACGTGCTGTTCGCGGTGGATTCCATCCCCGCGGTGCTGGCCGTCACCCGGGATCCCTTCGTGGTCTACACCTCCAACGTCTTCGCCATCCTGGGCCTGCGCAGCCTGTATTTCCTCCTGGCCAGGGTGGTGGACCGGTTCCACCTGCTCAAGGTCGGGCTGGCGGCCATCCTGGTCCTGGTGGGCGCCAAGATGTGCCTGGCGAAACTCGTGGAAATTCCCATCCTGGTGTCACTGCTGGTGATCGCCCTGATCCTGGCGGTCTGCGTCGCCGGCAGCACGATCCGGCCCCAGGCGCGAAAAGGAGAACACTGATGGAGGTCTGGCGCCACAGCCTGGAATCCGCACCCCACAAGGGGCCCTGCGTCCTCACCCTGGGCAACTTCGACGGCGTCCATGCGGGGCACCGGACCCTGCTGGAGCACGCGGCCCAGCGCGCCAGGGACCTCAAGGTGCCCGCCGTGGTGGTCACCTTCGATCCCCACCCGGCCGTGATCGTGGCCCCGGAACGCCGGCCCAAGCTGCTCATGACCCTGCCCCAGCGCCTGGACGCCTTCGCTTCCGCGGGCATGGACCTGGCCTGGATCATTCCGTTCAGCCGCGCCTTCTCGGAACTCAACCCGCTGGCGTTCCTGCACGGGCTGAGGCAGGTCTTCAAGCCCCTGGAACTGCACGTGGGACAAGCGTTCCGTTTCGGCAAGGACCGGGCCGGCGACCTGGCCACGCTGGAAGCCTGGGGCGAGGCCTCCGGCTGCCGGGTCCAGAGCCACGCCCTGCGCGCCCCGGACGGCGGCCACCTGTCCTCCACCCGCATCCGCCGCGCCCTGGACGGCGGCCACGTGGAGGAGGCCGCCGCCCTGCTGGGGCATCCCTACACCCTCTCCGGCATCGTCGTGGAAGGGGACCGCCGGGGCCGCCACCTGGGCTTTCCCACCGCCAACCTGGCCTGGGAGCAGGAGCAGCTCCCGGCCAACGGCGTCTACGTCACGGAGGTGCACGGGGCGCACCTGCCCCAGGCCATGCGCGGCCTCACCAACGTGGGCACCAAGCCCACCTTCCACGGCCCGGCCCTGACGGTGGAGACCCACCTTCCCGGCTTCGACGGCGACCTGTACGGGTGCCACCTGGAAGTGCGGTTCCTGCACCGCCTGCGGGGCGAGCAGGCCTTTCCCGGTTTGGAGGCCCTGCAGGCACAGATCGCCGAGGATGTGGCCCAAGGCCTGGCCTGGACGCCCGGCCAGGCGTCCGAACACCCAAAAGAAAATCAATAATATTAACGTTTACAAGGAGATGGCCGCGCGCATCCAATGCCGGTGCTTCTTTTCTGGAATTTTTTCTTCGCGTTGTTGTGAAAACGTAGTAACCTTGAAGTCTGCCGCGATCGAGGTTGCAGCAGTCGGGAGGAGCCGGTCAGCCGTGCAGTGGTGGCGGGTTGGTGGCGTCCGGGCGTCTTTGACAGCCGGATAGAGAGAGAACGGAAGCAGAGGTTCTGCCGTTTTTGTGACGGTGGGACCCACAAGCAAGCAAGCGTAACCCGGTCAACTCAACCCCGTCGGGGAGGGGCCGGAGGAGCATAGCGATTGAACATGAGAGTTTGATCCTGGCTCAGAATGAACGC
>Ga0326727_10000490_pt1 | contig 163464 bp, 137 predicted proteins | sample MB2enrmetagenome_FD_207643 | JGI IMG/M metagenome (GOLD analysis project Ga0326727, IMG submission 207643) | Lab enriched peat soil microbial communities from McLean, Ithaca, NY, United States - MB29MY | ecosystem: Environmental > Terrestrial > Soil > Wetlands > Peat | place: USA: New York...
GTGCTCAAGAGCCGAGGCCGGTGGGGCCGAGGTGTCAATGGTCAGCCGTTACTGCGTCACAGATCAGCCGTTACTGCGTTCCACATCAGGCGTTATCGATTTGTTCCACATCAGGCGTGATAACACATCACTCTGGTGGGCCGCCCGGGTCTCGATCCCGGCACCTTGGGATTAAAAGTCCCCTGCTCTTCCCGATGAGCTAGCGGCCCGCTCGGCTCGATGACGCGTCGGGCACGTTCTCGCGCGCCGCCGAGTTCCTCACAGCGCATCGTAGAAGACGACGGACGAGGGAACCCGCAGACCGCGACGCCGCGGAGCACCCGACGGTAGATCCTCATCGGGAGCGAGTGGGCCTAATGCTCCTCGAAGTCGAAAACCGTCGGCAACGATCGCCGTTCGGCCTGACGCGGGACAATGGCGCGAGCTCTCGGGAATTCCGACCCCGTCTCGGTGACGGCGCGATGTTCACGGACGAGGCGCGCCGCGTCGGATCCTCCCCGGTCGGTGGGCGGCTTGAGGCCGCGCACCGGAGGCCTCGCTACTGCTCGGGTTTCACCGGCGGGGGACGGGTCGAATCGGCCGCTTGCCAGATAGCGGTTCGACATCGACGGGTGCCGCTCGCTGATGGGACCGCGTCGGGCGACGTCCGGTTGCTCGCGAGGGGAATCACCGATCGGCGGCTCCGCCACCGGGTCGTCGTCCGTCGAGATCTCGGCGATCGTCGAGTCGATGACGTCACGGATGCGGAGCAGTTCCGTCACGGCATTCTTGCGCTGCTCGTGAAGGTAGGTGAGCTGGCTGATCGCCCGGGAGCGGTCTTCTTCGAGCCGACCGAGCTGCTCGCGTCGGCGCTGTTCGGTATCCGCTTCGATTTGCTGGGCCTTGCTACGGGCTGAGGCGAGGATCGTCTGTGCTTCCTCGGCGGTCCTCTCGCGGAGTTCCGCCAGTTCGACTTCGGCCCTCTCCCGGAGCGCGTCGGCACCCTCGCGCGCCTCTTCGAAGATCCGCTGGATGTGCTCACCGACACCGTCGAGGGTGAAGCTCTGAGACGGGCGGCGCTGGTCTTCAAGTGCGCCGACGCGGCGGTGCAACTCGCGGAGTTGACCGACAGCGGCGGCAAGCTTGCGCTCGGCCTCCGAGGCACGGTGCAAGGACTCGTCGAGCCTCCGCTGCTGCGCGGCGACGTAGCGATCGACTTGCTCAGGGTCATAGCCGCGGCGATACGCACCAAAAATCGGTGTGGCCTCGACTGCCTGCGACGCTCGAGACTCCTCCATGCTCGCCTCCCAGCGCCTCCCGGCGCTTTGCTCGCCTCTCGATGCGCCCGCCGGATCCGGCCGGGCAGCAGAACGCCTGCAGTGCCGATGGTACCGGGCTCGTGTGCGTCGGGTGCGGAACTCCCTATCTGATCTCCGAGACTCTGCAGTATGCCTGGCTGACAAGGGCGGGAAGCTGGGAGAAGGTCGCGTCGCCCAGGGCGCCGCAACGGCCGGTCGGCCGGGCAGCTGGTGCCGGGCGCCGCGCGAGGAATCCTCGCCCGGGCCGGCCCGACGTCAGTCACACCCTGCTCCGTCGTTACGATGCGGGGACTGACGTGCTCCTTCCTCGGCTCGGCCGCGACGAGGCGCGACCGCCCGGTGGACGGGCGGCGATCAGAAAGGAGCGAGAGCCGATGGGTGACGAAGACGGCGTGCTTGTCGGGCGCGACGCGATAGAAGCGACACTCGGTTCTGCGCTCGCCCGCGGCGCGGAGTTCGCCGAGGTCTTCGTCGAGGACCGTAGTTCCACCGGGGTCTCGTTCGACGACCGTCGTGTCGAGGAGCTGTCGTCGGGTCGGGACCGTGGGGCCGGGATCCGCGTCGTCGTCGGTGAGACGACGGGTTTCGCGCACACCGCCGACCTGTCGGCTGAAGGACTTCGCAAGGCCGCCGAGGCCGCCGCGGCAGTTGCGCACGCGGGTGGAGGCGGCGTGCGTGCGGTCGCGCTCGCCGAGCGCAAGGAGGCTCCGGTCGGCAAGATAGGAACCTACCCGGAGGATATCGACAAGGCGACGAAGGTCGAGCTTCTCGCGCGTGCCGACGACGAGGCGCGCTCGACCAGCGGCTCGATAGTCCAGGTTTCCGCTGGTTACGGCGACAGCCGACGCCGCATCGTCATCGCGAACTCTGACGGCCTCTTCGTGTCGGACGACCAGGTGCGGACGCGGTTCGCGGTCTCGTGTGTCGCCTCGGGGGACTCCGGGCTCCAGACCGGCTACGAGGTTCTCGCGCGCACGATCGGCTTCGAGCTCTTCGACCGCTTCAGCGTCGAGGAGACGGCGCAGGTGGCCGCCCGGCGCGCGGTCGGCAAGCTCTCCGCCCGCCCGGCCCCGTCGGGAGCCTTTCCCGTCGTGATCAAGGGCGGCACCGGTGGCTTCCTGTTCCACGAGGCGTGCGGTCACGGGCTCGAGGCCGATCACATCATGAAGGATGCTTCCGCTTTCCGGGGCAGGCTCGGCACGAAGGTCGCGAGTCCGCTCGTCACCCTCGTCGACGACGGCACCGTCGGCGAAAGTTGGGGGACCGCGACGATCGATGACGAAGGCCGCCCGGCGCAACGCAACGTTCTCATCGAGAACGGTGTGCTCACGGAGTACATGTGGGACTACCTGCGCGCGCGCCAGGACGGGCGGGAATCTTCAGGCAACGGGCGTCGCCAGAGCTACGAGCATCTCCCGATGGTCCGCATGACGAACACGTTCCTCCTCGACGGGAGTGAGGACCCCGCGGAGATCATCGCCCAGACTCCGTTCGGCGTGTACTTGGCCAAGCTCGGCGGGGGTCAGGTGAACACGGCGACGGGCGACTTCGTCTTCGGCATGACGGAGGCCTACCTCATCGAGGGGGGCCGGATCACCGAGCCGTTGCGCGACGCCAACCTGATTGGCAACGGACCGGACGTGCTCATGAAGATAGACGCCATCGCGAACGATTTCGAGATGGCGCCCGGAACCTGCGGCAAGGACGGCCAGTCGGTTCCCGTCGGCAGCGGTCAGCCGACGCTGCGGGTTTCGTCGGTCACCATCGGAGGGACGGCCGGTGGCTGAACTCCTCGATTTGGCCGAACGGATCGTCTCCTGGGCGCAGCCCGGCGAGGAGGTCGAGGCGTTCGTCTCCTGGCAGCGGGAGACCGATGTGCGCGTCTACGACGGCGGTGTCGAGTCGCTCTCGTCGGCGGAGTCCGCCGGCATCGGCGTCCGCGTGATCGCCAGCGAGCGTCAGGGTTTCGCCTATATTGGCAACCTCGACGAGCAGCTCGCCCGGGCAGCGCTCGTCGAGGCGCGGGACAACTCCTCGTTCGCGACGCCCGACGCCAACGTCGGGCTGGCGGTCCCGGACGGCGTCGTGCCGGCTTCGCTCGAGCTGTGGGCCGACTCGCTCGGTACGACGACGACGGATGAGAAGGTCGCGCTGGCGCTCGAGCTCGAACGGCAGGTGCGCGCCGGCGACCCCCGGATCCGCGAGGTCGTCAGTGCGGATTACGGCGACGACGAGAGCGAGGCCGCCATCGCCAGTTCGACCGGGGTCAGCGCAACGTCGCGCTCGACGGCCTGCTACCTGGTCGCCTTCGCGGTCGCCGGCGAGGGCGGTGACACGCAGACCGGCGCGGGATACAGCGTGTCCCGGACGCCTGCTGACCTCGATATCGACAAGGCGTCGCGGGATGCGGTCGTACGGGCGACCCGGATGCTCGGGGCGCGGAAGCCAGCGAGCAGCCGCGTCACGGCCGTGTTCGACCGGGAGGTCGCGGCGGCGTTCCTCGCCGTGCTCTCGGGGACGCTGTCCGGTGAGGAGGTCGCCAAGGGGCGGTCTTTCTTCGCCGACCGTCTCGGCGAGCAGGTCGCCGCGGCGTCGATCACGCTCGTCGACGACCCGACGAACGAGCTCGCCTTCGGGGCTTCCCAGTACGACGCGGAAGGGCTCGCCTGTCGCCGCGTCCCGCTGATCGAGCGAGGTCAGCTCGCCGCGTTCCTCTACGATACGTACTCGGCCCGCCTCGCACGAGCCAAGTCGACGGCGTCCGCGGTACGCGCCGGGTTCAAGTCCACACCCGCAGTGGGCGCCCGGGCGCTCAGCCTCGTCCCCGGCGACCTCGACCAGGCCGGGGTGATCGCGGCCGTTGGGGAGGGACTGTTCATCCAGAGCGTCTCGGGGATTCATTCGGGCGTGAATCCGGTGAGCGGCGATTTCTCCGTCGGGGCCGAGGGCCTTCTCATCCGGCGGGGCGAGCTGGCACAACCCGTCCGGGAGATGACGATCGCGTCGACGGTCCAGCAATTGCTGCAGGGCATCGAGGTCGTCGGCGGTGATGTCGAATGGCTGCCGAGCGTCGCGGCGGGTGTCACGATGGCGATCGGTGATGTCGCGATGAGCGGGATCTGAAGGCGGATCTGCCCTTTCCCCGTCAGGTCTTGCCGGTGGGCTCGGCTGCTTTGGTCGTCGTCGCGCCCGTCGGGGCCGGTCCGCCGGAGTCCTTTGACGCGGCGTTCTCCTTCGAGGGAGTCACGGGCTCGGGCGCGTTGGCCATGGCCGCGCCGGACGACGATCCGTTGTTCGCCGGAACCGCGGCCGATCGACCCGAGCGGCTCTCGGTCCTGTAGAAGCCGCCCCCCTTGAACACAATCCCGATCGAGCCGTACACCTTGCGTAGCGGTCCGCCGCAGACGCCGCACGTCGTGAGCGTTGAGTCGGTGAACGCCTGCGTCACTTCAAAGCCGTTTCCGCAGCTCTTGCAGACGTACTCGTAGGTCGGCATCCCGTTCCTCCGCCAGCCGGACGCGTAGGGCCGAGACTGGCACTCCTTGGATGAGAGTGCCAAGTATATCGGTGGTCCGGTGCCAGACGAGCACCGAGCCCGCGCCGCGCCGGGTCGAGGCGACGGAGTCGCCGGGGGTTGCGTACACTCGGCGAAATGTCGGAACGGAACCTCGCACGTCTCGACCCGCTCGGTCCGGCGAGAATGGGCGATGTCGCGCCACGCGATGCGACGCATCGTCGTGCCCGGGCCCGCTGCAAGGTCGCGATGCTCCCGGAGACGACGGCGAAGGTCGCGACGAACGCCATCACGAAAGGCGACGTACTCGGGGCGGCCCGCGTCGCGGGGATCCAGGCGGCGAAGAGGACCGCGGAGCTCATCCCGTACTGCTACCCGGTGCTCGTCGGACAGGTTTCGATCAACTTCACGATCGGCGACGACTGCGTCGAGGTCGAGGCGAACGTCGAAGCGTTCGACCGCACCGGCGTCGAGATGGAGGCGATGGCGGCGTGTGCGATCGCCGCTCTCACGGTTTACGACATGTGCAAGTCTTCGGACCGGACGATGTCGGTCGGCGAGCTGCAGCTCTGGGAGAAGAGTGGCGGCCGGTCGGGAGTCTGGCGACGTACCGACGGCGATACCGTTTCGCCAACTCCCTGAATGCGGCTCCGAACACCCAGCGGGCCGTGCGCGGTTCATCGGTCCACCTTTTGAAAGTCGCGATCCGTTAGGGTCGAGTGAACCGCAGGAACCGGCCGACCAAAGGAAAGCAACGGGATGGTCGTAATCGTCCTCGTGCTCGTCTGGTTGGTTGTCATCCTGCCGATCGCGGTGCGCAAGCTCTCCGAATTCCAGCTCGTGTCGTCTGTCGCGCGCTTCCACCACCAGACGGAGCTTCTCGAACGCGCGCACGCGAGCTTCGTCGGTGTGCACACGCGCTTGCCAGTGGCTCGGGGTAAGGCACCTCCGCCAGACGACGCGCAGATGGCGATCGTGAGAGCGATTCAGGCGCGTATCGATGCGCGGCGCACCCGTCGGCGCGAGATGCTGCTCCTGCTCGGATCTGGTATCTGTTCGACTCTTCTCGTCGGTGCCGTTCCTTCGTTGCGCGCCTTCTGGGTCGTGGCCGTCTTGCTGGCGACGGTCACCGGCGTCTACCTCTCCTTGCTTGTTCGCTGTGCCGCGTCCGACGCGGCAGCGGCCGAACGGGCGCGCAAGGTTGTCGCGATCACGACCGGCGCCGATGAGATCGAGCCACCACAGGAGCACCGCGTCGCGGTAATGGGGCGCGGAGGATTCGTCGATGTTCCGCAAGCCTTTGATCCGCGAGTACCGCGTTTCGTCGTATCGGATGAGGTGGGCTGATCAGCCAAACGGGCGTTCGAGAAGGCGATCCAAGGGAACGGTCCCGTGCCAGAGGTGCCACCGACGCGCGATCGCGCGCCCATAATCACCGACCAGGCGTACGTAGGCGCGGACTATTCTCAGGCAGGTTCCAGGCCTGTGGGTCGATACTGACCATTTACCTGGGGGTGTAGCTCAGCTGGTAGAGCGCCACGTTCGCAACGTGGAAGTCGGCGGTTCGAGTCCGCTCACCTCCACCAGAAGAACCCCAGCTCAGAGGCTATTCGGGAAGCCTGCGGCACCCTCGAAAAATGGCTCGGGCGCGCGACGGGCGCGCGAAATGACGGCCCTTTGGACGGTGAGACGCCTCCTTTGAGCTCGGTGCGTGGAATGTAGAGGTCGGCGGTTCGAATCCGCTCACTTCCACCGTTCGGGACGGGGAGAGAGACAGGCGCGACAAGAAGGAACGAAACGGCCACGCCCGAAACGACGGGGGGCAGGGCGAGGGCGAGCGCGATTACGGCGACCAGGCCTGCAGCCGCAACGGCTATGGCGAGCTCGCGGTCAAGACCACCGCTGGTTCGGTGACCTTGCATCGCCCGAAGCTCCGTGGCACCACCGGGCGGTTCACGTTGCGGCTGCTCAGCAGGGCGTGACCAGGACAAACGCCTTCGAGTCGCTGGTCATCGCCGGCTTCGTCCGGCGGCTGTCGGTTCACGACATCCAGGGAGTGAAGTCAGAGGGTGCGGCTGGCGCAATGAGAACCGACGGGGTTCGTCCCGAGACGGTCGTGATGCTCGCCAAGACCGAGCTCACGCGACCCGGTCGATGGCGGTCGGCCGGTAGCCTCGCTAAGTCTCGTGACGCGACACAGGGGGGAGACAGTGCTCCATTCCGCATTTTCGACAGTCTGGTTGATGGGCCGAAAGGTCCAGAGCAAGGGGCAAGGCACACTTCTTGTCCACGCGACCCTCGCGCTTTCCGTCGCCGGGGGGATCGCGATCGGAGTGGTGGGGGCATCGGGTCCGAGCGGTGGCTCGACATTCGCCCCCAAGTCGACGACGACGCTAAGTCCGAGTAGTCAGTTCTCGCACTACACGTGTCACGGTTCCCAACGGACACTACTGAACAATTCTAACGCCGAGATGGTGGAGAACGGTGGTCGTCCCAGGTATTTCACGACGAGCGGGAAGGCCTACTGTGTCACGTACATCCAGACCTACCACTGGAATAACGGCAAAGGCGCAATCCCGGGATCCCTCAGCCTCCGACGTATCCACGGGCCCGCAGGGCTCCCGAGCGTGGTAGGTCCGTTCAACGCGAAAACGAGTTCCGGCCAGAACAATGCGCCAAATGTGAACTGGTACGTCGATGTGCCGACGTCGCCGCCGGTGATCATCGACGGCATCTACACGTGCAATGACTCACAGCCATCGACATGGTCGTCGAATAAGGCCACGAACGGAGCTGGCTTCTGCATCATCTACGGGGATCCGGCAATCCCGCCGCCACCCGTGAAGAAACACTGACCCTGGTCGGTTCCGCGCCCGCCAGCGACCACGGTTGACCTGTGCCCCGTATTCTCAGGCAAGACCTGAAGTGTGGGGCCTAACACAACGGCCCGACAAACGGCCGAACCATCCGCACGCAGGGCCGGGGCGCGGACGCGCGCGCTTGGTTACGCACAACGAGCCGACCCGCCCGCCACCACCACCGTCGGCCTCTCAGCGTCCGACGTTGCCCACACGGGCGCCCACGTTCGCCCACGTGGCAAAAACCGGCCGCCCAGAGGTGGGGCCGGGGTGCCGAGCGAGCAGACCACGACCGGCGTCCAACTCATCCAGAGACCCGACGAGACGACGGGAGGAGCGCAGAGGTTGTGCCTGGGGCTGGGGTGGTGGGCTAGTTTCACCAGGCTCAATCCGGTAATGGCGAAGCAGGTTTACGGATGTCCTCCCGCTCCTGCTTCGGCACACCACCACAGCGCTCCCGTTCGCGGGACAGGGCACATCCCCCAGCCAGCCGTCATGGACCCAGTCAGTGCTCCAGATCGACCAAGTTCAAGGAGGACAGTCACCATTCCCGTGGCGGTTCACGGCAACTGCCAGGTCATGAGACCGGTCCAGTCCGTCCAAGATCTCGTAGAGGAATAATGCTGGTAGAGTGAAGTTCACCCTAGGGGTGAACCGTGACTCGGCCATGTGCTATGGTTGCATCACCCGAAAGGTGAAGACCGAGGTACATGCTTGTCGAATTCGAGGACGACGATCTACGGAGGCTCTACGAGGAAGCGGGATTCCGCCTGTCCGACTTCAGCCCGGAGCTTGTTAGGGCCTTCCGCAAGCTGGTCTCCTTTGTTCAACAGGCACCGGACGCGCGGGACCTTCGGAATATGAAGTCGCTCCATTTCGAAAAGCTGAAAGGCAAGAGAGCTGGAACATATTCGATGCAGTTGAACAAGAAGGACAGGTTGGTGTTCCGTTTGAAGGACACGAGCGAAGGGAAGTCGGTCGTCGTCGTCGAGGTCGGCAACTACCACTGAGGAAAGGAGGGCATGATGGCCAAGGTTCTTGTTTCAGCTGAATCATTCCCTCCCGGCGAGTACCTGCGCGACGAGCTGGAGGAGCGGGGATGGACAGGGAAGGAGTTCGCCGAGATTCTCGGGCGTCCAGTACAGGCGGTTTCCGAAATCCTGAACGGCCGGAAACAGATTCTCCCGGACACGGCGATCGCGTTCGCCGAGGCACTTGGGACGAGCGCGGAACTGTGGGTCAATCTGCAGACAGCCTTCGATCTCAATGAGGCGAAGTGCCGGCGGCCCGCGAAGACCGAGGTGACACGTCGTGCCCGCTTGCGATCGTTGGTTCCGGTAGCGGAACTGCGAAAGCGCGGATGGTTGCCCGACACGAATGATGTCGACCGATTGGAGAAGGCGGCGCTGAAGCTGCTCGGGACGAACGGCCTGGAAGATGTTCCGCCATTTGCGCTTGCCGCCCGTCGTTCTAATCTCGGGGTCGCGTTTACGCCCCAGCAGATCGCCTGGCTCGCTCAGTTTCGCCAGCTCGCCAGTGGATGCAAGGTTCCTCCGTTTGATGCGAACAAGACATCGGTTCTTGCTGCGGACTTGGTTCATCGGATCCACGATCCGACGGAACTCCGTCAGCTCGAGGACTGGCTTGCCGAATGTGGTGTCGTGCTTGTTACCCTGCTGCCGCTCAAGTCGAGCAAGTTGGATGGCGCGGCGATGATGCTCGACGATGCGACACCGGCGATTGGTCTCACGAGTAGGGGCGACCGATTGGACGGGTACGTCTTCACCTTGCTCCACGAACTTGCCCACCTTCTTCTCGGACACCTCGGCTCCCAGGGCGTCCGTGCCGACGAGGACCTCATCAGCTCGACCGAGTTCACCGGTCAGGAGGCTGAAGCCAATCAGCAAGCTTCGCAATGGATCTTCCCGGAAGACCCTGACGTTCCGGAGGGGCGTCCACCGATGAGCATCGTGCTGCAGATAGCGGGTCGATGCCGTGTGCATCCGAGTCTTGTAATCGGCCGTGTGCAATGGCAGCGTGAGGACTGGGGCTATCTGCGTCGCTCCATCCCGCGCGTTCGTCCATACATCAAAGTCGCAAGCTGAGATTCCTATGATTCGACTTACAACATCACTTGCCGTCACACTCCGCGGCACGTACTCCTTCTATGTCCCCGGCAACAGAGCGGACCGGATTCTTGCGTGCTCTGAAATCGCCGACGCGGTCGTCGTGAGCGGCGCGGCCGGTCCTCAGACCGTGCGAAGGCTCCGTGCCGAGGGATGGCAGGGTGCCGCGCTCTTCGACCGGGCTGCGTACGTCGGCGCGGTTGGCACCCTGGACATCGAAGGGTGGTTCGACGAGCAGCAGAACGCGGGCGCCGACCGACTGCTCACACCGGGTTGCTTTGTCGGGTCGGGGCCAGGCCATGCACCTTTCGCAGTTCAGATCGAGGCCGAAGCGAGCGTCGCTCGGGAGTACGGCGCAGCGTGCGTTCTCGCCATCGACTACCGCTGGCTGACGAAACCTGCCCAGCATGACGAGATGCTTCGAGAGTTCGAGACGATTGGTCTGCCCGTGGCGCTTGTGCTCGCCGATCGAGCGGATCCTCTCGGCCATCCTGGCGCGGTCGATGCGCTCGTCGCGCTGACTAGGAGGATCGACCAGCTAAGTGTGCTGCGGGTCGATCACGGAGGAATCGGAGCACTCGCTTTCGACGCCGCGCACGCGTCGATTGGTCTTTCGACGACCTATAGGCACGCTGTTCCACCCGATGTTTCGGCGCAGGCCATCCCTCACGACCAAACTGCTCGCGTATTCGTGTTGGATCTTATGGACTGGTTCGCGGGCAGCACAATTGGCGGGTGGTCGACGGTTCGCGTGGCTGATCGCTGTAGCTATTCGTGTTGCCAGGGGCAGAGAATCGATCGCTTCCTCGACGTGCGCCGCAAATCCGAGGCCGACATCCACAACCGAACGGTCCTTGCTGCGCTTGCCGAGGAGATCTTGTCGATCCCGGATCCGGCCGATCGCCGCCGAGCGTTCGGAAGACGGTGCTTCGCCGCGGTCGAGTGCTACGGGATCATGGGCGGCCTAACGAGTGAGATCAAGCCGAAGTTCCAACTCCAGCAGTGGGCGCAGTACGCGTGAGCCAATTCCGGTAGGCAAGCTCCGCCTGCCACCAGCGAAAGACGTTTGGCAGTCCACGCGTGACAGGTCCCGGAGCGATCAACTCGTTTAGCGAGTCGCCGTTCGCCGATAAGACACCAATTCCCAGACGACGAGCGCGCTCCAACGTCGAAGTGATTCGGCAGTGGGAGCTTCCTGAAGGATTCATCCACACAACTACTCTCTTTGTCGTAGGAGGGAAGGCGGCAGCGCGCTGCACCGCTCGCGAGACTGATTCGCTGGTTATAGCGATCGAACGAATGATCCCGGCAGGCTGATACCGGCGGACGAAGCCCACGGCCGATCTATCTACCCATCCGGAGGCTGCTCGGTCCAAGGTCTCGCAATCGAGAGTGCTCAGTGTTTCTCGGGCTATTTCGAACCCATACGGAATCTCCCAAAGAGCGTGTAGCAGGCCTGTGGATGTCAAAGAGCTAATTCTGAGCATCTGACGGCGGCGATGCTCCGCCCAATCGAGATCCAGAGCGACCGAGTAAGCGCGTCCATCCACGTGGAGCGAAGTGTGTACGAGCCACTCGCCAGGATGTTTGAACGCGGCGAGAGCTTTATAGGCGTCATGTGCGGCGTGTTCCGCAACCGAGCGCTTCACGACATTCCCCTGTGTGCGGCGAAAGGCCGGGGACCGCGAGGGCGCTTCACTCTGGATCCGGCTGATGCCTGTTGGACCTCTCGGCGATAGCGACGGATGAGTACGCCAAGCGCGTCGCCATCGGTCGGTGCGTTCCAAACCAGCGCACCCACCACGTCAGATCGCGAGCACCGGCTGCCTTCGCGTCGGACCGACGTGAGCAGATTCTCGAGGTGGTCGTCAGCCACTTCGGGGAGCAGGAACTGCAGTCGCTGGGACACCGGCTGGAATCTAGTGGGGGTTGATTCATGAATCAATCATGAATCACGCAGCAGCTTGTACTGCTGCGCGCGCACGGAACCTCGATCAGGTCGCTGAACTCGTTCTCCTCAACGCGTTCGGAGATCATCGAGCATCGCCCTCGCCCTCGCCCTCGCAGGGCGGCCGTCCCGGCGTGCTCCTTCTGCCAAGCTGGGTCTGACAAGGTGAAGGGTGTTCCATCACCGGAGTGAGCGTTGATTCAGGAAACGTGGAAAATGGCTTCTATGAGCATGGCAATGAAGTCGATGGCAGCCAGGGCTTGCGGGTGTGTCATGTCGTTTTGCTCTGGACCTCGCGGTCGTTCCTTTCTGAGGTAGTCACCCTCATGAACTATCTCGTTACGCCGACTAACGATTGCATCGAGCTCCTTCTTCAGAGCTACTGCGGTCATCGGTGGTTCCATGGCGCGCGCGATCTCATCCCACTTTCCAGGTCGTCCAGCCATCGCAAGAGCGTGGGCGACAGCGTCGTACCGTTGGTATGTTTCCCGCAGAAGGCGATCTCGCAGCTGGCGCTTTACACCCACGCGTGGACGTGAGTTATGTGATTGCCTCCGCGCTGCTTTCGCCGTCTCATCGGCTTGGGTGAGGAGATCCTCAAAGGGAATGGTCAGCGACGCGAGTCCACTTGGTAGTTCCTTGTGCGAAAAGCATCGCTCCAAGACAAGACGATGCATGTATGTGTCCAAGGCTGAAACGGCCATCACGATGCTCAGCCGTCGCATGTCTCCCTGAACTGACTTTGGAATCGCCGGCTGTCGTGATTCCTCGAGGACGGCTCGAGACCGTTGAATCGCATGGACAGCGGCGGCGTGCGGCGGGAACGACACTTGGCCCCCTAGAGCTGGTAGTCAGGCGGCACTTCGGAGACCAGTAGTCCGCTCGCGGCAGCTCGAAGTTGCATTCCGTAGTCCGCTGTCACGATCAGCGTTGGTCGCTGCGTGAACTGCTGAAGCTCCTGCGCGGTCTCGAGTATTTCAGTGTCGGCGCTCACGACTTCATCACGTCGTCCAGCCGGAACAAACGCTTCGATAGTCGCGTGCTCGTTGAGATGGCCCCGCGGCCCACTGAGATCGGTGAGGTGGTCACGCAGCAGTCGTATGCCAGCTCGGGCACGATCGCAGATCTCAGCGTTTCGATCCCGACGGCGCGCGTCCAACTCCTCGATGACTCGAAGCGGCACGATCACCCGCACCGATCCCGCGGCCACGAACCCCCACTCGAAGTCCGAGAGCGGTCGACAGTGAAGGAATACGTTGGTATCGAGAACCGCGAACGTTGCTGTCGGGTCACCCGCGAGTCGCTCCACTCTTTCGCCAAGGTCGTCAGCCACCGCGGTCAGGCGGTCGAACTGCCATGTCGCTTCTTGGATCACCGTCTCGTATAGGCGAGGTGCGGTCGGGCCCTGCGCGCGAATCTGCCAATACCGAGTCGAGTACAGCCCGTCCAAGTCGGGCTCGACGAAGTAGTTGCGGATAAGTCGTTCAAGGTCATGAGCCCATGCCAAGTATGCATTAATGAGGTGCTCATCACGAAGAATGGTCAGGGATCCACCTGGCGCACCGCGACCGGCGGTTTCCCGGAGTTGTCTGGCAGCCTGGGCTGGATCGGCGAGGGGATTCAGCCGCATCTAGATGTACACCGGCTTGTTATTCGCACTCATGCCGCCATCTCCAGGGACAACCCCAGCATGCCCTTAGTCTGTCGCGGCGGCACCTGGCTTGCTGAGCAAGAAGACCTCAAGAGGGGCCGCCCCTTACTGTCGGTTCAGTCGAGCATTCCTGGGGCGAGTCGGTCTGGTGTCTTGACTCGCGCGGATTAACCTTCGTCTCGGGCGCGTCTCGGGCGCGTCTCGGGCGCGTCTCGGGCGCGTCTGAACTGCCGCGTGGTGCCGCGTGCTGCCGCAAGCGAGAAGAGGTGTATTAGCGTAAGTCCTGTTCACAGGACTGCGACGATCCATTTTCGCAACGTGGAAGTCGGCGGTTCGAGTCCGCTCACCTCCACCAGAGGCGGCAGCGCCAGGTGGACAGATCGGGGTCCGTGGCCGAAAACGGCACGCCCGAGATGCAGGGTGGCATAGGTGGGTCGCTTCCGGAGCTGTGAGCTGGGCTGCTGCTGGTCCCGACGACCTGAAGCTCTCTTGCCACGACGATGTCTTCGCGAGAGCGCGTACCCCGCGGTCAACTCTTTGGCGGGAGATCGGGGTTCGACACCTCTGGCGTTCGAAGGGAATAGCGGCCGAACGGTTGGGAGCGCGGTACCGGTGTACAGCTGGTTCTCGCTTGTCGACGCGGCTGTGAACCATCGCACATGCCCCTCCGAGGTCTTCCGCGCATCAGCGGGAAGCAGCCGGGAACCGTCTCGATGTTGACTCGCACATAAATAGGCCAGTCTTCCTTGCGTTAGAACATCACGATCCCTACACTCGCACAATCATGGACCGTCGAGGGCGCCAGGAGGCGACTCTGGAACTGCTCCAGCAAAAAGGTGAGCTCTCCGTCCTCGAACTGAGCGAGCGAACCGGCGCCTCGCCCATGACCATCCGTCGCGACCTGCAGGTTCTCGAGGAAGAGGGCGTGCTGCGCCGGGTCCACGGGGGCGCGATCAACGTCGGGTCGAGGGGTTACCTGCCCCCTTACTCCGTGCGGGAGAAGCGCGACATGGAGGCCAAGGCGCGAATCGGTCTCGCTGCGGCCTCCATGATCGGCGAACGAGAGACGGTCATCGTTGACGTTGGAACGACGACGCTCGAGGTGGCTCGAGCACTGCGTGGACGGCGCAACCTCACGGTGCTCACCTCGAGTCTGCACATAGCCAACGTCCTGGCCAAAGAGCGGGGCATCCGTCTGATGGTCACCGGCGGCACGGTCACGCCGGGTGACCTGTCGCTCATCGGCGATCTCGCCGAGGATGCTTTCTCGCGACTGCGTTTCGACACGTTCGTCATGGGCGTGGCCGGAGTTGACGCTGACGTCGGCTGCACCGAGTTCAGTACCGACGACGCCCGCGTGAAGAGGGCTGCACTTGCGACCGTACGGCGCTGCGTCGTTGTCGCCGACAGTTCCAAGCTGGGCGTGGTGACCTTTGCTCGAATCTGCCCCCTCACTTCCGTGAACGTCTTGGTCACAGACGTCAAGGCCAACCCGGAACAGGTGGCCGCCCTGGAAGCGACCCATGTGGAGGTGGAGGTGGTGTGATGGAAAACATCCGCGATCTGTTCGCCGGCAGGAAGCCGCTCATCGCGATGGTGCACTTGCTCCCGACTCTTGGGACGCCGCTCTATGACGCGGCGGCCGGCGTGGAAGAAAACGTTAAGCACGTCCGGGCTGATCTGCGGATCCTCCTTGATGCTGGGTTCGATGCCGTCTTGTTCTGCAATGAGGGCGATCGGCCGTACTCGTTCCGTGCCGGCTACGAAGGTGTCGCGACAATGACCCGCGTCGTGGCCGAGGTCGCTCCCGCGGATCGACCCTTCGGAGTCGACTTCCTCTGGGACCCGCGCGCGGCCCTCGCCGTCGCGGCTGCCACCGGCGCCTCGTTCATTCGCGAGGTGATGACCGGGACTTATGAGTCCGACATGGGACTGTGGAACACCGACGCCGCTGCTCTTCTTCGCGAGCGGCACCGCCTCAGCGCGGACGGGGTCGGCATGTTCATGAACGTGACGCCGGAATTCGCCAGCCGTCTTGGCAGTCGAAGCGCCGGCGAGATTGCTCGCTCGGTCGTCGTGTCGAGTCTTGCCGATGCGATTCTCGTTTCGGGTCCCATGGCCAGTGCAGAGCCGGACATGGGCACACTACGCGAGATCGCGGAGGTCGTTCACGGCGAGGTACCCGTCATCGCCAACACGGGCGTGAAGTCGACGAACGTGGCCTCATTCCTTGCGATTGTCGATGGCATCATTGTCGGCTCCGACCTCAAGGCGGACGGCTACACCTGGAACGATGTTGACCCAGCTCGGGTCGAACGTTTCATGAAGGCGGCGCGCCCTTGAGTCTTCTGCTCGGCATCGACATCGGGACGACGGGCACCAAGGCCCTGCTACTGGATCCCGAACGAGGTCCAGTCGCAGAGGCAGAACGCCCGTCGCAGCTGCACTCTCCTCTGCCCGGGTGGGCCGAGGAGGACCCCGACGCATGGTGGGCGAACCTTTGTGCACTGACACGCGAGCTGACGCCCGGCACCGATATCGCCGCTGTCGGCGTCACCGGCATGGTGCCGTGCACGATTCTGCTGGATGCACACAATCGTGCTCTGCGCTGGTCGGTCCAACAGAACGACGCGCGAACGGTGGTAGAGATCGCGGAACTGCGCGACAAGCTGGCTGGAGCCCGAGTTCTCGAACGGACCGGCTCCTCCATAACGCAGCAGGCCACCGGCCCCCGCTTTCTGTGGTTTGCCAGGCATGAGCCGGACCTCTGGCAGCAGACCCGTACCGTGCTCGGCTCGTACGACTACATCGCCATGCGACTAACGGGCACACGCGCCGTCGAGACCAACTGGGCACTCGAGACGGGCCTATTCGACTTCCGCGTCGGCTCATGGGCTGAAGACATCATCGACGCTTCAGGAGGCCGACTGGAGCTCCTGCCTCCGGTTCGTCGACCCGAGGAGATTGTCGGGCGAATCACGAGAGAGGCGGCTCTTGAGACCGGTCTTCCGGTCGATCTGCCGGTCGTTGCTGGCACGGCGGACCACATCGGTTCGGCATTCGCAGCAGGGATCCTCGACGACGGCGACTTGCTTATCAAGCTCGGCGGTGCCGGCGACATCATGCTCGCCGTAGACGAGCCCGCCGTCGACGAACGCCTCTACCTCGACTTTCACCTTCTGCCCGGTCACTACGTGATGAGCGGCTGCATGGCGACGAGCGGAAGCCTGATTCGCTGGTTCCAACGCGTCTTGGCCGGCGGAGCCGACCTGCAACAGCTAGACGCGGAGGCCGATGGCGTCGGACCAGGTGCCGGTGGGGTCATCGCGCTCCCGTACTTCCTCGGCGAGAAGACACCGATCAACGATCCCAGTGCCACCGGCGCGTTTGTCGGCCTGCAGCTGGCCCATGACCGCGGCAATCTCTTCCGCGCGGTTCTCGAAGGCATCGCCTACGGATTCCGCCACCACCTCGACGTCTTGGCCGAAAGCGGCCACACACCCCGCCGCGCACGGGTTACCGACGGCGGATCGAGCTCGAAGGTCTGGACGCAGATCACCGCCGACGTGCTCGGTCTGCCGCTCGAGAAAGTCGCGATGCGGAGTGGTTCAGCACTGGCCGCCGCCTTCGTCGCGGGCGTCGGTGTCGGCATCTTCTCGGACTGGAACGACATCACACGTTTCGTCGAAGTCACCGAGGTCGTCGAATCGCGTCCTGAAGCGATCTACGACCGCAACTACGCCGCGTATCGGGCCCTCTATCCAGCACTGAAGGGAATCCCGTCATGAGCGTGCCAGCCGCCGCGGCAAGCAGCGCCATCGGCGAGGCGACCACCTCCTTGCGCTCCATTCCAAGAAGACGCCCCTGGCACGCATCGACACCGCGGAGGACATCGGTCGAGTCACCGTTTTGCCCCCTGGGTCGGTTTCCGTGTTGACCACAGGTGAAGCGCACAGTGAACGGCGGTGTTTTCGTGGACTGAGGTCCTTCGAGCCAAAGGAGGTCACCGAGTGCGCCCGACGGGCGCATAAACAGAGCCTTTCCCAGCTCGCAAGTGGTTCCGCGTCATCTCCCTAGGAGGGGATTGAAATGTCAACATCGGCAACAAGGGCCGAAGGCAGTCAGCTTTTCCTGCGCAGCAGCACCGGTCTCGTGCGAGAGGCCTCGGCATTCGACGCCATGGTGTTCAACGCGGTCTTCTCCGCGCCAGTCGGCGCGACGCTGGCCTGGGGCGTGTTCTTCGCCCTCTCGGCCTTCCCCGGTGCTGACCTCGTAACTGCCACCATCGTCTCGTTCGTGCTCAACGTACCGGTCATCATCATGATGGCGCTGATGGCATCGAGCATGCCAAGGACCGGAGGTGACTACGTCTGGGTGAGCCGGATCCTGTCTCCTCCCGCGGCGACGGTCTCGAACTTCGGCGCTGCCTTCTCTGCGATGATCGGCGCCACCTTCTGGGCGCGGTACTTCGCCGTGTTCGCGCTCGGCCCCGTGCTCGTCTCCTTCGGCGTCATCTTCAAGAACCCTGGCCTGATCGCATGGGGAGACCGTTTCCAGACGGACAAGGCGTGGATCTTCATCGGCGGCCTCTTCATGATCGTCCTCATGACGTCGATCTTGATCTCGGGTACGAAGCGGACGATGCGTTGGCAGAACCTCTTCTGGATCATCGCCTCCATCGGGACCTTCATCGCTTTCGTCGTCCTGATATTTGGCAATCCGACTTCGTTCCAGGCCCACTTCAACCAGCTCGCGGCGCGCTTTGGGGCACACGGCAACTCTTATCAGCACGTCATCAACGCGGTGAAGAGCACGATCGCTCTGCACCCGAACGGGGCGAACATGTCGGCGACGCTGCCGGCGATCTTCGTGATCATGACCTTCATGATGTGGAACTGGTGGAGTGTGTATCTCTCGGGCGAGCTGAAGAGCGCAGGCAACCGCAACCGTCACCTGAAGATCATGTTCAGCGCGCTCACCTGGGACGTGGTTTTCCTCATCCTCGGGGTGCTCTTGATCTTCAAGGTGGCCGGTTACGCGTTTGTGTCGGCGGCGAGCGCGTCGCCGAACTCCGCGTACGTGATACCGACCGGGGCCTTCTACCAATTCCTCGCGTCATTGACCTACAACTCGAAGACTCTCACGGTCTTGATCGTCGGGTCGTTCCTCTTCTGGAGCCTTCCCGCCATGGTAGGAAACAGCTTCATGCCGATTCGAAGCGCCTTCGCCTGGGCCTTCGACCGGGTGCTCCCCACCAGACTCGCCAACGTGAACGAGCGCACCCACACACCGGTACCGGCAATCCTCACGGTGATGAGCCTTATCACCGTGATGCTCTTGTGGAGTGTCGAAGGCACGAGCTTCGAGATGTGGTTGGCTCTCGGCGTGCTCGCCGGCGTGGTCTGCGTCTGGATCGTGTCTGTCGCGGCATTCACGTTCCCGAACCGCCGGCCCGACCTTTATAAGGCCTCTCCGGCGAACGTGAGCTGGTTCGGAATTCCGGCGCTGAAGATTGTGGCGCCGCTGTCCGCCGCGGTAATGGCATTCTTGGTCGCCGACACGCTCGCGTACCCCGCCCTCGCGATTCAGACATTTTCGCACTGGTGGTACGTACCAGGATTCATGGCTGCTGTTGCCGGAGTTGGACTGGTGATTTTCTACATCGCAAAGGCGGTACGCTTGCGGCAGGGTATCAACGTCGACCTCGTCTACCGGGAGCTGCCGCCTGAGTGACCAACTCTCGGATTAGTCCGCCAGCGATTGGCGAAAAGGACCGACCTGGGCTTGCGTGAACAGGTCCGTCTTGGCGTGGTCGTGGTCGCGCGGAATTACCGGCATCGCGACAGCCTTGGACGGATGAAACCATGTGAGGAACTCGAGGTGCTTCTTGCAACGACCACGGGGGACCCAACGGTCAGGCCCTGGCACCGCGAACTTGGCCATTGACAGATGCTTCTGGAAAAGGGCAGACACTATGCTCCCGGTGTGGGCGAACCCTCTTCTATGCCTCTGAACGATCCCTGCGATGAGGGAATTCGACTCGCACAGGAGGCCGCCACACGGCACCTGCCCGTGAAGCTGCTCGGCGGCGTCGCCGTATTTGTCCGCTGCCCGAGTGCGAAGCTCCCCGCACTCAGCCGGACCTACGGCGACGTCGACGTGATCAGTCTCTCAAGCGAGCGCCGCAAGATCACTGGCTTTCTCGAGGAAATGGGCTACCAGCCCGACAAGCTGTTCAACGCGCTGCACGGGGCGACCAGGCTGAATTTCATGGACGTGGATCGGGAGCGGCCACTCGACGTGCTCTTGGATCGCTTCGTGATGTGCCACACCATCGACTTCCGGCATCGACTCGAACTTGAGCCGCTCACGATTCCGCTCGTCGACCTGTTGCTCACCAAGCTCCAAGTGGTCCGGATCAATTCGAAGGACCACAAGGACCTGATCGCGCTGCTCGCGGATCACCCCCTCGGCGGGACAGCGGGGGACTCGATCGACGTCGGCCGGATGACCTCGCTGCTCGGAACCGACTGGGGATTCGAACACACGGTGCGTCAGAACCTTGTCGGGGTTCGTTCTTCTCTCCGCGACCTGGAGCTGCCGCCTGGCATGGCCGATGCTGTGAGCGAGCGGATCGCCAGCATTCTCTCCGCGCTCGACACCGGCAGGAAATCGCTCCGGTGGAAGTCGCGAGCGATCGTGGGAGAGCGCGTCCGCTGGTACGAGCTGCCCGAGGACGTCCGGCACTGAACCGCCGACGGCGCAACCGAACACTCCGGAATCGAAAACTCCGCCACTCCTGCCACGGCTCCCGGTGGACGAGGCCGACATTGTCTCTCTCGCGCATCCGGATCGCCTTGGCAACCCAGGAGACGCCCCGGTCGCCGACCCCGAAAGCACACATGAATCACGGCACGTGCCGTCGGTGTGAAATGGTCCGTATCACGAGCACGTGCTCGGCGAGACTGCCGGATACAAAGAGCACCATTACAGCGGTGGACACGTTGCAGTTCCCTGCCATCCTCAACTCACCACAGACAAACACTCCCCTGGCTCAGCATCATGAATGTCGTGATGAGCCCATCGAGCTGAGCCAGAACGAGGTTGAATCGAATCACGAATATAGTGACGACAGACTTGGCGGAAAACCTCCCCGGAAACCTGCCCCCCGTCTTATTCATAAAGACGATCCTGATCGCTCGGATGAAACGAACATCGCGTTTGGCAGAATTTCCTCCGGTCATCGCCCCCACCGGGACCCTCTGGCGGGAGAAGTTGAGCACCCGCGACTCCAGTTGTCGATGCCGACGATTGCCCGCTATTCTTGGCAGAAGAACGGAAATCTCCCTGGTGGCAATCGCCCAGAAGCCGCTCGGCTGTCGCCAAGTTGAAGCGCGCGAAGCAGTGCCCCAGGGATAGGGCTAAGCCATTTGTCATTGCGACTGGTTGGCGATGAGCTGGACGAGTACGTGATCATCCAACCATGGCTCGGAGGGTGACTATGGACGTCTCGCAGCGGTCGTTCGAAGTCGATAAACAGCTGGTGATCGACTTGTCCGACGCAAGGCGTGCGGCAGCGCATCGCCTGTTGACCACGACCGGTGTCGATCACGACGATGACGCATCGATCGTGTCAGTCGCTGGCGGGGCAGTTGTTGGCGCCAGCCGCAATGAACGTGGCTCAACCTGGTGTCGCATCGATCCGGATCCAGCCACTTGTCTGGTCGCGCCGGCCAAGGCGCGGCCTGAAAGCATCCGATCATGAGCCCGTTGTTTGGTCGTAGAGAGCCTCGAACGGTCCTCTACTTCGCGACCGACCTGCACGGCTCGGAGAAGTGCTTTCGCAAGTTCTTGAACGGAGGCAAGGCGTACGGCGCAGACGTCATGGTGCTCGGTGGTGATGTCGCCGGCAAGGCCATCCAGGCGCTGACCAACACCGAGGGATCGGCTTATGAGTGCACCTTCCGGGGCGCCCACTACGAGATCGAAGAGGGATCCGAACTGGCCGAACTCGAGCAGCTGATCGCCGATTTCGGTTACTACCCATACCGCGCCGAGCGAGGGGAGCTCGAGGCTCGTCAAGCCGAGGGCACCATGGAGAAACTCTTCGGCGACCTCATGCGCGATCGCCTAAACCGCTGGATGGAGCTCGCGGACGAACGTCTGCGACCGCTCGGGATTCCCGTCTACTGGATGCTCGGAAACGACGACCCGACCGACCTGAGTGCGGCGTTGGACGCCGCGCCGTGGGGAACGCACTGTGACGGCAAGGTGCTGCGCCTCGAGTCGGGGCACGAACTGCTCTCCTTCGGCTACTCCAACATCACCCCCTGGCATAGCTACCGGGAGCTCCACGAGGACGAGATCGGACTACGTCTGAACGCGCTCTGCGAGCAACTCGTTGAGCCGGCGCGCGCGATCTTCAACATCCACGTCCCACCCCATGCCACCGGGCTCGACGAGGCCCCAGTTCTCGGCACAAATCTCACCGTTCAATCATCGGCGGGCCAAGTCAAGATGGCACCGATCGGTAGCACGGCCGTGCGAGAGGTGATTCTGCGGGTACAGCCACTGTTGGGATTGCACGGACATGTTCATGAATCCTGCGGCCTTCGCCAGCTCGGTCGGACCATCTGCATCAACCCGGGCAGCGATTACGGCACCGGGGTCCTGAATGGTTTCATCGCCACTCTCGAGACGGATCGGGTCAAAGTGCACCAGTTCGTCCGCGGCTGATTGAGTTGACCGACTCCGCACTCCTTTTCGTTGAGATCGACACGAGAGCAACGGGCCCGCCGTGGGCGTTGCACCGGCCACCGGGCTCACCGTCGAGCGCGGTACCGATTCCGGACGCAGGCACCGGCCCTCGGTGGGCCGAACAGCACGCTTCAGACCCTCGCGAGCAGCCGATCCAGGCACTGCAACGGCTGCCCGGGCCGGAGGCGGCAGCTCACTGCACGACGGTCCTGAGATGCTGGTTTGCGAACGTGCGATGCACCGCGATGGTGAACCACGCCCCTGCTGCACAGAGGGAGGAGAACGACCAATGACCCGTTTCTGCCTGGGTGTGAACAACTGCTTCGCCGTCAAGCGCTGGCCCGAGCCCGCGGTCTGGACGACACTCGTCAAACACGAGCTCGGTCTCGACCTCGTGCAGCACAGTCTCGACCTAGTCGACCTCGACGTATCGAGCAAGGACGTCATGGCCCAGGCTGCCGATGTTAGGGGCGCGTGCGAAAAGACCGGCGTGCACATCGACTCCACCTTCACCGGCCTCGCCGCGTACTCCTCGAACATGCTGCTCTCGCCGTCCGAACACTCCCGACGGCGCGCCGAGGGGTGGTACCGGCACGCGATCGACCTCAGCGCGGCGATGGGGGCGCCAGCAACAGGCGGCCACATCGGGGCGTTCAGCGTCCGGGACTACCGCGACTCAACGCGGCGCAAGGATCTCACTTTCGCGCTCCACGACAGCCTTCAAAAGCTCGCCGCATACGCTCGGCATCGCGGACTCGAGTACCTCCTCGTCGAAAACCTCGCCGCGGCACGCGAGCCCTCCACAATGGCTGGAATCAGGGGTCTGCTCACGGACGGGGACGCCGAGCACGTCCCGGTCCGGCTCTGTCTTGACGTCGGGCATCAATGCGTGCCCGGCACCGCCGGAGACGAGCGCAACCCCTACGCCTGGCTCGAGGAGATGAGCGTGCTCGCGCCCGTCGTGCAACTCCAGCAGAGCAGCGCCGAAGCAGACCACCACTGGCCCTTCACCGAGCGCGCGAATGCGCTCGGCCGCATCGACGCACAGCGCGTTCTGGAAGCGATCTCTCGGTCAGGAGCAGAGAAGGTAGCCCTCATCTTGGAGATCGTTCCCTCTTTCGAGGCCGACGATGACGATGTGCTCGCCGACATGGTCGCCTCGGCCGAGTACTGGCGTCGCGCGCTCTCCTCTTGGGACTCAAACTGATTCATCCCCACCCCTGGCATCGGGTGCATCGTCGACTGACACGCCACCGTCGCCAGCTGGAGATACGAGCGCGCTCGCTGGAATGCCGATCGCCTCGAACTGCCCGTCCCGAGACTTCTCTCAGTGCGCGATCGTTCGCTGCACGTCGCATTCTGGGCAGTTCAAAAGCGCCCGTCCACCACGCCAAAGATCAGCCGTCTCCTCGGACCCCCACCCATCCTGCTCGGGCTGAGCACCGTCACGTCATGGGCCACCTCAAAGCGCGAGACGAGAACCGCGACGACGGTGCTGCCCAGTGTCCCTGCGACGCCGAGGCCGACGAAGGCCACTCCGATCACCGGGTAGAAACCACCGAACGCGCCAGCGACCACCGCCAGCGCCAGCGAACGACCGCATCGCCTCCAGCCGCGGCGACGCAGCGCTCGACGTTCCTCCTCGCTCCCCGGCCAGTTCCCGAGCTGCGGCCGCTGGGCTTGCGCAAGTGCTGCTCGAACGCGGCGAGGAGTGATTGACATGGTAAGGAGCGTCCCCGACACGAGCACCAGTACGGCCGTCGCGACCACCAAGACCGCAGAGTCGGTGAGCGCCAACACTACGCCCGCCGACATGGCCAGCCCCGCGGTGAACACCGCAAGGTTCCGGTAGGACGACACGGTCGGCCGCCAAGTGGGCACGTCGTCAAGTGCCGAAGAGCGCCGAGCCTCCACCGGTTCCGCCATCGCAAATGACCATAGTGCGAAGTCCACATATCCGACTGCGACGCCCAACCTCGTGCATCGGGTCATGCCGCCTGGGTCGCGTCACGGCTCATGATCGATTGGGCAGCCGCTCAGGATTCCCGCAGGCGTCATGGCCCCGTGTAGCTCAAAGAGAAACCGACAGTTCCCGGTGCCAACGGTGTCGAGAGGCCGACTCCGTTCTGCACCATCTCCCATCTCTCGCTTGATGCCAGGGACCATGAAGATGGGCCGCCAACCGGCAAGTCCGAGAACGTCACCGTGCCGTAGTTTGCAAGGAACTCCAAAGGACCGTTCGGCACCTCGTAGCTCAGCAGGTAGTCCTCGACGACACACTCGGCACTGGTCACCCCGGGGTACGTGACGCCTGCAGTCGTTCCCTGGTGGGCGAACGTGCTGCTGGAGATCGAAGCGACTCCCCAACCTTCTCCGGTAACCATGAAACCGGCGAGACCAGTGGTGAGGTCCTCGACCTCGGTCTCCCACTGCCCACAGCTCGTCGTGCAGTCGCCGGAGCACGAAACCGGGACGAAACCGTCGCGGCGAGCCGAGGGCGACGGGAAAGCGGTCACCCGACGGACGACGGCGGCGCTCCGAAGCGCCGACCGCCGGCCGGCGGGAAGGAACCGGAGCAGCCGGGGAGCAGGGAGAGAAGGGCGCGGCAAGCGAGCCGACGCGGCACAAGAGAGGCCGCACGAGAGGCCGCCCGGCGCACGGACCGCCCGACCCGACGCCGTTGCCGGGGACAAGCACGCCCTGGTCGAGACCGGATGGCAGTTCGTCATCCAGGCACCGTCACCGATCGGCGGGACGAACGGAGCCATCGAGACTTTCGTGCTGGCCCTACGCCAAACCCGCTCACCCACGACCCCGACCATCCGCTCGGAACCCGATGATCGATACTGAGACGGTGGCCATGCTGTGTGTCGCACTGCTCCAGGTGGCGTCCGTCGGCGCGGACCCAGTCGAGAACCTTGGCCGTGGCCTCAACGCCTGCCGGGAGGCCGCCTCCAGCGGGGCGGATATCGCGGTGTTCCCCGAGCTGTGGCAGATCGGCCACCAGCCCTGCCCCGACGACACCGAGGGGCGACAGGCCTGGCAGAGAAGGGCCATTGAGCCGACCGACCCGTGGCTGGCAGCCTTCCGGGACCAAGCACGCCAGTCGGACATGGCCATCGTCGCCACCTACCTGGAACACTGGACCAGCGCGCCCCGTGACGCCGCAGCGCTCATCGACCGCACCGGCCGCCAGATCGCCACCTACGCCAAGGTGCACACCTGCGACTTCTCGATGGAGGCGGCCCTCACCCCCGGCGACGCCTTTAGCGTGGCGGTGCTCGGCACCCGCCACGGCCCGGTCCGCGTCGGCATGATGATCTGCTACGACCGGGAGTTCCCCGAGTCTGCCAGGGTGCTCATGCTTGAGGGCGCCGAGATCATCCTCGTCCCGAACGCTTGCGACCTCACCGAGGACCGGATCGGCCAGTTCCGGGCTCGGGCGTTCGAGAACATGGTGGCGGTCGCGATGGCCAACTACCCCTCGCCCCAATGCAATGGACACTCCTGCGCCTTCGACGGCGTCGCCTTCACAGCCGACGAGAAAGCCCGAGACCACAAAGTCATCGAGGCGGATGGCAAAGCAGGGATTGTGCTCGCAGAGATCGACCTCGACCTGCTCCGTGACTACCGAGCCAAAGAGAGCTGGGGCGACGCCTACCGCAAGCCGTACGCCTACAGACCCCTCGTCAGAGATCGCCCGTGTCCGCCCTTCGTTCGCGATGACGCTCGACGGGATACGCCGGGCGACTGACCCGGCGCACAGACATACTGGATCAACGACCAACGACAATCACGGCGAAGGCCGCGGACCGGCGGATCAGTTTGCTGTCGCGAGCCTGGCCAACCGTTCGCGCAGCTCAGAGAAGTTCGAATAAGACATCGTCTTCTCCCCGAGACGGCAGCCCATAGCGTCGGACGCGGTGTTTCCCATTCGTGCCGGACGCCGGGTCGGGCGAGATCATGCGATCCCGCCCGCCGCTGGTTGGGGATACGGCCGGCTGCACGTGTGATAATTGCCGAGATGGCAGACGTCGCTTCCGTTCCCTCGGCTCGCCAGGCGGGCAAGTCGGCCCGCCTGCGTCGCATTTTCGGTGAAGACGGGCGTTGCGTCGTGGTGCCGCTCGACCATGGCATGATCCTCGGTCGCGTCCCCGGCCTGGAAGACCCGATGGCTGTCCTGCGGCGCCTGTTCGAGGCGCCGTGCGACGGCTTCCTGCTTGGTCCGGGGGTCCTGCGCCGGTCGGCGGAGCTCTTCGGCCGTCGCGCGGCGCCGGCGCGTATCTTGACGATGGACGTGCACTGGCGCGAGGCGTCTGGCGGGGGCCATCGCCTGACGACGAGTGTCGAGACCGCCGCCGCCCTCGGTGTCGACGGCGTCAAGCTGCTGATGCCCTGGGACGTGCCCGCCGCGGAGCGGGCGAGCACCGCGGCGCTCGTCGCGGGCGTGGTGGAGCAGGCCGACCGGTTCGGTCTTCCCGTCATGGTCGAGCCCGTGGCGCTCGAGGCGACGGGCACGGCGGCGCGTGAGGTGGCGGCCCATGGCTGTCGGGTCGCGGCCGAGATCGGCGCAGACATTCTGAAGGTCGCCCATCCTGGTGACGACGGTGTGCTGCGGTCCTGGTGCGAAGAGCTCGGCGTGCCTGTCGTGCTGCTCGGCGGTGGCGGTGCGGTCTCACGCGCCGAGCTGGCTGGGCTCGTGAGCCGGGGGATCGCAGCCGGCGTGCGCGGGATCGTCATTGGGCGCAAGGTGTGGGGACGACCGCCCGACGAGACGGCCTCGCTCCTCGCCGAGCTGTACTCGATCGTCCACGGCTGACCGGTGCCGTCACCCACTCGCCAGGGGTTCGAGCGGTGGGGCTGGGAACGCGTCCGGACCGGGCAGGAGTCCGGCGGCGCAACCGGCGGAGAGCGCGGCGCCACGGGCACCCGGCTCCCGCACTGAGACGAAAGACGCGCCGGGGAACCGCACGATCTTTCGCTTCTCGAGCTGCGCGGCTCGGATCCAGCCGCCGGTCATGACCACCCGTTCGACGGGACCGCCGAGTCGTTCCACCGTGGCGTAGAGGTGGAAAGAGCGCCGCAGCATCTCCTCGACCGCGAGAGCCTTGGCCTGCGCGGCGCTGACGCCGGGTCCGATGCCCGAGAAGGACGAGCGGCCGGTCGCGTCGTCGAAGTCGAACGAAAGCGTCACGCCGGTTCGTCGACGACCTTCGCCAGCGGAGGTCCCCGAGACAACGGCATCGGTTCCGGGAGCGTCACCGACCGGTCCGCTCGCCCCCGTTTCGGCCTCGCCGTTCCAGCCGAGAAGGTCGTAGACGGGTCCGAGCACGAGCCCGAAGGGTCGGCCGGCGAGGATCGCCTGATAACCGGGAACGACGTGGCAGCCTACGCCGACGCCGCTCGCTACCGCCGCGACGAGGTCCGCCGGCCCGAGCGGGACGGTACTGCGCACGTAGGCCTCGGCGGTGCCGCAGGAGTTCAGCACGTCCCGAGGCGTGACGACCCCGGCACCGACGGCCGCGCAGAGGTGGTCATGGCCCCCGACCGCGATCGCTGCCCCGGACAGCCGAGCGAGCCCGGCCGGTGGATCCGTGATTCTGCCGAGCAGGCTGCCGGCGGGGAGCGCGACAGGGAAGAGGCCTGCCGGGAGATCGGCCCACTCGAGCAGCTCGGCCGCCCAGCGTGTTTGGCCCACGTCGAACAGCCCGGTGCGGGAGGCGAGCGACCATTCGGCGGCGCGTGTCCCACCGAGCCGGTGCGCCACGTATTCAGGCACGCTCAAGGCGCAGCGGGCAGCGGCCGCCCCGGGCACGTGCCGGAGGATCCAGCGCAACTTCACCAGCGATGCCGTTCTCGAGACCGGCAGACCGGTGAGTGCCGTGAACCGCGCTGCGCCAAACTGCTCCTCTAACTCCGTCTGCTCCTGACCGCCCCGCGCGTCGTACCAGGCGATTGCCGGCGCCACGGCTTGGCCCCTCCCTCCGAGGAGCGCGAGGGCCTCCGCCATTCCCGTCACGCCGACGCCGACGACCCGCCCTGCGGGGGCCCTGCCGAGGGCAGCCGACGTCGCCGTCAGCGACGCGGCGTAGAGATCCTCCAACATCGCCTCGGCTCCCGTGGAGGTGACCCACCAGGGCGTTTCGACACGACCGTCGGACAACTCGCGTCCGTCAAGGTCGACGACGAGCGCCTTGACGAGGGTCGAGCCGACGTCGATGCCGACGAGAAGGCCCTCACGCACAGAAAACGCCACCTACCTCAGTGTCGGCAGGCGGCACCGGGCGTCGCCCGAGATTCGGGACGCACGACGCCGCGTTCGTGGCGGCGAGGACACGGTCCGCGGGCGGGTCGCTCACGGGAACAGCCTCGCAGACGCGGCGGTGCCGACGCCGGGCGTCTTGGTCGGTTCGGCCGAGTTCCGGAGGCCGTCTGCCTCGACAATGGTTGCCGGTCGACCGAAGGGGGGCCATCGCCGCTTCGGTGTCAGCCACGCGGCTGTCACGTGCGGGAGGTCAGAATCGACGTCTACTCGTGGAGATGAACGTTCCAACCCAAGTACGTCTCGAGTGCCTCTTGGACGGCCAACGCGGTCTGCGAGAGGCTCATCACGACGTGGTGCTCGAAGCCGTTTCGGCACATGTATTGGAGAAGAGCCTGAAGCCGCGGGACTTCGATGACGCCGTGGGCGCCGAAGGTGCGAGCCGTGTCGTCCGTGAACCGTCCTTCACCGAGATACGCCTTGATCTGCCCTGAGGCGTCGTCCGTGCTCACGCGCAGGTAAGTTGCCGGACCGCTCTTGATCCGGCCGTAGAGGGTGCCGTAGGTGCGTTCCTTCCCCACCGTGCCGGCGATGATTTCTTGGAAATTCATGCTGGTTGACTCGAGGAATTGGCTCGGCAGGTTGCTGCAGTGGAAGACGACGGCCTTTTCCGGCTCGCCGCCGAAGTTGTTGTTCCAGTCGAGAATGGCGCTCGGTGTCCCGGCGGCCGCTTGGAGTATCAACATCGAGACGACTCCGGTGACGTCCAGCTCGCATGCGCTGGGCCTCAGACTGTCGCTCAACATGCTCATGATGGTGCACGGGACGATGCCGTAGAACTCCTGCAACGCGGTCCAGCACTGGATCGAAGAGCCGTCAAGTTGCTCTGACTCCATCCAGTCGTCGACGACCGCGCCGAGCTTCGCCATCTTCAACAGCGCCACGTCGGGCACGCCCGCGGTGGAGGTGTAGGCAGAGATCGCCTCGCCCTTCTCCACCACCGCTGGGTCGTCGTCCGCCAGACGCCCGATGCGTCCCAACACCTCGGAGAGGTCGAGCGTGACGACGGAGATCCCTGCTTGCTCGAGCAGCTTCTCGCTGAAACGCACGGTGTTGAAGTTGGACGGTCGAGCGCCGATTGCCCCTACCCGCATCCCCTTCACGGACCTCACGACCCGGCAAACGCGAGCGAAGCGGTCGAGGTCGGTGGCGAATTCTGGCGACTGTGGCGAGCAGGTGTGGAGCGACGTGAGTGAGAACGGGATCCCGTATTGCGTCAGGTTGTTGCAGACCGAAAGCTTCCCGCAGAAACTGTCACGCCGGTGCGTGATCTGGAGCTTCTCCGTCTCGTCGGGAAAGGCATGGACGAGCACGGGGACTCCGAGCCGAGAGCCGCGGATCGTGTTCGCGACAGCCCGCTCGTCCCCGAAGTTGGGGAGCGTGACGACGATCCCGTCGATCTCTTCGGCGTGGTCGCGGAACAGGCGCGCACACTTCGCCGCGTCGTCCAGCGACTCCACCGAGCCGTACTCCGTGTCCTCCGGTCCGAGCGCGACAACCTCGAAACCCGAGGCTCCGAGCACCTTGAGCATCTCGGAGCGGCCTTCGCGGCACAGCTTGCTCGGGAAGAAACCGCGGTTTCCGACGATAAGACCGACTGTTACGGGACGTTTCACTGAACCATTTCGCATGCGCGGCGATATTAGTCACTGAATGCTCGTGTTCGCTGTGCCGCGTTCGTCGCCACCGGGGGCGGACGTTGGCGGTTGAAACTCCGGACTACGTCCGGGGGCATTGGATTGTGACGCCCTGGATCGCTCGAATCGTGGCTCTGGCGAGCGGGCGAAGTAGGTGACCGAACCGAGCTCCACGGTTCCACCGCCACTTCCCCTCAGTGTGGGGTGGATCTGTCGCGAGTGGGTGCACGTTCGGTCGCGTCGGTGCCGAAATTGACGTCAGTCTCCATTGCTAGACCAGATGAGTCCGGGTGCGTGTCTGCACCGCAGGAGACTGGATTCGAACGTCGATCCGGTTCGTGAAATTTCCCCTTCGACCAGTTCGGTCCGACGCGCCAGCGGTCGGCGGCGCGATGGACTCCTGCGACGAACGCCCTGCAGCACAGGCGCAAGAACTCGAGGATGATGAAGACGAACACCGCGAGCACGAGCGAGGGGTAGACGGCGTTCATGAATGAAGCTCGGAGTACGACCGGATATTCGACTTCCTAGACGGATGCCCGCTCGTGGGTCGGCCCCGATCGAAGGGGTGGGCTGCAAGCTGCGGCGACTGACGGTGCCGGAAGACGGACGTCGCCGTTCACCGGCCGGCGGTTGCGGCCCCGGAGCTCGTAGCCGCGTTGACGATCTGCCCTGCTGTCAAGGCACGTATTGTGACCGGACTTGAATGACGGCTGCGCACGTCTGGTGTGCCACCTCGGAACTCGGCAACAGCTTCAGCCGGGAGCGGACGGGCGTAGAGGAAGCCCTGGCCCACGTCACAGCCGAGCGAGGCAAGCTCGTCGAGCTGCTCGTCAGTCTCGATCCCCTCGGCCACGACCGACATGTCGAGCGCATGGGCCATCGCCGTGACGGCGCCGATGATCTGGCGGTCGCGAGCACTCCGGCCGACCTGCTCGACGAAGGTGCGATCGATCTTCAGGACGTTGACCGGAAGATGCTGGAGGCGCATCAGGGTCGAGTACCCGGTCCCGAAGTCGTCGAGGGCGAGTCGCACCCCGATGGCCGACAGTGCCGGGGGCGTCTCTTTGGCGCTGCCGTCCTCGTCGATGAATGCGGTCTCGGTGATCTCCAGGCAGAGCTGAGACGGTTCCAGGCCGTGCTGCGCCATCACCTTGACGACGTGCGCGGCGAAGCTCGCATCGTTGAGCTCACTGCCAGAGACGTTCACCGCCATCGTGAAGCCACTCGGCCAGCCGCGCTCGGCCGACCATGTGGCAAGTTGGCGACAGGCCTCATCCAGAACGAAATGGTCGATCCTCCCGATGAGCCCCGTTTCCTCGGCGAGCGGGATGAATTCGCCGGGAGGGACGATGCCCCGCGTCGGGTGGTGCCAGCGGACGAGGGCCTCGACACCGCAAAAGGAGCCGTCCCTGATCGAGAAGAGTGGTTGGTAGAGGAGGAACAGTTCCGAGGCGTCGAGAGCCTTTTCGAGTTCGTTCTCGAGCGGGTGCTTCGTGGCGACGCGCGCCCGCTGTGCGGGTGTGAAGATCTTGAAGCAGTTCTTCCCCGCGTCCTTCGCCCGGTACATGGCGATGTCGGCGTCTTGTAGGAGCTCTCCAGGCCCGGCGTTCGGATCACTGGTGACGACGACGCCGACGCTGGCCGTCACCGTCAGGTCGAGGCCGTGCCTGGCGATGGGCCGACCGATCGCTCGTACGACCCGGTCACCGAGCAGACGTGCGTCGTCATCGCCGCGCAGGGTGCAGAGCACGACGAACTCGTCCTCGCCGAGCCGGGCCACGGTGTCGGCCCGCCTCGAGACGCGCGAGAGCCTTCTGGCGATTTCGACGAGCACCTTGTCTCCGGCCTCATGTCCGAATGAGTCGTTGATGGCTTTGAGGTTGTCGAGGTCGACAAGCAGAAGACCGACCCGGCCGGGCTGGCGTTCGAGGGCAGCCAAGGCCTGGGAGAGACGATCGAGCAGGGCGGTCCGGTTGGTCAGGCCGGTCGCCGGGTCGTGTAGCGATTGGTAGGCGAGGGCCTGCTCCGCCATGACCTGGGAGGTCACGTCGCGTGAGATGCCAAACGTACCGATGATGCGTCCTTCGTCGTCGCGCAAGGCAACCTTGGTCGTCGACGCCCAGCGATCCGGACCATCACGGTAGGTTTCGCGCTCAATCTTCCCCAGCAACGGTTCGCCGGTTCGGATGATGCGCTGCTCGTCCTCGAAGGCTTCAATAGCGTGCGGCTCGCTGAAGATATCGAAGTCCGTCCTGCCGATCAGTTCCGACTCTGAAATCCCTGGCGCTTCGGCGAGGAGGAAACCCCTGCTGAAAAGAAGAAAACGGCTCGCGAGATCCTTGAAATAGACGCGTTCGCCGGAGTTCTCGAGCAGGTTGTGCATGCACAGTCGCGCCAGCTCCTCTCGCGATCGCTCGGCACCCGGCAAGAGGGAGCTCGAGCCGACTCGGTCGGTCACCGCACCGTCCTGTTCGGTCAAATGCTCCGATGAGCCGGCGTGTCGCTTCATCCGGTGCGGGGGGCGGGTATGGAGTGACTGGTCGCTGCGAGGCGACGCTTGGAATAGGGCCACTCAAGTAGGGTAATTATGGTCGTCAGCAGAGTCTTGGTGATGGGTCAACTTTGCTCAGGAAAAATGACGAAGACATGTCATGAAATTGTGAGTCGCGGTCGGCCATCACCGGCCGGCGATCGCATTTCCGGAAGAAGGGGGCGGAGAACCGACCGGCGAGCGGAGCACTCGGGGTCGTCGTCTTTTGATGACTCGCGCGCTCTACGCGTGTCGGATCCCCTTGACCAGCAGACGAAGCAACACGAGAGCGCCCGCGATGAGTCGCGTCGCACTGCAACTGGGCACGAAACGCGCGTCGCCGTCTCGAACCACATAGACACCGAGCGGATAAGCGATTCCACCGAAACCGCCACCCCCAGCCTCTTTTGCATTCGCGTCACCCACCACCACCCGCCACCGCGGCGACCGGTATTGCGAACGTGCCCGCGTGTTCGTACGCGGCCCCGAAGGCCTTCCCGACAGTGACCCACTACCGACGATTCCCTCACATGCGATTGGTCGATAGCCTGCGATTGCCGGTAACTCAGCCGTTTAACTTCCGCTTCACGCTTTGGAAACCTTCGCATTTCGCGACGGAGCTGGAGCTTCATAGCCGGGACGAGAGCTGGCGGACGTTCCGGATCGGTTCGCTGGTCTGTGGGGTGCGCATGCAGATGGACGGCGCGCGGACACTGCGGGCTGACGTGTTCAGCGATGCCAGCTGGACAGCGGACGCGAGCGAGCGGCTTGCCAGCCGCCTGACTCACGCCTACGGACTCGGCGAGGACCCGTCAGGATTCCTCGCGCTCGCCAGGAAGGATTCGGCCATGCGGGAGCCTTTGGCCGCCCTGCGGGGCATGCGCCAGAGCTGTCCGGAGAACCTGTTTGAGATCGCCGTCATCACCCTTGTCCTGCAGAATTCGACCGTGCAGCGCAGCACGCAGATGATGAGCAATCTCTTGGATCACTACGGGCTGACGGTCGAACTCCCAGGCTTCCGGCTCAAGAGCTTCTTCACGCCCCAAGACATCTTGGGCGTGGGAGAAGCCGTGTTCCGTGCGCGCGACCGGCTGGGCTACCGCGCGAGATACCTCGAGCGATTCGCCGAGTTCTTCAGGACCCACGATCCAGACACCGAGCAGCCGAACAAGGCCGACCTGATGGACGAATTCCAGATGGTCAAAGGCGTCGGACCGTACACGGCAGCCGTCATCGCCAGTCACGCCGGGCGCGATCCGTCGGCGATAGGCATCGACGTGTGGAACAAGAAGATCCTCGCCAAACGGTTCCTTGGCGTCGAGGAAGCCGATGCATCCGCGGTGACGGCGGAACTCACTGCTCGGTTTCCTGGATACGAAGGAACCGCCAGCCTGTATGCGGTCGAGTATGTCTACAAGGATGCGGCACTTGCAAAGCTGGAGGAGCAGATTCCAATGGAACGACGCGCGCTGAGGTGATGGCGACACCGACAGGGAATCCCCATCGAGACATCATCGCGTTCGACCGGCGTGCGACGGGATACGAGATCGATCGACGCGGCAGGTGGCACCGCGATATCGCCAACCGCACCGTGGATCTCGCCATGAGCCGCCATCCAGAACCGTGCCGTGTTCTCGACGTCGGGTGCGGGACGGGTTTTCTGCTCCGCCAGGTCGCCTCGCGCGCGCCTGGTGCGACGGAGTTGGTCGGCATCGATCCTGCGCCCACGATGGTCAAGACAGCTGAAGCCCTGGCCGACGACGCGCGCCTGCGGTTCGCGACCGGAGTGGCTGAACGGCTTCGCTACCCTGACGGATACTTCGATCTCGTCGTGAGTACGACGTCGTTCGATCACTGGGCGGACCAGCGGGCTGGCCTGGCCGAGTGTGCGCGAGTTCTGGCGCCAGGAGGCCAGTTCGTGCTCACCGATCTTTTCTCCTGGTATCTCGTGCCGACACTTCTCGTCGGGCATCGTGGCAAAGCTCGCACCAAACGACGCGCGACCCGGCTCCTGCTCGCGGCTGATTTCCGCGTGCTGGAGTGGCACCGTCTCTACTCGGTCATCCTCCAGGCGGCCTTGGCGACGAAGTAGTCGTCTCGGCACTGGCCAGTGATCGGGTCGCGACCTCTGGCTCGTCGACCGGAAGCGGGATCTCTGACGAGCGTGACGGCTGCTGAGAGCGGAAAGGCCTTCGCCGCATAATCCGTCGTTCCTCGACCTGACTCCCGGCGACCCGCACGGAGGTCTTGAGGACGGATGGGTCCCGTCTCCGGCACGAAGGTCCTCCTCACCCGATTCGGGAGGGAAGTCGGCTTCTACGAAGGCGTCGGGGTCGGTGGCGTGACCGCCGCACGACGGCCCGCTTGGGGGCCGGACGGACCCGGGCGGGGAGAGCCAGTGCAGCCGGCTGGGCGACGGAGAGAGGGCCAGCGAGCGGAGGCTCAGTCGGCGGCCTCCGGCAACGGACGGCCGTCGGATTGCTTCAGTGATCGTTGGGCACCCGCGCGGTCAGATCGGTCGGTCACCGGTCTGGCGAGAAGGTCATTTGGCCGCGACCGTGGCCCCAAGGTCGCGGACTCTCATCCTGAGATCTTGGGATACGCGATCGTCGAGCTGGCGGGCGGGGCGCTCACAACGACGTGCTCGCCCCATTTCGAGAACATGACCGTCTCCTTGCCACCGCTCGAGGCGGTCGCGATCTCCTCGACCGGCAGAGCCTTCCCTACGGCCGAGACGGTCAGCGCGTACGACAGCTTCGGCGTGGAGCTCGTCGCCGCGACCGACCACGTGAGGACGTACAGCTTGGTGCCCTTGGCGACCTCGGTGGACAGCTTCGTTCCCTTGGCCTTGGGGAGTATGTTCTTGGCCGAGGACATCGTAAGGCCAGCCACGACATCGGAGTACTCGCTCGTTCCGGCCTTGAACGAAACCCAATCCTTCCCGACCTTCTTCGCCTGCGCGGCGGTCAGTCCAAACATCGAGGTCAACCCCGCGGAATTTCCGCTGAGGTAGCCGTAGGTCGGAGTCGCCTCGAGCGTCATGGTCGTCTTTCCCAGCGAGAACGACTCCATGCCGCTCGTCGTCCCCCAGTCACCGACCACCGTCTCGGTGGCTGAGGACGAGCTGGGCTTTACAGTGACCACCAGGTGGACGCCCGACTGTTCGGCGATCGCCGCCTTTGCAGCCGTCAGAACGGAGCTGGGCGTCTGGCTGATCGCAGTTGCCGCTGCGCTGAGAGCGATTGGCAGGACGAGTGCGGCAGTTACGAACCCGAGTGCGCGAGCGAGACGCGGAATATTCGGTCGGGCGAAGAGATCCACCCCGCCAACGTAGCCCGTCCGCGAAGACGCTCCGCGAAGAATGGTCACCGGTCGGCACCGCAGGCCACCAGAAGCCCAAGGCGACGCCTGCCCGCGAACCGTGCAGGTGGGCGAGAGCAAAGATCGATTGCGACGCACCGCCCTCGAGACCGTGGATGCCCCTGGTGCCCCATCCCAGTGAGGGTGAGGCGAACGGCCCGCGTCTCGAACGCGCGCCTGGCACCGGTTGCCAGTTCCTCGGCATCATCGCTTCTGCTCCACCAGCGCAACGACCGGTCGGAAGGTCGCGATGGGCCGGCACGAGGGACCGCCAGACACGAAGGCAGCATCACCGCACCAGGGTCATGACGGGCGAGGTTGGATCACGACTGACGTCACGCATGAGCCATTTGCCAGGCCGATGTCTGTCGGTGTGGTGCCGGGCCACGTGGATCTCCCTCCCGTTCGCAGTTTCCAGATCGTGCCGATCAAGGGACTGCGATCGTGGCAGCCGCCCTTGCTGGGCTCGTGGCCGTGATAGCCACGAACACGTTGTGGGGCATCGACTTGTTCCACGTCGTCGGTGCGGGACGCGGACCGCACTCGAGCTCTTCGTCGGGTTCGTGATCGGCCCGATACTCGGCCGGCTCTCGATGCCGGCCCGGGTCGAGTTCACGACCCGTCTCCTGCCGAAGATGGTCCTGATCATGCCGACCCTCGTCGTCTGCACCCCGGTGGCCGGGTGGCAGCTCGCTCACCACCTCGGCGATCTGGTGAGCACCTATCCGGAGCACGCTTGGCTCGTGGCAGCCTTTGTCGTCGTGGCGATCATGGCCGTGATCGCCCTCAGGCTGCTCGAGCCTGCCAACGTCGCAGTGCTCTTCGAGCCGAGGAAGCCCCAACCCAACGGCGAGGTCATCACCCGGCTGATGCGCTGCTTCATCTTGACCGCCGGGGCGACCGGGGGCTTGCAGGTGGCCACGCTCGTGATCATGACCAGGGTCGCCACCTCATGACGAGCGTCGAACCAACCTCGCCATCGGTCCTCGCGCGCCGCCGGCCGCCCGTCGCAGAACTGACGGTGGCGTCACTCCCGCTCGTGTTTGCGAGTGGCGTCTATCTGGCGGCACACCTGCCCGGACATCCGCCACTGGGGCCAGTCATCGGGTTGCTGGTGGCCGGCGCACTCCTTACGGCCACAGCAGTCGTGTTGCTCAGCCGAATCAGGTCCCTTGCATGGCGGACGTTCTTCCTCGTGGTCCTGTAGACGTTGTTGACCTACGTCGTCATCTCGGGAGTGGGGGCGATCGTCTTCATCCACGACCACACAGGCGGGAGCACGTTGGCAGTGCTCCTGTTGTCGCTGGCCGTCTTCGCGGTCGACGTACCGACCGTGATTGCCTTCACCGTGGCCCGCCACGAGGAGACGAGCAGACAACCCGGGGACTGAGCTCACCATCGAGGTGCCGGGCAGCCGCAGGTGGCACGGAGTCGAGCTCGATCGCGCCCATCTTTCTCCGCGAGCGCGGCACGGACGAAGGCGGGTGCCCCCACCCCCGCGAAACGGTTCAGCGACGTCGCGGCTCTCATGACGTTCGGAGCTGTCATCGTCAGCTGGGCAAGGGATAATTGCCGGGGTCGGCGTCGCTGACCATGGCGGTCCCACGGGTCACGCGACCACCGGGAAGGAGCGGGGCGGAGGCATTGGCGAACGCGCGCTTCTACGGGGTCGAGGGCTCGGTGTCGTGTCACGGCTTGTCTGAGCCGCTTCCCCGGACGCTCCAGGGATGCGCAGACCGGGAGGGCGGAGATGGGCGAGAGCGCTGAGCCCGGTCCAGCCGGTCTTCTCCGTCCGGCCCCTCCAGGCAACGCCAAGTGGTCGTTTGACCTGCGGCGGGTGCTCAGCCGAGTCGACCGTGTCGCGCCGGGGAGGTTCGCCCTCGCGACGATCCTCGGCTACGTCGCCCTCAGCCTCGTCGCCTATCTACCGGCGTGGCCGGGGGATCCGGGCCGTCTCGTCGGCTACCAGTGTGTTTGTGGCGATCCGGTCCAGCAGTCGTGGTTCCTCGGCTGGATGCCGTGGGCGTTGCTGCACGGTCACAATCCGCTGTTCACGAACTGGATCGACTACCCGATCGGCGCGAACCTCGGCGTCAACACCGAGATGCCCCTGCTCGGGTTGCTCGCCGCGCCGATCACCTTCGCGGCGGGATCGGTTGCGAGTTTCAGCTTCCTCATCTGGCTCGCTTTCCCGTCGTCCGCGACGGCGGCCTTCTTCGTACTTCGGCGTTGGACACGTTCGAACGCGGCCTCCGTCTGCGGCGGCTTGCTCTACGGCTTCTCCCCGTACATCGTCGGCCAGGGCTTCCAGCACTTGAACCTGTCGTTCGTGCCGCTGCCGCCGCTCATCTTTATGGCGCTCTACGAGGTGGTCGTCGACCAACGTTCGCGCCCGAGGCGCTGGGGCGCCGCGCTGGGTTTGCTCATGACTGCGCAGTACCTCATTTCACCCGAAGTCCTCGCGACAACGCTCGTCGTCGCCTTCTTGGCCCTTGTGATCGTGCTCGTGACCCGGCGTCGTGCGATCGACCGCCGCCGGTTGGTCCACATCCGTCGTGCGCTCGTTCCCGGTGCGCTCGTCTCGGTGGTCCTGCTCGGCTATCCGATCTACTACTTCTTCGCCGGGCCGCGACGCTTTCACGGGCCGGTGCAGGGAAAGGGGATCAACAACCCGTTCCGGGTCGACCTGCTCGGTGCGATCGTCCCGACGTCGGCGCAGCGCTTCGCGCCAAGCGCCCTTGTGAGTCTCGGCGACAAGTTCTCCGGCGGGTTCGGCGAGAACGGCAGCTACCTTGGCATCGCGCTGTTGCTTCTCGTGCTGTGGCTCGTCGTTCGCTACCGGCACGACCGGGGGATCGTTTTTGCCGGGACCCTGGCCGTGGTGGCCTACGTGCTCTCGCTCGGGCCCAGGCTCATGATCGCCCATCACCTGACCGCGATACCGCTCCCCTTCGACGCGCTCGGTCGCCTGCCGTTGCTCGAGGACGTCCTCCCGTCCCGGTTCTCGGTCTACGAGCAGTTCTTCATCGCCGTCATCGTCGCGCTCGGTCTCGCGCACGGATCGGGCGAGGGGGCGCTCCCCGCCGCTTCAGCCAGCAGCCCCGGCATGCAAGCGCGGCCGAGAAGGCGGCACTCACGTCCGGGGACGGTCGCGCAGCTGTCGGTCGTGGTCGTCGGTCTTGTCGCAGTCGCATCGCTCGTCCCGAACTGGCCGACACCGACGACCCCGGTGAGCACCGCGCTGCCGGCGTTCTTCACCTCCTCGCTCTCGAACGAGATCCCCGCAGGAAGCATCGTGCTGACCTACCCCTTCGACGTGAGCCCAGAGAATCAGCCGATGCTCTGGCAGGAGACGGACGATTTCCGCTGGAAGCTCGTCGGCGGCTACGCCCTCGCTCCGAAACCGAGCGGAAGGGCCACTTTCCGGCCCCCGGCTCTCCCGCCGCGCGCGGTGCAGGTGTTTCTCGCCTGGAAAGCCATGGGCCGGCGCGGTCTCCACGGGGCGAAACCGCCAGCGCTCAACGGACGGCTCGTCGTCGAGCTGCGCCTCTACATCCGCCGCTACGGTGTCGACACGGTCGTCTTCGACCGGCTCGGAATGGCCCCTGCAGCGGTGCTTCTCCTGTTCGAGCGAGCCCTCGGCAAGCCGAGGGCCGAAGGTGGTGTCGACCTCTGGTTCAACGCGGCCAGACTCGCGCGCGCACCGATCCGGTCAGCGGTGCACTGACTGGGGACGCCCGCGATGGGTACACCGGGTCCACGATCGACGCCCGAGAAGTTGAGTCAGACGAAGTTGCGCGGAATCTCGTCGGAGGACTCGTCAGAGAAGCCGGCGCAGTCCCGCGGTCGGGGAGATTACGTCACCGACGCGGTGTCCGAGGACCGAAGTCGACAGATCCAGCTTGAACCTGTAGACGACGCGATGAGAGTTCGAAGGACTGGTGAGTGCTCGTCGACGACAAGGCAACGGAGCCGTGGTGCCGGCACCAGGTAGCTGGAACTTGCATCAGACCCCCCCTCGCGTCGATGTGGCCGTTGCAACTGGGCCGTGACGACTTCCGGGATGTTCCTCGAGTGCCGGCGGGCATTCGAGATCGGGGCGGTCGGTCGCGCATCCGTGTGCCTGGCCCACCAGGATCTGACGCGTATGAATGGCTCTCCAACCCGAATGACGGCATGTGTCGGGCAATCGGCGGTGGGCGAGGTCATGGGGCAGCTCTGCTGCGGGACTGCTCTGCTGTTTGGCCAGGGCGATCTTCGAGATCGTCCGCCGCGCCACAGGAAGGTTGAGGACCAAGGTGTTCGGCGCGGCCCTCTCGGGGCTCATGAACCACTTGTGCGTCCGGAGCCGGCATAGGAGACACGCAGCCGGCAAGACTTGGAGATTCTCTCTACAATGCCCAGTTGCAGTACCGAATCAGGCAGAGCCGTGATCCGGATGGATCTTCGGTTCCTGGATGACATGGGCCGCGTCCTCCGATCCGCCAGAGGAACCTTGCCGCCAAGATGAGCGAAGACATCGTGCTCGTCACGTCTGTTGCATTCGACGAACATGATGCGTCGACTGCCGGGCGCCTCAGGTCGGCCGGCTTGACCTTACGAATGGCCCCCAAGCGTGGGCCACGTCCGCCCGGCGAACTACGCGAACTGTTGCGGGATGTCGTGGGTGCCATCGTCAGCAGCGAACGGTTCGACTCAGCCCTCCTCGAGGAGTGCCAGCGGCTCCGCGTCATCGCCCGCACCGGAGTCGGCTTTGACAGCATTGACCTCGAAGCGGCGACGCGTGCCGGGATCGTCGTGACGACGACACCTGGGGCCAACGAGGAATCGGTCGCGGACCATACGTTGGCGTTGCTTCTCGGGATAGTGCGGCACCTCGTCGAGTTGAACAGCTCGGTGCGTCGCGGGGAGTGGAAACGGAGCTCATCCGACTTGCCGACGGAGCTTCACGCCAGCACGGTCGGGATCGTGGGCTTCGGTCGGATCGGTCGGGCTGTCGCGCGCCGTGTCGAGGCCTTCGGTGCCACGGTAATCGTGAGCGATCCCGCGCTTGCATCCAGTTGCCCCCTCGATGAGCTTCTTCCCCGGGTGGACGCCGTCACGCTGCACCTTCCTCTCAGCAGCGAGACGCGCCACTTGATCGGCACCCGCGAGCTTGCTTTGATGCGGTCTGAGGCAATTCTGATCAACACGAGCCGGGGTGGCGTTGTCGACGAGGACGCCCTTGTCGCGGCGCTCTCCAGCGGCGCACTCCGCGGTGCGGGACTTGACGTGTTCGAGGAGGAACCTCCCGTCGGTTCGGCTCTGCTGGAGCTCCCGAACGTACTGCTCTCCCCGCACATCGCAGGATTGAGCGACAAGGCAGCAAGACGGATGAACGAAGCTGCGGTTCGTTCCGTGCTGAACGTGCTTGCTGACCGACGACCTGAGGGCGCTCTCAATTGGGAGCTGATTCGCAGGTGAGAGCTGCACGTGCCGGCCGTTACGAGATTTCCTCCGGTGAACACAGAAGCGGCGCTCCTCGGATCGAGGTCACATCTCCCCACTTCGCAATCCCTGGAGCAGTTGTGGCCAGCGTGCGCTGGGCCGCTGCAGGGCATGACCAGGACGCACGAGCGTGTCGTTCGATGGATCAGATCATGAGGATTCTCGGACGTCGGTGATCAGGTCAGGAGTGTTGCTGAGGTCAAGTGTCTGACAGGTGAGATCGATTCCAGTGTTTCAACTACCTTCGAAGTCTTGCGCCGCCTCGTCATCGCGATGTGCCAAGTGCCGCGATTCCTTCATTTAGTGGCGGCTCCACCCGGGGTGGCGGCTCCGAGATTCGTCCCGCGGGTCGTCGATTGGTGGATCAAGCGAATCTCGTCGCCGTCACCCTGAGTGTCGGAAGTCCACATCGGATCCACCCAACTTGCTGACGAGGAACCGGGCGATCGCGGGAAGTATTCGGCAGTCGGGGCAATACTCGTTGAATTCGCAATCAGACTCCAGCGCCGACCACAACCCTGAACGACGCCAGATCGCCCCGATGCCAAGCCTGGTAGCACTCGAATGGCCCTTGGGTGTCGCTTACGGAGACTGCTTCGACGTAGAGCAGCGGTGCTCCTGCAGGTAGTTCAAGCAGCGAGGCCTCGCGGCGACTCGCGGAGACCGCCCGGACCGTGCGTGTTCCACCCATGACGCGCAGTTCGCAGTTCTCGCGAAGCCAGGTGTACAGGGAAAGGTCCGTGAAGTCGACCTCCAATGCGGCGGCGCAGAGCACAGGGTGCAGGTAGCTCTGCACGAACAGGGCCACATCGTTGTCGATGGAGCGCACCCGATCGAGGCGAATGGCTACATTCGTCGTCATCTCGAGCGCATCGACCACCCAGGCGGGTGCCGCGTCACGCCCAAGGTGGAGCACGCGCGTGCTGACCTTGTGTCCTGCACGCGTCATCTCCTCGTACCAGCCTTGTTCCGATTGCAGTCGCCAAACAACCGATGCCGCCGGATGAACGACGAAAGTTCCGAAGCCTCGCTTCCGATGAACGCGTCCAGCCGACTCGAGCTCGGCGATCGCTTGGCGCACGGTCGCGCGGGACACGCTGAACCTGTCCACGATCTCGAACTCCGAGGGGAGGCGATCGCCCGGCGCCAGCTGAGCGATCTCATCACTGAGGATGTCGCGGAGCTGCGCATACAACGGCAATGGCGCTCGCGGGTTGAGCGTCCGACGCGAACTCACGAGACGGGGCCCACCTGCAAGGCGAGAGAGATCATGCTGACCTTCTCGTGGGCGAAGCGACTTAGAACATCGGGCGAGTTGTCGTCTGGTCCGGATATACGAATATGGTATCGCCACCTGCTTGGGCGACGTCGGGATTTCCCAAGCGCGAGTGGCGATAGACGCCGAAGCGAATGCGTGTCAGTCAGTTTCGGCTGCTCCTTGGAAGCGGGCAACTGTCGGCCTTCACATCGACGCACCGGTTCGGACCGCGACGAATATCCACTCGCGGGCCACCCGATGGCGGTCAGCAGCGAGTCGGGCAAGCAGGGCCCGGCGGTCTCGTCTATGTCAGCACCTCGGCATAGCGACGAGCTTGTCGTTCGATAGCCTCGAAGTCGCCGGTTCGGATCGTCCGCTCCGAACAGAGGTCCCCGCCGGCTCCGACGGCAAAGGCGCCCGCATCGCGCCAATCGGTGACGTTCTCCAAGGTGACACCACCGGACGGCATGAATCGTAACCCGGGATAAGGCCCCTTCAGGCTTCTGAGCAACCCGGGGCCGCCGAGGCTCGCCGGGAAGAGTTTGAGCAGCGGTACCCGATGGCAAACGGCGCCGATCTCCGAGGGCGTGAACACGCCCGGTATGGCGAGGACTCCCTCCTCCTCGGCTGCATCCAGTACGTCTGGATAGGTGCCAGGGCTGACCAGGAAAGCGGCGCCGGCACGGATCGCCTGGTGCGACTGCTCTCGATCGACCACGGTGCCTGCCCCGATCATCAAGCCGCGCAAAGCAGCCAACCTGGAGATGGCGCTCGCTGCTCCAGGCGTGGTGAACGTGATCTCGACCGCGGTGATGCCGCCCCGCATGAGCGCTTCCGCCGTCGAGACGGCCAGGTCCGCGGTGGGAGACCGGACGACGGCGACCACGAAACGCGTGCCGAGTTCGGAGCAGAGCGCGGACGTCGTTGCCGTCGTCATCGTGATCCGTCCCTCGGCCCGATCGAGGCGACGACCGCTGGATCTGGAACCGGCAGTCCCGCCGCCGCGATGCGGCTCACGCTCCCTCGCTTCCTCTGACGGCCACGAGGGCCACCCGCCGACAGATGTTGTCACGGAGAAGGGCCCGCCGCGTCGCATCGTCCGCGCCCAGGCTGCGGAGCCGTGGTTCGACGACCGTGAGGAGAGCGGGCATCCCGTGAACTCCACCGCCGAAGCGCCACATGGTCGGGTCGGCAAGGTCAAGGCCGCACGCAATCGACTCGGTCAGACCCGCCTCGAGCGCGCGAGCCAGAAGCGGCCAGACGTTCTCTTCGGGCCGGTACTTCGGTCGCAGGAATGTGTCGTACTCGAGCAGGTAGCCACGGGCGGCGAGCTCGACGTGAAGTGCGAGATCCGGTCGCTTGTCCATATGGGTCAGGATGACCCGACGCGGATCCCCGCCTTCGCCCTCCAGGGTGTCGACAAGCGCCTCGACGCCTACGCCCCGTTCGGTATGAACCTGGATCGCTGCACCCGTCGTATTGGCAGCCCTGCAGGTCGCCGCGAGGAGGCGGCGGAAGCTGACGTCCTCGACTGTGCCCGGATGAGCCGCCTTCAGGATTCCGCAGCGAACACCCGACTCGCTCTCGCCGTGCAGATCGCGCTCGAAACGACTCGCCGCCTCAGACTCTGACAGATGCCACGTCGCCAGGTTCGATCCGTAGTACTGGCGTAGATGAAAGCCGGTCGAAGCGATGATCGCTACCCCCGACGTCCGCGAGATCGCCACCAGTCGGCTGAGATTGCGTCCGGCATCGGGTGGTTGGCTGTCGATCACCGCGGCTCCACCCGCCAGGGAAAAGGTGTCAAGCTCGCTCAAGATTCCGCGTTCGTCGTTGAGGACAAATGTCTTGGTCGGGTCGGCACCATCGACCGGGTCAATCCAGACGTGCGCGTGCGCGTCGATTGTTCCTTCTGGCAGGTCCGCCACGCGCCCGAGGACAGTGGCGATCATTGGAGAAGGGAGTGACCCTCTGGCAAGGCCTGCCCTGGGCCCAGGAGGCGGACCGTCCCCAATTCAGGCTGTGCGTCGGCGGGCACAGGTCTCACCGGTCATCTCTCTTGGCTTTTGAGGTCCAGGCGAGCGTCGATGGGCGGAGTGGCTCGGCCAGGCCAGACAGACGCGCAGCGAGATCGGGGCTGATCGTGAGCTGGAAGACCTCCGCGATGACAGCCTTCCAGGCGTTGAGGAAGTACTGCCATCCGTCGTGGAGGATGAGCTCGTTCAACAGGGCCTGTCGAGCGGCCTGCCCCAAGAACTCCAAGGTGCCGCGGTAATTGAGCTCCCAGACGACCGCGCCAGGGGGGAAGACGGCTGCATCGCTCACCGGCGAGCCGGCGGCGTCCTTCCCCAGCCCAGTGGCGTTGATGACGAGCGACCCGCCGGGAAGCGACTCCAAGAGCGCGTCTGAATCGGCGACCGAGGAAACCTCGCGATACTCGACGTCCGCGCCAAACGACATCGCTTCGTGCACGGATCGGAGACGCTTCAGGCGAGTCGGGTCGACGTCAGTGACGATGACGCGATCGGGTCGCGCGGAAGCCTCATGCAGGGCGACCGTGATGGCGGATCCCGCTCCTCCCGCGCCGAAGCACAGCACCTGACGAGCGGCACCGTGCCAGTAGTCGGCACCGAGCATCGCGTCGAGCGTCTGACGGGAAACAACTGGGTCTTTGGCGAAGGCGATGAGTCGGGAGTCCCTCTTCGCGATGCAAGACACCTCCTGCGTGCTCTTCGCGTGGGGATCGATTTCGTCGAACAGGTCAGACGCTGCGGCGTAGACGTCCACCTTGTGCGAGGTCACGAGCGCGCCCCGGACCGCTGGGGCGGACCGGATCGCGCTCACCGCCTCCCGGTACGCAACCTCACCCGCATGGAGCGGAAGATCGACCCCTTGCATCTCGGCGTCGAGACCGAGCGCCTCAGCCCAGGAGGGGAAGATGCGCATGATGCCCGAACCCGCTGTGGTCGTACCGATGAACTGCAGCCGCTGTGGCATTCGCTATGACCCCTGAGTCGCGCGTAAGCCCGTATGTATTGAAGTCCTGGTTGACGAGAACATCCGGTAGTTCAGTAGAAGAGCATCGCCGTGAACTGGGCACGGACTCGACTCGCGAAGCGGCGCTTGAGCTCGTTGTTGTGCTCGAACTCACCTGGAAGACGTTCGCTCAGCAGGACAGGGGCTTCCCGACCTCCAGCGCTCAGGCGTTCGATCGTTGCTGCGATCGTCGCGTTGAGCAGAGCGATCGAGGCGATAGACGATCCTGGGCCGACCTTCGCCGGCACACCGGGCACGGAGACCAGCGCATCGCCTGCGGGACAACGATTGTCCAGAACGACATCGGCGATCTCGAACAACCGCGATCCGCTGGTATGGCGCGGCGGGAGGCTCCGGGAGAACTCGAGAGACGTGATGGCGACAACGTTCAGACCTCGTTCGCGGGCGAGCATCGCCATTTCTATCGGCAGTGGGTTGACGCCGGAGTTCGACGAGATCACCATGACCTCGCGGCGGCGAAGCTCGTAGCCCTCGATGATGGCCTGCGCATAGCCCTCAACAAGCTCAGCTCGGCCGCCGGTGCGATCGACGATCGGACTGATGCAAGCCAGTCCGCCGGTGCGGTTGAAGGCCTCTTCGGCAACTATGTGGGAATGGCCAGGACCGAAGACATGGATGAGGCCATCCTTCTCGATTGCCGCTGCAAACAGCGCTGCCGCGGCCGAGATGGCATCCCGTTGCGTGGTGATCAGCTCGCCGATGAGTTGCGAGACGCGTTCGAGGTAGTCGCGAGAGGCGCTTTGACCCACCGATGGGGAGTCCTTGGTCATGCTACGCGTTCGCCTGGTCAAGCTGGAGGACGAATCGATGAGCGTACCGGGACGGCACGAGCACCTTGCCGAGGACCGCGACACCCGACGCCCCGGTCGCGCTTGGGATGGTGGATGGATTCCCGTGAACGGTCTCATCGGCGAGAACGGCCCACGTTGTCGCTTCCCGCGCATCGCCGGGCACGCCGAACTCGTCATGGAGTCGGACAGCGCACCTCGGCAGCCTCTCCTGAAGACGACGTCGGATCTCGAGGTTGTGGGCACCGCCGCCCGTCAGCACCACTTCGTCGGGGAGATAGGGGAGGAACCGTTCGTAATGGTCGGCGATGCACTCGACCGTGAATTGGGTCGCGGTGGAGATCACCGAGTCTTCGGTCAGCGAGAGTGCCGCAGCCGAGTGGATCAGTTGGTCCACGAAACCCTCGCCGAAGTCCTCCGGCCCGCGTGACGTCTTCGGCGGATTCCGCTTGAGGTATGGGTGAGTCAGCAGATCCGCGAGCAACTCCGCGTTGACCTCGCCGCGCGCGGCACGCCGACCGTCCTCGTCGAACAGCTGGCGGCCGTGACTGAAGCGGGCAACGAGCCGATCGATCACCATGTTGGCAGGTCCGCAGTCGAAAGAAATCACGTCGTCGGTGGTGCAGTTACGACGGAGGAACGTCACGTTGGCTATGCCGCCGAGGTTCTGGATGGCGCGCGAGCGATCGTCGAGACGCGCGAACAGAACAAAGTCCAGGAACGAGCTCAGTGGAGCTCCTTCGCCGCCGAGCGCAATGTCGCTCGGTCGGAGGTCGCCAACGACCACGCACCCGGTCCGTTCGGCGATCACCGCGAGCTCGCCGACTTCCAGATGACCGTTGGTCGGCTCGCCTGCGCTCCCCGCGATGGCGTGGATGAGATTCGCGGCTTGCACGCCGATTACCGACACCTCGTGAGCCGGGACGCCACCGAGTTGCATGACCGCTTTTGCTGCAAGCGCAAGCTGTTCACCGAACTCGGTGTGAGCCGCCATCAACTCGTTCGCACGAAATGTGTTGGGGATGTGGAAGCTGAATAACGTCTGGCGCATCTCAGGGCTGATCGGATAGGTGAGGTGGGCGGGCACCGTCACGGTTCGGTCAAGTCCCTCGCCACGTGTCCGCACGAGTGCAGCGCTGATCCCGTCGAGAGAGTTGCCGGTCATGAGACCAACGAGAAGGCGATCGTCGCTTCGGGCGTGATCAGAAGCGGTTTTGTTGCTCATCGCCGGCTCCGCCTTCCAGGATATCCGGACGTCCGGACAACTACGAAGGATATGATCAATTGCCCGGGATGTCAAGCAACGCACACGCTGGGTTCACTGATGGATGTCCCAGTGCGCTGTTCGTTAGGTCGCGCCTTCGAATGCTGTTCGCGTTCTGCGCTGTCAGGGACGAAGCACTCTTCCGCTTGGAAAAGAACCCAGATCGGCGGTCCCTCGATGTCAGCGCACTCCGCCGAGGCCCCATCGGGGGGGCACGGTCCGAGCCCCGCTTGCCGATCCCCGGCACGGGTTCTGCGGCGACGATGACTTCGCCGAGCTCTTCGCTCTGGCGGGGGCATCGCGCGAAACCGTCGAGCTGGTCTCTCGGCGACAGTGCTCCAAGCGCTGGGGGCATTTCGATCGCGTATCGATACCGCTGCCCAGGTCAACACGGCATGCATCTACCCGGTCAGCGTGAGGGTCTGACGCGATAACGCCAGAGCATGGATGCACCGCACATATCTACCCGATCGAGCTTCCGGAGGACGATGCCGACTCAGGTCAAATCGATCGATCGGCCTGCGAGGAGCACTTCGTGAAGTTGGAGGTCGTCTCCGAGCACGACAAGGTCGGCGCAGGCACCGAGGCGGATTTGCCCGACGTCCTCACGCCCGAGCAAGGCGGCCGGGCGCTCGGTCACCGCGGCGAGGACGTCGCCGAGAGCCGCGCCGAGGGCCGCAACGTGACGAACGCCGTCGAGCAGCTTGGCAGCTGAGCCGGCGATCGTCCCGTCCGCGCGTCGGACCACCCCGTCTTTGGCGATGACGCGCATTTCCCCCAGAAGGAACTCCCCGTCACCGTGACCCGAGGCAGCCGTGGCGTCACTCACGAGAGTCCAACGCCCGGGTGCCGCGGCGAGCACGACGCGCAGGAGGTCGTCGGCGACGTGGATCCCGTCGGCGATGAGCTGGACCGTCACTCGTGGGTCCGCGAGCGCCGCCCCCGCGAGACCGGGCGCGCGGGCAATCATTGGAGCCATCGCGTTGAAGAGGTGGGTGACAGCTCGCCCACCTGCCTCGATACCGTGACGCGTTTCCTCCGCGTTGGCATCGGAGTGGCCAAAGGAGACGATGATCCCACGGCGTCGGCACTCCGCAACGAGCCCAAGGGCAGCGGGCAACTCGGGGGCGAGGGTCACCATCGTGACCGGACCGGCCTCGAGCAGCGACCTCAACAACTCAAGGTCCGGACTGGCGAGACGTTCAGCGGGGTGAGTTCCGGCCCGGAGGGGCGAGAGGAAGGGCCCTTCGAGGTGGATGCCGAGAACTCGAGCACCGCCCGTCTTCCGCGTCGTCAGCGCCGCGACGCGCGTCGCGGTCACCCGGGTGATGGCAGCCTCGCTGCTGATAAGTGTTGGCTGGTACGCAAGAACCCCATCGCGGGCAAGCGCCCTGCCGAGCGTCACGAGATCCTCCACCTGAGCGCCGAGCGCGTCGACCCCCGCATATCCGTTCACCTGCAAGTCGACGAGCCCAGGAAGGGCGATCCCGCGGCTGCTGGGGGGCAAGCCGAGCGCCATCACCTTGCCATCCGCGACGGCGACATCGCCGGGCACGAGCCGACCGCGTTGGAGGAACGCGGTAACGCCGAGCCGGTGCTGTTTCCCCGAGCGGGATTCCGTTCGACCCATCCGTGCCCGTTGCCCGGTGTGAGCTGCCTCGAGCGCGACGCGCAATCGGCCACCGCTCGCCGCGAGGAGTTGGGCCGCCAGTTCGGCATCCGTGGCCGACGCGGCGACGATGCAAGCGGGCTTCGTCTGCCAGTCGCATGCCTCGAGCGCCTCCCTGGCCCGCTCAGAGCATGTCTTGGCCACGGCAGCCACGATGCGGGTCGCCCGATCGCGTAGCTTCTCGTTGGTCGCTCGGACGTCAACCATAAGGTTTCCGTACGTCTTGCCGAGCTGGATCAGCACGGCGCTCGAGATGATGTTCAGCGTGATCTTCTGAGCAGTCCCCGCGTTCAACCTCGTGGAGCCCGCGATAACTTCGCCGCCCACCAAGAGCTCGACCGTGAGTTCAGCGGCACTCGCGACCGCGCTGTTCCGGTTGCAGACGATCGCGACGGTCAACGCGCCGATGGTTCGCGCGTAGCCGATCGCGCTGGCGACGAACACCGTCTGGCCGCTCGCCGAGATGCCGATCACAGCATCTCGGGGCGAACAGTCCAGCGCTTGGAGTTCGACGATGGCGGCGTCACTGTCGTCCTCGGCTCCTTCTGCGGGTCGGACCATCGCGGCACGGCCGCCGGCGACGATCGCGAGGATCACGCCGTCGGGAACGTCGAAGGTCGGTCCGGCCTCTGCCGCGTCGAGCATGCCAAGTCGACCGGCGGTCCCCGCCCCCACGTAGATCAGCCGCCCACCCGCGGCGAGCCGCCGGGTGACCTGGGTGACGACCTCGGCGATCTGGGGGGCTGCCGCCACGACGGCGTCCGGCGCTCGCGTTGACTCCGACGCCATCAGCGCGACGAGATCGGTGACGGGTAGGAGGTCGAGTTCGGCAAATTCGGGCCGCACTGCCTCGGTGTCCAGGGCACCGAAACTCGCGGGCCTGCCAGCGGGACTCACGTGAACGCTTCGCAGATGTGTCGGTGAACGATGGCACGCATCTTGGCCTGCTCCTCGACGCGTCGTTGCGGGTGAATTGCGTTGGTAAGCAAGATCACACCGAGACCGAGCGGCGGCGAGAGGAGCAATGAAGTTCCCGTGAAGCCCGTGTGCCACAACGTGTCCTCGGGCCAGACGCCCCAATCCTCTGGAGACAACCGCCAGCCGAGGCCGCGGACATCGGGAGTGCGCCCCGCACGCCTCGTGGCCATCGCCACGAGCGCGTCTGGGGTGAGCACCCTGCCGTCAGGCATGAGCAGGTGGCGCATGAAAGCGATGAGATCTTCGAGCGGTGCGAACAGCCCGGCGTGCCCCGCCACGCCGCCGAGCGCGTAGGCGTTCCCGTCGTGCACCGCGCCCCACACCAGACCCGGCGTGACCCGCTGGTCCCCGTCGAGCTCGGTCGCGGCGGTCTCCTCCTCGGGACCGGGCCGAAAGCCGGTGCGCAGCATGCCGAGAGGAGTCGCGACCTCGCTCGCGAAGAGATCGTCGAGAGGAGCGCCGCCGCAGGCCTCGAGCACCCAGCCGAGAATCATGAAACCGAGGTCCGAGTAGAGGACGTCGTCGGTTGGCTTCGCCCTCGTCGCCTCCTGGAGGACCGCCGCCTCGATGGCGGGCCGACCTCGCAGGTGCTCGAAAAACGGCCTGTAGTCAACGAGTCCCGCCGTGTGCGTGAGGAGGTGAAGAAGGGTCGTGTCCGAGCGAGGGAATCGCGGCAACCACCGCTCGACAGCGTCCTCAAGACGGAGCAGTCCCCGCCTCGCGTACACAAGGGTCAGCGTCACGCAACAGACGATCTTGGTCAGGGAGGCGAGGTCGTAGGACGTGGATGGCGTGATCGGCCGCATGGTCCCGACCCGGCAGGCCTGCCCTCCGTAAGCGGAGAAGAGGGGGCCGTCGACGTCGAAGACGGCGAGGGAGAATCCTGACGGGAAAGCGTCAGAGACAAGATCCCGGAGCGATCCCCTGAGCGCCGCGAGGTCGTGCGACCCGCGTTCGGCGGTCACCTGAACGGGTTCCGGTTCGGCGACTTGGTTCATGGGGCGCTCTTCGCGACCCGCCGGAGTCGAACCTCCGCGGCACCGTATTCGGGCTCGACGAGTCGCCCTCCGTCTGGGGAGAAACCGAAGCTGGCGTAGAGCCGCAAGGCCAGTTCATTCCGTTCGAACACCCAGATGGTGACGGGATCGAGACGGTGCTGCTCGAGGTCTGCGAGGGCAGCGGCAAGCAAGCGACGCCCGAGTCCGCGGCCCGACGCCGAGGCTGCAACGTAGAGCGAGAAGATGTGGCCTTTTCGGCCGTCGTTGGGGTCTTTGCCGTAGCGGCAGAAGCCGAGGAGCTCGTGGTCCTCCGACTCAGCCACGGTCGTGGTCGACCCGCCCGAGTCGAGCAGGGTCCGGAGCCAGACGGCGATCTCGTTCTCGTCAAGACCGCGGAGACTCGCTGCTGAGACGATTCCGGGGTACGAGCGCTTCCAGGCAGAGACGAACACTGCCGCGAGGCGTGCCGCATCCTCCGGTCGACCGGCCCGAAGGCGGATGGCGGGCGCGCCCGGGGGGACGAAGGCGGTGCGCTCCAGGTGCCGTTGCGTCACGTTCCCCAACTTCCTTCCCGGTGGCGTTTGGACCGCACGAGGCCGGTTCGAGTCGATCGAGCGTCGCCTTGCTGTCCCGATGCGCTCGCGAGGCACCGTCCCGAACAGTGCACCAGTTGGGCACTTGACCGGATGACCGAACCATCATAACATCTGAACAAATTACATGCTTTGGGGGGATGACGACCTGGAGGTGGATCGTGGGATCCAGATACCTTTTCCGTAGCATCGCGGCACTCGCAATGGGCGTCAGTTTGGTCGGTGTGATCTGCTCCTCTTCGAGCGCAGCACCCCGTCCCCAAACTCGCCACGCGTCCTCCTCGGGCACGTTCGTCATTGCGGACACCTCGGGCGTCGCGAAGCTCGACCCCGATGTGACCACGAACTTTATTGACTTTCAGACGCTCGGGCTTGTGTACGATCAGCTCGTCCGATACAACCACAACCTGGAGTTCGTGCCAGACCTGGCGACGAGTTGGGCGTTCAGCGATGGCAACCGAGTGATCACCTTCCAGCTCCGCAAGGGCGTGACATTCGACGACGGTTCGACGTTCACGTCGGCCAACGTGGTTGCGTCGCTGAACCGGGTGCTTGCTCCGAAGACCGGCGATGCATCGGCGTCCTACATCGCCGCGGTGAAGAAGATCGTCCCTGAAGGCGCTTATGCGGTGAAACTGGTTCTCAGCAGGCCGGACTCGTCGATCCTGTCGGGTCTCACCTCGGTGAACCTCTCTATGCTCTCGACGAAAGCCATCGCAGCAGGGACGGAGGCGAAGACGCCCGACGGCACGGGACCGTTCGTCTTCTCGAGCTGGAGCCCCGACAACTACATCATCCTGACGGCGAACCCGAACTATTGGGGCGGGAAAGTGTCACTGGCGTCGGTGAAGATCGAGGCGATCCCCTCTGAGCAGTCGATCGCTTCAGCGCTGGAAGCGGGAACGGTCCAGTTGGGTTTGCTCACGGAGCCGCAAGTCGCCGAACACCTGCCGTCCAACTACACGGTGGAGAAGGTTCTCGACCTTTCCTACCGGGTCCTGATGCTTCACGACAAGACTGGTCCACTCGCAAACGTCGACAACCGACGGGCGATTGAGTGCGCGATCAACCGCGGCCAAATCATCAAGGACGCGGTCTTCGGACAGGGCAAAGCCATCGGGCCGGTCCCGGTCGGCCCCTTTGCTCCGACGCCGGTCTCGGCGTTGTGCCCCACCCAGAACCTCGCCAAGGCCAAGAGCGAGTTGAAGGCGGCAGGCGACCCTTCCGGCTTCTCCTTCACTGCTCTCACCTCGACCGCCATCGACCCGACAAGTGGCGCCCAGGCGATCGCGGCCCAAGCGGAGCTCGCTCAGGTCGGGATCACGATGCACATCGAGAATCTGGCGACCGATGCTTACATTGCGGACTGGCTGAAGGGAGACTTCCAAGCGTGTTTCGCCTGGAACGGTGCCGACCCGGACCCGTACACGATGTACGGCCGATACTTCGGTCCTGGCGCGAACCTTGCTGTGCCCGCCGGGTACAGCTCGCCGTCGCTTCAGAAGTTGATCGTTGCCGGTGATGAGTCGTCATCGGTCGCGGCGCGGGCGAAGGACTACGCCGCATTTCAGGCGGACCTCACGTCGAACGCCGTGTGGGTGTGGCTCTTCACGAGCTATGACTACGCGGTTGTCGGCACGAACGTTCACGGTTTCGGCTTCATGCCGTCGCTCACGGATTCGTTGCACAGCCTCTGGTCGACGACAGTTTCCTGATCACGGGGCGTAGTTGACCGACGAGGGACCCGCCGGTGCCGCGGCACCGGCGGGTCCTGACCTGGAGGTTGCCCACGGGCGGTGGGGCTTGTTGCTCGGGGTTACCCGCCGCTTCGGGACCATGGTCCTCACCCTCTTCGGCGTGTCGGTCATCATCTTCCTTGTTCTACGGCTCATGCCGGGGAACGCGCTCACCAGCGCTCTTGGGGTGAGTGCGGGTCTACTCAGCCACGCGCAGCGTGTTGCCCTCGACCACTACTACGGCGTGGGGGAGCCAGTCGTTCAGCAGTACAGCTCGTGGTTGCACGCGGTATTCACGGGCAACCTCGGCGTTTCGCTCTCCTCTCGCACCTCTGTCGCTTCGCTCGTCGCGACCGCTCTACCGGTGACGTTTGAGCTTGCCATCGCGGCGATGCTGCTCGGGCTCCTCATCGGCGTGCTCTTCGGGGTCTTCGGTGCGCTCCACCCTGGGGGCGTTGTCGACGTCTTGGGTCAAGGCGTCTCCGTGGTCGGGCTCGGCGTCCCAAGCTTCGTGATCGGTACCGGCGTGGTGACCTTCTTCGCGTCGATCTTCCACTACTTCCCGTCATCGGAGACCTTCGCGGGGCTGTTGAGCGATCCCTGGCTGAACATCCAGCAGATCTTCTTCCCGGCCTTGGCGTTGAGTCTTGGGATCGCGGCGGCGATCATGCGCACCACGCGTACCTCCATGTTGGAGGTGATGGGGCAGAACTACGTCCGAACGGCACGGGGCAAGGGACTTTCTCGGCGCACGGTGATCTGGAAGCACCTCTTCCTGAACGCTTTCATCCCGGTCCTCACGATGTCTGGCATCCAGCTCGGCTACTTGCTCGGCGGGACGGTGATCGTGGAGCAGATCTTCGTGCTGCCCGGGTTGGGGCGGCTCCTCGTAAGCTCGATCACCGACCAGGACTACCCGGTCGTCCAGAGCGTCACCTTGATCTTCGCCGCCAGTTTCGTGGCCGTGAACATGCTTGTGGACGTCCTCTACGCAGTGGTCGATCCGAGAATCCGGTCCCGATGAGCGGAGCCGTTGTCGGTCCCGTCCTTTCGGCGCCTGGCGAACTCGAGGTCGCAGCACCTACCGCCAATCGCCAGAGTCTGGCGCGGGCGCTGTGGCGTAGCACGAATGGCCGCATCGGTCTCGTGTTCGTCGGTGTCGTCGTGGCCGCGGCGCTTGCGGCGGCGCTTGGTCTTACTCCCTACAATCCCCAATTTGAGAACCCTGCAGCGCTGCTTCACCACCCGACCTGGGTCCACCCCTTTGGGACTGACCAGTTCGGACGCGACATCCTGTCGCTGGTGCTCGACGGCATCGCGATCTCCCTCGAGATCGCCTGCCTGGCGGTCCTGATCGCTGGCGTGATTGGCACCATCGCCGGGGTGGTCGCTGGCTTCCTCGGCCGGTGGACCTCGGCAGTGATCATGCGGGTGACGGACATGCTGTTCGCGATCCCGGCGATCCTCCTCGCCCTGATCGTCGTCGCAGCGCTCGGCGCTGGCTGGCTGAACAGCGCCATCGCGATCGGGGTCGGCTACATCCCGATTTTCGTGCGCGTCGTCCGGGGACCGGTGTTGGCGCTTCGCGAGTCCGGCTACGTGTTGGCGGGCCGAGTGCTCGGGTTTTCGCGCCGAAGGATCATCTTCCGGCACATCCTCCCCAACGTTGCCGGGATCGTGGCCGTGCAGACGAGCCTCGCCCTTGCCTGGTCAGTCCTCGCGGAGGCGAGTCTTTCCTTCCTCGGTCTCGGTCCCCCGCCTCCCACCGCCTCGCTCGGGGAAATGGTCAGTGAGGCCGGCAGCCTGGCCGCGATCGCCTGGTGGACTCTGGCCTTCCCGTCGATAGCAATCATCATCGCGGTGATCGGCTTCAACCTCCTTGGTGACGGGCTCCGGGATGCCATAGACCCTCGCACAAGGAATCGATGAGACGCGTGAGATGCCCGACCGAGAAGGTGAGATGACGATGCGGGTGATCGGGTTGATATCTGGAACCTCCATCGACGCGGTCGAGGCGGTGCTGGTCGATTTCACGCAGCGCGGCGACGTGCTCGATTGCGAAGTCGTCGCCCACCGTTCGGTCCCCTATCCCGACAGCCTCCGGGAGCGGATTGCGGCACTGCTGCCCCCTGCCTCCACCCATATCGGTGAGGTCTGCCAGCTAGACGTCGCCATTGGCCAGTTATTCGGCGACGTGGCGCGTGACCTCGCGGAGGAGGTCGGCGGACAGCAGGTCGATCTGGTGTGTTCCCACGGCCAGACTGTCTTCCACTGGGTGGCCGGCAACCGGGCACTCGGCACACTCCAGCTCGGACAGCCTGCCTGGATCGCGGAGCGGACGGGGGCGAGTGTTGTAAGCGATGTGCGGAGCCGCGACATCGCGGCGGGCGGACACGGGGCACCCCTCGCGAGCGTGCTTGATGCTCTCCTGCTCGGGCCCCCGGTCGGGACCGTACGTGGCGCGCTGAACCTCGGGGGGATCGCGAACGTGACGGTACTCGCCTCGGGGCGAGATCCGGTGGCCTTTGATATCGGCCCGGCGAACGCGCTGATGGACGCCGTCGTCACCTCCCTCAGCGAGGGTCGGGAGCGATTCGACGATGGCGGGGCACGTGCGGACCGCGGGCACGTCGACGCCCGCCTTCTCGCTTCGTTGCTCGGCGATCCGTACTACCTGCTCCCCCCGCCGAAATCGACGGGCAAGGAGCATTTCAACCTTGACCACGTTCGGTCTGCCCTCGCTGGTCGTGAGCTTCACATCGATGATCTCGTCGCCACCTTGACCGTGCTTACCGCCGAGACCGTGGCGAAGGCGCTCACGAGTTGTGGCGTCACCGAGGTGGTGGCCACCGGCGGGGGTACTCGGAATCCTGTCCTGATGTCGCATCTGCGCGAGCGTCTGCCGGGCGTGGCTTTCCGTTCGCTCGAGGAGTTCGGCGTCTCCGAGGAATCCAAGGAGGCGCTCGTGTTCGCGTTGATCGGCTACCTGACCGGATCCGGGCTGGTCGCATCCGCGCCCTCCTGCACGGGCGCGCGACGTGCGAGCATCCTCGGATCCATCACCCCGGGTGAACGACCGATCCCTGTTTGCCCCGGAGTCGAGGGGCCGTCCCGTCTGGTCGTCCACAGGGCCGGCTCCGTGCCAGGGGGGGCTTGAGCGCGTTGGGGGAGCTACCAGTGTCGGTGCTCTCGTTGCGCGACGTGCGCGTTGGCACTCGTCGCCATCGCGAGGTTTGCGAGATCGTGCGGGGCGTCGACCTCGAGGTCGTTCCCGGCGAGAAGGTCGGCATCGTGGGCGAGAGCGGTTCTGGCAAGACGCTCACCATGCTGTCCGTGCTCCGGCTCCTGCCGCGACCGCTTGAGATGCTCGGAGGGCAGGTCCGCTTCGAGGGCCGGAGTCTCACCGACCTCGACGAGCGGGGGATGGAGTCGACGCGGGGCGCCGGGATGGCGATCGTCTACCAGGATCCGATGACCTCGTTGAACCCCCTCCTGCGGGTCCGCACCCAGGTTGTCGAGACCCTGCGAGCGCACGGGAGAAGCGGTGCCGCGGCCCGGGAGCGCACACGTGAGGTGCTCGGCCAGGTCGGCTTCGCCGACCCCAAGCGCGTCGAGACGGCGTTTCCTCACGAGCTTTCCGGCGGCATGGTCCAGCGTGTGATGATCGCGATGGCGATCGCGACCTCTCCGCGTCTGCTCATCGCAGATGAGCCGACGACCGCCCTCGACGTCACCATTCAGCAGCAGATCCTCGAACTCGTCGACTCGTTGCAGTCGCAGACCGGCATGTCGGTGGTCTGGGTCACGCACGACCTTGGCGTGATCGCCCGCCTTGTCGACCGGGTGTTCGTCATGTACGCGGGTCGGGTGGTCGAACACGCCTCCACGGAGCGGCTCTTCGCGCGACCGTCACATCCGTACACGCTGGCCCTGCTTGGTTCGTTGCCTGGGCCGGGGGTTGCGCACCGTGCACAGCTCATCCAGATCGGGGGTTCTCCGCCGGACCCCGCGAGACTGCCGCCAGGTTGCCCGTTCCGCGCCCGTTGTCCTTTCGCGTTCGACCGCTGCGCCGAGGAGGAGCCGCCGCTCGTCGGGCGTGGTGCCAGCAGCTTCGCCGCATGTTGGAAGGAGCCGAGCGCATGGCGCTAGCGCTGCGCACCGTTGACCTCGTGAAGATCTACCCAGCACGACGGGGACCCGGGGTGCAAGCGCTGGGGGGAGTGTCGGTGGCGCTCGAGTTGGGCCTGACGCTCGGGATCGTCGGCGAGAGCGGATGTGGCAAGTCGACGCTCGCTCGCCTCATCGTCGGGCTCGAGCGGCCGACTTCCGGAACGATCGAGTTGTTCGGCGAGGCACTCCCCCTGGAAGGTCGTCGCCGCGAACTCGCCCGCAGCATCCAACTCGTCTTCCAGGACCCCTTCTCCTCACTCAATCCGCGCCTGACCGTCGCGACCGCCATCGGCGAGGTGCTGGCAGTGCACGATCTTGCCGCGCGAGGTCGAGAGCGCAACTCCCGCGTCGGGGAGCTGCTCGACATGGTGGCACTCGGGCGCCGATTCGCTGATTGCTACCCGCACGAGCTGTCGGGCGGGCAGGCCCAGCGGGTGGCCATCGCTAGGGCGCTCGCCGTCGAACCGAAAGCGCTCGTCCTCGACGAACCCACGTCCGCACTGGACGTCTCGGTACGGGCGGAGGTGATCAACCTGCTCATTCGGTTGCAGGACGAGCTCGCCCTCTCTTACGTCTTCATCAGCCACGATCTTGCGACGGTCCGACACGTGGCGGACGTGATAGACGTGATGTACCTCGGCGATGTCGTCGAGTCCGGCCCGTTCGGCGACGTGCTTGGTGCCGCGTTGCATCCGTATACCCGGGCACTCGCCGAGGCGGTTCCGGTGCCGGATCCGGTCCGAGAGGCCAGTCGCCGCGTGCGGCTGGCGGGCGAAGCACGCCCCGCTCCCGGAGCGAGCATCGTGTCCTCCGGCTGTCCTTATCGACCCCGCTGCCCCGTTGCCGAGGATGTGTGTCGAATCGAGCGCCCCATGCTGGTCGAACTCCGACCCGGCCATCTCGTGGCTTGTCACATCGCGGCCCGAAACGCCCGGTGAGGAAGTGTCTTCTTCGAAAGGTGGTCTCATGTTCCACATCGAGGAGGAGATCGCCTCGCAGCCTCGCTGCTGGGCGCAAGCTGCCGAGCTGGCCGGTCGGTACGCGGACGCGCTGCCGCGGTCCGGTGAACGGGTGGCCGTGGTCGGATGCGGCAGCGCGTTGAACATCGGGCAGGTCTACGCGGCCTTGCGGGAGACGGCAGGCTACGGAGAGACCGACGCATTTTCGGCTTCGGAGGCCCACTTCGATCGCCCTTACGACCGTTACCTGTTCATCTCGCGGTCGGGCACCACGACCGAGACACTGGAAGCCCTCGACGCGGTGCCGCCCGGGATCCCGACGACGGCGATCACCGCTCGGCAGGGCTCTCCACTCGCCAACAGCGCCAAGGATGTTGTGACCGTGGAGTTCGCCGACGAGCTGTCGATCGTCCAGACGCGCTTCCCGACGAGCGTCATGGTGCTGCTCCGAGCGCACCTCGGCGAAGATCCGGATCCCCTCCTCGCCGCCGCTGAGCGGGCACTCGTCGCACCGCTGCCAGAGCATGCCCTCTCGGCCCGGCAGTACACGTTTCTTGGACGGGGAGCTGGGGTCGGTGTGGCGCACGAGGCGGCTCTGAAACTGCGTGAGTCGGCCCAGGTATGGGCGGAGTCGTACCCGGCGATGGAGTATCGACACGGCCCGATCGCGGTCGCCGGGCCCGGAAGCCTCGTCTGGTCGCTCGGTCCACCTCCCGATCGCCTGGCTGCAGAAGTCCTCGCCACCGGGGCGACTTTCGTCGCATCCCCGTTCGACCCCCTCGTTGAGCTCATCGTCGTCCGTCGAGTGGCGGTCGGCCTCGCCCGCTCCCTGGGGCTCGACCCTGATTCGCCCCACCACCTCAGGTACTCGGTCGTCCTCGCCCGGGACGCCTGAGGTCGTCGGCTGCTCCGGCAGAGGAGGGCAACTTCTGCACGGTGTCGGGCGGGCCAGGATCGCCTGGTCCCGTGTGAAGACCGGTTCGGACTCTTGTCGCCCTCGATGAAGGGCGGACGGTCTGCCCGGTGGCTCTGCTTCCCGTCATGCCAGTGCCGTGTTGATCCAGCGACGCACGATCGATAGGGAGGAGACAGGCAGGACGCCCTCAAGGTGTGCGAGCTGCATGGCACAGCTGAACCCGTCCATCACGAGCTCGGCAGGAGGATCATGCGCGGCGCATGCGGCTCGGACCTTCGGCAGCCAGAGATCCTCGCCAATGCAGCGAGAAAGATCCGCGTGCTCCGCGCGGAATCCAAACGACCCGGCAAGCCCGCAGCAACCCGCGTCGAGGACGTCGACTCTGTAGCCAAGTCGCTCAAGCATCTCGACATCAGCATGGGTGTTGCCGGTCGCGCGTTGGTGACAGTGCGGATGAACCACGAGGTGGCCAGGCGCCGGAAACGACTTCGCCCGTCGAAGCATGCGCTCGAGACTTCCGCTCGCGATGAGATGCTCGGCGGGGCTGCGCGCCAAGGACGCAACGACGGCTGCACGAGGGTCATCTGCAAGTAGCCCCGGCAGCTCGTCGCGAAACGCGGCAAGGCAGCTTGGTTCGGTTACGACGACGGGAATTCCCTGCGATGTCCAAGGGTCGAGAACTTCGACGAGATGCCGCAATGTACGGCGAGCCAGATCGAGCATTCCCATGTCGTAGAGGGGCCGTGCACAACACGCCCACGCCGAAGGGACCGCGACGCGCTCGCCGGCTGTTTCCAGCACAACCGCCAGGTCATCGAGCATCTCAGGCCGGTATGCATCGCTGAAGGTGTCGGGCCAGATCACGACCGAGGCCTCTTGCTGTGCGCCGGGCGATGTCCATGGTTTGCCGCGCCGAAACGATCTCGGGGCGAACCGAGGCGCCGGTCGACTCGTCGTCAGGCCAGCGATCCTCCGAAACCCGCTTCCGACCAGAGGTGCGGAGATCACAGCGTTCGCAAGCGACGGGAACCTCGTGGCGATGCGCGCGGTCCAGGGAATTAGCCCTAAGGCGTACATTGCTCGAGGCCGCAATCGGCGCTCGTAGTAGTGCGAGAGAAACTCCGCCTTGTAGGTTGCCATGTCAACGTGCGTTGGGCAGTCGACCAAGCAACCTTTGCACGACAAACACAATTCGAGCGCGTCGCGCACGTCGAGATTGCGCCAGGTCGAGGGCGTCGCCTCCCCCTGAAACATCTCGACGAGCAATTTGGCTCGCCCCCGGGTCGAATGCTTCTCGTCACGCGTCGCCCGGAACGAAGGGCACATCACGCCGGTGTCGTCGCGACGGCATCGACCCACGCCGACGCAGCGTTCCGTGGCGATCTGGAGACTGCCGTGGTCGAGGTGGAACGGGAAGCGGGTCGGTGAGAGAGTGACCTCCCGGTAGGCGGGGCCGTAATGCAGATCGGCGTCGAGCGGCCGAGCATCGAGGACCTTGCCGGGGTTCATGTGTCCGGTCGGGTCCCATGCCGCCTTGTAGTCGTGGAACGCCTCTATGAGCTCCGACCCAAACATCTTCTCGAGTAGCTCACCGCGCGCTTGACCGTCGCCATGCTCGCCGGAGAGCGAGCCACCGAGCCCGAGGCAGAGTTCCGCCGCCTGTTCGATGAACGATCGATAGCGCGCCACACCATCGCCAGTCCGAAAGTCGAAGTCATTCCGAGTGTGGACACAACCCTGCCCGAAGTGTCCATACCACACGCCGGAGTAGCCGTAGTGCACCCAGAGGTCGCGTATCCCGCGCAGGTACTCGCCGAGGCGATCAGGCGCCACGGCGGCATCCTCCCACCCCTCGTAGTTGGGAGGCCGCCCCGGAGGTCGCGCCGTCGCGCCGAGCGCCGACTCGCGGATTCGCCAGATTGCCTGCTGCTCGGCAGCATCGGAGAACTGCGCCACGCTCGCTGCGCCCGAAGCCGATGTCGACAGGGCAGAAGCACGCACCTCAGCCTCGGTTTCGTCAGCAGCGCCGACTTCGGCGATCAACCAGCCACCGCCCGGGGGCAAGAGCTCGAGATCGGCGATGTTCAATCTGGCGGCTCGCATCTGCTCAATCAAGGTTTCGTCGAAGCCCTCAAGCCCGAGGAGGTCGTGTTCGAGCAAGGCGGGGACATGGTCGGCCGCGGTGTAGACATCGTTGTAGCCAAGGACGACGAGGCGACGGTGGCGGGGGCTCTCCGCCAGCGAGATCACAGCCTCGACAATGAGCGCACAGGTTGACTCCGTGCCGACGAGGGAACGCGCGACGTGAAACCCTCGTTCGGGAAGCAACTCGTCGAGGTTGTATCCGGATACCCGCCTTGGGATCTTCGGGTAGCGGGCGCGGATGAGCTCCCCGTAGCGCTCTGGGATCCTTTGTAGCGCGGTCAGGATCCGGCCCACCTCACCTCCCGTCAGTGCGACCTCGGAGAGCTCGCGGGCGGTGAAGCTCCCGATCTCGACACGTGTGCCGCCGTACGTGAGGACGGTGAGCCGCTCGACGTTGTCGACAGTCTTGCCCGCATAGAGGGCATGCGTGCCGCAGGCATTGTTCCCGATCATCCCCCCGATCGTGCACCAGGCGTGCGTAGCGGGGTCAGGTCCAAAGGTGAGCCCGTGGCGCTCCGTCGCAGCGCGCAAGTCGTCCAGAACGACTCCTGGCTGCACGCGAGCGGTGCGAGCGACAGGATCGATCTCGATGACGGCATTGAGGTGTCGGCTCATGTCGATGACGACCGCCACGTTGCAGGCCTGGCCCGCCAGACTCGTCCCAGCACCTCGTGCCATCACCGGCGCGCCAGCCTCGCCGCACAGCCTGAGCACCTCTGCGACCTCCTGCTCGTCGCGTGGGCAGACGATTCCGAGAGGCAGATGGCGGTAGTTGGAGGAATCCGTGGCGTAGATGCCGCGCCGGCCGCCGTCAAACCAAACTTCGCCACGCAGCGTCTTCGCCAGCTCTGTTCCGAGGTGCTGGCGGTCGCGCTCGCCGAGACTGTGCGGCAGGTGGGTCTCCATGGCTACATCATGCCCGCGGCCGTCGTCAGCTCGCGCCGCCTCGTCCCTGGGTCGAGTCGACGGAGACGCGTGGTGAGCCGCATCACGGGCCACGGGTGATACAGACAGATTGGCCGAGGACCCGAGCTCCGGGCCAGATCGGACGCGGGGATGTTCTGTGCCCTTGCTTGAGGAGTGGCGGTTCATGTCAACGTGCGAAGTCCCGGCACCGACACGACGGTCGTGGTCGCGGTCGCGGCCGAGTCGCGGTCAGGCGCTGCTACCCGACGTCCTCGATGCGGACCGGCATGTTCCGGCGTGAGGACTCGCGCGCCGCGGTCAGGAACTGCATCACGGCGCGGGCTTCGTCGGCTGACCAGAGGAGCTCCCCTCCGGGATCACCGCGCAGCCAGCGGATGAACTGACGGCTGGAGTCACGGAAGGACGATCCCCAGTCGTCGTCGAGGGCGTGATACGCCCGGGCCTCGCCGTCGACGTAGACCTCGACCGAGGGCTCCTGGCGGACGCGGGCCGTGCAGCGGTTGACCCGAGCGAAGCCCTTGCTCCCCTGGACCTCGAACCGCTCGTCGCTCGAGTAGTACTTCGACGGGGTGAGCATGTCGATCCCGAAGGTGACGTCCCAGACCCCTCGCAGCCCGCTCTCGTGGTTCCACATCACCGTCGTCGGCGCGTCGATCGTGAAGCCCGGACCGATCTCGGTCTCTCCGATCCACGCCATGACCTCGCGGACGGGACCGAACAACCAGAGTGCGACCGAAAACTTGTGCCAGCCGTCGTCGTACACGAGGATCCCGCCGACGTCCTTCGCCTGCTCGAACTGCCAGAGCCAGGTTTCGAACGGGACGTCCCAGCCGCCCTTGCCCGTGGCCACCATCTTCATGTGGAAGCCCGTCGGTTCCCCGATCTCGCCTGATTCCACTATCTTGCGCAGCACGCGCAGCGGTTCGTAGAAGATGTAGTTCTCCATCACCCGCAGGACGCGTCCGGCACTCGTCGCCGCACGGATCATCTCGTCGGCCTCGGCCAGGTTCGCGGCCATCGGCTTCTGCAGGTTCACGTGGAATCCGGCGCCGAGGGCGGTACAGGCGACTTCGCAGTGGAGCGGCGACGGCACGAGCACCTCCACGACGTCCATCTCATGCGCGAGGAATCCCTGCAGGTTCGTGTAGCGACCGGCGTCCGGCCACTCCGCCCCACGGGCGGCGACCTTCGCCTCGTCGCGGTCACATAGCGCCACGACCTCGACTTCTGGGAAGTCGCGGTAGGCGGTGATGTTGAGGTCGTAGATCCGACCGAGGCCCACGATCCCGACCTTCGTCGGTCGATCCGTCGTCACCAGAGCTCCGTTCACCACCCGACCATACCTGGGTCCCGCTCTTTCTGGTTGATGGAAGATGGCAGTCCGACTGATCCCGCGTCCACCGGCGAATCTCCCGTCAAGGGGCGGTGCGCGGTGGTCGTGGCAACTTTGCGGGCTCAGCGGTCGGCGTAGACGAGGATCTCGCCGGTGTAGACGGCCACCCAGACGTCCCCGGTCGTGGCGTCGTAGGTCACCCCCACCGGATTCACGCCCGTCGACACCGTCTGGAGCACGGCCAGGTCCGACGCGCGCAGCTTGGTCATCGTGTCGGACAAGTAGTTGACGACGTAGAGCGACAAGCCGTCGGTCGAGATCGCCAACGACCGGCAGTCCGCTCCGGTGTGCACTTCGGCGACGACCCGGTCGTCGCGCAGGTCGACCTTCACGACCTCGCCGGGCTGGTTCAGCGAGACGTAGAGGTAGCGCCCGTCCGGACTCATCACGAGGTGACGCGGATTGTCCCCGACGTAGAAGGAGCCCTCGACCGAGAGCGTGCTCAGGTCGACCTTGACGACAACGTCGCTCCCCATGATCGCGACGTAGGCGGTCGAGGAGTCGGGCGAGATCGCGATACCGCGGGGGTAGGCGCCCATCGGAAGCACGCGCACCTCGCGATGCGTCGCCACATCCACGACGCTCAGGTTGAACGAGCACCAGTTGGAGACGAGGAGGTAGCGGTCGTTCGGCGTCACCGCGAGGAACTTCGGCACGAGGCCGACCTCGATCACCTGGTCGATCCTCAGCGTGCGCGTGTCGATCCGGTAGACGTAGCTGTTCGTGTCGCCGGCCGCTTCGGCCGAGGCGGGGGTGCAGGTGTCGCTGCCCTCCGGCCCGAACCCGACGCCGTACATGGAGTAGTTCGAGACGTAGACGTGCCGCGCGTCCGGAGAGAACGCGGCCTCGACGGGGGCCCCGTGGGTGATGCCGGGGTGTCCCGGGAAGCCGAACTGCGCCATGTCAACCGTGTCCGGGATCGTCCGCACGAGGCGTCCGTCGCTGGCGTAGACGGTGACCGTGTGCCGGTACATCATGTTCTGGGCGAAGACGAGTCCCGTGTCAGAGGCGTCCACCGACTTTGGCGAGATGTCTCCGCCGATGGTGTCGACGAGGGTCAGCCGTCGCAGATCCGACCGTTTTCCCGGTGGCACGTGATGGAAGGGCGTCGTCGTGGTGGAGCTCGCCGCGCCGTCGAGCACCGTCACCCCGGCGGAGCGGCCGGCGCCCCGAGTAGACGCGGCGAATGCCGGCGAGGAAGAGGATTGCCACGACGCCAGCGAAGCAGCGGGGAAGGCTGCGACGGCCGCGACGATCACGGCAGCTCGCGCCGGCCACGCCGAACCCGCGTGTCGTAGGGCTCGATCCGGTCGCCGCGGCGCGCCCACCTGCCTCCTTCCCGTCGCTGATCGCTCTTCACGTGCCGGGATTCGCCTGCACGGGATCCTGCCAGGGATAGTCCCCGCGGGACTACATCGCAACGTCCAACCGTTGCGTCGGGTACCCCGATGACCGCGGGACGGCTCGCCCCAGGAGCCGGGCGAGCCGATCCTTCGCAGGTAGCCCGTGGGTGTCGCTGGGCTCGCGCCGCGTCGCCGCCGCTTCGAGGTGGCCCGTCGTCAGCCTGGCGAAGGATCGGTGCTGAGCTTGAACACGGGGTGGCGTCGCGCTTCGGCCACGAATCGCTGCACCGGGTCGGTGGCCTCGGCGTCGAAGTACGGCGCCGTCACGCGCACGTCGCGAAGATAGCTTCGCAGCACCGGACCGGCATCCTCGGGTCCGAGCTCCTCGGCGAGCACCACCTCGACCGACTTGCCCCGCCGCAGAGTCGCCCGCCGTGACGCGCGCACGTTGTGCACCCAACCGACGTCTCCGTACGGCGCGACGAGCCAACGATCGCTGCCGGACTCCACGAGGATCACGGGTGTCGTCCTGCTGACGCCGCTGTGGCGTCCGGTGGTCGTGAGCAGGTAACTCGATTTGCCCCCGATACCGTGGCGAAGCAGTGCCGCCACGACGATGTTGGTCGCGCGGCGGGCGGTTCCGAGCCGGTAGGTCCTGGCCACGTCGCCATTGTGCCCGGTCGCGCGGCCGGACTCGGGTACGGGCCCCCAGAACGCGTCCGCGGCCATCCCCCGCCGTCAGCGGGTCCCGGGGTGCGGGCGACCCCGCGCTCCCCGGTGCTCGCGCACGGGCGAACGTTGGGCCGGTCACGTCTGCGCGGCATGATTCTTGTGCCGCCCCCGTACTCTTTCAGGATGACTGCGATCGTGCCCTGCCTGTGGTTTGACGGCAACGCTGACGCCGCCGTGGACCATTACCTGACGATCTTCCCGAATTCGAGGCGACTCGCCGACAGCAAGTTCGGTCCTGACTCGCCGGGCGAAGAGGGCTCAACCATGGCGGTGACCTTCGAGCTCGACGGAAAGCAGTTCATGGCGCTGAACGGCGGGCCGAACTTCCAATTCACGCCCGCCATCTCCTTTGTCATCGGCTGCGCGACCCAAGAGGAAGTCGACCGCTACTGGAAGAGTCTCCTCGAAGGAGGCGAGCCGATGCAGTGCGGCTGGCCCACCGACCGCTTCGGCGTGTCCTGGCAGGTGGTACCGGCCAGGTTGGGCGAACTGCTCGGTGATCCCGACCCGGCGCGCGCGAACCGGGTCATGCAGGCGTTGTTGAGGATGGTGAAGATCGACATCGCCGGGCTGGAAGCTGCCGCCGGGTCCTCGGGACCACCGCCCGTGGCCGAGACCGCGCGGCCGTGACCCCGGCGCCATCTCGCACGTGTTGACCTGCTGCGGAAGCCCGGAAGCCCTGCACCGGAACTCGCAATCCCGTAGGTGGCAAACAACAAAGAAGGGCCGTCGTGGTCCAGAACCCGCCTAAGGGCTATCCCCGGATCAGCCCGTACGTGCTCTACGAAGATGTTGACGGCGCCGTCGACTTCCTCACCGGTGCCTTCGGCTTCACGGAGCGCTATCGGATGGCCGGTCCCGGAGCCAGGTCGGTGCACGCCGAGGTCCGGCTCGGCGACAGCGTGGTCATGGTGGGCGCTCCGGGTGCCGACTACCGGAATCCGAAGCGCCTTGGTGGCGCGACCGCGACGGTCTACGTGTACGTCGACGACATCGATCGCCACCACGACACGTCCAAGGCGGCCGGTGCCCACATCGTGCACGAGCTCGCCGACCAGTCCTACGGCGATCGCACCTACGCTGCCGAAGACCCGGAAGGTCACTTGTGGCATTTCGCACAACACATCCGCGACGTGTCCCCGGAGGACGTGCAGCCGTGACGCGGCGTCCGGCCGGGTGATCACGTCCGGCACGAAGGCGCCGGTCCCGGCGTCGGGCCGAGGTGGCGACGAGCGCCTCGGACCCGACCAAGGTTGCCCGAGTCGTCTGGGCGGTGACCCGGGACCTGGCGCGCCCTGGGAACAGGGATCAGATTTCCGCGGCGAGAGCGAGAAGGGGGCAACGCGATGATCACCGGAATCGGCATCGTGACGGTCTGGGTGCTCGACCAGGATTCGGCGAGGAGCTTCTACACCGAGCGACTCGGTTTCGAATGCACGAACGACGTCACGATGGACAACGGGATGCGCTGGTTGACGGTGCGTCCGTCGGGGGGCACCGATCAGGAGCTGTTGCTCATGGACCCCGCGCACTCGATGCTCGATGACGAGACGGCGGAACAGGTCCGCGCCCTCGTCGCGAAGGGGGCGCTCAGTCCGGGGGTAATGGCCACGACGGACTGTCGGGCGGACCACCGGGCGCTCGTGGCTCGGGGCGTCGAGTTCACGCAGCCGCCCGAGGAGCGTCCCTACGGGATCGAGGCGGTCCTCCGGGACGACTCGGGCAATTGGTACGCCGTCACGCAGCGTTCTTCCTGAGGAGTCTCCGTCGGTGTCGCAATCTCTGGCGGCCCGGCCGCTCGCGCCGTTCCGGGACGCGGCGGTCGCGCACGTCGGCGACGAACAGGTGCCGGTCTCGTGGTGCTCGTCGCCCGTGGCGGGGAGGCACATGTTGAGGCGCTCGGCTCGTTGTCGGTCGGCGGACCGCCGGTGCGTCGGGACCCGCTCTTCCGGATCTCGTCGATGACGAAGCCGATGACCGCCGTCGCGGCGCTCGTCCCCGTTCCGAGGGCCGTCTACGACTCGACGAGCCGGTCGATCGGCTCCTTCCCGAGCTCGCCGAGCGGCGGGTGCTGCGGCGGATGGACGGACCGCTCGACGAGACGGTGCCGGCGGACCGCCCGATCATCGTGCGCGAACTTCTGAACTTCACCTTCGGTTTTGGCGCGACGCGGGAGATGTTCGCCGCGTCCGGACCGTGGCCGGTGGTGCTGGCCGCGAATGACTTGCACCTCAGCACGGTCGGACGGCCGAACCCGGACGAACAGCCCGACCCGGACACGTGGATGGCCGGGCTCGGATCGCTGCCTCTGCTGGCCCAGCCGGGCGAGCGCGGGCTCCACAGCATCGGTGCTCGGCGTCCTCGTCGGGCGCGCCGCGGGCGAGCCGTTCGCCGACGTTCTCAGGTCGAGGATCTTCGAACCACTGGGCAGGCGCGACACGGCGTTCTGGACCTCGGACACCGATCGGCTCGCGACCGCGTACCGCCCGAGTCCGGACGGCCTCGTCGTCTGGGACGATCCGAGCGGGACCTGGAGCCATCCGCCGGCCTTCGGTGACGGGGCGGCGGGGCTCGTGTCCTCGGCGGACGACCTCTGGGCGTTCGCGCGCGTGCTGCTGCGTGGCGGCGGCCCGGTTCTCGCGAGAGAAGCCGTCGCGGAGATGACCCGGGACCAGCTGGCAGGGGCGCAGAAGGCCCACGGAGGGTTGCGAGAGCGCTTCTTCGACGACCGCAGCTGGGGGTACTGCCTGTCGGTGATCACCGCGGGCGCGCGCCGGCGCCTACGGCTGGGACGGTGGCTTCGGGACGTCGTGGCTCGTCGACCCCGGGCGCGACCTCACGGTCGTCGTCCTGACGCAGAGGATGTTCGAGAGACCGGAGCCTCCGCCGGTCCATCGGGATCTGCAGGAGGCGGCGTACTCGACGTTTGGCTGACCTCGCGCGCCCGTGAGACGAAGGTCGTTCGGGTGCGGTCAGTTGATCCTCGGCAGGAGGCTCCTCACGTGGTCCAGTTCGTCCCTCGGCACGTCCCGTCGGGCTTTGCAATTCGGACAGACCGTGACGTACCGGAAGTGCACCGGAAACAACGGGATGGCGAAGAGCGTGAACCACCTCGCCACCCGGTGAAGGGCGAGCTGCCCGGAGACGCAGTTCCCACACGGTGACGCGACGACGCCGAGCTTCCTGCTGCGCTGGCGGAACCCGATGATGATCACCGCGCCTCGCCTCCCGCGGCTCACGTGCCCGGCAGCTCAACCGTACCGAGCGGGGCGCCGTCGCGCGGCCGCGACATCGAGGACGAACCCCGCGGTGCGCCCGACTCCGGTTCGTCGCCCGGCACCCCCCCCGTGGGCGAAACCCGGGGTGTCGAGCGATTCCCGTCTCGGAGTCCGTCGGGTAGCTTTCGGGTCGATGGCATCCGATGGCCGACGTCACGTGTTCGCGAGCGGTGGGTCGCTCTCGCGGGAGGGAATCCCGTCGGTGGTCACGGCGATGCTGGACCAGACCGGGGTCGAGCGACCGAGGTTGTGCTTCGTGCCCACCGCCGATGAAACCGATCTGACCTTCATCGCAAGGGTGCAGCGGCTCCTCGCGGGCTCCGCCGTCGCGGTGTCCGACCTCCGTCTGTTCCCCATGCCGAACGTGGAGGATCCCGCGGAGCTGCTGCTGAGTTCGGATGCCATCTTCGTCGGCGGGGGGAGCACCGCGAACATGCTGGCCATCTGGCGGGTGCACGGCATCGACGGTCTCCTTCGCCGCGCCTGGGAGAACGGGGTGGTCCTCGGCGGGTGGAGCGCCGGGGCCATCTGCTGGTTCGAAGGCGGGTTGACCGACTCGTTCGGGCCCGCGCTCGCCGCGCTCCTGGGCGGTCTCGGTATCCTGGCCGGCAGCTACTGCCCCCACTACGACGAGGTGCCCCGTCGGGCACGGTTCCACGAGGTGATCGCGAGTGGCGCTCTCCCAGCGGGACTTGCCTGCGAAAACGGCGTCACCGCTCACTTCGTCGATAGCGACCTCGCAGAGGTCCTCAGCGAGGCCGGCGGTGCCCGGGCCTGGCGCGTGCGACGAGACGCCGGCGGCGGTGCGGTCGAGGAATCCATCGAGACGCGCCCGTTCGGGCGTTAGCGGTCTCGGTGGCTCCGCCGGTCGGAAATCGCGCGCCACGGCCCGATCCGAGGGATAGGCCTTTTGCGGTCGCCGTCTAACGGCAAGACTGCCGCCATGGCCGTGGTGACGCGCGACCCGAGCGCGGGCTTGCAACTCGTCGACGCCGCCGCACTCGCCCCCGACGAAGTGCTCTCGCGTCTCGGGAGTGGCCCGCAGGGGCTCTCGTCCGACGACGCAGCTGATCGCTTGCGGCAGTTTGGGGCGAACGCAATCGGCACGCATCGCGTGCGTCCGACCGCTGTCCTTGTCCGTCAGATCCGGAATCCGATCCTCCTCCTCCTCCTCGGCGCGGCGCTGGTCTCGGGATTGACCGGCGGCGGCACGAATGCGGTGATCATCGCGGTGATCGTCGCGTTGAGCGTCGGCCTGGGCTTCCTCAACGAGTACCGCGCGGAGATGGCGATGGCTGCGCTGCGCGCCAAGATCCGCCAGGAAGCAGAGGTCCGCCGTGACGGCAAGACGAGCCGGGTGCCGGTGACCGACCTCGTGCCCGGCGATGTCGTGTCGCTCCGAATCGGTGGACTTGTGCCGGCCGACCTCCGCCTCCTCGAGGTTGATGAGCTCGAATGCGACGAAGGTGTGCTGACCGGCGAATCGATGCCGGTGGCCAAGTCGATTTCGGCCGTCACTGGTCACGAGGCACAGGATCAGCCGGGTTGCGCCTTCATGGGAACGATCGTGCATCAGGGATCGGGCATGGGCGTGGTCGTCCAGACCGGGAATCGCACCTCCTTCGGGCAGATTGCCGCGGGGCTCGCCGAGAAGCACGCACAGACGGCTTTCGAGGTCGGCCTGTCGCGCTTCTCACGTTTCTTGTTCATCGTGGCGGCCGTGTTGACCGGCTTCATCTTCGTCATCAACGTGGCGCTCGCCCGACCCCTGATCGACGCACTGCTCTTCTCGCTCGCCATCGCCGTCGGCATTGCGCCGGAGATGATGCCGGCCATCGTGACGGTCAGCCTCGCCGCCGGCTCCAAGGCCCTGACGGCGAAGAAGGTGCTGGTGAAGCGGCTCGTCGCCATCGAGGACCTCGGCAATATCGAGATCCTCTTCACCGACAAGACCGGCACCCTGACCGAGGGGGTGATCACCTTCGAGCGGGCCCTCGTCGCCGACGGGCAGGCGGGCGAGCGTCCGCTGCTTCTCGGGCTCGTGTGCAACGAGGCGGCCGTCACGGCCGACGGGCCCGTCGGAGGAAATGCGCTGGATCAAGCCCTGTGGTCGGCGCCGGGGGCGGCGGCGGGCGGGCCGGTCGCCATCGCGGCGGCTACCTTCCGCAGAATCGGCGTGCTTCCGTTCGACCACGAGCGCCAGCTCGCCTCCGTTCTGGCGGAGGACCCGGGCGGCAAGGCGCTCCTCGTCACGAAGGGCGCGCCCGAGGTCGTGCTGGATCGGTGCGCGAAGGTCCCGGACGCGGCTCGCCGAACCCTCGAGGCGCTGTTCAACGAAGGGGCCCGGGTGGTCGCCGTCGCTTCGCGCCCGGCCGATGCCGCGCAACCGCCGGGCGTCGCGGACGAGCAGGGGCTGACGTTCGAGGGTTTCTTGACCTTCGCCGACCGCCCGAAGGCCGACGCCGGGAGCTCCATCGCCCAGCTCGAACGGCTGGGGGTGGAGGTGAAGGTCATCACCGGCGACAACGGACTGGTCGCCGCCAAGGTCTGCTCGGAGATCGGTCTCGCCTGCACGGGGGTACTCAGTGGCGCGGAGGTCGCAGCTCTCGACGACTCCCAGCTCGAGGCGGCGATCCGGACGACGACGGTGTTCGCCCGGATTGGTCCCGACGAGAAGTCGCGCATCATCAAGGCGGCGCGCCGCACCGGCAAGGACGTGGCGTTCCTCGGCGACGGGGTGAACGACGCCGTGGCGTTGCACCACGCCGACGTCGGCATCTCGGTGGACTCGGGGACCGACGTGGCCAAGGAAGCCGCCGACGTCGTGCTCCTCGACAAGGACCTCGGCGTGCTGGCGGAGGGCGTGATGGAAGGCCGCCGCATCTTCGCGAACACCATGAAGTACGTGCTCATGGCGACGTCCTCGAACTTCGGCAACATGTTCAGCGCGGCGGGCGCGTCAATCTTCTTGTCGTTCCTGCCGATGCTGCCCTCGCAGATACTCCTCAACAACCTCCTCTACAACGCGGGACAGCTCGTGATCCCGACCGACCGCGTCGACCCGGAGGCGCTCGCCCGCCCGGCAGCGTGGGACATGAAGTTCATCCGGCGCTTCATGTCCGTGTTCGGCCCCGTCAGCTCGATCTTCGACTTCGTCACCTTCGGGGTGATGCTCTGGTTGCTCCACGCCGGCCATGTCGAGTTCCGGTCTGGTTGGTTCGTCGAGTCGATCGCCACCCAGACGCTCGTCATCTACGTGATCCGCACCCGCAGGATCCCGTTCTTCAAGAGCCGGCCCAGCCTCGCTATGCTCTCGGTTCCGACCGGCGCGGCACTCATCGGCGCGATCCTGCCCTTCACCGGGCTCGCCAGGTTGTTGGGCTTCAAGCCGCTGCCGGCGACCTTCTTCTTGTGGCTGTTCGCCATGGTCGTCGTCTACCTGGTGCTCGTCGAGCTGGCGAAGACGCGCTTCTACCACCTCCCGCACGCCCGGAGTCCGCGACCCGCCTTCACCCAGGTCGAGCGCCTGGAACGGGGCATCCGTCGTCGGGCGTCCGGCTACGTCAGGCACCCGGGCCCGCGGTCGACGCGACGAGATCCTGCGCCGGCCCCCGTGCCGCAGAACTAGCTAGCGCCACTCGTCGACGCCGGCCGACCGGGATCTCGGAGAATGGCTGAGTTCAAGACCTGGGGGCACCCCGCCGATCGGGAAAGCCGCGTCGTCACCGACCTCGCCGGGCGCGACCGGGCCGGCTCGAGAGCCGCCCCGGGCGCGGCGCGCGGCCCCTAGCCGACCGAGGCTCGTGCGAGCACGGAGCCGTTCGCCGCGGTGATCGTGGCGCCGCGCAGATCCTTCACCGGGAAGGGGAGCGCGGCGGTCCAGGAGCCCGACCCGTGGTAGAGCCAGAAGACGCCGATCGTCGCGGTCCGACCGTTCGTCCCGGTCACGCGGCAGGTGACCGGCCCGTTCGTGCCGAGACCGGTGATCTTCACGACGAGCCGTGGGGTCCGCCCCGTCGGCACGGAGAGCTCGCCGACGGCGCGCGAGGCCGTGTGGATGACCGCCGTGACCTCGTTCGCGGCTCGCGGGGGTCGTGCGGGACCGAAGCCGTGTCCGGCGACGAAGCCGACGACTCCGGCGACGACGGCCGCGGCGGTGATGAGCACCGCCGTCCGACGCCGCCACGAGGCCAGCCGGGCGCGCCGCAGCTCGCGGATCCGGGCGAGCACCCGGACCTCGAAACCGAGCGGCGGCTCCTTCTCGGGGACGAGCTGCAACAGACGATCGGTCGCCCCGGAGAGCGCCTCGAGCTCGCTCGAGCAGTGGGGACAGTCGGCGACGTGGGCGATCAGATCGGCGCGGGCGCGTCCGGCGATGGTCCCGAGCGCGAGCTCGACGAGGTCGTCTGCAAAGCGCGCGCAGTCGAGACGGGATTCGTTCACGGCAGGTCACCCGCCTCGACGAGCGCGTCGCGCAACTTGGTGAGGGCGCTTCTGATGCGGGTCTTCGCCGTCCCGAGCGGGATCTGCTCCGCCTCGGCGACCTCGGCCGCGGTGTACCCGTAGAGCGCGGCCAGAACGACCGCCCGGCGCTGACCGGTGGGCAACGTCGAGAGGGCGCGGCGGACCTCTGCGGTCGTGTCGACCGCATCGGTCGGATCCGTTTGCAGGTCCAACTCCTGCACGCTCATCAGCTCCGCGGCGCTCATCGGGAGGGATCGCCGAACCCGCAGCGCGTCGATCGCGAGGTTGCGCGTGATGGTGAGGATCCAGGTCGCGACCGAGCCGCGCCGGGCGTCGAAGATCTGCGCGTGCTGCCAGGCGCGGGTGAGGGCTTCCTGGGCGACGTTCTCAGCCATGCCGTTGTCGCTGAGCATGGCGTACGCCAGACCGTAGACCCTGCGCTGGTAGCGGCGGACGAAGGCGACCGTGGCCCACTCGTCGCCGTGCGCCACGCCGGCGAGGAGCGCCTCGTCGGATGGTGCACCCGAATCCACCGCGCGCGACCTCATTGAGAATTCACGCTACGGCCGGGACGAGGCGCGGCCGTCGGTGTCGCTCAATACCCGCCATACCCGCCGCCGGATGGCGTCGTCGTTGTCGGGGTGCTCGGTGGTTTGCTCGCAGACGCCTTGACCACGTAAAACCCTCCGACGCCCTCGCCCTTCGTCTGGCCGGGGGCGCTGTCGCCCACGTAGCTGTAGAGCGGGTGTCCGGCATAGGTCACCTGGATGCCGCCCCCCGGTCGGTGCACGACGCCGAGAGCGCTCCGCGAGACGCCGGGACCCGCCGTGGCGGAGTGGACCCCGCTCGGCAGCAGGACGGGCGGCCAGATCTGGGCGCATCCGCCGACACAGGCGATCTTCGTCGCGGTGTCGGACTTGTCGTAGTAGAGGGTGTAGCCGCGCCTGGTGACGAGAATCGCGCCGAACGCGCCGCGCTTGGCCGAGTCGATGATCACCGGAGAGGTCGTGTGACGCTCCAGGTGACGCTGCAGCGCTGGTCCCCGCACCGCAGCTCCGGCGCTCGTCGCGACGAGAGTGAGGGCGGCCGCGGCGATAACCGCGGCCGTGCTGGCGAACGTTCGCCGACGGCGTGTCGTGGGTGAGCCGCCTTCGACCCCCCGCTCGTTCGTCGTGAATCCTTCCATCGGGCCTCCTGTCGGGCTGGTTCGTTCTGACCTTACGGAGGGGATACGGCTGAGAGTCCTCGAGAGATTGCCGGCTCGGCGCGGTCGCGAGAGGCGCCAGCTGCCGTCGGTCCAAGGAGTCGGGGGCGCCGAGCAGCCGTCCCGCTCGTCCCTCCGTCGCCGAAGGAACGGGCGTGCCAGCGGAAGCGTGTTCGCGTCACCGCCACACGGTCGCGTTTTCTGGTTGCAGGCTGTGCTTCTTCACGAAGTCGAGGAGGTCCGCCAGCGGGGCCTCGGCCATCGAGATGCAAGTGTCGGCGCAGCCGTAGTAGAGCCGGACGTGGTCGCCCTCCGTCACCGCTGAGCTCGGGAAGCAGACGTTGGGCACGTCGCCGACCCGTTCGTAGAACTCGCTGGGTCCCAGTAGGTAGTCCCGTGTGCGGTAGCGAACCTTCCAGGGCTCCTCGAGATCGAGGAGGGCCCCACCCACGAAGTACAGGTAGCCGCTACAGCTCCGCCAGGCTCCGTGGTAGATGAGCAGCCACCCTTCGGCGGTCTCGATCGGGTGCGGTCCGGGACCAACCTTCAGCGATTGCCAGCCGCTTGCCGGGCCGAAGACGAAGCGGTGACGGCCCCAGTGGACGAGATCGGGGCTCCTCGCGAAGAAGATGTCGCCGAACGGCGTGTGGCCGCGGTCAGAAGGCCGGTGATAGATGGCGTAGTCGCCGCCGATCTTGCGGGGGAACAGGACGCAGTTGCGATTCGCCGGCGGAAGCGGGTTGTCCCACTGGGAGAAGTGCCGGAAGTCGGTGGTCGTCGCCAGCCCGATCGCCGGTCCCTGCGGAGAGGCGTTGCACCAGGTCAGGTAGTAGGTGTCGTCGATCCTCGTGAGGCGGGGGTCGTAGCTCTGGTCGGTGACGAACACCTCGGCGTCGTCGCTCTGCATGGCGAGCGGCGCGGGATCGATCTTCCAGTTGATGCCGTCGCCGCTGAATCCCACGTGCAGGGTGAAGTGCATGCTGATCTCGTCGACTCGGAACACGCCGGCGTAGTCGCCAATGGCGCGCTTCACGATCGCCGAATTGTGGATGCTGTTCGCCCGCGGGACCGCGCTCGCCGTGACGATGGGGTTCCCCGGATAGCGCACGAACACCGTTTCGTTCGCCATGGTTCCTCTCTCCTACTCTGTCGCGCACGTCGACATGGTTGCACCCTCTGTAGCGAGATGGTTGCGCTTCTTCTGCCGGGCGGGGCTCGCGCGGTGTCGCCGCGCCGTTGCCAACCCGGCGCTCCTAAGCGTCTCGCATCGTGTAGGGCGGCGCTGCCCGCCGGGCATGGGCGAATCGTCGGAAACCGCGGACGATTCCGCAACGGGAGACGTTCGCGACAGGACGGAAGAACGGCGCACCCCGCGGTTTCTGCCCCACCGGCGTGCACCGTGCCCGGCATGCTGACGAGCCTGTCCGGACCGGTCTTGGAACTCAAGGACCGGCTCGTTCGGCTTCTCCTCGGGTGAGCGCTGACGTTCCTCTGCCTCCGGGGGTGACGCTGCTCGGCGCCCGCGGCGTGGTGGCCTTCGTGAAGGCCCAGGCGGCAAGACCGCGACGATCGCTCACCGTCTGCGCCAGAGCTGTGCTGGCGGAACGTCGTTCTCCCGTTCGTCGCCCAGGCAGCAGGCTCGTCGCGTCGGCGAACGGAGGAGCTCGTGGACGAAGCGAACCGATCGAGGCTTGGGCTGGCGCTCGGGCGGCGGTTCCCCGCCTGTGCGACTCTCCTTTGGTCGCGCCGGCAAACGATCGGCGAGGTTCGGCCACGGGATATGTGCAAGCCTGGGTCGAGGCTGTCGACGGCGGCGACCAAACGCGCCTCCGCGGCGTCTTCTGGATCGATGCGTTCTTGACACCGAAACGCTGGGGTAGTCCACTCTTGCCACGTGATGAGCTGATCCGATGCGCGACGGCCATCGAAGGACGGGGACGTGCGCAGTCGCTTGCAGCACACGGCGACAGGAGGCCCGATGGCCAACACTGCTGCGGTCCCGGTCTGGATTGGTGCCAACTTCTGGTCGCGAGCCGGCGGGCCCCGGATGTGGGCGCGCTACGACGGACGCCTCGTGCGCGAGGAGCTCGCCGTCCTCGCCGAGAACGGCTGCAACATCACCCGCTCCTTCTGCTACTGGCCCGACTTCGTCCCGTCGCCGGAGCGACTTGACGCGGAGGTCTGTGCACGTTTCGCCGACTTCCTCGAAGCCCATCGCGAGCTCGGTCTCGGCACGATTCCGACGTTCATCGTCGGTCACATGTCGGGTCAGAACTGGGACCCCTCCTGGCGTGGCGGACGGGATCCCTATCGGGATGTCTGGTTCGTGTCCCAGCAGGCATGGTTCTGCGCAGAAATCGCCCGACGCTTCGGCGGCCACCCTGCGGTCGTCGGCTGGCTCCTGTCGAACGAGATGCCCAACTACGGCGGGGCGGCGAACGTCGAGGAGATCACCGCCTGGGCGCGCATCCTCGTTCAGGCTGTGCGCTCGACGGGTGTCACCCAGCCGATCTCGACGGGTGATGGCGTGTGGGGTATCGAGGTTTCGGGCAGGGACAACGGCTACTCGCTGCGCGACCTCACGCCCCTCGTCGACTTCATCGGCCCGCACGTGTACCCGATGACCGACGATCCCGTCCGGCAATCCTTCACTGCTGCGTTCGTTTGCGAGCTGTGCGGCTCGTTCGACCGTCCCGTCGTGCTCGAGGAATTTGGCGCTTCCTCCGATTTCGCCTCGGGGGAGAACGCCGCCCACTACTACCGGCAGGTGCTCCACACGACGCTGCTCGCCGGGGCGCGCGGATGGATCGCCTGGAACAACTGCGACTACGACGAGCTGTTCGAACAGGACCCCTACCGCCACCACCCCCACGAGATGCACTTCGGGCTCACCGATCGGCACGGGCGCCCGAAGCCGCAGCTCGCGGAGCTGGCACGCTTTGCTCGGCTCGTCTCCGAGCTCGAGGCGAACGGTTTCGCGCCGGTGCCTGCCGAGGTGCTGATCGTGGTTCCCGAGCACTTCGAACGCACCGTTCCGTTCACGACTCCCGAGCAGCGTGCGGAGATCCGCGGGAACCTCTTCCAGTCCTACATCGCCGCTCGCGAGGCTGACCTGCCGGTAGCCACGGCCCGTGAGCGCGACGGACTGCCCAACGGCGCCCGGCTCTATCTCCTGCCGTGCGCCAAGCTGATCACCGCGCCCGGCGTCGCCCGGTTGCGCGAGCTCGTCGAGGATGGGTCGACCCTCTACGCCTCGTACTTCGCAGGCAGCACGGAGGCCCAGCGTGGGCCGTGGTTCCCCTGGCTGGAGGAGATCTTCGGCGTGCGCCATCGTCTGCGCTACGGGGCTGTCGACCCGATCGAGGACGACGAGCTCGTGCTCGAGTTCGTCGCTGCCTGCGGCGGGCTGGAACGGGGTGCCCGACTCCGCTTCCGAGTCGGGGGAACCGCAAGTTCGCGCTCCTACCTCCCCGTGGAGGCCGACGGCGCCGAGGTGCTCGCCGTCGACCAGCTCGGCTCCCCGGCACTGCTCCGGCGGCGCGTCGGCCGCGGCCAGGCCGTGCTGTGCACGTACCCTCTTGAGCACATGGCGGCGTGCACGCCGCGCGTCAACCCGGAGAGCACCTGGCGACTGTACGCGGCGCTCGCCTCGCTGGCCGGGGTGGGCCGCCCCGTGACCGTCGACGACGGTCGGGTCGTGGTCGGCCGCCTGGTCGCCGGGGAAGGGGAGACCGTCCTCGTGATCAACTCCTCACCCGATGCGGTCGAAGCCGGGTTGTCTGGATCGGACGTCGCCGTGCTCGCCCTCGACAGCGCGGCACACCGGCAGTCCTCTCGACCCCTGACCGAGCCGCTTCTGCTTCCGCCGTTCGAAGTCGTCGTGCTCCGGAAAGACGCGGCTGGGCGCGGTCGCCGACTCTGAGCGCTGATGGGATGGCTCGCGGCGCTCACCTGGGGCCCTGGGCGATGCGTTTCGCGTGCAGGCCAGGAAGCCGCAGTTCAATCCCGTAAGAAAGCCCGTGAACAGAGTCATCGGTTGCAAGGTCGCCGGGTGGTCCTGGCTCTGCAGGTCCACTGCCACGTCCGGGCGGGGAGCGGACGCGCCGAGGTCCTCTCCGGCGACGTCGCGCCCGACCTCACCGGGGCCTGCCCGAGCGCCATGCGGGTGATCTTCGGCGAGCCGGTCGGGCGGGGTCGGACGGCAGAATTGTCGCTTGGACCTGGATCTCGACCGAGAATACGCCGCTGGCTCGGCTCGACGGCGGATCCCGGGCGTGTCCGATGGCCGCCGTCGCCAGTGACCATCGTCCTGTCGGTCGACGGCGGAGGAGTCGGGACGCGACTGCGCCGTCGTGGTCACGGGTCCGTGCTCCGAGATTCGAAAATGCGGCCTGTGCAGGTCCCCGCGGCACCGGAAGGCCGCTGAGCTGGTCAATGACCGTGATTCGGACACATGACGTTTTCGTAACGAAGTGTCTAAGATGAGCCCCCGCGGCGCGCAGACCCGAGTCGCGGGGAAGCCGCCCGGACGGCGCGATTTCGTGAGACCGAAAGGGGACGCCGGTCGGGATCACGCATCTGGGTCGTTTGGTGGTCTGAGACGCGTTCGCGTCTGGTGACGCCAGAGTCGTGATCCCGTATGATGACCCGACATCGTTGTCAAGTACTGATTACCCAGGAAAGAAGGGATCATGTTGACAGGTAAGAAGAAGGGCTTAGTCGGCGCAATGGCCGTCGTCCTGGCAGGAGCGATGATCGTTCCTTTGCTTGCGATCAGCTCGGCCACCGCGACGACCAGAGTGTCGCACGCGCTCCCAGCGCCGCCGACGGCGACGCCTTCGCAGTCGAACACGATCTACACGAGCGGCACGATGTACGGGCCGCCCAACGTGTTCAACCCGAACGAGCAGGGCAGCTACGCCACCGGAACCGAGGGGTTGGTCTACGAGACGCTGTGGCTCTACGACCCGATCAAGAACGACTACATTCCGTGGCTCGCGAAGGGCGGGGCCTGGACGACTCCGACTAGCTACAAGATCTCGCTGCGGTCCGGCGTCACGTGGTCCGACGGCACGCCGTTGACGGCGACCGACGTGGCTTTCACGATCAACCTGGCAAAGACCGATCCGGGGATCTACTACAGCAACCTGGCCGCTGACATCGCCAGCGTCACGGTGAACGACCCCCTGACGGTGACGGTCAACTTCAAGCACGTGTCGGCAGAGGACTGGCAGAGCTTCCTGTACCAGGACCCGATCCTGCCGCAGCACATCATGGGAACCTGGTCGAACACGGAGATGAACACCGGCAGCAACCCCGATCCTGTCGGCTCGGGACCGATGCTGGTGGACGACTCGCTCTCCAACCTGACCCAGGTCTGCTACTACAACAACCCGACCTGGTGGGCCACCGCCGCTCTCGGCCTGAGCTTCAAGTTCACGTACCTGTGCGACGAGTTGAACAGCTCGAACAACGTCGAGCTGGAGGACATGCTCGCCGGTGAGCTCACCCTGTCGAACAACTTCCTGCCGGGCATCGCGTCGCTGATCAGCTCGCCGGCCTCCACCGGCAACCTCGGCGGCAAGGGCGGCTACGGCGGCTTCCTGTCGACCTTCTACACGAAGGCTCCGTACATGCTGTCCGCGAACACCACGTGGCTCGAGCCGAACCTGTCGAAGTTCCCGACGAGCAACCTCTGGTTCCGCAAGGCGGTCGCCGAGGCCATCAACACGCAGACGATCGTCAGCGTGGACTACTCGGACCTCGTCGACGCGGCCAACCCGACCGGCCTGATGCCGAGCCAGAGCTCCTACCTCGACACCGCCGCGGTCAAGGCGTACGGGTACACCTACGACCCGAAGCTGGCCAAGGCGGACCTGGCAAAGTCCGGTTACAAGGGGCAGAAGGTCACCATCGAGTGCCCGACCGGCTGGACTGACTGGATGGCTGCTGAGGATCTCGTCGCCCAGAACCTGAAGGCCGTCGGCATCAACGCAGTCGCGACCTTCCCCAGCTACACGGCCCGGACCACCGACCTGACGGACGGTACGTACAACTTCGCGCTGGACAACAACGCGTCGATTGCCGCGGACCCCTACAACTACTTCTATCGGGAGTTCCGTCTTCCGATCTTGAAGCAGCAGACCGCTCAGGACAACTGGGAGCGGGACGCCAACCCCGCGGCGTGGGCGCTCGTGAAGAAGCTCAACGCGACGCCGATGAGCGACAAGTCAGCTCGTCAGACGATCTTCAACCAGCTCGAAACGATCGAGCTGCAGACGCTGCCCGAAATCCCGTTGTGGTACAACGGCGCTTGGGCGCAGTACAACACGACACACTGGAGCAACTGGCCGCACTCGGGCATTGCCGACGACTACACCCCGGTCACGTGGAGGGGTTGGCTCGGCAACATGACCACCGTGCTCGCCCTTGCTGCTCTCAAGCCCGTTTAGAGCTTGACTGAAGGCAACTGATTGGTAGCGGTATCGCCGCCCCCCACCTGCCAAGGGTGGGGGGCGGCCCGCTGCACCCGACAACGCAGGTAGCCAGATGCGCCGCTACTTCATGAAGAAGATCTCCGTCTACCTCGTCACGTTCGTCGTGGCGGTGTCGATCGACTGGGGAATTCCCCGGATGATGCCGGGGAATCCGATTCTTGGCTTCCTCAGCAAGTTCGACCTCCAACCAGGGGCCGCGCATTACGAGTACGGCTACTTCTTCAAGGCGTTCGGCTTCAACGAACCACTGTGGAAGCAGTACCTGTACTACTGGGACGCCATCTTCCACTGGAACCTCGGAACGAGCATGTACTACTTCCCCGAGTCCGTGACGTCCGTGATCGGTCAGCACATCCTCTACACCGCAGGGCTGCTCGTTCCGGCGATCGTCCTCGCCTACTTCGTCGGCAACCGTCTCGGGGCGATGGCCGCCCGGCGCCGCCTGCTCGACAACTCCGTCCTGCCGAGCAGTTACGTGATCAGCGCCACGCCCTACCAGTGGTTCGCGATGCTCCTCGGCTTCTTCGTCGGGGGGGTGTGGCACCTCCTGCCGCAGTCCAACGCCTTCGCGTTCGGCACGAGCCCGACCTGGACGTGGACCTTCATCTGGGATTTCGCCCAGCACTGGATTCTTCCGTTCCTCAGCCTCTTCTTCATTCAGCTCGGAGGTTGGGCGATCGGGATGAGGAACCTCATCATCTACGAGCTGGAGTCCGACTACGCCCACTGGTTGCAGGCGCTCGGCAGCCCGCCCCGCCTCGTGCGCCGATATGCCTATCGCAACGCCGCCCTGCCCCAGCTGACCGGCTTGGCGATGGCGCTCGGCACCTTTGTCGCTGGCCAGATCGTCACCGAGGTCGTCTTCAACTACCCTGGGCTCGGACTCGTGTTCTACAACGCGATCACCAACTCCGACGTGTTCCTGATGCAGGGCGTCTTCCTCATCCTCATCATCGGCGTCCTGATCGCCAACTTCGCGATCGACATCGTCTACGTCCTTGTCGACCCGAGGACGAGGGTGAGCATGATGGGAGCCGTGGCGTGACCGAGGTCGATCCACGCCTGTCCGAGGTGCACCCCGCACGGGGAAGACAAGGTGACCGGCTCCGAAGCGGTCGCGACGATGACTGATTCCTCCGACCGCCACGACAAGCCCTCCGCTGGCGCGCCTGCCGCGGACGTGCTCGTGGCACGGTCGGACACGCGGGCCGTGGCCGTCGTGCCGGGGATCGTGTTGCAGGTGGGTACCTCCGCGCGCCACCGCCACGAGTTCGTGTACTTCGCGGTGCGCAACAAGAAGCTGCTGGTGGGAATCAGCGTCGTCATGCTGTTCGTCCTCGTCGCGGTGTTCGGTCCGTTGCTCACCGACTACGCGCCGCTCGCGGTGAGCAGTGCCGCGTCCCGGCCGCCCTCGGCGCAACACTGGCTGGGGACGACCTATTTCGGCGAGGATGTCTTCGCCCAGCTCGTCTACGGCACCCGGGCGAGTTTCGAAGTTGGCCTCCTCGGCGGGGTCTTCGCCGTGATCATCGGGATGACGATCGGCTTTGCCGCCGGTTACCGGGGCGGGTTGGTGGACGAGATCCTCAACCTCTTCACGAACGTGGTCATCTGCATCCCGCTGTTCGCCATCCTGCTGATCATCGGCGGCTACCTCAAAGGTCTCAGCGTGTTCGACGAGGCACTGCTGATCGGCCTGATCTCCTGGCCCTGGGCCGCGAGGGCGATTCGCGCCCAGACCTTCACGCTGAAGTCGCGGGAGTTCGTGGGTCTCGCCCGTCTGTCGGGTGAGCGCAGCGCCAAGATCATCACGCGCGAGATCGCCCCGAACATGAGCTCGTACCTCTTCCTCACGTTCATCCTGCTCTTTGGCGGCGCCATCCTCATCGCCTCGTTCGTCGACTTCGTCGGGCTCGGCCCGAGCGGGACGGTGACGCTCGGGACGATGATGAACGAGGCCTTCTTCTGGAACGCCCTTCTGCTGCACGTCTGGTGGTGGTTCATCCCACCCGGCGCCTGCATCACCTGCATCGTTGGAGGGCTCTACCTGATGAACGCTGGGCTGGACGAGGTGTTCAACCCCAAGCTGAGGGCGCTGTAGCGATGAGCCTGCGGGTCGAAGGACTGAAGATCTACTACCGCACCCTTTACGGCGACGTGAAGGCGGTCGACAACGTGTCCTTCTTCCTCGAGGACGGCGAGATCATGGGGCTGGCCGGTGAGTCGGGGTGTGGCAAGTCGACGCTCGGCAACGGGCTCGTCCGCCTCGACGGCCGGATGCGCATGATGGGTGGGCAGGTGGAGCTCGACGGCGAGGAGCTGCCGATCGGCGACGAGCGCGCGATGAACCGCCTCCGCTACAGGGAACTCTCCATCATCCCCCAGTACGCCATGAGCGCGCTCAACCCCACCCGAAGGATCAGGCGGATCACGCGCGACCTGTTGAAGACGAAGAAGGTCCGCTACCGCACGGAACTCGAGGAGTTCCGGCGCCGCCTCGAGGTCGTCGGTCTGTCCGAGGACGTTCTGCGCCAGTACCCGATCGAGCTCTCCGGCGGCATGAAGCAGCGGGCGGTCATGGTGATCTCCACCCTGCTCAACCCTTCGCTCTTGATCGCCGACGAGATCACCTCGGCGCTCGACGTCTCGACCCAGCGGGCGGTCGGGGAGATGCTCGTCGAGTTCCGGGACCGCGGCTTTGTGAAGAGCATCATCGTCATCACCCACGACCTTTCCATCCTGGCCCAGATCTCCGACACGATCCTCGTGATGTATGCCGGCAAGCTCGCCGAGCGGGCCTCGGCGGACACGATCATCAACGACCCGCTGCACCCCTACACCCAGCTGCTCATCTCCTCCCTCCCCGAGGTCGGGGTCCGCTACGAGGACCGGGTGCTTGCCGGCATCGCCGGCACGCCACCGTCGCTCTTGGATCCACCGGCCGGCTGTCGCTTCCATGACCGCTGTCCCTTTGCCTTCGAGCGCTGCCGCGAGGAGCCGCCCTTCGAGGAGGTGGCTCCGGGACACTTCGTGGCCTGCTGGTTGCGGACGAAGTCCGCGGTCGCCAACGACGCCGCGGCCACCGTCCCCGTGGTGGTCGGCGGGACCGGCTGAGCGATGCTGAAGCTCGAGAACGTCACCAAGCTGTTCCGTACCGGCACCTTCGCCGGCGATGTCTTCCCCGCCGTCCGTCGGGTGAACTTCGAGATCCTGCCCGGCCAGGTGACGGCCCTCATCGGGGAGAGCGGGAGCGGCAAGACGACCCTCGGCAAGATGATCCTGAGACTCGAGAGCGTGTCGTCGGGTTCGATCATCTTCGACGGACGTGACATCTCCCACCTGAAGGGGCGGGAGCTGCGCGAGTACTACCGCCACGTGCAGGGTGTCTTCCAGGACCCCTTCAGCTCCTACAACCCCATCTTCCGGGCCGACCGCGTGTTCCAGATGGTGAAGGAGGGGTACTTCCCGGACGTCAGCGCCTCGGAGTGGAACAAGAAAGTGGCGGATGTCGTCGAGGCCGTGGGTCTCAACCCGGCCGACGTGCTCAACAAGTTCACCCACCAGCTGTCGGGCGGGCAGCTGCAGCGCCTGTTGATCGCCCGTGCCCTGCTCCTCGACATCAAGCTGCTCATCGCCGACGAGATCATCTCCATGCTCGACGCCTCGACGCGCATCGACGTGCTCAACCTGCTCGCCGATCTGAAGAGCCGGGGGCTCGGGATCCTCTTCATCACCCACGACCTGTCGCTCGGTAACTACATCAGCGAACGTGCCATCATCCTGCGGCGCGGGATCGTGCTCGAGATGGGCGCGACCGACAAGGTCTTCAGCAATCCCCAGCACCCCTACACGAAGATGCTGCTCGCCTCGGTGCCGCAGCTGCACCACAAGTGGGAGCCACTGCCCGGTGTCGAGCCGACGGACGGTTCGCCGGGTGCGTCGGCCGGCAGCACCCCGCCCCCCGTCCCTGTCGCCGAGGAGACCGAGAAGCGGTACTCGAGGTCCTCGCTCCACCCGCTTGCCGCGCGGCCCGGGCGAGCGTACGCGGCGGGCCCGGCGGCATCCCCTGCTCTGACGGCGGAACGCCGCCGGGAGATGGACCTGCGCCTCGTCGAGGAGGTAACCCCGCTCGTCGAGGTGGAGGAGGACCATTTCGCGGCCCTGTCCCAGCCGCTGGCACGAACTTCGCCCCGCGCCGCGCCGGGGTCGACCTGACGTGCGTGCGATCCGGCGCCTGGACACGGCCGTTCGCGAGGCGCGGGTCGTCGGCATCGCCCGCGGGTCGGGCGCGGCTCGTGCCGTCCCGGTCCTGGATGGTTCCCCGTCACGGCTACGGGGTGTCCCATGACTTCCGATCGCGACCGCACGCCGCGCGCGATTGCGTCGACGCAGGCAGCGACGTGAGGACGCGGTGAGCCCCCGGCTCGCTTTCCCCGAAGGGTTCCTCTGGAGCGTCGGGACCGCTTCCTACCAGGTCGAGGGGGCCGCCGACGCCGATGGCAAGGGCCCTTCGATCTGGGACACGTTCAGCCACCGCGCCGGGACCGTTCTGCACGGCGACAACGGCGACATCGCGTGCGATCAGTACCGCCGCATCGAGACCGACGTCGAGCTCATGGCGGAGCTCGGGATCCCCGCCTACCGCTTCTCGATCTCCTGGCCGCGGGTCCAGCCCGACGGCCGCGGTCCCGTGAACGCGGCGGGTCTCGACCACTACCGGCGGCTGGTGGAGCTGCTGCGCCGACGCGGCATCGAGGCGCTGGTCACGCTCTACCACTGGGATCTGCCCCAGGCGCTCCAGGACGGTGGCGGCTGGGCCGACCGCGACACGGCGTTCCGCTTCGCGGAGTACGCCGGCATCGTCGGGTCCGCGCTCGGCGGTCAGGTGACTCTTTGGACGACGGTGAACGAACCGTGGGTGTCGGCCTTCGCCGGGTACGCCACGGGAAGACTCGCGCCCGGGATCCGGGACCTCGGCGCGGCGGTGAAAGCGTCGCACCACCTGCTGCTCGGGCACGGCTTGGCCGCCCGGGCGCTGGCCGAAGCGGCGGGGCCGTCGTTGCGGGTCGGGATCTCGCTCAACCTGGCACCGGTGTCCCCCGTGACGTCGGGTGCGGGAGACGTCGCCGCGGCGCGCCGATTCGACGGCCATCTCAACCGCTGGTTCCTCGATCCCGTCCTGAGAGGCAGCTACCCGGAGGAGCTGCTCGCCGAGTACCTGCCGTTCGTCGGGGGCGACTTCCTCCGCGACGGCGACCTCGAGACCATCCGGGCCGACATCGACTTCCTCGGCGTCAACTTCTACGAACGACGGCGGGTCGCGGCGACGACGGCCGGGGCGCAGGCGGGAGCCGGGACCGGCCAGGAAGGCGGACCCAGCTACGAGCGCTGGCTGGGAGTGACCGACGTGCGCCGAGGAGACGTCCCGCGCACCTCGAAGGGGTGGACGATCGAGCCCGACGGGCTGACCGAGCTCCTCCTGCGCCTCCGGGAGGACTACGGCGACGTGCCCCTCTACGTCACTGAGAACGGGGCCGCCTTCCCGGACTACGTCGATCCGGAAGGCAACGTGAAAGACCCCGAGCGGGTCGAGTTCCTCGCCGGCCACTTCGCCGCGGCGCACGCCGCGATCTCCCAGGGCGTCGATGTCCGCGGCTACTCGGTCTGGTCGCTGCTCGACAACTTCGAATGGGCCGACGGCTACTCGCAGCGTTTCGGCGTCGTGTTCGTCGACTACCGGACCCAGGAACGGATCCCGAAGACGAGCGCCTACTGGTTGCGAGACGTCATCGCCGCGAACGCGCTCGAGACCGTGCCGACCGTGGCCGACGCCGCTCGCGTCGTGCGAGGCTGAGCCGGCAACAGCCGCAGGCCGGACCCGTCAACGACGCCTCGGCCGGCTTCGCGTCGACCGCGCGTCAAGGACGCGGGTTCACCTTTGGGCGCGGTGCTTCTCCTCGGGCCTGGGCGCGGCGCGTTCCCTCGTTTGCGCCCGGTCCTGGCCGCGGGGAACCACGAGGATCGCGGGTGGCGCCTCGCGCCTATCTCACCGGGGCCCGGCGCCGGACGTGAGATGATCCTTGCCGAGCCGGGTCGCCGCGTCGCCGGCGGCAGGGGGGCGTCGCCCTACCGGGTCGCCGGCGTGCCCCCACAGGTCGCTTCGACCTTGACGGTCGTCCCGGCGGGCGCGGGGGCGACCAGGGTGCCCGCGACGCGGGCGCCGTCGACGAGCAGCTCCCGGACACGTCCCGCGACCCCGGCTTGTTTGCGGACGGTGATCTCGTAGTTCGCTCCCCGCCAGCGCCGCCGGGCGGTGAACCCGTCCCAGGACGACGGCAGCACGGGGTCGACGCGCAGGCCGTCGAACTCGGGACGCACGCCGAGGATCCACTGGGATATCGCCGTGAGGTGCCACGAGGCGGATCCCGTGAGCCAGGAGTTCTTCGCCTCGCCGAACGTCGCGGCGTCACGGCCGGCGATCGTCTGCGCGTAGACGTACGGCTCGCAACGGTGGATGTCGCTGATCGGGGCGCGCGCCGAGGGATTCGTCCTGCGGTAGTAGTCGAACGCGGCGTCGCCGTCTCCGAGCATCGCCTCGCCGATCATGATCCAAGGGTTGACGTGACAGAAGACGCTGCCGTTCTCCTTGTAGCCGGGGGGATACGAGGTGATCTCGCCGATCTCTGGGTGGTATCGCGTGTAGGGGGGCTGCACGAGCATGATCCCGTGCTCGGTGGCGAGCCGCTCCCGCACGCTCGCGAGCGCGGTCGCCGGCTTGCCTTGGGACGCCCCGATTCCCGCCATCGCGCAGATGCCCTGTGATTCGAGGAAGATCTGGCCTTCCTCGTTGCGACGCGAGCCGACAACCTGGCCGAAGTAGTCGTACGCCCGGAGGTACCACTCGCCGTCCCAGCCGTGTTCTTCCACCACGGCGGCCATCCGGCTTGCTGCCGACTCGTAGGAGGCCGCCTCGTCGACGAGGCCGCGCCGGCGCGCGATGCCGGCGAGCTCTCTCGCGGCGAGCACGAACTGACCGCCGATGAACACCGACTCCGCGACGCCTCCCTCTTTGTTCCCGGTCGTCTGGAAGGACTCGCCGGGGGTGTCCGAGAAGCAGTTGAGGTTGAGGCAGTCGTTCCAGTCGGCGTGACCGATGAGGGGCAGCCCATGCGGCCCGAGCCTGTCGAGGGTGTAGCGCACGCAACGCTGGAGGTGCTCGTAGAGCGGGGTCTCGCTGCCCGGGGCGAGATCGTACGGCACGGGCTCGTCGAGGATCGCCGTTTCGCCGGTCTCTCTCAGGTAGGCGCCGGCGGCGAGGACCAACCAGAGCGGGTCGTCGTTGAATCCCGAGCCCACCGCGTCGTTGCCCCGTTTGGTGAGCGGCTGGTACTGGTGGTAGGCGCCGCCCGTGGCGAGCTGGGTCGCGGCGAGGTCGAGGATCCTCTGGCGCGCCCTTCCGGGGACCTCGCTCGTGCAGCCGAGGAGGTCCTGGCTCGAGTCGCGGAATCCCATGCCCCTGGCGACGCCGGACTCGTAGCTCGACATCGACCGGCTGAGGTTGAACGTCACCATGCACTGGTAGGGGTTCCAGATGTTCACCATCCGGTTGGTGTCCGCGTCGGGTGTCTCGACGTGGAGCACGGAGAGCAGTTCGTCCCAGGAGCACCGGAGCGCCGCGAGGCCCTGCTCCACCGTCTCCGGTTGGAGCCAGCGCTCGATCACCGGTCGGACCCGTCTCTTGTCGATGGTCTGGGAGCCGGGCGGGTCGAACTTGGCATCCGGCGGGTTCTCGGAGTAGCCGAGGACGAAGACAATCTCGTGCGTCTCGCCGGCCGCGAGCGAGAGCCGGACGTGGTGCGAGCCGATCGGCGCCCAGCCGTGCGCAACGGAGTCGAAACAACTCCCGCGCTCGACGGCCAAGGGCAAGTCCCATCCCCGATCGGCGCCGAGGAAGACGTCCCGCTGGGTGTCGAAGCCGGCGAGCGGTTCGGAACAGGCGAAGTAGGCGAAGTGGTCACGGCGTTCCCGGTACTCGCTCTTGTGATAGATCACGCCGTCGACGACTTCGACCTCGCCGACGTTGAGGTTGCGCTGGAAGTTGGTCATGTCGTCCAACGCGTCCCAGAGGCAGAACTCGACCGAGGAGAAGACCGAAAGCTGCGCCGGTCGCCTGCGCTCGTTCGTCACCCGGAGCCGCCAGACCTCGAGGTTCTCGCCGAGGGGGACGTAGTAGAGCGTCTCGGCGCGGATGCCGCTCCGCGACGAGCCGATCGACGTGTAGGACATCCCGTGCCGGCACTCGTAGGTGTCGAGCTGACTCCTCGTCGGCTGCCACGACGGCGACCAGAAGTCGCCGTCGGCATCGTCGCGCAGGTAGACGTAGCGGCCGCCAAAGTCCATGGGCACGTTGTTGTGGCGGAAGCGGATGAGCCGTCGCAGGCGGGCGTCGCGGTAGAACGAGCAGCCGCCCCCGGTGTTCGAGACGAAGGCGAAGTACTCCTCGGTGCCGAGGTAGTTGATCCAGGGGAACGGCGTGTCGGGCTGGGTGATGACGTACTCCCGGCGCTCGTCGTCGAAGTACCCGTAGTGCACGGCTCCTCCTTCGCTGCCGGGATCGAGGCGACCCGACGGCCGCGGGCCACGACTGCGGATGCCCCTCCGAGGAGGAACCCTACCGTGGCCCTCGCGCCGCGGCGGGTTCCAGCGGGGCAGGCGGCGCGCCTCGCAGGTCACTGTCTGCCGGAGTCACGTCGCGCGCCCGGGCCCTCGGGAGGAGGGCGGACCGACGCGCGACAACCGGCCGTACGGCGCGCGGTCCAAGGAATATCGCGCCGGCCGGAAGACCGAATGGCCCGAGCCGAAGGGTCGCCGACTTGTCGAATAGGGCGGCGGTTGCACACCCCCGAATTCGCGGCGGGACGTTGCGGGGGCCGGGCCACTGCGAGCAAAGGGAGCCCCGGCGAGGGACGATCCCGCCGATCGACGACGTCGGCCTACGTCTCGTCGCGGGGCCGCAGATCGCCTCCGACCCTCGGGTCGGGCGACGCCGACCGGCCGCGAAGGTCCTGGTAGGCCGCGGAGGAGAGGAATCGCAACACCACCGACACCTGCATTAACTTGACAAGTTCCATTGACTTGATTAAGTAAGTTCCATACTCCACACCACGCCGGATATTGACCCCATCAGCGGTGGCGTACAGCTCTTCCGGAGCTGCCTCGTTTCGACCGAGTATCCCGGGGTCGAGGCCGCCACGAAGTGGCTCTTCGAACGGCTCGATGTCGAGTACACGGTCAACACCGACCAGACCTGCTGCACCGGTCTCGGCTACTACTCCGACCTCATGCCGTTCCAGACGACCCTTGCCGTCGCGGCGCGCAACGCTTGCGTGGCGGTCGACGCGGGTCATCCGATCCAGGCCTATCTCTGCTCGACCTGCTACGCCATCAACAAGAAGTCGCGCGACGTCCTCGAGGTCCCCGAGTACCGCGAGCAGGCGAACGAGACGCTCGGGAAGATCGGCCGCCGTTACGACGACGGCGTCGCCCGCACGATCCAGCACCGGCACAGCCTCGAGATCCTCTGGAGCCGGCACCGGCAGATCCCCGCTCTCATCCGGCGAAGGCTGTCCGGCATCAAGGTCGCCACCCACCCGGCCTGTCACTACTGCAAGGTCTTTCCCGACGAAGTCCTCGGCGACAGCGAGAACTTCATGCTGCCCGAGGACCTGCTCGAGCCGGCGGGTGTCGTGAAGACGGGCAACTACGCGGAGAAGACGACCCACTGCGGCGCCGGCTTCCGCCAGATCTTCGTCAACCCGTCGCGCTCGCTCGCCGTCACCCGGGAGAAGCTGAAGCGCCTGGCCGAGGAGAAGATCGACGTGCTCGTGCACATGTGCCCGAACTGTTCGGTCCAGTTCGACCGCTACCACGACGCCATCTCGCAGTCGACCGGCGAGGAGTACCCCTTCGTCCACCTCCACGTGCAGCAGCTCGTGGCGCTCGCGCTCGGCGCCGATCCGGACACCGTCTGCGGCGTGGAGTCGCACTCCCAGAACCTGGAACCGCTGCTCGAGCGCATCGGCGCCCGCCAGGGCGCGCGCGCCCCGGCCCGCGAGGAAGGGAGCACCTGACGCGCTGCGGAGTGTTCCTCTGCGAGTGTGGCGGCAACATCTCCGACGTCCTGGACCTCCGGTCCCTGGCCGCCGGTGGACGCGCGCTGCCCGGCGTCGTCAACGTCTCGGTGAGCCAGTTCATGTGCGGCACCGAGGGCCGGCGGCGCATCGAGCGCGCCGTGCAGTCGCGCGGGCTCGACCGCGTCGTGATCGGCGCCTGCTCGCGGCGCGTCCAGGGCCCGACCTTCGAACGGATCGCCCGCGAGCTGCGTCTCGGTGAGAACGCCGTCGCCTTCGCCAATCTGCGCGAAGGCTGCTCCTTCGTCCACCGCGACGAGCCGGAGAAGGCCCAGAAGAAGGCCGAGACGATCCTCGCCGCCGCCGTGGCGCGGGCGGCCCAGCAGTCCGACCTGAAGCGCTCCCGCACCTTCCTGCACCGGTCGGCGCTCGTGGTGGGTGGCGGGATCGGCGGGATGTCCGCAGCCGAGGAGCTCGCCGACGCGGGCATCGAGGTGCACATCGTCGAACGCCAGCAGTCGCTCGGCGGCTACATGGCCCGTCTGTCGAAGACCTTCCCGACGGAGGACTGCGCGATGTGCTCGCTGGCGCCGCGGCTCGCGAACGCCGCGACCGACTCGCGCATCCACGTGCACACGCTGGCGGAGGTGACCGCCGTGAGCGGACCGCCCGGGGAGCTGAGGGTGCGGGTGCTCCACCGGCCGAGCTTCGTGAGCGAGCGCTGCGTCGCCTGCGGGAGATGCACCGCGGCGTGCCCCGTCGAGCTGGAGAGCGCCTTCGACTTCGGCATGGCCAAGCGCAAGGCGATCGGCAGGCCGTTCGCCAACGCCGTCCCAGCGGGATTCGCGATCGACCACCGCGGCTGGGCGCCCTGCACGTCGGTCTGCCCGGTGCACACCGCGGCCCAGGGTTGCGTGGCGCTCGTCGCCCAGGGGCGCACCGGCGAGGCGTACGAACTGGCGAGCCGGGAGAACCCCTTCCCCAGCGTCTGCGGCCGGATCTGTCGCCACGACTGCGAGACGGAGTGCACTCGCGCTCGCGTGGACGATCCCGTCGCGATCGCGGGGATCGGCCGATTCATCGCCGACCGGGTGGCGTCGGCAGCGCCGGTCGTGGCGCCGTCGACCGTGTACTCCGAGAAGGCGGCCGTCGTGGGCGCCGGCCCGGCGGGCCTGACCGCGGCGCGTGAGCTCGCCCGGCTCGGCTACCACGTCACGGTCTTCGAGTCCCAGCCCGAGGCGGGCGGCACGCTGCGCTATCTCATCCCGGAGTTCCGCCTGCCCCGCGAGCTCCTCGCCGGGGAGGTCGGGCGCGTGCTTGCCCACGGGGTCGAGCTCCGCACCGGGGCGCGGTGCGGCACGGACTTCACCGTGGATTCCCTGCTCGACTCCGGCTACCAGGCGGTGCTCCTCGCCGTCGGGCTGCAGCGGGCGGGTTCGGCGCCGTTCGCCGGGCCGGACCGGCGCGGCATCGTCTCGGCGGTCGAACTGTTGCGGTCACGGGCTCGGGGCCAGCCGACGGCGACGGGACGGCGCGTCGTGGTCGTCGGGGGCGGCGACATCGCCTTCGACGCCGCCCGCAGCTGCCTCCGTCTCGGCGCGGAGTCGGTGGCCGTCGTCTGCACCGAGGACGCCTCTCGGCCCCCGGCGCAGTCGGAGCTCGTCGGAGAAGCCCGCGAGGAGGGGGTCGAGGTCGCCGGCGCGCGGTCGCCGCTCGAGCTCGTCGGCACGGACGCCGTCACCGCGGTGCGGTTCCGGCGCGGGGCGACCGACGAGGCGGTCGAGTTCGCCGCGGACCTCGTCGTCCTGGCGGGCGAGCGCGAGCTCGACGAGGAGTTCCTGGCGGGCGCGGCGGGCGTCCAGCTGGCTGGCGGCCAGATCGTCGTCGACCGGGCGACGATGATGACGGACCGCAGGGGCGTGTTCGCCGCTGGGGACGCCGCCGCCACCGGTCCGGCGACGCCGATCGAGGCGATCGCGGCCGGCAGGCGCGCGGCCCGGGCGATCCACAACTACCTGCGCGGTGAGGACTGGGCCGAGGTCTGGGAGCCCGGGCGGGCCCGCGCCGAGGTGGCTGACGCCGACCTCCCCTCCGGCGGGCCGGACCCCCGTCGGCCGATGCCCCTCGTGCCGGTGGCCGAGCGCGCCGGATCCTGGGCGGAGGTGCGTCTCGGGTTCGGAGAGGACGATGCGGTCGCCGAGGCCCGCCGCTGTCTCGCCTGCGGCGGCTGCGCCGAGTGCCGTTGCTGCGAGACGGTCTGTCCCGCCCACGCCATCGATCTCGACCAGGAGCCGTGGGAAGAGGAGCTCGTCGTCGGCGCCATGGTTGTCGCCACCGGGCACCGCGAGTTCGACGCCCGGCGCAAACCGCCGCTCGGCTACGGCCGCTACGCCAACGTCATCACCCAGAGCCAGCTCGCGCGCCTCGTCTCCGCCTCGGGACCGACGGGCGGGGAGCTGCGGCGGCCTTCGGACGGCGAGGTGCCGAAGCGGATCTTCATGCTGCAGTGCGTCGGCTCGCGCGACCAGTCCTCGCGGGGCAACACGCACTGCTCGGCGATCTGCTGTCTGTTCGCCACGGCGCACGCGTCGCTCATCAAGCAGGACCATCCGGACTGCGAGGTGACGATCGGCTACACGGACCTGCGGGCCCCGGGCAAGGCGCACGAGGAGTACTTCCGGCTGGTCGCGACCCGTGGCGTCCGCTACGTGCGCACCCGCGTCGGCGAGCTGATCGAGGAGCGCGACAAGAGGCTCCGGGTCCGCTTCGAGGACACGGTGACGGGCACGAAGTCCGAGGAGCTGTTCGACCTGGTGGTGCTGTCCGCCGGGCTCGAGGGCTCGGACGGCACGGCGCAGATCGCCCGCGTCGCGGGACTCCAGCAGGACGCGGCGGGCTTCCTGAAGGAGTACCACCCGAAGCTCCGTCCGGTCGACACCCAGCGTGCCGGCATCTTCGTCGCCGGGACCGCCCAGGGCCCGAAGAGCATTCCGGACACGATCGCCCAGGCCAAGGCGGCGGCGGCACGGGTGATGTCCATGCTCTCCAGCGGCTTCCTGATGACACCGGCCGAGGTGGCCTGGGCGGATCCCGAGATCTGCATCGGCTGTGGCGTCTGCGAGTCCGTCTGTCCCCAGGGCGCGGTGCACGTCGTCGACGGCGGCCTCGCGCACGCCGTGGTCGAAGCGGAGAGCTGCCGGGGCTGCGGCATCTGTGTCGCCGAGTGCCCGTCGGGCGCGATGACGCTCGGGGGCTTCTCCGACGCCGAGATCCTCGCCGAGGTGACGGCTCGTGCCTAGTGCGGGTGCCGCCAAGGCGGCCGGGGAAGCGGCCGCGCCGATCGCCGCGGAAGCGGCGGGCGACGGCGCCGCCGAGGACGGCGAGCGCACGATCATCGGCTTTTTCTGCCGGGAGTGCGCCTACGCCGCCGCCGACGCGACGGGGAACGCCCGTACCCCGCTGCCCACCACCGTCCGCAGCGTGCTCGTGCCGTGCACCGGCCGTGTCGGGCCCCTGCACGTGATGAGCGCGCTCGCCGAGGGGGCCGACGGTGTCCTGCTCGCGGGCTGCCTCGAAGGTCAGTGCCATCACCGCGAGGGCAACCTGTCCGCGCTCGACCGCGTCGCCTTCGTGCAGCGGCTGCTCGAATCCGTGGGCGTCGAGCCGGAGCGGGTCCAGATGTTCACGATGAGCGCGGCCGACTCGCCACGCTTGGTGGCCGCAACGCGCCGCATGCACGCGACGATCTCGGCTCTGCCCCGACTGCGAAGGCTGTAGGCGATGCCGCTCACCGCGCGGGGCCGGGAGATCCTGGGATCGCTCCCCGGCGTGGCGCCGACGACCACGACCGACGGGATCGGCTGCGAGATCGTCCGGCGCGACGAGCTCTGCATCGGTTGCGGTCGCTGCGTCAAGGCCTGTCCGAGCGCCGCCCTCGCGGAGAGCTCGCGATTCGACCCGGTCCAGCTCTACCGTGCGCCCGCCGGGACGACGCGTGGCGCGCTCGGCGCCGCTCTGCGGCGGATCGCGCGTCACGAGCCGAACGGCTCGTTCGAGGTTCCGCCCCGCGTCCGGACCTTCCGGACGATCGAGTTCGACCGCACACGCTGTCTCGGTTGCGGGGCGTGCACCCGCGCCTGCCCGACCGGCGCCGTGAAGGCGCGGCCCGTCGACGGGCGCGAGGCGGGCGGGACCGTGCTGTCGTCCGAACTCGCCTCGCCGGTGCCGGCGTGACGAGGACCCCCACCGGCGTGGCCGCGGCGACGCGCGTCCTCGTCTGCGAATGCGCCGGGACGATGGCGGCCAACGTCGATTTCAACCTGCTCGAGCGCGGCCTCGCCGCTGACGGCGGCGTCGTCGAACGGCGCCGGGTCTGGTGCGGCGCCGAGGGCCAGGCCCGCCTGGCGGAGCTCGCCGAGGACGAATCCGACGAGCGTCTCGTGTTCGTCGGATGCTCGGCCGACTCCGTCGCGCAGCGCTTCGGTCGGCTTCTCGCCCAAGATCTCGAGCTCGAGGTGGCCGACGTGCGCGAGCGTTGCTCCTGGGTCCACGGCGACGACCGCGGCACGGTCACCGACAAGGCCCTGCGCATCGCCCGGGCGGTGGCGCGGTTCCCCGTCGCCCGGCAGCCTGCCGCGGCGGGAGGTGTGCGCGTCGACTCCGTCGTCGTCGTCGGCGGCGGTGTCGCCGGCATCGCGACGGCAACCGAGCTCGCGCGCCTCGGCCATCACGTCGACCTCGTCGAACGCCAGCCCTTCCTCGGCGGCTACGCCACCCGCATCGGCACCGTCTATCCGACGAACGACTGTGGGGCGTGCCTGCCGACCGTCGAGGAGCAGTCCGGGGTGCGCAAGTGCCTCTACCGCAACGCCGCCGTCGACCACCCGAACCTGTCGATCTGGCGTCGCACCGAAGTGGAGTCGGTGTCCGGGGATTCGGGCGAGTTCGAGGTCACCCTGCGCCAGCTGCCGAACATGGTGACCGCGGACTGCGTCGACTGCGGCCTATGCGAGAAGGCGTGCCCGGTCAGCGGACCGGACGGTGAGCACCAGGCGATCTACAGCGAGGTGTTCGACGGACGCGTCCGCTGGGCGGTCGACCTCGACAGCTGCACCTTCTGCGGCGCCTGCGCCGAGGCCTGTCCTGTCGAGGCGATCGACTTCACCCAGTCGCCCACCCTCGCCAGGCTCCGGGCCGGCGCCATCGTCGCCGCCACCGGCTGCGACCCGGCGCCGGGCGAGCTCGTCGCGCACCTCGGCTACCCGGCCGAGCGGGTGCTCACCCAGGTCGAGTTCGCGCCGCTGCTCGACGGGTGGGAGGAGCGGCTGTGGCTGGACCGGCCGCCGGTCGGGGACGTCGTCATGATCCAGTGCGCCGGGTCGCGCGACCTGCGCCGGCTGCCGTACTGCTCGCGGCTTTGCTGCACCATCGCCCTCAAGCACGCCATCCGGCTGCGCAAGCTCTTCCCCGGGACACGGGTGACCGTCTGCTACCTGGAACTGCGCACCCTCGGGGCCGAGGGCGAGAACTGGTACCGCGCGGCGCGCCTCGCCGGCGTCGAGTTCCTGCGGGGCTCGCCGCCCCGGGTCGAGCTCGACGCCGACAGCCGGCCCGTCCTCGAGGTCGAGGACGTCGCCGCCGGGGTGAAGCGCGTCCTGCGCCCAGATCTCGTCGTGCTGTCGACGGGCTTCGTGCCCGCGACCGATACCGCGCGGATCGCCGGCGTGCTCGGCGCCCGGCTCGACGACGCCGGCTTCCTCGCCGTCCTCGACGCCAAGAACCGGGCCACCGAGACCTCGGCCGAGGGCGTCTTCGTCTGCGGCTCGGCCTCGGGTCCGAAGTCGCTCGTCGAGTGCTCGACCGAGGCCTCGGCGACGGCCGGCCAGGTCCACCGCTACCTCATCTCGACCGCCCGTCGCCGCGCCGCGGCCCCCCGCGTCGACGCGGCGCGCTGTGTCGGCTGCGACGTCTGCACCGGCGCCTGTCCCTTCGGTGCGACGGGCCTCGTCCCGCGACCAGAAGGCGCGGCCCGTCCCGCGGGCCTGCGCGCCGACGCGATGCTGGCGGTGATCGACGAGAAGGTCTGCCGCGCCTGCGGGATCTGTGCCGCTCACTGCCCGGAGCTGGCGATCGCGCCGAGCCTCGACGACGAGACCCTGCTCGGTCGGGTGCGCACGCTCGTCGCAGGCGCGGACCGGCCCGTCGTCGGCTTCGTCTGCGCCGAGTGCGCCGGCGCGGCCTTCACGCTGAGCGGGCTGCGCCGCGACCGGTACCCGGAGAACGTGCGCCTCGTCGAGCTGCCCTGCCTCGGCCGGGTGAGCGCCCTGCACCTCGTCGAGGCGGCGCAGCTCGGCGCCGCCGGGATCTTCCTCGCCGGCTGCGCCGAGGACCGCTGCCAGTACCGGCGCGGCGACGAGAGCGCCGCCGAACAGGTCGCCGTGGCCGCCGAACTTCTCGGCGAGGCAGGACGCCCGTTGCCGCTCGAGCTCTGGCACCTGTGTGCCGCCGAACGGCACACCGTCGGGCGCCGGCTCCGGCTCTTCTGCGCCTACGCCGAGAAGCAGGCCGGCGGGCGTGCGACCGAGGCCGCGCTCGTGGCCTCGGGCGACGGGGGGGTTTCGTCGTGACGGTCGCGGCGACAACGGACCCCGGCATGGCCGTCGCGGCGTTGGCGGAACGCTGTCGGCCGTGCTTCGGTTGCGGCCAGTGCCGCAGCGCCTGCCCGCAGGGCCAGGACATGGCCGAGGGACCGCGCCGGGTGATCGGCTTCGTGCTGGCGGGGGACGTCGAGCGGCTGCTTGGCAGCGAGGACGTGTGGCGCTGCAGCGGTTGCGACGCCTGCACGAAGGTCTGCCCGATGCGGGTCGACGTCGCCGCCGTGATGGCCGCGGTGCGCGACCTGCAGCGGGCCTTCGGCGGCCCCCGTTGTCCCGAGCGCGGCGCCGTCGGGGTCGCGGCGCGACGGCTGGAGCGGAAACCGACGATCGACGCCGTCGCCTTCGGCGCCGCGATGGCGGCGCGAGGCTTCCTCCCCGCCGATCTCGTCGAGGCGGCCTCCCAGGGCGTGCACCGCGTCGCGCGCCACCTGCGGCGGACGGCGAAGCCGGCCGTCCCCGCCGCCGGGACGACGCTCTTCTACGCCGGTTGCGCGCTGGCGCAGGACCCGGTCCTCCACGCCAGGACGCGCGCGTTCGCCGCCGAGCTCGACGTCATTCTCGCCGAACCGGCGTCGGCCGGATGCTGCGGCCACCCGTCCGCCGGCTCCCCGCCGGCGTGTCTCGTCGCCGCGGGTTCGGTCGTGACCGCCTGCCCGGCCTGTGACCGGGCGCTCGGCGCCGCCGGGGTCGGGACCACACCGCTTTGGCAGGTGCTCGTCGCCGGTGCCCGCGCGGCCGGCCGCAAGCTCGAGGCGGCGGCGCCGCGCTTCGTCCCCTACGTCGGGTGCCTCGCCGACCGGGACGAGGCGCTGGCGGCCCTCGCCGAGGCGGCCGAGCTCGCCGGGGCGCAGTCGGTCGTGGCCTACCCCGCGCTGCACGCCGGCTGCTGCGGCGGCCTCGGCGGCGTCTACCGGGGACCGAGCGCGGAGGTGGCTGCGCTCGTGGCGTTCGCCGCCGCCGAGGATGCGCCGATCGTCACGCCCTGCCTGCTGTGCCGGGACAACGTGCGATCCGCCGCGCAGCGCCGCGGCGCGCGCCTGGAGGCGTACTTCTGGCCGGAGTTCTTCCGGGCCGCAGAAGATGAGAAGCGAGACGGAGGACGCGATGCCTGACGCCGAGGAGCAGACGACGGTCGCCGAGGAGGAGGCGCACACGAACCCGTACTCGGTCATCGCCGAGTCGACCTTCCACGCGCCGCCACCCGTGCACGAGGAGATCACCGCGCGGATCGCCAGCGACCCGCGCATGCACGGTCACGTCGAAGGTTTCCTCTCCTGCCTGCAGTGCGGCATCTGCACCTCGGGGTGCCCGGCGGCGCGCTTCGGCGACTACTCGCCGCGCGAGATCGTGCGACGCGCCCTCGACGGCGACCCGACGCTGCTCAGCGACGACAGCGTCTGGCTCTGCTTCTACTGCTACACCTGCCAGAGCCGGTGTCCGCGGGGGAACTCCGTCGCGGTCATCAACCAGATCATCCGCGGGCTCCAGGTGGAGCAGGGCTACGGGATCCGCCACGTGAAGATGTTCACCGCCTGGGCCGAGCAGTTCTACGACAAGGGGATCGGCGGCACCCCGCAGGTCTTCTTCCGTGACCGGGTCGAGGCCCTGGGCCCGAAGTGGCGGCGCTTCATCGAACGCCGTGACGAGCTGCGCGCCGAGCTCGGTCTCGGCAGCATGTTCCCGTCCGAGAAGGCGGCGGCCGAGATGCGCACGATCATGGACGAGACGGGCTTCCGCGACCGGCTGCTCTCGATGGGGGCGTGGGGAGGGGGTCGCGGCCACCGGCCATGAGCGGCGACCGCCCCGGCGCCGCTCCCGGCCCGCGGCGCCGGACGGGGTTCAGCCGCGACCGCGCAGCATGACGTTCCAGTAGAGCGCGGGGAGGCCGTAGCGCTTCAGGAGCCACATGTCGCAGCGCTCGCGCCGGGTGTTGATGAACGGAATCGTCGGGTGGGGCCGGCAGTCGTAGTCGCACTCGGCGAGCACCATCCTGCCGATCGCCGTCACGATCGGGCAGGCGGTGTAGCCGTCGTAGCGGGCGGTGGGCTCGCGACCGGCCAACGTGGCGAGAACGTTGGCGGCGACGACGGACGCCTGGGCGCGGGCGGCCGCGCCGGTCTTCGAGGTGGGCGCGTCGCTCACGTCGCCGAGGCAGAAGACCTCGGGGTAGGTGGCGTGGCGGAGGCTGTGCCGGTCGACCGGCACCCAGCCGAAGGGGCCGCGCCCGGCGAGCGGGCTTTGCCGCACGAACTCCGGGGCGCGCTGGGGCGGCGCGGCGAACAGCAGGTCGTAGCCGACCGTCTCCCGGGTCCTGCCCGCCGGACCGCTCGTCTCCAGGGTCGCGAGACGCCTGGCGGGGTCGACCTCGACGAGCTCGGTCGAGAACCTGGTCCTCATCCCGTAGCGCGCGACGACGGTCTCGAGCACGGCCGCGAACTCCGGCACCGAGAAGAGGGTGTCGGTGCCGGTCGCGAAGGTGACCTCAGCCCGGGGGAGCACTCCCCGCCGGCGCCAGCGGTCGCAGGCGAGGTAGGCGGCCTTTTGCGGCGCGCCCCGGCACTTGATCGGCGTGCCCGGCGCGCAGAACAACGCCGCGCCGCCCGTGAAGCGGGCGACGAGCTCGGCGGTCTTGGGCGCGAGCTCGGCGGTGTAGTTCGACGACGCGTTCGGCGCCGTCATCGCCTCGGCGAGTCCGGGGACGAGGTCCCAGGCGAGCTCGAGTCCGGGACAGCACACGAGGGCGTCGTAGCCGAGGCGGGTGCCACCTGCCGTGACGACCTCGCGCCGGTCGGGGTCGAACTCGACGACGGCCTCACGGATCCAGTGGACGCCGCCCGGCACGACGGAGCCCTCGGGTCGCCGGCTCTTCTCGATGCCGACGACGCCGCCGCCGACGAGCGTCCACAGCGGCTGGTAGTAGTGGACCCGGGCGGGCTCGACGAGCGCGATGTCGCGCTCGCCCGCCCGGCGCAGCCGGGCGGCGACGGTGATCCCCGCGGTGCCGCCTCCGACGATGACGATTCGCTGGTGCATCGCGCGGTGCTCCCCTGACGAGGCGGTCACCAGGCCTAAATATGACTAAGTCGATCAACATTTTACCAACGGACGGACCCGGGGCGCAACGGCGGATTCCCCGTGCTGCGCCGGTTTCACGCGGGCCGGGGAGAATCCCTCCCCGGCCGGTTGCGCGGGACCAGGGCGCGCGACTGGCGGCAAGCTCGCCGGTTCGGCGCGACCTCGACCGGGATCAGGGAACCGGCGCGCCCGCCTCGGTGACGGACGGCCCTGATGGGCCCGTCCGACCGTCGCTGCGGCGTCGAGCGACGACCCGACCGCCGTCGAGGGTGACGACCTCGTCGACGAGACGGGCGAGGTCGGGTTCGTGGCTGACGACGAGGACCGAGCGCGACCCGGTCGCGCCGACGAGCTCGTCGAGCAGCTCGGCCGACGTCGCCGGGTCGATGTGCGCGGTCGGCTCGTCGAGCGCGAGCACCGCTCCGCCGGCGAGGAGCGCGCGCGCGAGCCCGAGCCGTTGCCGCTCGCCGGCGCTCGTGGGTCGACCGCCGGCGCCGAGCACCGTCGCCAGGCCGTCCGGCAGCGATGCGAACCACGGCGCGAGCCCGGCGCGACCGAGCGCCGCGACGCACCGCTCGTCGCTGGCCGACACGTCGGCGATCCGGAGGTTCTCGCCGAGGCTCGCGGAAAAGACGTGGGTCGTTTCGGCCACCCACCCGACGTGCCGGGCGATGCCAGCGCGGCTCATGTCTTGCACGTCGACCCCCCCGATCGAGGCGCGACCGTGCGCGCACGGGACGAAGTGCATGAGCGCCCAGAGCGCGCTCGTCTTGCCGGAGCCGCTCGGACCGACGAGCGCCACCCGGCCGCCCGGCGTCACCCGCAGCGACAGCTCCTCGAGCGCCACGGTCGCACCGTGCGTGATCTTGACGGCCTCGAGGGCGACCTCGACCGGGCCGACGGGGGGGCTCGAGTCGGCGCCGGGCTCGTGCACCGGCGCCTCGAGCCGGCCGAGCTGGCCGAGCCGGCGCGCCGCGGCCCGGGCGGCGTCGGTGTCGGCGAGCACCGTGGGGAGGTTGGCGCACTGGTCGTACACGGCGAGCGCGACGAAGGCCTCGACGGCGAGCATCACCCCCGAGAGGTGACCGGCGTCGTGGGCGGCGACGCCGGCGGCGACGACGGCGACGAGGGCCGCCCCGGCGACGCACGTGACGCAGGCGCGCCCGAGCCCGGTGACGAGGGCGCGCCGCGACGCGCCGGACATCGAACGCTGGCGGATCTCGTCTATGCGCCGCGCGACGAGGTCCTCGCGCCCGTAGGCGACGAGCTCGCGTGCGGCGTGCATCGTCTCGACGACGGTGTCGGCGAGGGCGGCGCGCGCCGTGGCCTCGCGCTCGGCCCCGCTCCGGCCCAGGCGCGCGATCGCGAGGGCAACGACGGCCATCCCGGCGGCACCGGCGGCCAGCACGGCCCCGACGCCGGGCGCGACGAGGGCCGCGACGGCGGCGCCCAAGACGACGCTCGCGGTCACGTCGATCGCCGCGGTGACCTTCTTGGCGAAGGCCGTCGCCATGATCTCGGCGTCGGCGACGAATCCGCTCAGCACGGCGCCCGCTCCGTTGTCGGCGAGCCCGCCGGGAACGAGCGGTTCGAGCGTGTCGAAGAGGTCGAGCCGCAGCCGGTCGAGCGCGTCGAGGGAGACGTCGTGGACGCCGAGCCGCTCGAAGTAGCGGGCGAGTCCCCGCCCGAGGGCGAACGCCTGGACGAGGCCGATCGCGACGCTCAGCACGAACACCGGCGGACGGGCCGAGGCCCGCGTGATGAGCCATCCCGAGGTCGCGAGCAAGCCGATCCCGCAGGCGGCCCCGACCGTGCCGGAAACGGCCGCCCGGGCGAGCCGGCGCGGCGCGATGCCCAACCCCCGCGCCGAGAAGCCGGGCACCTCGCGCCGCGCCCGTCGCGTGCGCCCGAGGCTCGTCGGGGCCGGCGTCACGACGGAGTCACCGCTCCCGCCCCGCCGCCCAGCGCGGCCGGCAACGGGACGTCCGCCCGTCGCGGCGAAAACGCCGGGGCGTCGGCCGGAACGAACCTGCCCCCGCGCAGCGTCACGACGCGGTCGGCGAGGCCCGCGACCGCCGGGCGATGCGAGACGACGAGGGCGCTTCGTCCTCCGAGCGCGCGGGTGAGACCCGTGATCACGGCGGCCTCGGAGGCCTCGTCGAGATGCACGGTCGGTTCGTCGAGGAGGTACAAGGACGCCGGGCGGAGGAGCGTCCGGGCGAGGGCGATGCGCTGCAGCTCTCCCGCCGAAACGGGCCGCCCGCCGTCACCGAGCCGGGTCGCGAGCCCGGCGGGAAGGCTCCCGGCCAGCTCCGGCGCCGCGGCGGCGGCGAGGGCCGCGCACAGCTCGTCGTCGGCGGCCGAGGGGTTGGCGAGTCGCAGGTTCTCGGCCAGGGTCCGCCCGAGCAGTGCCGGATGCTCCGGGAGATAGGCGAGGCGTCGCCGCCAAGCAGCGAGGTCGAGGTCGCGCAGATCCTCGCCACCGGCTAGGACCGCACCGCGACTCGGGGTGAGAAAGCCGAGGAGCAGCGAGACGACGGTCGACTTGCCGGCACCGTTCGGACCCACCACGACGACGACTTCGCCCGGCGCGATCGTGAGGTCGGCGCCGGCGAGCACCGGCTCGGCCCGTCCGGGAACCTCGAACCACACCGCGCGCAGCTCCACGGGGACCCGGCAGGGATCGGGGACAGGTCCGGCTCGCCGCCCGGCCGGGCGGGGCGGCGAGTCGGGGGGCGCGGCGTCGCCGGCGGCCGGCTGCCCGGGGCCGATCAGCGCCATCGCCCGGGCGACGGCGGCCAGCCCCTCGGTGCTCTCGTGGAACTCGGCGCTGGCGCGCCGGAGGGGCAGGAAGACCTCGGGCGCCACGATGAGCACCGCGAGTGCGGCCGAGAGACTCACCGTCCCGTTGAGGAGCCGCAGCCCGAGGGGCACGGCCAGCAGCGCGACGGAGACGGACGCCAACGTGTCGAGCACGAGGGCGGAGAGGAAGGCGACGCGCAGGGTCGACAGGCTGGCTTGCCGCAGCGCCTCGCCGGCCCGCGCGATCTTCGCCCGCTGCTCGGCCGTCCGGCCGAAGGCCCGCAGCACGGGGAGTCCCTCGAAGACGTCGGCGATATGGCGGCCGAGCGCCTCGACCTGGCGCCAGCGGTCCCCGGCCAACGCGAGGCTCGCGCGCCCGACGAGGGCGGCGAACAGCGGGAAGAGGGCGATGGCGACGAGGACGATGACGCCCGAGATCCAGTCGAGCACGCCGACCGCGGCGGCCAGCGCGATCGGCGCCACGACGGCGAGGACGAGATCCGGCAGGCAGCGCCCGACGTAAACGTCGAGCGCGTCGAGCCCCCGTCCGGCCACCGTGGCGAGGTCACCGGGACCGCCGGCCCCGCCGGCCGGGGCGCGGCCGAGGGCGCGGGCGACGAGCTGTACCCGCAGGTCCGTCTTGACGCGCGCGGCACCGCGGTGGGCGAGCGTTTCTCCGCCGAGCGCGGCGAGGCCGCGCACCGCCGCCGCGGCCCCCAGCCAGACGAACGCCGCCAGGCGGTCGCCGGGGTGGGCCCCCGGCATCGCCCCGGCGAGCAGGTGGGCCAGCGCGACGGCCTGCACGACGACGGCGGCGGTCGACACGAGGCCGACCGCGACCGAGGCGGCGACGGTGCGTCGCACGACGGGCAGCTCGCCCACCAGCCTGCGGTCGACGGCGGAGCGGGACAGCCCGGCCCCCCGGCGAACGCCGAAGCGGCCCGGCATCGCTAGTTGGCGCTGGCGGTGCCGGCCGTGGCGACCGGGCGGATGAGGCGCTGGCGGAACACCCAGTACGTCCAGGCCTGGTAGCCGAGGACGAAGGGCGTGAAGCAGGCGGCCGCGATGCTCATCACGACGAGCGTGTTGTGCTGCGACGCCGACGCGGCGATCGTGAGGGCGTTGGCCGCCCGGTTGCTCGCCGGCAGGACGAGGGGGAACATCCGGCTGAACACGGCTCCCATTGCCGCGACGATGGCGGCCCCCGTGGCGGCAAAAGCCCACCCGTCGCGGTGGGCGAGCGCGAGTGCCGTGGCGGCCGCCACGGCGGCGACGGCGCCGATCCCGAGGACGAGCGGCACGACCGCCGTCACGGAACCGCCGACCGCCGGCCGGCTGTCTGCCGCGACCCAAGCGACCACCCCGCCGAGGGCCGCGACGGCGACGACGCCGGCGTAACCGGCCGCCCGGCGGGCGCGGGCGGCGACGTCACCACTCGTCTTCAGCGAGAGGAAGAGCGAACCGTGCTGGACGAAGACGGCCAGGCTGGCGAGACCGCCGACGAGGGCGATCGGGTGGAGCAGCCCGGGGAGCCCACCGAAGTAGTGGCCGCCGGGGGACAGGGGCACGCCGTGGACGAGGTCGGTGAAGGCGACGCCCCACACGACGGCGGGCACGAGGCTGCCGACGAAGTTGGCCACGTCCCAGGTCTTGCGCCAGCCGGGGCGGTCGTCGCGCCCCCGGAACTCGAACGACACCCCCCGGAAGATGAGGGCGAGAAGGACGAGGAACAGGGCGAGGTAGAAGCCGCTGAACAGTCGCGCGTACCAGAGCGGGAACGCCGCGAACGTGGCCCCCCCGGCGACGAGCAGCCAGACCTCGTTCCCGTCCCACACCGGGCCGACCGCGTTGAGGCAGAGCCGCCGGTCGGTCTCGTCCCTGCTGACGAAGGGCGTGACCACGGCCACGCCGAAGTCGAATCCCTCGAGGAAGAAGTAGCCGGTCCACAGCAGCCCGATGAGGGCGAACCAGGTCGTGTTGAGATCGGAGAAGGGCGCCATCTCGGGTCCTCTCAGTACACGAGGCTCGGCACGAGCGGATGCTTGGCGGCGTCGTCCGGCTCGTCGAGCGGGCGGCGCGCCGAACGCACCATGAGGCCGGCGTCGATCACGCCGAGCGCGGTGTAGACGAGGACGAACGCGGCGAGCGTCGCCGCGACGTCGGCGACGGTGACGGTCGACACGCCCCTGGCCGTCAGCATCACGCCGTAGACGATCCAGGGTTGGCGGCCCACCTCGGTCAAGACCCATCCGGACGTGTTCGCCAGGAACGGCAGGGCGATCCCCAGCAGGGCGGCGCGCCGGAACCACGCGTTCTCGCCGAGTTTCTTCTTGCGGCCGAGCCACACGCCCCAGGCGCCGAGCGCGATCAGCAAGAACCCGACCCCGACCATCGTCCGGAACGACCAGTAGGTGAGCCAGATCATCGGGACGTAGCTCCCCGGCCCGTACCTCGCCGCGTCGGCCGCCTGGATGTTGTCGATCCCCGGTACCTGGCCGTTCCAGCTCAGGTCCTCGATCAGCGAGAGCACGTGCGGCACCCCGATCTGGAGCACCGGCCGATCGGAGAGATTGCCGATCGTGAGCAGCGAGAAGCTGGCGCCGTCGGCGGTGTGGTAGTTGGCCTCGGCCGCGGCCATCTTCATCGGCTCCTGGGTGTCCATGAGCCGGCCGAGCTGGTCGCCTGCCACCGCGGTGAGCAGCGCGGTGCCGAACAGGAAGCCGGCGGCGAGATGGGCGGCGCGCTGGAAGGCGCGGCGGTCGTCCGGGTTGTCCCGATCGCGATGAGCCCGCCAGACGCTGATCCCGAGGACGAGGGCGCCGCCGGTGACGAAGGCGGCGAGCACCGTGTGGGCGAACGAAGCCCACAGGGTGGTGTTGCCGAGGATGAGCCAGAAGTTCGTGAGCACCGCCTGCCCGTGGACGACCTTGTAGCCGACGGGGTGCTGCATCCAGGCGTTGGCGGCCAGGATGAACAGCACGGAGAGCACCGTGCCCGCGCTCACCAGCCAGATGGTGGCGAGATGGAGCCGCGGCGAGAGGCGCCCGCGCCCGAAGATCCACAGCCCGACGAAGGTCGACTCCATGAAGAAGGCGAGCAGGCCCTCGATCGCGAGAGGCGCGCCGAAGATGTTGCCGACGAACACCGAGTACGAGGCCCAGTTGAGCCCGAACTGGAACTCGAGGACGATCCCGGTGACGACGCCGACGGCGAGGTTGATGAGGAACAGGCGACCGAAGAAGCGACTGAGCCGGTCCCAGCCGGCGTCTCTCCTCCGGTAGGCGAGGGTCTGCATCAGGGCGACGAGGAAGCTGAGCCCGATCGTCATCGGCACGAAGAAGAAGTGGAAGATGGTGACGACGGCGAACTGCCAGCGCGCCAACTCCAGCGTCAACGCCCCTCCCCCCGTGGCCAGCTGCCCGCTGACATTAGCGATGCAAGTTAGTGGTGCCACGCGTGCCGTGACAAGCACACCGGCGTCTCACCGGGATCGGATCGGCAAGGCCGGGCGGCACCGCGCCACGCGGCGGCGGGCGGTCAGGCCCGACGAGGGGGGAGACGACCCGCGGATCCTGGCTCCGTCGCCCACCTGCATCGTGCTTCGGCGCGCTCGGCCGTCCACGGGGTCAGACCGCAGGCCCGAGGATGCCGTGCCCGGGTTCGCCCCGGTCGGGCGCCGGATTCGAAGACGCGTCGCGCGCCGCCGCCTTGCGGAGCAGCCGCCGGTAGCGGGCCCCGATCTCCTCTCGGTCGTTCGGCTCGGACACGGACTCCTCGGCGCTGCGGAAGATCGCCTCCGCTTGGCGCAGGAGCACACGACGCTGCTCGGGTGCGTTCGTCTCGTCACCGATCGTGGCGAGCGCGTCGATCAGGCGGATGATCACCGCCGGCATACCGCGTGCTGCTTGGCGGACCTTGTCGAAGGCCCGGTTGACCATCCGGGCGTAGGACGGGTCGGTCTCGACGAGGCGGATGTGTCCCTCGCGGTCGCGGTAGACGCCCTCGGCGAGGGCCCGGGTCGAGACGCGGCTGAGTCCCGCGGTGAGCCAGTCGATGCAGGTGAGCGCCGTGAACGTGTCGTTGACCGCGGGCGAGAGCGCGCGGATCGCGATCTCGACGAGCTGGTCGATCGCGAACACCGGGTCCTGCATCAACGTGCGGTGCGGTCCGGTGACGTGTGCTTTGGCGAGCGCGATCGCGACACGGCCCGCGGCCTCGCGGGGCCAGACCATCGCGAGCGGCCGGCCGGCCACGATGAAGTGGCCGGGGCGGTGCTCGAGGCGGATGACCGAGTCGGTCCGGGTCGCGATCTCGACGAGCTGCGCGTAACCGACGAACTGCAGGTAGCCGCTCACCCCGGCTGCGACCGGCGCACCCTGCTCGTCGACGAGGCGCAGAAGCTCCGTCAAGGGTCTCCCGCTTCGGTCCGGCGCGGGACGCTCCGCCGGCGCGTGCTCGGGGAACTCCGCGTCGATCGCGCCCACGAGATCTCGGGCGATGCCGGCGATGACCTCGGGCAGCTGGATGGACTTCGCGATGTGGTGGATGAAGTAGATCAGCACCGCGAGGTCGACCAGCACGAGCGCCTCGGAGACGGCGATCGAGAGATGTGGGACGAACGTGCCGTGGGGTTCGTTCGTGATCGCGACGAGCGTCAGGATCGAATAGACGAACGTGGCGACGAAGACCCCGAGCGTGACCTGGTTGCCGACGTCACGGACGAAGTTCCGCATCATGCGCGGCCCGAACTGCTGCGACGCGAGCGTGAGAGCCACGATCGTGACCGAGAACACAACGCCGACGACGGTGATGACGGCCGCGGCGATCCCGATGAGCACCTCGCGACCCGCGTCCGCACCGCCGGCCGCGATCCAGAACGGCAGGGACAGGTGCCTGTGGTAGACAGCCCAGTCGATCTCGAACGTGGCGAGGAACAGGAGACCGGCGACGAGCACGAGGACGGTCGGCACGAGCCAGAAGGTGGTGCGGAGTGCCTCCCAGCGCCAGCTCGGCAGCCGGCCTTGCTCGCTGCGCGCCCGCACCTCGCCGGGCGCCGCGGCGGCGCGCTCGGGCCCGGTCATCGGAACGGGTGCGAAGAGGCGCCAGGCAGCGCACGCGCGACGGCACGGCCCTGGCACGCTCGACGGCTGGCGACGGTCACTTGGTCGGTCCTCTCTTTGCCGACCAGGCTTCCCGGCACGCCCGTCGCCCACGCGCGACCCGAGAGACAATAGTCCGGCAGTCGCAGCGGTCGGCCGTGGTGCCGCACGGCGGGGCGGGCAGGCACGGATCACCCTGTTTCTGCTCCGGTCCCGGTTCGGAGATCAGACGTCCGCGATGTCCGACGGAATCAGTTCGACGCGGATCGAGCCGCCAACCAGGTGAAGGGCTGGACTACCCCACTCGGAGTGGTGTGTAGCTCTCGACGTGTGGCCACAGCGCGAAATCCCCTGCCGAGAACGTCCACCAGTTCCTCCGACGAGTACCGGAGGACGGGCAGCCCCGAGCAGAATTCAGGACCGTCCTCAGCAAACGTCGCCATCACGAGGGCACCGCCTGGCTCCAGCCCAGAGGCCAATGTGGCCAGATAGCGTTCGCGGTCGACCTCATCGGTGAGGAAGTGAAAGACAGCCCGGTCGTGCCATAAGCCGAAGCGACGCCGTGGTTGCCAGACGAGGAGGTCCTCGTGCAGCCACTGCACGGGAGCCGATTCGCCGACGCGTCGCCGGCCTGCCTCCAGGGCTGCAGCGGAGATGTCCAACACCGAGACGTCGGTGAAACCTCGTTTGACCAGGCGGTCGACGAGCGACGATGCCCCACCACCGACATCGACCACTGCGGTGCTCGGACTGATCCCGAGAAGGTCGATCAACTCCAAGGACAACTTGGGCTCGGACTGGAACCAACTCACGCCCGTGACCCCGCGATTGCGGTAAGCGTCGTCCCAATGATCCGCCCTGGAGCTCGTGCCGCCAGAAGCTGCACTCATCTCGCCAGCCCGGGGTGGCCGAAGCCGAAGACTGGCCCGATGGTCACGGTGCTCGGCACGCTGCCATCATGCTGCACCCAGCCACTGGTCAGGGTGCCCCCTACCACACCGGGTCACTGCACTCACGACGAGCGCGCGCCGGCGGCGGGCGGACGTGACCGACTCGGGGATCGGCAGTTCGACAGCCGTCCCGTGAGGCGCGCCGGAACGCGTCCGGGAGCGCGCCACGGATGTGGCGTTTGGGGGACGGTGCCCTCCGCTTGCGCGGCGGCGAGCCTCGGGGGTCCGGCGGCGGGGTCCCCTCCATGAGCCAGCGCGAACGCGCCGCCCTGGCGAGCAGGTGACGCAAGCGTCGGAGCCCGGCCCGCGCCCCCGGCCCTCCCCGCTCACTGCGTGGCGGTTCTGCCCGGGGTGCGCGGGCGGGGTCCCGGGATGCCGCGACGCAGGGAGCCTTCGACCGTGGCGAACGATCACGGCGCGAAGCTCAGCACCACCCGATCTTCGAGGGGTCGGTAGCCGATCCGCTGATAGATGGCGTTCGAGGTCGGATTGGTGACGTCGGTGAACAGGACCGCGGTCGTCGAGTCGGTGGCGAGCGCGTGCCGGGTGCAGGCGGCGGTGACCGCGGCGCCGAACCCGTGCCGCCGGTGCTCGGGGGGCGTGTAGACGGGCCCGACCCGGGAAACTCCCGCGGCCGGCTGATGGCGCGCCGCGAGCGAGACGGGAGCGCCCTCTTCGTCCTCCCACAGCCAGGCGAGACCGGCGTCGATCCGCTCGCGCACGAACCGGCTCGCGCCGACCGGCCGGTCACCCATCTCCCGGCCGAACTCTCCGTACCAGCCGACGATGAGTTCGAACTCGTCGTCGCCGGCGAGACGCGCCCGACCCGCCGCCGGCAGTTCCGGGGTCACCGGCTGTTCCGTGCTGTAGAGACGAAGCCGCCGCGTCAGCACGGTCGGCTGGGATGTGCCGGCGGTCCACAGCTCGGCGAAGCGGGCCGCCGTGTCCGGCACGCCGTCGACGCCGGGCATCGCGATCCCGTTGCGGCGCAGCGCGGTCACGAGATCTTCGAGCGCCTCATCCGGCACGACGTTCAAGAGCATCTCGTACGGCGGCGTCAGCGAGACGGCTCCGAGGGTGCGGCCGGCGTGGCTCCACCAGGCGAAGGTGGGTTCATCGCCCGCCCAGAGTTTGTCCGCATCGGCGCTCGCGATCTGGGTCAGCGCGAGCGTGTTGAGGTCGGCCCGAACGGAGAGCAGGTCCCAGACGTGCTCGGCGTAGATCTCGATCGAGTCGGTGAGGTGCCACGCCATGCCAGATTCTGTCCGGACCTGCGCGTGGTCGTCGAGACGGGCCCTCGCTCACGGGGCTCGCCGCCGCGTGTCCTGTTTGCCGACGCGGGAGCTTGGTAAGTCGTCCGACCATCCGCCGCCGCAGGCCGAGAACCCGGTTGCGCTGACAGTGGACGCGCGCTAGGGAGCCGGTGCGATCGCGAGCACGAACTCTTCGGGTTCCTCGAGGCTGAGGCACAAGGAAACGAGCTTGACCGGGAAGCCCATGACCCGGGCCCGTTGACGGGGCTCGAATCGGATCATCACCAGACCCGTTGCGGCGCCGTTGACGAGCCAGCGGCCGCTCCATCCGTGCACACCGATCCCCCCGACCAACCCCTGGGTTTGCTCGGCCGACTGGATCGCCGATCGGGGGAGGTCAGCGGTGAACGCCCAACCCATCTTCACGATCAGGCGGTCGTCGCCGATCTCGGCACGCGAGGAGCGAGGACCGAGGCCCATCACGGACATGAGCGGCCTAAACAGGCCGTATTTGATGGCAAAGCGCCGACGAGTGTTCATGCTCACCTACCTGTCTTTGAGGAACGGAAAGCGGGACCGGATCTTGGCGACCAGATCCGGGTCGATCTCGAAGGTGAGAATCTCTTCGCCGAACCCGGCTTCGGCCACGAGGTCCCCGAAAGGTTCGAAGGCGACGCTTCGTCCGGCGTATGCGGTGCCACCGCCGTTCCCCACGCGGTTCACGCCGACCACGTAGGCCTCGTTCTCGATGGCACGTGCTCGGAGCAGGCCCGCCCAGTGGGTCTGGCGCTCAGCTGGCCAGTTCGCGACGACGACGTAGCAGTCGGTCCCGGTCGCGGCCCGCCAGAACCAGTCGGCGAACCTGAGGTCATAGCAAACGAACGGCGTCACCCGCAGGTCTTCGATCTCGATGGTGACGCAGCGGTCGCCGGCGGCGTAGTGGTCCGCTTCGCCGCCGGGGGTGAACGGGTGCACCTTGTCGTAGACGGCAGTCCTCCCGTCGGGCGCGGCGATAAGGAAACGATTCGTCGGCTTGGGGGACCGTCCGATCCGGCACGCGAACGAGCCTGCGACCCAGGCGTCGTTCGCGGCTGCCTGGGCGCACAGGAAGCTCGCGGTCGGACCGTCCTCGGCTTCGGCGATGCGCTCCGTCGACAGGGAGAAACCCGTCGCGAACATCTCGGGCAGCAGCACGAGCCGCGCGCCTTCGTCGGCTGCCGCGGCGATGCGCTCCGCGACGCGCCCGTAATTGGCCGGGGCGTCCTCCCAGACGATGTCGCACTGAACCGCCGCGATTCTCACCATCACCTCACAGGAACGACTCGTCCATCATGCAGCACGGCGAAGGCTCCTCCGCCGCGGATCTGTCTGTGTCGCCACGTCGACGTCGTCGCGTCCCCTTCCCGCGCTCGGCGGCCGACGGGGGTCGGGCGCGGGGGTCGAGTCGCGGTCACAGCTTCCGGGGTGGGCGACCCGCCGAACCGTTCGCCCGGGTGCCCATCGCATCGCCGTGCCGTGCAACGATGCGCGTGTGGAGTCGACGAGGCTGGACCGCTGGCTCTGGGCGGTGCGGATCTTCAGGTCCCGCACCGCGGCGACAGAGGCGTGCCGCGGCGGGCGCGTGCGGCTGAACGGCACGCGGGCGAAGCCGGCTGCCAGCGTCAAGGTGGGCGATCACGTCGCGGCGCGCCTCCAGGGACTCGAGCGGATCCTCGAGGTCACCCAGGTGATCGACAAGCGGGTCGGGGCACCGATCGCGGCGTCGTGCTTCGTCGACCACACGCCGGCCCCAGAGCCGGGAGTCATCGAACCGGCGACGTTCGTTCGGGACCCGGCGAGCGGACGCCCGACGAAGAGGGACCGTCGCCGACTCGACCGGGTGCGCGGACGGTGACCGCGCGGGATCCTTTCGGGCGGGGATCGGCTCGATCTGGTCGCGTGGGGCGGCGTGCTCCCCCGGGATTCTCCCGAACCGGCGCCTCGTGGTCAGCGTCGGGGCACCGGCCCGGGATGGAGTCCATCGCCTGAGCCGTAGCGGCGCCAGTTGGCGACACGGAAGAACTCGTCAGGGTCGGCGCGCACTACGAGCAGCAAGTTGGTCCAGATGTCTTCGATCGGCAGCGTCGAGTGCGAGCGCGGCACGACACAGAGCGCGAACTCGGAGCCGTCGTCGCGCCGGTAGTGCAAGTTGTAGAGATCGCCGAGCTCGACCGTCCCGTCGGTGAGCTGCACTTCGAAGTGACCGCGGTCGCGCCAGGACGCGAGCTGGCGTTCGTCGAGCAACGACTCGAGGAGCCACCGCGCCGCGAGACGGCTCGACGTGGAACGCGCACGCGACGGCCGGTCTGGTCGTGCCGCGAGCCCCCTTCGGGATCGCGGCACGACGACGCGCGGCGGCAGCGCGCGATCCCTTTCGGTGAGCGCCAGGGTCGCCCGCAGCTCGTCGCCGATCTCGCACGGACCGACGAGATCGGCCGCCCGGCGGCAACGCGCCCCTTTGCGTTCGGAGACGAGGACGAGGAGCTCCCCGTCGTGGTCGCCACCGACGACCTCGACGAGGAGACCGCTTCCGGGCAGCTCCTCCACCGGGCGCAACGAAGGCAAGTCATCCGCCTTGAATGGGACGCACCCAGATGATCTCGTCCGCGTCCGGATTGAACGCGTCGACTCGCGCGGCCGCTCTCTCCGATGCGTTTCGTTCGAACGCGATCTTGCCGTCGGTGGCGAGCTCGTCGAACAAGTGCGCCGCCTTGGCGAGCGCCTCGTCGTCGCTCACGTCCCAGAGAACCTCGGTGTCGCCGCTGCTGTTCAAGATGCGCATCACGCCCATCGCCGACTCCTTTCGGTCATGTCGCGCGCTATCGAACACCTGTTCGATCGTCGTGCGCAAGAGACGATCCGGTGGACCGGCTGCCACCTGCCAATTCGCGCCGCGCTCCGCCGGCCGGCCGTGGATGACGGGGTCGGACGGAGGTCGGCTTGCTCGACGGCGACCGAGCTGTCGAGACGGCGGCGCCCGGTTCACCGGCGGGGTCAGGCGGGCCCCGGAATCCCGGCGCGTCCGCTTCGATCGCGTGTACCGTTCGGACACGCCCGGTGCAACGAGTGCGCGGGGATTGGTCGTCTGACAACTAAGGGGGCCCGATGGCCGAAGCCAAATTCGATGCCGCTCGATGGACCAAGAACGACCGCATTGTCGGGGTCGCCACCTTGGTGCTGTTCATTTCGCTGTTTCTCGACTGGTTCGGCGTGAGCGCGAGCTTCGGCGTTTACAGCGTCAGCGCAACCGCTTCCGGACTGTCGGCGCACGGCTACCTCTACATCGACTTGATCCTGTGCATCCTCGTCCTCCTCTACCTGGGGGTGCGGGCGAGCTTCGAGGAGATGCCCTTCAAGCTGCCGCTTGAGCACGACAGGCTCCTCTTCATCGCGACGGCGATCAACTTCCTGCTCGTCCTGATCGGGTTCCTTGACAAGCCGGGCGGCTCGGGCGTCGGATGGCGCTACGGGGCGTTCATCGGCCTCATCGCCGCGATTGTCGCGGTCGCCCCGTACGTGATGCCGTTCGTCAAGGGACTCCAGGCCAAGAAGACCGCGTAGCACGCCGACGACGCTTCGTGCGTCGCCGGTTCATTGAATTGCGCCATGGGAGCGGCGCGCGTGAGCGCGCGCCTGCTCCGGGCGCGATCCGGGGAGCCACTACTCTCGCCCGGCGCGGGAAAGCCAGACGACCGGACGTGGCGTCGCGCCGAACGACGAGTACCTGTTCCTGCCCTAGCCCATCAGGTGATCCCATCGGGCACCGAGCTGAGGGGCCAGCTCCCAGGTGCGGGTCCCCGGCGACGGTCGGTCGCTCGCGGGACGTCGTCCGCGCGCGATGAACCGTCGGTCGGTTCCGCCCTCGGATCCAGGCGAACGGCGAGGTGTGGGGTCGCGCTCGGCTTCGGGTCTCGAACATTGCCGTGGTATGAATGTTCGATTTCAAACCCATGGAGGTGAACTGTGCGGCTCTTTTCGACCCGTCGTGTGCTCCCACTTGGCGCGACGCTCCTATCTGCAGTTTGTCTTGTAGCGACCGCGACGACAGCTGCGGCGAGCAGCGGTGCGACGACGATCCCGACGGCGCCGAAATCCCCGACGCTCGCAGCAGAGGTTCCCGCCTCGGTGCGCGCCAAGGCGGTGATCGCTGTCGCCATGGACGCGACCTACCCCCCCGATGAGTTCGTTGCTGCCAACGGAGAGCTCGTCGGCATGGACGTTGATCTGATGAACGCCATCGCCGAGGTGCTCGGGTTGCACGTCACTTTCGAGAACGTGGAGTTCGGGACGATCATCACGGGCATCCTCGCCGGGAGGTACGACATCGGCATGTCGTCGTTCACCGACACGAAAGCACGTGAGAAGCAGGTCACGTTTGTCGACTACTTCAAAGCTGGCGAAGCCTTCTATGTGCCGTCCAACAGCAAGCTCAAGCTGAACGGCCTGAAGTCACTCTGTGGCCACTCGGTCTCCGTCGAGCTCGGCACGACCGAGCAATCCGACGCCCAGTCACAGGCGAAGAAGTGTCACGTCAGCGTCGGGATCTATGGGACCCAGAGCGAGGCCAACCTCGCCGTCTCTTCTGGCCGTCAGCAGATCGGTTTCGCCGACTCGCAGGTGGCGGCGTACATCGTCGCCCAGTCCAAGGGGCAGTTCAAACTGTCCGGCGAGGCGTTCGAGACTGCTCCGTACGGGATCGCGCTGCCGAAGAACGGCATGGACAAGCCCGTACTTGGCGCGGTGAAGGTGCTGATGTCCGACGGCATCTACACCAAGATCCTGGAAAAGTGGGGCATCGAGTCGGGCGCGATCTCGAAACCCGCCATCAACGGCGCGACGAGCTAGCCGGTCCGTCAGCTGCCGGCGTGGGTTGCCGGGCGCGATAGAAAGGCGCTGGCTGTGACGTCATTCGAGCCGGCGGGCGCGCACGAGGCGCGCCCGGCCGGTGGCGCGATCACCGCGGTCCCGGTCCGCCACCCGGGGCGTTGGGTCACCGGGGCCATCGTCGTCTTGCTGGCGGCGATGCTCGTGCACACGCTCGCGTTCTCCTGGACCTACCGCGGCGGGGTGCACCAACCGCGCTTTCAGTGGAACGTCATCGGCCAGTACTTCGCAACGAGGCCCGTGCTCTTGGGTCTCGAGATCACCATCGAGCTCACCGTGCTCGCGATGGCGATCGGGATCTCGCTCGGGATCCTCTTCGCGGTGATGCGCCTGTCGCCGAACCCGCTCGTGTCGAGCGCGAGCTGGTTGTACATCTGGTTCTTCCGTGGAACCCCGGTGCTCGTCCAACTGTTCTTCTGGGAGTTCATCAGCTACCTGTATCCGCAGCTGACGGTCGGCGTCCCATTTGGACCCGCGTTCTTCCACTTCAGCGCGAACACCGTCGTGACGGCGTTCTCCGCCGCGGTCATCGCTCTCGGCCTCAACGAGGGTGCCTACATGGCCGAGATCGTCCGGGCCGGGATCCTGTCGGTCGACGAAGGCCAGACCGAAGCCGCACACGCCCTCGGCATGACGCGCGGGCAAACGTTGCGCCGCATCGTGCTTCCCCAGGCGATGCGCGTGATCATCCCGCCGACGGGCAACGAGACGATCTCGATGTTGAAGACGTCGTCGCTCGCGAGCGTCATCGGCGTCGCAGAGCTTCTCTTCTCCGTGCAGCTGATCTACGCCCGGACCTACCAGATCGTGCCGCTCCTCATGGTCGCGTGCATCTGGTACCTGATCGTGACGACGATCCTCTCGGTCGGCCAGTACTACGTGGAGCGTCACTTCGCGAAGGGCGCCCTGCGGGAGCTCCCGCCCACGCCGTACCAGCGGCTGCGCAGACGGGTCGCCGTGTTCGACCTGCGCCAGGAGAACACGATCCTGGAGATCGACTCGCTCGGCCGACCCGGGACGGGTCTGTAGCGATGGCGTCGGGCGAGCTCGCCGTTCAGGCGGAGGGCGTGCGCAAGTCGTACGGTCGCTTCGAGGCCTTGCGCGGGATTGACCTTGAGGTCGTCAAGGGGCAGGTGACATGCCTCATCGGACCGTCGGGATCAGGCAAGAGCACGCTGCTCCGGTGTATCAACCACCTTGAGAAGGTGACCGCCGGCCGGTTGTCGGTGGACGGCGACCTCGTCGGCTATCGCCAGCACGGCGGCAGGCTCTACGAACTGCGGGACAAGGAGGTCTGCGCGAAACGGGCGAAGATCGGCATGGTCTTCCAGCGCTTCAATCTGTTCCCGCACATGACCGCGCTCGAGAACGTCTCGCTCGGCCCGATATGCGTGAAGCACGAGTCGAAGGCTGTCGCCGAGACGCGTGCCCGCCAGCTCCTCGACCGGGTCGGGCTCGCCGACAAGATCACGAGCTACCCGAGCCAGCTCTCCGGCGGCCAGCAGCAGCGGATCGCGATCGCGCGGGCGCTCGCCATGGAACCTGGTCTCATGCTCTTCGACGAGCCGACGTCGGCGCTCGATCCCGAACTCGTCGGCGACGTGCTCGACGTGATGCGTGGTCTCGCCGAGGACGGGATGACGATGATCGTCGTCACGCACGAGATGGGGTTCGCGCGCGAGGTCGGCGACGCCCTCGTCTTCATGGACGCCGGCGTCGTCGTCGAGATCGGCCAGCCGAGGGAGATGCTCGCCAACCCGCAGAACGAGCGCACTCGCTCGTTCCTCGCGAAGGTGCTCTGAGGCGGACTCCGCGGTTTGCCGGTCGGGCCGACCAAGGCGCCATTGAGAGTGCCCCCTCGGCCGAGGCCGTCCTGGCCGGTCCGGCCGCCGTCGGCGACGCACCATTGCGAGGCTGAACGAGCGGCGCGCGCCGATGCCGACGGACAGCGGGCGGCGAGGCGCGCTACCGGGCGGCGCTACGAACGACCGACGCGACGCTCCGGTCGACGTCGTCCTCGGTCGTCGCCCAGCAGCTGATGCTGATGCGCATCGCCCGGCGTCCCTGCCAGGTCGTCGGGCCGCACCAACACGTGCCTTCGGCCTGAACAGCGGCGATCACCGCGTTCGTGCGATCGGGATGCCCGAAGTCCACCACGACCTGATTGAGGACGACATCGTTCAGCACCTTTACGCCCGATGTCGCGAGTCCGTCCGCGAATCGCCTCGCGAGAGCGCAGGAACGCTCGACGAGCGAAGCGACGCCAGCACGACCGAGCGTGGCGAGGACGGCCCAGACCTCCGCACCACGAGCCCTCTGTGACGACTGCGGCGTGAACTCCATCGTCTCGTGTGCGGCCTTGGCGACGAGATAGGCGGCCTGCGCCCGCATCGAACTGTGCAGCGCGTCGGGGTCGCGCACGAGGGCGATGCCGCAGTCGTAGGTGGTGTTCAGCCACTTGTGGGCGTCGGTCGCCCAGGAATCGGCTCCCTCGACCCCGGCGACCTGGGCGGAGAGCTTCGGCGATGAGGCGGCCCACAACCCGAACGCGCCGTCGACGTGGATCCAGGCGCCTTCGCCGTGCGCCCACTCGACGAGGGGGAAGAAGGGATCGCTCGCGCCCGAGTTCACGTTACCGGCCTGCAAACAGACGATCGCCGGCTTCCTGAGCGACGGCAGCGCAGTCGGGCGGACGCGACCCGCATCGTCGACGTCGAGCCGCGTCGCGCGCCCACGGCCCAGGCCGACGAGTCCGAGCGCCTTGTCGACCGTCGTGTGGGACTCCGCGCTCGTGATGACCTCGATCGGCGGCGCGCCGACGAGGCCGAAGCGGGCCGCGTCCCAGCCGGTCGCAGCAAGAACCGAGTCGCGGGCCGCCGCGAGACAGGTCGCGTTCGCCATCGTCGCGCCGGTGACGAAGCCTCCCGTCGCGCCCGCCGGCAGCCCGAACAGCTCCGTCAACCAGTCAAGGGCGATGGCCTCGAGCCGCGCCGCGACCGGAGACATGACCTGCAGGGCGGCGTTCTGGTCCCAGGCGGCGAGAAGCCAGGAGGTCGCGACGGCCATCGGCAGGGCGCCGCCATTGACGAAGCCGAAATAGCGCGGTCCGGTCGTCGCGACGGTCGCGGGAGACCCGACGTCGTCGAGCAGCGCGAGCGTGCGATGCGGGTCGAAGCCGTGTTCGGGCAGTGGCACGTCGAACGCGTCGAGCGCCGCGACCGCTGCGGCCGTCGGCGGCACGCGTCGCTCACCGATGTTCGCGAGATAGGCGCGTGCCCGCGCCGCCGCGGCGGCGAGCAGTGCATCGCGTGACGCGAGCATCCCCGGCACGACGTCGTCACTCATCGGACCCCCCGTCGTCGATCGCTGACAGCTCACCGGTCGTGACCGCGGCCAGCGGCAGCGGGACCCCTTTCGCACCCGGCGGGGCGTCTCCTGACTTCGCGACGAACGGTTGTTCCCGACCCCAACTGATCCTGCCGCGGGCGAGGACACCCTGGGAGATCGCCACGCCGACCAGGATGACGGCCGCGCCGACGGGCTCGTTCCAGACGAGGATCTCGCCGAGAACGGTGATCCCGAGGATGGTAGAGAAGATCGGGATGACGTACGTGACGAGCGAAGCGTTCGTCGCACCAGCTTCGCGGATGACCGAGTAGTTGAGGACGTAGGCGATACCCGTCCCGAAGGCGCCCAGGGCGACGATGCTGAAGACGCTCACCGCGCTCACCTGTACCGGCGCCTTGGCGAGCAACGGCGAGACGAGAGTCAATTCGACGGTTGCCGCGATGAGCTGGCCAGCGGCGAGCCCCGTTGGTGACGCGGAGGATTTCGCGACGAAGCGCCGCGCGTAGGGGATGCCGAGGCCGTAGCAGGCGGAGGCGCCAAGACAGCCGAGATCTCCCGAGAGGTGGCTCCCCGGGAGCCCGGCCCACGCGCCGAACACGACGGCGACCCCGAGGAAGCCGACGAGAAGACCGGCAGCCCTGGCCCGGGTCGGCCGTTCGGCAGGCAGCAGCAAGAAGGCCACCGGGACGACGAAGAGCGGCGTCGTCGCGTTCCAGATCCCCGCGGCCACCGAGGAGATCCGTTGCTCGCCCCAGGCGATCAGGGTGAACGGCACCGCGTTCATCAGCAGCCCCGCCACGGCGAGGTGTCCCCAGAGGCGCAGGCCACGCGGCAGCGGTTGGCGGGAGGCGACGAGGACGACGACGAGGGTCAGCGCTCCGACGGCGACTCGGCCCGACGTGACCTCGTAGGGGACGAACGAGCGGTCACCCTCCTTCATGAACAGGAAGCTCGTCCCCCAGATGGCGCTGAGGAGGATGGCGCGTGCCTGCCACGTCCAGTGGCGCGGGCCGAGATGGCGCACGTCACGCCCACGGTTCGTGGGCGCGGTCGAGCGCGCCATTCCACGGAACCGCAATCGTCAGGACCTGCACCGTCATGTGAACACCGTCCAACGAGAACCGCTGCGACCGCGGCGGGTTCCGGCCTGGGCCCGCGACAACCGTCCGGACGCGACGACCGTGCGACCTCGCGCACCAGGACCTCGTCCGATCCTACGGGATCCGTCGTGCTGACCGGATGCTCAGGAGAATCGCTGGGGGTCCCGGTCCTGGCTTGCCTGGTCGGCAGCCATTGGACGGTTTCCACCGGTTCGTCCGGAGGTGACGCCGGGGCGGGGTTGCGCGTCCAACCGTTCTCGTCTGGACTTACGATCGCTGGACGGCGAGGAGACGACGATGATTGATGCTGCCGCGAAGGCACTTGCCCAGGGGAAGAACTTTGCCGTGCTGACGACGATGTTGCCGAGCGGCCGACCGATGACCCATGTCATGTGGGTTGACGCCGATGACGACCACGTGCTCATCAACACCGAGGTGCATCGCGCGAAGTTCAGGAATGTCGAGTTGAACCCGGTCGCGACCGTGACGGTGATGGACGCGTCGAACCCCTATCACTACGTGGAGATTCGAGGTCGTGTCGTGGACCGCGTGCGTGGTTCCGAGGCCCGCGCCCACATCGACCGGCTCGCGGAGAAGTACACGGGAGCCCCCTACGCGAATGAGATCGAGAGCGAGCGTGTCATCTTGAAGATCGCGCCGGAACGTCAGGTCGTGCACTAGCTGTTCTATCCACGCACGTGGCGGTCCGCCGCGTCAGGCGGGTTCGACCGAGGCGCGTCGGAGCCGTGTTGTCCGCCCAGCCGACGGCGCCCGCTTATGCTCCACGGGACGGTGGCGCGCCTTGCACCGAGGCTGACCGGCTGCGGCGTGGCGCCCGTCGAACGAGGGTGATCAGTTGATGAGCGATCTCGCGATCGAGACCAAGGCGCTGACGAAGAACTTCGGCGCGCTCGTAGCCGTCGACCGGATCGATCTCGCCATCCCCGAGGGGGCCGTCTCCGGCTTCGTCGGTCCGAACGGCGCCGGCAAGACGACGACGATGCGCATGCTCCTCGGTCTCATCCGGCCGAGTTCCGGGGGAGGCGCGGTGCTCGGCCAGGCGCTCTCTGCGCCAGAGCGCTTCCTCGCGCGCGTCGGGGCGATGATCGAGGGTCCCGCCTTCTACGCGCCGCTGTCGGGAAGGGCGAACCTCAGCGCGCTCGCGCGCCTCGGTCAGATCCCGAGCCGTCGCGTGGAAGAGGTGCTCGCGCTTGTGAACCTCACCGATCGGGCCGGCGACGCCGTGCGGGAGTACTCGCACGGCATGCGACAGCGGCTCGGCATCGCAGCGGCGTTGCTCCCCGATCCGTCGCTCCTCGTGCTCGACGAGCCGACGAATGGCCTGGACCCCGCGGGGATCGCCGGGATGCGCAACCTTCTGCTCTCCGTTGCGGCCCGCGGGGTGACGGTTTTCGTCTCGAGCCACCTCCTCGCCGAGGTCGAGCAGATCTGCCACCACGTCGTGATCATCGAGTCCGGTCGGGTCGGCTTCCAGGGCCCGATCGACGCGTTCGTCGCGGCGCAGTCGCCCGAGCTGTTGGTCCGCACCGAACGCAGAGAGGATCTCCCGCGGCTCGCCGCCAAGCTCGCCGAGTCGAACAGGCCGACGCGCATGGAAGGCGAGTGGCTCCACGTCTCCGCTCCCGAGGAGTACGCCGCCGAACTCAACCGCCTCGCCGCGGCGATCGGCATCACCCTCGTGCACCTGAGCACCCGCCGTGCGAGCCTCGAAGAGGCGTTCTTCGCCCATACCGGGGAAGCGCGATCGCTCGCGCGCCCGAAGGACGCCGCCCGATGACCCCCGATGTGATCCTCGCTGCGGTGCGGAGCGAGTGGACGAAACTCCGGCGTCCGACCCTGCTGTACGGGACCTACGGCGCACTCGCCGCGATCGCGGCGCTGATCACCGTGCTCGAGTTCGCCCGGGCGGGGCACGCCTTCGGTCGCAGTGGCGACCTCATTTCGCTCGCCTTGCTGGCCTCGCCCGAGGGGCTGCTCCACGCTTTCAGCCAGTCGGCCGGCCTGCTCGGCGTGGTCGCGCTCTGTGTCGCGGCGGCGCAGCTCGCCAACGAGTACAGCTCGGGGACGCTGCGGAACCTGCTCGTGCGCCAGCCGCGTCGCACCGTCGTCCTCGCGGGAAAGTACCTCGGGATCCTGAGCTTCCTGCTCGGTGCGATCCTCGTCGCCTGCGCCTGCGGCACCGTCGCGGCGTTCGTCATGGCGCACGTGCGCGCGATCCCGACTACGGCGTGGACGTCGTCGACCGGTCTGCACGACTTCGGCCAGGGTCTCGGCGACGTCGTCCTGAGCACGCTCGGCTACGGAACGATCGGGTTCGTGCTCGGGATCGTCATGCGCTCCCCGGTCTCGTCGATCGTCGTCGGCCTCGTGTTCCTGCTGCCCTTCGAGAGCATCTTGTCGGTGGTCGTGAGCGGGAGCGCGCGCTGGCTTCCCGGCTCACTGCTCGACGCCGTCGCCAGGGGCGGCACGACCGACGCGAGTTTCCTCGCCGCGCTCGTGACGATCGCCCTCTACCTGGTCGCCTGGGCGGCGCTCGGGATCTTCCTGTTCGTCAGCCGTGACGTGACCGCCTAGCGCCGATGCCTGCGGCCCGAGGCCGGCCAGTCGTTACGCTCGCCCCGTGGACATCAGCCAAGCGACGCAGTTCATTGCCGGGAATCACCGCGCCGTGCTCGCGACGACACGGTCGGACGGCCGGTTCCAGCTCTCACCGGTCACCGCCGGCGTCGACGGCGACGGACGCGTCGTCGTGAGTTCGCGGGAGACCGCGGTGAAGACCGCCAACGTGAGGAGGAACCCGTACGCCGCGCTCTGCGTCTTCCCGGACCAGTTCTTCGGCGGCTGGGTGCAGGTCGAGGGCGGGATCGAGGTGGTCTCGCTGCCCGACGCGATGGAAGGTCTCGTCGAGTACTACCGACGGATCTCGGGCGAGCACCCCGACTGGGACGACTACCGGGCGACGATGGTGAAGGACCGCCGGGTGCTCCTGAGGATGACGGTGCGGCGGGCCGGACCGAACCGTTCCGGCTGAAGGGACCGCGCCGAGGTCGTAGCGTCCAAGGAGACGAGAAGGAAGGGGTGGGGTGATGGCGGTGCCGTCGACGCGGGCGTTGGGGAACACCGGTATGGAGATCACCCGGGTCGGCTTCGGGTCCTGGGCCGCCGGCGGCGGGGGGTGGCGCTTTGGCTGGGGGCCCCAGGACGACGCGGCCTCGATCGCCGCGATCCGCCACGCGGTCGAGCTCGGGGTCAACTGGGTCGACACCGCCGCGGCCTACGGCCTTGGCCACAGCGAGGAGGTCGTCGCCGCGGCGCTCGAGGGTTTTGCGCCCGCCGACCGCCCGTTCGTGTTCACGAAGGGCGGCACGATCCCGGACCCGGACGACCCGATGGCCACGCCGCGCCATGTCGGCGCTCCGGCGAGCCTGCGCCACGAGGTCGAAGCGAGCCTGCGCCGGCTGCGAGTCGAGCGCATCGACCTCTACCAGATGCACTGGCCGGCGGAGGACGGGACCCCGCTCGAGGCCTACTGGGAGGTCTTCCTCGAGCTGCGCGACAGGGGACTGATCGCCGCGGCGGGTCTCTCGAACCACGGCGTCGACCTGCTCGAAGCCGCCGAGGCGCTCGGTCGCGTCGACTCGGTCCAGCCGCCGTACTCACTCATCAAGCGGCGTGCCGGTGGGGACGTCATCCCCTGGTGCGCGGCGCACGGGACCGGGGTCATCGTCTACAGCCCGATGCAGGCGGGACTGCTCTCCGGCACGTTTAGCGCGGCGCGCGCCGCGGCGCTCGCGCCCGACGACTGGCGCCGGCGGAGCGAGGACTTCTCCGGTGACGATCTCGAGCGGAATCTCGCCCTCGCCGAGGCGCTGCGACCGATCGCCGCTCGGTATTCCACCTCCGTCGGCGCCGTCGCCATCGCCTGGACGCTCGCGACGCCGGGCGTCTCTGGCGCGATCGTCGGCGCCCGCAGTCCGTCTCAGGTCGACGGGTGGTTCGCCGCGGCGAGCCTCACGCTCGGCGGCGAGGACCTCGCCGAGATCGCCGCCGCGGTCGAACGGATCGGCGCCGGCGAGGGTCCGACGCGTCCGTAGGGGCGACGCCGCCGGTCAGGTCCGGGCCGGCCCTGGCACCGCGGTGACGGAGTCTCGCGTCGCGGCGAGCGCGGCGACGACGTGGGCCGTGCACGCCGTGACCGCCTTGGCCGTCGGGACGTGGAGGCACTCGTCGGGCACGTGCGCGTTCGACCCCGGGCCGAGCACCCCGGTGGTGAGGAACCGGGCCGCCGGGTAGCGGCGCGCGAGCGACGTCACGAAGGGGATCGACCCGCCGATCCCGAACGAACGCGGCGGCTGGCCGAAGTAGCGGGTCGAGGCGCCCCGGATCGCCACCTCGAGCCAGTCGGGAAGCTCGGGCGCGACCCAACCGGAGAACGCCTGCTGGATCTCGAGCGCAACGACGGCGCCAGACGGGGGGTCGTTCGTCAGCGCGGCCCGCAGCGCCTCCGCCACCGCGGGGGCGTCGGCCGTCGGCGGGGTCCGCAGCGAGATCTTCAGGGTGCTCGACGGGCGGAGCACGTTGCCGGCGGCCTCGATCGCCGGCAAGCCCGCGGCGCCGGTGACCTCGAGCGCGGCCCGCCACAGCAGGCGGACCGAGCGCGAGGTCGCGTCGGTGCCCGCGAGCTCGACCCCGGGCAGAACGGGGAGGTGCCCGGTCGCCTCGTCGCCGAACTCCGCCGCCACCTCTGCGATCTCGTCCAGCCGTCGGAGGGGGATCTCGACGTCGCAACCCGGCACGAGCACCTCGCCGGTCGCGGCGTTCTCGACGCGGTCGAGCAGTTCGCGCAGGACGCGGAACGACGAGGGCACGATGCCGCCCGCCATGCCGCTGTGGACGCCCTCGGTCATCACGTCGACGCGCAGGACCGCGTTGATCGTGCCGCGCAGCGAGGTCGTGATCCAGAGCCGGTCGTAGCTCGTGCAGCCCGAATCGAGACTGGCGACGAGCGCCAAGGGGCCGATGCGGCCGGCGAGCGCGTCGAGATACGGCTCGAGGTCGGGGCTGCCGCTCTCCTCGCTCGCCTCGATGAGGACGAGGACGCGCCCGTGTGGCACGCCCACCGCCTCGAGGGCCTCGAGCGCGCCGAGCGCCGCGAACACGGCGTAGCCGTCGTCGGCGGATCCCCGGCCGTAGAGGCGGTCGTCGCGTCGCACGGCGTTGAACGGGCCGAGTCCGTCCCGCCACGCGCCGAGCGGGGGCTGCTTGTCGAGGTGGCCGTAGACGAGGGTGGCCGGCGCGGATTCCCCGGCCGTCGACCCGACGTCGACGAGCACGCACGGCGTCCGGCCGGGGAGCCGCACGACCTCGGCGGTGGCGCTCGCCAGGGCCCGGCGCGCGGCCCACGCCGCGAGGAACACCGCCGCCCGGTCGATGGCTCCGTTGCTCGCCCAGTCCTTGTCGAACTCGGGCGACAGGCACGGGATCCCGACGTACTCGGACAGCGCGACGAGCGCGTCGTCCTCCCAGTGCCGCTCGACGAAGGGCACGATCCGGGACAGGTCGGTGGCGTTCAACGGGTCCGCCTTTCAGGGTCGGGAACGAGATGCTGCCCTGCGGGCGCGCCTGCGCCCCGGGGCGCGCGCACCCGGCTCCAGGGGGCGCGCCCGGCGGCAACGTGACGGGGCGGGTCGGGTCCGGGCAGGCCGAGCGGCGCGATCACGTCGTCAGTTGTAGCGCAGCACGGCCCCGTCCCTTCGGCGAGAATGGGCCCGTGCCACCTCGCCCGCTGTCCGCGATCGTCCTTGCGGCCGGCGAGGGGACGCGGATGCGCTCGGCGATCCCGAAACCCCTCCACCGTCTCTGCGGACGGCCGATGGTGCTGCACGTGCTCGACGCCCTGGCCGAACTGCCGATCGAACGGGTCGTCGTCGTCGTCGGCTACCGCTCGGTCGACGTCGTGAAGGCCGTCCAGGCCGAGGCGCCCCCGGAGCTGCGCGTCGAGTTCGTCGAGCAGTCCCAGCCGCTCGGGACGGGCGACGCCGCCGCGGTCGCGCTCACCGGCTTCGACGAGGGCGCCGACCTCAAGGACGGTGACCTCGTGATCCTGCCGGGGGACACCCCGCTGCTGCGCCCGGCGACCCTCGCCGAGCTCGTACGCGCCCATCGGCGCAGCGACGCGGCGGCGACGTTGCTCACCGCTCGGATCGCCGACGCGACGGGATACGGCCGCGTCGTGCGCTCGAAGAGCGGCAACGTCGCCCGGATCGTCGAGCACGTGGACGCGAGCGCGGGCGAACTGGCGATCGAGGAGGTCGCGACCTCGATCTACTGCTTCCGTCACGGCGTGCTCGCGCCGACGCTGCGCCGCCTGTCGCCCGCCAACGCGCAGGGCGAGTACTACCTGACCGACACGATCGCCGTTCTCGACGCCGCGGGCTACCGGGTCGTGACGGTGGTCGCGCCCGATCCCGACGAGACGGCGGGAGTGAACGACCGGGCCCAGCTCGCCGCGGCCGAGGCCGTCCTGCGCGGGCGGCTGAACGAGCGGTGGATGCGACGCGGCGTGACGATGATCGACCCCGCCCACACCTACGTCGACGCCGGGGTCGAACTCGCCGAGGAGGTCGTGCTGGAGCCCGGGGTGCGCCTCGAGGGCACGACCTCGGTCGGCCGGGGGGCCGTCGTCGGTCCGCACTGCCACCTGGTCGATTGCACGGTCGGACCCGGGGCGAGGGTCGCCCAGACCGTCGCGCGCAACGCCAGCGTTGGCGAGGGGGCCGTGGTCGGCCCGTTCGCCTTTCTGGAGCGGGGGAGCCGCGTCGAGGCGCACGCCGTGACCGGGGCGTTTGCCATGATCGGGTTCGACGACGAACACGGGTGACGATCGCAGGAGGGGATGAAGATGGAACTCGTGCCGCGCCGGCGCCTCGAGTTGTTCAGCGGGAGGTCGCACCCCGGGCTCGCCCAGGAGATAGCCGACAATCTGGGCGTCGTGCTCGGTGAGGCGAACCTGCACGATTTCGCCGACGGCCAGATCCACTGCCGCTACGACGCGTCAATCCGCGGTTCGGACGTATTCATCATCCAGACCCACAGCCATCCGGTGAACGACTCGATCATGGAGCAGTTGATCATGATCGACGCCGCCAAGCGCGCCTCAGCGCACCGGATCACGGCCGTCTGCCCCTACTACGGCTACTCCCGGCAGGATCGCAAGTCGACGGGTCGCGAACCGATCACGGCGAAGCTGGTCGCGGACCTGCTCTCGGCCGCGGGGGCGGATCGGGTGGTCAGCGTCGACCTTCATTCCGGCCAGATCCAGGGTTTCTTCAACTTCCCCGTCGACCACCTCACGGCGTTGCCGGTGCTCTGTGGCTACCTCGCCGAACACGATCCCCGCGAGCTCGTCATCGTCTCGCCGGACGCCGGCCGGGTGAAGGTCGCGGAACGGTTCAGCCAGCAGCTCGGCGCCGACCTCGCCTTCGTCCACAAGCGGCGTCTGACGAGCACGACGAACAGCGTCGAGGCACGGGAGGTGATCGGTGTCGTGAAGGACCGCCGCTGTGTGATCATCGACGACCTCATCGACACCGGGGGGACCGTCATCGCGGCCGCCGAACGACTGAGGATTGCCGGCGCGACCGACGTGTGGGCGCTCGCGACGCACGCCGTGCTCTCCGATCCGGCGCTCGAGCGGTTGTCAGCCGACACGATCAGCCGCGTCATCGTGACGAACACCCTGCCGCTGCCCAAGGAACGGCTGATCGACAAGGTCGAGGTGCTCTCCGTGGCGCCGGTGATCGCGGCCGCGATCGACGCGGTGTTCGAGGACACCTCGGTCTCCGGCATCTTCGGGGGCACCAACCTGTCCTGAGGCGACCCGATCCCGCGATCCGGGTGCCGTGCTCGAGCGGGCGCCGAGACCGGGATGCCCCGTCGGTCCGCGGCGCACGGCGGCAGCGCCAGTTACGGCCCGATGGCGGGACGCCTAGACTCGGCGAGGTAGGTGCCGTGTCGCGGGCCCAGGTGGCGGCCTGGCGCAGATGCGGCCGTGACCGACCGGCCCTGAGCCCCGAGGAGCGCGTCAACATGGATGAGATCTCCCTCGTCGCCGAACCCCGTCGCGACAAAGGCTCGCCCGCGACCCGACGGCTCCGGGTCAGCGGTCGGGTGCCCGGTGTCGTCTATGGCCACGGGGTCAAGCCGGTCGCGGTGAGCGTCGACGAGCGGGCGCTGCACGGTGCGTTGTCGACCGAGGCCGGGGCGAACGCGCTCATCGACCTGACGATCGGCAGGACGCACCACCTCGCGCTGGCCCGTGAGCTCCAGCGTCACCCGGTGCGCCAGACGGTTGCACACGTCGACTTCATCGTCGTGCGCCGGGACGAGATCGTCGCGGCCGAGGTCCCCGTCACGCTCGTCGGCGAGGCGCTCGCCATCAGCCGCGTGGGCGGAACGGTCGAACAGCTACTGCTCTCCGTCGACGTGCACGCCAAGCCGGCCGACATCCCGCGCTCGTTCGAGGTCGACATCAGCGATCTCGACATCGGCGACTCGATCCGGCTCTCGGCGGTGGCGATCCCGCCGGGAGTCACGCTCGACGCCGATCCCGAGTCCCCGGTCGTCGTCGGCCACGCGGCCCGGGTCGAGGTCGTCGAGGCTCCGGTCGAGGAGGAGGGCGCCGTCCCGGCCGAACCCGTCACCGAGGTCCCGCCTGACGCAGTCGCCGGGAGCTGACGACGACGCTCCGCGGGTGGCGCTCGCCACGAGCGAGGACCGGTGCCACGGCCGACCTCCTCGCGGTCGGACTGGGCAACCCGGGCAGCGAATTCGCGCACACCCGCCACAACGTCGGTGCCGACGCGGTCGCGCTCGTCGCCCAGCGCCACGGCGTCGTGTTGCGTCCTGAACGCGGGACCTCGTCGCGAGCAGCCGCGGTCGTTGCTGGCGACCGCCGCCTCGCGCTGGCGATCCCGGTCACCTACATGAACGAGTCCGGGATGGCACTCGCGGCGCTGACCCGTCGCTACGGGATCGACGACCCGTCTTCGCTCGTCGTCGTCCACGACGAGCTCGACCTCCCGGTCGGCGTCGTCCGGGTCAAGCGGGGTGGCGGCACCGCCGGTCACAACGGCCTGAAATCGGCCGAACAGCACCTCGGGACGCTCGAGTTCGTCCGCGTCCGCATCGGCATCGGCAAGCCGCCCGGGCGGATGCCCGGCGCGGACTACGTCTTGCGCCGGCCCTCGGCCGCGGAGTCCGAGCTTCTCGCCGTCGCCGTCGAGACGGCGGCCGACGCTGTCGAGCTCATCTGCGGCTCCGGGCTGGACGCCGCGATGGGTGCGGTGAACGCCGGGGGATGACCGCACCGCTCGCGCCGCTCGTCGGGATGCTCGGCGCCGAGCCGGCGCTCGCCGAGCTGCTCTCCGGGGGTGACTCGGCCGTCGCGGTCGCCGACCCCGCCCGTGCCTTCGTGCTCGCCGGTCTCGGCGCGCTCGGCCACGCACCCGTCCTGCTCGTCGCCACGCCGACCGGGGCGGAGGCGGAGCGGATCGCCCACGATCTCGGCGTCTTCCACGACCCGGCGAGCGTCGCCGTCCTGCCCGCCTGGGAGACGCTGCCGTTCGAGCGGGTCTCTCCCGCCGCGGAGACGATGGGCAGCCGCCTGCGGACGCTCTGGCGGATCGACCGGGCCCACCGGCGCGAGGCCGCGGCGGGCCGGCGCGTGGCGGAGGCGACATTCGTCGTCGTCGCGCCCGTCCGGGCGCTCCTGCAGCGCCTCGCCGCGACTGGCGCCGAGGCGGCGCCGCTCGTGATCCGCCGCGGCGGCGAGCTCGATCCCGGCGCGCTCGTGGCGGAGCTCGTCGCCGCGGGTTACCGCCGGGAGTACCAGGTCGAACACCGCGGCGAGGTGGCGGTGCGGGGCGGGATCGTCGATCTGTTCCCGTCGACCGGCGACGACGGCGTGCGGGTCGACTGCTACGGGGACCTCGTCGAGCGGCTCACCGTCTTCGACGTCGTCGACCAGCGCAGCGTGCGCGACCTCGACGTCGTCGAGGTGTTCGGCTGCCGAGAGCTCCGCGTCTCCGAGGCGCGCCGGGCTGTCGCGGCGCGACTCGCCGGCAGCGCGCCCTTCGCCCGGGAGCGGTTCGCCCGCATCGCCGCAGGCGAGGTCTTCGACGGTCTCGAGTCCTTCCTCCCGTGGTTGGACCCCGACGAACGCCTCGTCACCGACCTGCTCGGCGACGCCGACCGCGTCGTGCTCGTCGAGCCCCGGCGGATGCGCGATCGCGCCGTCGAGATCCTCGACGAGGAGGCGGCGTTGGCGGCCTCGCTCGCCGAGACCTGGCGGCCGGCCGACTCGGAGGCAGCGCTCGGGGCGGCGGGCTTCCCGGCTCTGCACGCGAGCTTCGACCGGCTGCTCGCCGGGACCCCGGCCCGGGTCGCCTCGCTGCTCGCGACGGCCGAGAGCCCGCGCACCGAGACGATCCGGGTGAGCGGCTGGCCACAGGCGTTCGGCGACGCGGCCCCACTCGCCCGCCGGATCGGCGAGCTCACGCGCGCCGGCGGCGTCGTCGCCGTCGCCGCCGAGGGGGCGGGGAGCGCCGCCCGCATCGCCGACGTGCTCGACGAAGCCGGTGTCGCCGTCGACCGGCTCGATCTCGCGCCCGAGGACCCGGCCGGCCGCGCCCAGGCGTTGCGGCGACCCGGGACCCACGTCGTCGTGGCGTCGTTGGATCGGGGGTTCGCGCTCGAGGGCGCGCACGTCGCGGTGCTCGCCGAGAGCGACCTCACCGGGCGCCACCGCCCGCACCGCGTGCCCCGGCCGCGTGCCCGGCCGGTCGAGGGCTTCTTCGACGACCTCGCCGTCGGCAGCTACGTCGTCCATCACGTCCACGGCGTCGCCCGCTACGGCGGCATGGTGCGCCGCGGCGTGGCCGGCACCGAGCGCGACTACCTCCTCCTCGAGTACCGGGGCGGGGACCGGCTCTACGTCCCCTCGGACCAGATCGACGCGATCACGCCGTACACGGGGGGAGAGCACCCCTCGCTCAGCCGGCTGAACGGCCGCGACTGGCAGCGAAGCCGCGCCCGCGTCCGCCAGGCGGTGCGCGCCGTGGCGCAGGAACTCGTCGTCCTCTACCGGCGCCGCCTCGCCTCGCCGGGCCACGGCTTCGCGCCCGACACCCCTTGGCAGGCCGAGCTCGAACAGTCCTTCCCCTACCCCGAGACCGCCGACCAGCTGCGCGCCATCGCCGAGGTGAAGGCGGACATGGAACGCCCGGCCCCGATGGACCGACTCGTCTGCGGCGACGTCGGGTTCGGCAAGACCGAGGTCGCGCTGCGTGCCGCCTTCAAGGCGGTCCAGGACGGCGCGCAGGTCGCCGTGCTCGTGCCGACGACGATCCTCGCCCGGCAGCACTACCAGACGATCGCCGACCGTTTCGCGCCCTACCCGGTGCGGGTCGAGATGCTCTCGCGCTTCTTGACCGCGGGGGAAGCCGCGGCCGTCGTGCGCGGCGTCGCCGACGGCGTGGTCGACGTCGTCGTCGGCACCCACCGGCTCCTCGCCGACGACGTCCGCTTCCGCCGGTTGGGCCTCCTCGTCGTCGACGAGGAACAGCGGTTCGGGGTGAACCAGAAAGAGGCGATGAAGAAGCTGGCGATCGGCGTCGACGTGCTGACGCTCACCGCCAACCCGATCCCGCGCACGCTCGAGATGGGCCTCACCGGCATCCGCGACCTCTCGGTGATCGACACGCCCCCGGCGGAACGCCAGCCGATCCTCACCTACGTCGGCGAGGAGGACGACCGCGCCGTCGCCGAGGCGATCCGCCGGGAGCTTCTGCGCGAGGGCCAGGTCTTCTTCGTGCACAACCGCGTCGAGGGGATCGAGCGGGTCGCGGCCCGCGTCTCGGCGCTCGCGCCCGAGGCGCGCGTCGCGATCGCCCACGGCCAGATGGACGAGGGCAGCCTGGAGAAGACCGTCGTCGACTTCGCCGAGGGGCGCTACGACGTGCTCGTCTGCACGACGATCATCGAGTCCGGCATCGACATGCCGGCGGTGAACACCCTCGTCGTCGACCGCGCCGACCTGTTGGGGCTCGGACAGCTCCACCAGCTGCGCGGCCGGGTCGGCCGCTCGTCGTCGCGGGCGTACGCCTACCTGTTCCACCCGCGCGATCGCGTCCTTACCGAGCAGGCCTACGAGCGGCTGCGCACGATCGGCGAGCACACCGAGCTCGGCTCGGGATTCAAGATCGCGATGCGGGACCTCGAGATCCGTGGCGCCGGCAGCCTGCTCGGGACCGACCAGTCCGGCCACATCGCGGCCGTCGGCTACGACCTCTACGTCCGCATGGTCGCCGAGGCCGTCGCCGAGCTCAAGGGCGAGGAGGTCGCCCCGCCGAGCGAGGTCCGGCTCGACGTGCCGCTCGACGCCCACCTGCCGGCGAGCTACGTCGCCCGGGAGGACCTCCGCCTCGAGGCCTACCGCCGGCTCGCCGCGGTGCGCGGCGTGGCCGAGGTCGACGACATCGGCGCCGAATGGCTCGACCGTTACGGGCCGTTGCCGCCGCCGGCGTCGTCGCTCCTCGAGATCGCCCGCCTGCGCGCCGAGTGCGTGCGGGTCGGCGTGACGGAGGTGACGGTCGTCGCGGTGCGGCCCGGTTCGCTCGGCCCGGGGCGCGCCGGCGAGGCGCTCGCCCGTCTCACGCCGCTCCGTCTCCCGGCCTCGGCGCGGGTCCGTCTCAGCCGGCTCGCGCCCCGGGCGGTCCTCAAAGAGGACCCCCCCCAGCTCGTCGTGCCGCTCGCGGCGGGACCGCCGCTCCCCGCCGACCTCGTCGCGCTGCTCGCGGCGCTCGTGCCAGCCGAGTCGCCCGCGCCGGCGAGGGCGTGATCCGGTTGGCCCCGCCCCCGGCCTGCCCGTACCATCGACTCACCGTGCGCCGGATCCCCGCAGTCGTCTGCGTCGTCCTCGGCGCCGCGTTGGCGCTCGGCGCGTGCGACGCGCAGTTCACGCCGTTCGCGGCGCGCGTGAACGGCGCCGCCGTCTCGCAGTCGGCGCTCGACGCCGCGCTCGACTCGGTGGCGAGCGATCCGGGCTACCGCTGCCTCGTCGAGGCGGCCTCCGGCGGCGCGGTCCACGTGACCGGCGCCGCGCCGGGGACGTACAACGAGACGTTCGCGGCCGGCGTGCTCTCGTTGCTCATCGAGGCCGACGCCATCCACCTCGCCGCCGGAGCGCTCGGGCTCGCGGAGGGGACGGTCGCGACAACGCTCGCGCAGCGCCAGATCACGGCGGACCTGACGCCCCAGGCCAACTCGACGTGCCTCGCCACGGGCGCGCAGGTGTTCGGCGACCTCTCGGGTCCGTACCGCAGGGCCCTCGTCCAGCTCCAGGTCGACGAGGACGCGATCGCCGCCCACGCCGTCGGCGCCGCGTTCTCCAATGCCGGCATCGCCGCCTACGAGCGGCACCACCGCGCCGCGACGACCCTCGACTGCACCGACGCGATCGAGGTCGCGTCGCAGGACAAGGCGGCGCAGCTCGCGATCGCGATCAGAGGCGGCGTGAGTTTCGCCAAGGTCGCCCGGGAGAACTCGCTCGACGCCGCGTCGGCGGACGCCGGCGGGAACCTCGGTTGCCTCCTGCCAGCCAACCTCACGAAGCCGCTCGGCGGGATCGTCGCGCGCCTGCGCCTCGGTGAACTCTTCGGGCCGGTCCACTTCGAGAAGTACTGGCTGCTCTTGTTGGTCACCCGCCGCCCGGTGGCGCCGCTTGGTCAGGCGGCGCTCGCGGTGGTCGAGGCGGGCATCGCCGTCGCCGCGAAGCAGTTCGCCGCGATCGTCGCCGCCGCGCACGTCTCGGTCGACCCCGCCTACGGGAGCTGGGCGAGGGCCAGCGGTACCTGGGGCGTGCGTCCGCCGACCGGTCCGCCGCTCGACCTCGTGCCGAACCCGTCCGCGGTGATCACGGGCAGCCTCGGTCGCTAGGTGGACCGCGCCGCGGAACCGGACCCGGCGCGATCGGCGCGGCCGACGGTCACCGTCGTCGGTCTCGGCCCGGCGGGCCCCGAGTACCTGACCGCGGCCGCGCAGGCGGCGATCGCCGCGGTGCCGGACTGGTACGTGCGGACCGCCCGCCATCCGGCGGCCGAGCCGCTCGTCGCGGCGGGCGCCGTCACGCTCGACCGCCACTACGAGGCGGCGCCGACCTTCGCCGCGGCCTACGCCGGCATCGTCGAGGAGCTCGTCGCCGCGGCGACGAGGCGGGGCCGGGTCGGCTACGCCGTGCCCGGTTCGCCCTCCGTCCTCGAGGCGACCGTGCGGGCGCTGCTCGCCGACGACCGCGTCACGGTCGAGGTCGTCGAGGGCATGTCCTTCTGCGAGCTCGCCTGGCGGCGCCTCGGCGTCGACCCCGTCGAGTCACGGGTCCGGCTCGTCGACGGCGAGCGCTTCGCGGTCGACGCGGCCCGCGACACGGGGCCGCTCCTCGTCGCCGGGGTCTGGTCACCGTCGATCCTCGCGGCGATCAAGCTCGCCGTCGCCTCGCCTCCCGCCCGCGCCGTCGTCCTGCAGCGACTCGGCTGTCCCGACGAGCACGTCGAGGAGATCGCCTTTGCCGAGATCGACCGCGTCGTGCCGGACCACCTCACCTGTCTGTACCTGCCAGAGCTCGCCGAGCCGGTCGGGATCGAGCTCGCCCGGCTCGAGCAGGTCGTGGAGCGGCTCCGCGACGAGTGCCCCTGGGATGCTGTGCAGACCCACCGCTCGCTCGTGCACCACCTCATCGAGGAGTGCTACGAGGCGATCGAGGCGATCGAGGAGCTCGGCGAGCCGCCGGACCTCGCGGCTTCGGCGCATCTCGAGGAGGAGCTCGGCGACGTGCTCTGCCAGGTCCTCTTCCACGCGGTCCTCGCCCGGCGCGAGGGATTGTTCACGCTCGGCGACGTGGCGACGACGGTGCACGACAAGCTCGTCAGCCGCCACCCCCACATCTTCGGTGGGATCGAGGGCGTGGACACGGTCGACGCGGTGCTCGCGCAGTGGGAGGAGCTGAAGCGACGGGAGAAGGGCCGGGAGAGCGTGATGGACGGGATCCCGGCGGGGCTGCCGTCGCTCGTCCTCGTCGCCAAGCTCGAGCGCAAGGCGGCCGGGGTCGGGCTCGGCTGGGGGGCGACCGGCGGCGCGGTCGGCCGGGCCGTCGACGAGCTCCAGGCCGCGGACGCCGAGGAGTTCGGCGAGCTCTTCTTGGCGCTCGCGCGCCTGGCGGCCGACCGTGGGGTCGACGCCGAGGAGGCGCTGCGGCGCGCGGCCATGCGCTTCCGCACCCGCTTCGCCGCCGCCGAGCGGCTCGCCGTCGCCGCCGGCACGACGCTCGCCGCGGCGACGGTCGAGGCGCGCCGCGCCTATTGGGGGGCCGCCGGCGCCGCCTGAGACGCCCACCCGGCCGTCCCGGTTCCACTTTGGTAGCCTTTGAGAACTTCTCTCACTGGACCCCCAACTCGATCAGGAGAAACAGAGCCGTGGGCGATATCGTCGAGCTCGACGCGCAAGAGGTGCTCGACTCCCGGGGAAACCCGACGATCGAGGTCACCTGCATCCTCGACAGCGGGGCCGCGGGACGGGCGATCGTCCCGTCGGGCGCCTCGACCGGCGAGTTCGAGGCGACCGAGCTGCGCGACGGCGGCACCCGCTACGGCGGCAAGGGCGTGCTCGACGCCGTCGGCAACGTGCGCGACGAGATCGCCGAGGCGCTCGAGGGGTTCGACGCCTTCGAACAGCGTTTGATCGACCTCGCGCTCGTCGACCTCGACGGCACGCCGACGAAGTCACGGCTCGGCGCGAACGCGATCCTCGGCGTGTCGCTCGCCGTCGCCAAGGCCGCGGCCGACGAGCTCGACCTGCCCCTCTACCGCTATCTCGGCGGGGTCGACGCCCACGTGCTCCCGGTGCCGATGATGAACGTGCTGAACGGCGGGGTGCACGCCGACAACAACGTCGACTTCCAGGAGTTCATGATCGTGCCCCACGGCGCGGCCTCCTTCGCCGAGGGCCTGCGGTGGGGCGTCGAGACCTACCACGCGCTGCGAGGCGTACTGCACGAGGCCGGCCTCGGCGGTGGCGTCGGCGACGAGGGCGGGTTCGCGCCGAACCTGGCGACGAACGAGGAAGCGCTGACGATGCTCGTCGCGGCGATCGAGAAGGCGGGCCGCGTCCCCGGCGACGAGATCGCGCTCGCGCTCGACCCCGCCGCTTCCGAGTTCTACTCCGACGGCTCGTACGTGCTCGCGGGCGAGGGCCGGACGCTCTCCCCGGCGGAGCTCGCCCGCTACTGGGCCGAGATCTGTGGGCGGTACCCGGTCGTCTCGCTCGAGGACGGGATGGCCGAGGACGACTGGGCGGGGTGGGCTGTCCTCACCGAGGCCGTCGGCGACCGCGTCCAGCTCGTGGGCGACGACCTTTTCGTGACGAACGTCGAGCGGGTCGAGCGCGGCGTCCGCAGCCACGTCGCCAACGCCGTGCTCGTCAAGGTGAACCAGATCGGCACGCTCACCGAGACGCTGGCGACGATGCGGCTGGCGGCCGCCGCCGGCTATCGCTGCGTCGTCTCGCACCGCTCTGGGGAGACCGAGGACACGACGATCGCCGATCTCGCCGTCGCGACGAACTGCGGCCAGATCAAGACCGGCGCCCCGGCGAGATCGGACCGGGTCGCGAAGTACAACCAGCTGCTGCGGATCGAGCACGAGCTCGGCGAGGCCGCCGAGTGGCCCGGTGCTGCCGCCTTCGCGCGGTCCCCCGGCGCCGGCGCGCCGTGAAGCCGCTCGGCCGGGCGCGGCTCGCCCTCCTCGCCGCGGCGGTGCTGTCGATCGCGGTCGTGGCGACGGGCTTCCCGACCGGGACGCTCCTCCGCCAGCGGGAGGCGCTCGCCGCGGTGAGCCGACAGCTCGCGGTCGTCGACTCGCACAACGCCGCGGTCACCTCGGAGATCGCGAGCCTGAAGCAGGCGTCGACGATCGAGGCGATCGCCCGCGAGGAGTACGGGCTCGTTCGGCCCGGACAGCGCGCCTACGTCATCTTGCCGGGCAAGGGCGCCCGCGCCGTGGGCGCGGGGATGCTCGGCGTCCAGCCGATTCCCGCGGCCGACCTCGTGCCGACGAGCGTGTCCGCCCTCGCGCCCCCCGTGCTCGCCGTCGCCGGCGCGAAACCCACGAGCCTGTGGGGCCGGACGCTCGACGAGCTCGAGTTCTGGCGCTGGGTCTTCTGACCGCCGCTCGGCGCGGCCGTCGAGGCCGGCGGTGGCAGAGTCAGTTTGCACCGAACCCGGCCTGACCGGCCTCTGAGGGTGCGGCCCAAAGTCCACGACGGTGATCTCGCCCCGGCCGGGTCCGGAGAACCACCGGACGCGCCACGCGGAGGGCGCGTCGTCGTCCACGTACGACTCCCCGATCGGTTCTTGCTTCGAACTGAGGTTCTTGATCGTTTCGTACTCGTGGCTCGCGAAGCCCGGGTGATGGGGATCCTGCTTGAGCTTCGCGAGACATCGGACAGTCTTGCGGTATTTGCCCAGGTCAGAGGCTGTCGCACGATTGGCTCGGTGAGGGGCTTTCGTTCTCGGGACGCCGGACAGGAGCCGCCAGGACCGGCCAGAAGGGCGCACCCTCGTTCAAGAAGGCAGTGGGGCGACAGGTCCGCTTGGCCCTGGCGACCAGAGCCTTTCGTTCCAATTGCGACGCGGGCGCCTCGGGCCTTCTGCCGGTTTACGCTGTCAGTGTTCCTCTTTCGACGGAAGGCCCCAAATGAAGAGAATCTTGCGTCTGGCGGTCATCACTGTGGCTGCCCTCAGCGTTCTCGCCTCCGCCGATGTGCCGGCCTCCTCGGCCAACAAAGCACTCGTCCCCTCGGTGTTGACCTGCGCGGGCAAGACGACCATCAAGCCATCGAGCTACGTGCTGGCTTGCGCGGACGCGAACACCTATTTCAACTCCATCCACTGGACGAGCTGGACAGCCCACTCTGCGACGGGCACGGCGACCTTTGTCCAAAACAACTGCACGCCGACCTGTGCGGAGGGAAAGTTCCTCAGGTACCCCGGCAAACTCACCTTCTCCGCACCGAAATCGACGAAGCTGGGCGTGCTGTTCAGCAGGATCGATTACCGCTACACGGTCTCCGCATCGACCAACCTCCCGCTGACCACACTGTCGAGTGTGGCAGCGGCCGGGTTGAGGCCGAAATGCTCGTCGGACCCGGCGGTGGCGGCGGAGTACGTCATCCCACCCCAACCGTTCAAGGTCCGGGCAGTTACGGTGCAGCGCATGGCGATGCCCCCATCAGAACCAAAGGGCAATGGCCCCAACTTCAAGCGCCTCTACGAGGTGAGCTTCTACGTGACCAACGGGAACGCGGTCCTTCCCAAGGGGCACCGTTACACCCAGTTCGCATATGTGGTACGGGCGTCGACCAGCGCGTCATGGTGCTACTTGAAAGGTGGCTCTGGACCCTGAACTCCTGCGGCTCGAGCCCGGCGGGGTGTCGGGGCCACGACTCGCCCGCCGTCTGTCACTGCTTGCCGGACGCACAGCCGCTCGACCCCGTCCACGTGGTGGGTGACGGGGACTGCGGTGGCGCCGCGGTCCGCACCTTCTTCGCAGCCACCAGGTCTCCCGCCGGGCCTGGGCGTGCCGTGGCGCTTCGAGGGCGTCTCGTGCGGACCTGTCGGGTGGGAAGGCGTCGCTTCTGCTTGAAGTGCGTGAAAGCAAGCTGACCCACCACCTCGGGCTTCGCGCCGGGACCCCGGTGGTAGCGTCCGCGCCGGCGGAGGTCCGATGATCGGCTGGGACGGCGAAGGGGTGCCACCCGCGGCTCTCGCGCGCCTCACGCGCGCCCGTTCCTCCGGCGTGCGCACGAGCCTGCTCGCCGTGGCGAGCCAGACCGGTCTCGACGCCTGCGGCTTCGCCTCCGTCGGCGAGGTGATGGGCTGCTTCGTCGAGTACATCGGCTGGCGCGGCTACGCCAACTGCGGCTACTACGGCGCCTTCGGCACCCCCGGCCCCTTTGGCTCGGGGGGCTTCCGCACGGTCGGCGGGCCGATCCCCACCGTGACGAGCGGAGCGGGCGGCGTGGTCGGCCTCGCGCCGTTCGTCGACGCGTTGAACGCCGGCTGGGACGGGGCGATCGGCCGGATGCTCGCCGAGTGCGCCGCGCTCGGCGGCGACGGCGTCGTGGGCGTGCAGCTCGGCGAGCACCACCTCGAGAGCGGCGTGCGGGAGTTCACCGCCCTCGGCACCGCGGTGCGCGCCGCGGGCGGGGTCCACGCCGCGCGCCCGTTCGCGACGGAGCTGTCCGGGTCCGACGTCGCCAAGCTCGTGCACGCCGGCTGGATCCCCGCCGGCGTCATCGTCGCCATCGCCGCCGGGATCCGGCACGACGACTACCAGACGCTGATTGCGGCGCAGTTGCTCGCCGGCAACGTCGAGGTGCCCGGCTACACCGAACTCGTCACGCACGTGCGGGCGGACGCCCGTCGGGTGCTCGCGGACAAGAGCCACGCCCTCGGCGCCGACGGGGCGATCCTCACCGCGCCGCTGCGGGTCCGGATCCACGAGGTCGAGGTGACGGAGAGCCATCGCGACCACGTCGCCGAGGCGACGCTGACGGCGACGGCGGTCGCGCGCTTCGAGCCGACCACGGCGCCCGTGTTCTCGCCGATCGTGCCGCTCGACTGAGAAGGGGAGCAATGGAGAACGAAGAGGTAGTCGCGGTCATCCCGGACGACGCGATGCGCCGTCTCGCCGAGATGCGCCCGGGTGCACCGGGGGCGCTTTTCACCTCGGACCTGACGGTGAACGAGTTCTTGCTCGTGCGCGAGGCGGGTTTCCGACCCGTCGGGCTCGTGCTCGGGTCGAGCATCTACCACGTCGGCATCCAGGTCGGCCGGTGGGGGTCGAACATGGAGCTCGACCGGCTGAGCCAGGCGATGTACCACGCGCGCGAGCTCGCCATGACGCGGATGGAGACCGAGGCCGACGCGCTCGGCGCCGACGGGATCGTCGGGGTCCGGCTCGAGATCGAGTTCAAGGAGTTCGGCAACGACCTCGCCGAGTTCATCGCCGTCGGAACCGCCGTGAAGGCGGACGAGGGGTCCTGGCGCAACGACGAGGGCAAGCCCTTCACCTCCGACCTTTCGGGTCAGGACTTCTGGACGCTCGTTCAGACGGGCTACGCGCCGCTCGGCATGGTGATGGGGAGCTGCGTCTACCACATCGCCCACCAGCGGGGCCGCAACGCGCTCGGCAACTTCGGGCGCAACGTCGAGATCCCGACCTTCACCGAGGCCCTCTACGACGCGCGCGAGCTCGCGATGAGCCGGATGCAGGCCGAAGGGGAGGCGCTCCACGCCGAGGGGATCGTCGGCGTCCAGCTGCTGTCGCTCGCCCACCGTTGGGGCGGGCACACGACGGAGTTCTTCGCCATCGGCACGGCGGTGCGCGCGCTGCGCGCCGACCACACGATCGCGGCGCCCGGGCTCGTGCTGCCGCTCACCGACCGGTGACCGAGGAGCCGGCCGCGGCGGGCCAACCGAGCTCGGTCGAACTGCTCGCCGCGGCGCTCCGTGCCGACGACGCCGATCTCGGCTCGTACGCGCGGGTGCTGCTCGGCGCGTTCGAGGAGTCGCTGCCCGCGGGGATGCTCGAGGTTGTCCGCGAGCGCTCGTTAGCCGATCGTGTCGCCGGCAGGCCTGGGGCGATCCGGATGATCCGGGCGCATTTCGGCGAGGTCGTCCTCGAGCTCGCCGAGGGTCGCGGCGCGGTGGTCGCCACGGCGGTGCGCGAGGTGCGCGGCGTGACGATCAGCCGCAGACAGGTCGCCCTCGCCGAGTGGACGGAGCTGTTCGCGCGTGAGCTCACCCGATTCGCGGCCGAGCACGCCGCGGCTCGTCAGGCGATGGCGCGCTTCCTCGGCACGGAGTGAGCCCTACAGGCCGAGAATCGCCGAGCAGGCGGGCCAGGGATGCCAGCCGTCGCGTTGGTAGAGCAGGTACGCGGCCGCGTCCTGGACGGAGGGCGGCGCGTCGCACGGCAGGCCGGTCTCGCCGAGCCCGAGCCAGGTGGAGAGGGCGAACTGGTAGGCGCCGTAGTAGCCGTTCCCGGTGTTCGTCTGGTAGTCGCCGCTCGCCTCGCAGTTGCGCAGTTCGGCGAAGTCCTGGCTGAGCGATCCCCCCGGGATCGGTGAGCTGCCGATCCCCTTCGTCCCGGTGAGCGAGGGCGGGCCCGTCTCGTTGCCGCTCGCCGCCTGGGCCTTGGCGGCGGCGGCCTGCTCCGCCGCGAGCTGGGCGGCGACGAGCCGCGCGAGCTCGCCCTGGACCGAGTCGTACAGCTCCTGCTCGCGCCGCAGGGTGCTCACGACCTGGGCACGCGCCGCGGTCGTGCGGGCGAGCGCGAGCCGGGCCGCGGCGGCAGCGCGCGTCTCGAGCGAGAGCGACGCCTGCAGACGCGCCTCGGCGCCCTGGTAGTTCGCGATCGCCCCGCTGAGCCTGCCCTCGGCGTAGCGGAGGTAGGTCTGCTCCACCTGCACCTCGTCGGGCTTCCCGACGAGGAAACTCCCGAGGTTCGTCGTGCTCCCGGCGTCGACGTAGGCGCCGATCGCCGCCGCCGCCACGGCGACCCGGTCCCGATCGAGCGAGCGCGCGATGCGCTGCACGACCCCCGAGGTGAGCTTGGCCGCGGCGCTCGCCCGCTCGTAGTCGGAGCGGTCGGCGAGGTAGCGCTCACCGAGCGCGTTGAGCTCGTCGTTGTCCTGGGCGAGCCTCGTCGCGATCGCACTCGCCTCCGCCTGCAGGCTGCCGGTCGTCGAGGACCCGGCCCGGGCGGGTGGCGTCGTGGCGAGGAGGGCACCGAGGACGAGGGCGGCGAGCGCGCCCCGCACCCGCCCCGTCATCGCAGTCCCTGTCGCTTCGTCGGGCCACCCGCGAGGTCGCGGCCGCGGGCGACACCGCTGGCAGCGTCAGGCACAGGGAAACGTTAGTCAAGGTCCGCCGTCCCCCGTCGGTGCGGTCCGCCGGGGCGCATGCCCTCGGGAACCGGGTGACCGCAGGCCTTCTATGCTGCGACGATGAGCACGATCGCCGTCGTCGTCGCGATCGAGCGGCCCCGGGGCGCGGCCCCCGGCCGGCTCGCGGAGGTGGTCGCGGCGGCGCAGGGCGCCCGTCCCGACGAGGTCGTCGTGGTCGTCGGGCCGGCGGCCTCGCTGCGCCACCTGCCGCAGGACGCCACGGTGATCGTCGACCGCGCCGGCGCGCCGAGCGAGGCGGCGGCGCTGCGGGCGGCGGTCGACTACGCCCAACGGTCGGGCGCCGACACCCTCGTCGTCGCGTTCGGCGACGCCTGGCCCGCGGGGCGCCTCGCCGCCGACCCGGAGAGCTGGCGCCGGCTTCGGGACGCGCCGGCGGGCGAGATCGTCGTCGGCACGGTCGGCCGACGGCCGGCGGGGCTCGTCCGGCTCGCGGCCGGCGTCTGGCCGCTCCTCCCCCTCGACGGGCGGGCCGACCGGCTGTTCGCGTCCCGGGCCGAGCTCGTCACCGACTGTTCGCTCGACGGGCCCGGGACCGCCCCGGGGCGCGAAGCACCGCCGCCCGCCTGTGACGCCCGCCCCGCCGGCCACGAGGTGGCCCCCGCCGATCTCGCCGCCGTGACGGCGCTCCTCGGTCGCCCGCCCGCCGGCGGCTTCCAGGTCGTCGTCCGGGACGCGGTCGGCGATCCCGTCGTCATCAAGAACGCGCCGTTCCTCGACGACGGCACGCCGATGCCGACCACCTACTGGCTCGTCGGCCGGGCCGAGCGGGAGCTCGTCGGCGGGCTCGAGTCCGCCGGTGGCGCCCGGCGGGCGGAGCGCGCCGTCGACCCGGTCGCGCTCGCCGAGGCGCACGCCCGTTACGCGGCCGAGCGCGACGCCGCGATCCCTGCCGGCCATCCGGGCCCGCGCCCGACCGGCGGGGTCGGCGGCACCCGGGTGGGAGTGAAGTGCCTCCATGCCCATCTCGCCTGGTATCTCGCGGGCGGCGGGGACCCGGTCGGTCGCTGGGTGGCGAACGAGCTCGCGCCGCGACTCGCGGGTGCCGTGGCGGCGATCGACTGCGGGACGAATTCGACCCGCCTGCTCGTCACGGCGCCCGACGGCGCGACGCTCGAGCGACGGATGATCGTGACGCGGCTCGGCGAGGGTGTCGACCGCACCGGCGAGCTCGCCGCCGCGGCGATCGACCGCACCCTCGTCGCCCTCGCCGAGTACCGCGGGCTCATCGACGCGCACGGCGTGGTGCGCGTCCGGGCGACGGCGACCTCGGCGGCGCGGGACGCCGCGAACGCCGCGGTGTTCTTCGACGCCGCGACCGAGGTCCTCGGCGTCCGGCCCGAGCTCATCGCCGGCGAGGAGGAGGGCCGTCTCGCGTACCGGGGCGCGACCGCGGAGCTCGACCAGGGCGACGGGCCGTTCCTCGTCGTCGACCTCGGCGGGGGATCGACCGAGCTCGTCGCCGGGGATGCGACCGGCGGGGGCGCCCCGACGGTCGTCTCGCTCGACGTCGGCTGCGTGCGGGTGACGGAGCGGTTCTTGCGGAGCGACCCGCCGAGCGTCGCCGAGCTGGTGGCCGCCCGCGGCTTCGTCGCCGGCGTGGTCGACGCGGCGCTCGCCCACCTGCCCGCTCTCGGCGTTCCGGGCCGGATGGTCGGCGTCGCCGGCACGATCTCGACCCTCGCCGCCCTCGAGATCGGGCTCGACCGCTACGACTCCGAGCGGGTCCACCTCGTCCGGATCTCCCGGGCCGCGGTCGAGGGTTGGCTCGAGACGCTGTCCCGGGAGACGGCGGGGCAGCGTCGCAGCCGCGCTGCCATCGAGCCGGGACGGGCCGACGTGATCGTCGGCGGGATCGCCGTCCTCGCCGAGGTGATGGCGCGACTGCGCCACGACGAGCTCGTCCACTCCGAGCGGGACATCCTCGACGGGATCGCGGCCGAACTGCGCGGGACCTGAGCCGTCCCGGCCGCGTCAGCCCCGGGGCTCGGGCAGCGCGAAGGCGGGTCCGAGGACGAGCGTGGCCGTCCGGGCGACGAAGGCGTCGTTGTCGCCGTGCTTGGCCTGGGCGTAGGCGCGTCCCTGTCTCGCGAGGGTCGCGCCGATCGGACTGCTGACGAGGACCCGGACGGCGTCGAACAGCTCGCCGACGTCGCGATACCACAGCCCGCCGCTCGCCGCGGCGACGTGGGCCTGGGCGGCCGAGTCGCCGGGCACGACGACGGGCACGCCGAGCAGCATCGACTCGATGGCGATCGCCCCGACCGGGCCCGGCGGCCGGACGTCGATCGTCGCCCGGGCTCGGGCGACGAGCCGGGCGAAGTTCACGTGGCTCGGGTTCACCGGCAGCACGGCCGTGTTGTGGGCGTTGCAGATCCGCCAGGTTTCGCCGTCGACTTCGGCGACGGAGAGGCCGTGGAGGATCGGCGGGAGCATCTCGGCGCGCACGGCGCGGACGAGCCTCGGGCCGCCGGCGGGGAAGCGCCGCACGACGAGGACGTACTCGCCGTAGGCGGCGACGCCGACGAGCGGGTCCGCCGTGGCGTGGCGGTTCACCCCGATGGCGAGGTCGACGGGGACGATGTCCGGGGCGCGCTCGGGCGCGAGCGAGACGAGCGGGGCCCGCTCCCCCGGGTGGACGGTGCCGACGAGGTCGGCGGGGGCGACGAGGCGGGCGACCTCGGCCGGCAGCGGCCGTCCGGCGTTGAGGAACGGGATCGTCACGACCCGGGGCCGCCGCCCGTCGCCGGGCACGCCGAGGGTCGCGACGTCCCAGGGTTGGTGGACGCCGGCGAGGACGACGGCGTCCGGGGCGATGGCGTCGAGGGTCCCCAAGACGTCGGGCGCCCTGCCCTCGTACCGGCGGAGGAGCGCCGCCGCGGCGGCCGGCAGTCCGGACGGGTCGACCCGCCCGGCGAGGGCGGCGCGCAGCAGGGCGCTGCGCCGCCGGTTCGCCCCGCGCACGGGGACGCGGTGGACCTCGAAGACGCTGTCGGCGTAGGTGGCGCGCCCGGCCTCGTCGAGCTGGACGACCGCGACGTCGGCGTGGCGGGCGAGCGCCCCGGCGAGCAGGCGGGTCGCGGCCGCCGCTTCGTTCTGGGTCTCGCCCCAAAAGCGCGTGACGATCGCGACGACGGGGCGGGTCCGGGGCCGCGGCGCGACCGAGATCGCGGCCACCCCGGTCAGCTGCCGTTCGCGCCGGCGTCGAGCCGGTGCTCGACGTGGCGGGCGAGGTCGATGAGGTCCCCGCGCACGGCGCCGAGCAGCGCCCGTTGGTCGGCGTAGTTGATGTTGTCGACGCGGTAGGCGATGGCGTCGATCGCCCGGCACAGATTCGAGCGGAATTCCTGTTCTTCGGCGAAGTAGTGGCTCATCGCGCCGTTGACGATCCGGCTGAGCACGCGCTGGACGATCGCCTTCGGTCCCCAGCCGATGCCCTTGCAGATCCGGGAGTTGGCCATGTCCCAGTGACGGTGGAGGTAGTGGAGGCTCTCGAGGAGGTGGATCGGCTCGCGTCCGTCGTCGACGACGAGATCCTCGTAGGTGGCCCGCGGCATCCAGGTGCGCGGGTACTCGTTGCGGCCTTCGGCGACGAGCGACCTCAGCTGCTCGACGATGATGCCGGCGTCGAGAGCGTCGTCCTGAGAAAGTTCGTCCATCGTTCGTCCTCCTGAACCGTCGAGATCGGGCACCAGTCTCGCCACTTGCTGAGCGCCGCGTGGTAGTAGGGGTCACCCGCGGCGAGCATCGTCCCCCAGCGGTCGAGGATCCGACGCTGGGCGGCGTCGTCCTCGGTGTGTCCCCGAGAGCGAGACTCGTGGTGGACGAGCTCGGTGAGTGGCGTGTACACGACGAGGTAGCCGGCCTCGCGTAGCTTCAGGCAGAAGTCGACGTCGTTGAACGAGACCGAGAGCTTCTCGTCGAACCCGCCGACCGCCTCGAACACCTCGCGCCGCGTCATCATGCAGGCGCCGGTGACCGCGGAGCAGTCGCGGGTCTGCACCGCCATCGCGCCGTATCCGGGTCGGTCGCCGGGCAGTCCCCGCAGCACGTGGCCCGCCAGCCCGCCGAGGCCGAAGACGACCCCGCCGTGCTGGAGCGAACCGTCGGGGTACAAAAGGCGCGCCCCCACCGCGCCGACGGTCGGGCACAGGGCGTGCCCGACGAGCGGGTCGAGCCAGCGCGGCTTGCGGGCCTCGATGTCGTTGTTCATGAAAAGGAGGAGCTCGCCCGCGCACTTCCCGACGGCGGCGTTGTTGATCGCCGACCAGTTGAACGAGCCCGGTGCGTCGACGAGGCGGACCCCGGGCTCGGCGACGAGCCGCTCGACGAGCGCCTTCGTCTCGGGGAGCTCACTCTCGTTGTCGACGAGCACGAGCTCGATCGGCTCGTAGCCCGGCTCCGCCCGGATCGAGGTGACGCACGTCGCCAGGAGCGACGGCTCGTCGCGGAACGGGATGATGATGCTGACGAGCGGTCGGGCCGCGAAGACGTGGCGGAGATTGAAATGCCCCTCGACCGGGCCGGCCTCGATCGTCGCCTGCTCGCCCCGGCGGCGGAGCGCGTCGGTGATCACCCGTTCGGTCGCGCTTCCGGCGTCATCCGACGTGACGGGCTGGCCCACCGCCGCCTGGCGGCGGTGGTAGGCGACCCACGGCACGTGCACCACCGCGCGCGCCCGTTCGGTGGCGCGCAGCACGAGGTCGTACTCGGCGGCGGCGCCGAAGCCGTCGCGCATCCCGCCGAGCTCCACGACGAGGGCGCGTCGGATCGCCGCGAGGTGGCCGATGTAGTCGCAGCCGAGGATGAGTTCCGGGGACCAGGCGGGTTTGAGGCTCGGCGCGAAGCGCTCACCAGCCGGGTCGATCCGGTCCTCGTCGGTGTAGACGACGTCGGCCTCGGCCGTCTTCGCGACGGCCTCGGCGACGACGTCGAGGGCGCCGGAGGCGAGCTCGTCGCACGCCGCGACGAGGGCGACGAACTCACCTCTCGCGGCGGCGAACGCCGCGTTGACCGCGTCCGCCGTCGGACCGGTCGAGGCGGCCACGACGCGGACGCGCCGGTCGACGCGACGCAGCGAGCCGAGGAAGTCCGACGACGCGGCCCGGGCCGCGTCGCCGATGACGACGAGCTCCCAGCTGGCGAACGACTGGGCGAAGACCGAGCCGACGCACCGTTCCACGAGCTCGGCCGAGGCGTCGGTCGCGACCACGACGACGACGGTGACGACGGGCGTGACCCGCCACGGCCTCCTCGTCGTCGGCGCGCGGCAGGATCCACCGCCGGGCGACCCGACGCGGGTCGGCTCGCCGTGCTGGGCGAGCCAGCGGTGGTAGGCGCGACGGTCCTCGGCGGCGTCGAGGGGGTATCCGTCCTCGGGCCGTGCGGGGACCCCGTCGGCCTCCGGGTAGTCGCGGTCGCGCCCGCGCCAGTGCTTCGGCGTCCGGTTCGGCTCTCGCTCGGCGAGCGCGTCGAATTCGCGCGCCGCCCGTTCGAGGGCCGCGACGAGGCGGGCGAGTTCGTCCTCGCTGTCAAGGTAATGGTGCTGGTTCGTCATCACGTTGCGGCCGGAACCGTCGTCGCGACAGCCGCGGCGGCCCGGCCTCGGCTGAGTGTAGGTGGTGAGGAACGACGAAGGATCTGGCACGATGGGGCCGTGGGCAACTCCGTCCCGGGTGCCTTCGGGTGTCGTCCGCCGCTGAGGCGGCGGCACCCGCGCCAACCGTGGTGAACCCTGCCGACCTCGGCCGGGAGTTGTCCGGTCGACGCGTGACCCTGCGCCCGCTCCGGACCGGCGACTATCGCGCCTGGCTCGAGGTGAGGACCCGGGCCCGCGAGTGGCTCGTCCACTGGGAGCCGCGGCGGACCGGTGGGCCGTACCTCGCCGGGGACCGTTCCTCGTTCGCGGCGCGCTGCGCGATGCGCGAGCGTGACCGTCAGCTCGGCTCCGCCTACAGCTTCGGGATCTTCCTCGCCAAGACCTTCGTCGGCGAGATCAACCTGTCCTCGATCCAGCGCGGCGCCTCCCAGAGCGCCTACCTCGGTTACTGGGTCGACGAGGCGCACGCCGGCCGAGGCTACGTGCCGGAGTCGTGCGTTGTCGTGTTCGGTTTCGCCTTTGACGAGCTCGACCTGCACCGCGTCCAGGTGGCAGTCATCCCGCGCAACCGCCCGAGCCGACGGGTGGTCGAGAAGCTCGGTCTGATCGAGGAGGGCCTCGCCCGGGGCTACCTCGAGATCGACGGCGTCTGGGAGGACCACGTCCGTTACGCGATCACGGCCGAGGACTGGGCCGCACGACGGGAGGCCTACCAGGCCGACTGGATCAGACCGAGAAGCGCCTGAGCCGCCGCCTCCTAGGGCCGACCGGCGGCGACGAAGCCGAAGTAGTACATCGGCGAGTACGAGACGGTCTCGCCGGTCTCGGGCGCCTGGATGATCGTCTCCGTGCCGTACGGGCCCGCACCGACGTACATCGCGACATGGGTGACTGGGTCGGGGCCGTCGTTCGGGAACGAGTAGAAGAGTAGGTCGCCGGGCTCGATCGCCGACAGCGGGATCAGCTGCGACTCCCGGTACTGGTACCAGGCGCTGTGGGTCAGGCTGACGCCCGCTGCCGCCCACGCCACCATCGTGAGCCCGGAGCAGTCGAACCCCGATGGGCCGGCGCCGCCCCAGACGTAGGGGACGCCGAGGTACTGCTCTGCGGTCTGGACCGCGAGATTGCCCGCCGCGCTGGATCCCGCCGGGGCGAGGGCCGGGTGGCCGACCTCGCTCGCGAGCGCCGCCTCGGCCTCCAACGCCTCCGCCGCCGCGGGATCGCTCCCGGCGAACTCGCGGGCCAGGGCGGCGTTCGCCGCGGCGCTCGCGGCGTCCTGGTTGCGGGCCTTGCCGGCCCTCGCGGCCCGTGCCGCCGCGGCCTCCGCCTCGGCCCGGGCGAGGGCTTGCTCCTCGATGTAGGTGGCGATCTGTCCCTTGACCGCGCCCAGCGCCGCGGCGGTCGTTCGCTGCGCGGCGATCGCCTCGGCGCGCGCCGCCGCCGAGCTCAGCGCCGCGGCGCGGGCCGTGGCGACCTCGTGGCGGGCCGCGGCCTCGCTCGCGTCCAGGCGGGCCTGTTCTTCGTCGAGGCGGACGACGGCGGAGTGGAGAAAGGCCGTCGCCACGCCGGCGTAGGTGGTGAGCGACTCGGCGTTCGCGAACGAGGAGGCGAAGAACCCCGCGAACTGCGCCGCGGCGCTGTCGCCGTCGATGTAGGCCTCGACGGCGGCTTGCTGCACCCGGCGCTTGCCGACCACGATGGCGCGGTTCTCGCGGCGGATCTCGCTGCGCAGCGCGACGAGTCGCCGCTCGGCCAGTCCGGTCAGGACGTTCGCCTGGTCGTAGCGCTCGCCGGCGATCTGTTCTCGCTCGTTGTCGGCCGCGATCAGCCGGGAGAGCTGGGCCGCCTTGGTGCGCGCCGCCTGGATCTGGGCGTTCGTCGGTCCGTCCGGCGCGCCCGGTGCCGCGGCCGCCGGGGCCGCGCCCACGACCGCGAGCACGATCGCGCTCGCGACGGGCGCGAGGAACCCCCTCAACCTCACCGGTAACACCCGTTAACTTTGACCACAGTGAGCGCGAATGTCAAAGCTATCGGGTGAACTGCCAGGTGAGAGGGCCCGACGGGTCCGGTAGCGTCGTGTCCGGCGGTCGTCCGCGCACGCCGGGGAGGGTCGAGGTGTCCAAGGGAGTCGTCACGACGCACGCTGGCGCGGTGCGCGGAATTGAGGCCGACGGCGTGTGGTCCTACCGGGCCATCCCGTACGCGGCCGCGCCGGTGGGCCACCTCCGTTTCCGGCCGCCGCAGCCGGTGCCGGCGTGGGCCGGGGTGCGCGACGCCTCCTCGTTCGGCTCGGTCGCGCCGCAGTCGCCCTCGGGGATCGGCAGCTACTTCCCGGGCGATCCCGTCGAACAAGCCGAGGACTGCCTGACGGTGAACGTCTGGACCCCGGTGCCGCGGCGCGGGCCGCTGCCGGTGATGGTGTACGTCCACGGCGGGGCGTTCTGCAACGGGAGCGGTTCAAGTGTCATGTACCGGGCCGAGCGGTTGGCCTCTCGCGGGGTCGTCGTCGTCACGTTCAACTACCGGCTCGGCGCGCTCGGTTTCCTGGCGCACCCGGCCCTCGTTGACGAAGAGAGCGGTGGGTTCGGCAACTGGGGGATCCACGACCAGATCGCGGCGCTCCGCTGGGTGCGCGACAACGTCGGGGCGTTCGGCGGCGATCCGTCGAACGTCACGGTGTTCGGCGAGTCGGCGGGGGCGATGTCGATCTGCGACCTCCTGGCCACGCCGGCGGCGCGGGGACTGTTCCGCCGCGCCATCGCCGAGAGCGGCGCGGCGCTCGCGATCGACCCGCCGCCCGCGGCGCGCATCGCCGAGCGCCTGGCCGGCCAGCTCGGCCTCGCCGAGTTCAGCCGCGACGCGCTCGCCGGCGTTCCGGCCGACGAGCTCATCGGCGCGCAGATCGCGGTGAACGCCGAGGTCGACGCCGGGGCCGGGCTCCCGTTCCAGCCCGTGGTCGACGGGGGCCTGCTCGCCCGCCATCCCGAGGACGCCGTTGTCGCGGGATCGTCGGCGGGCGTCGAGCTGCTCATCGGGTCGAACCGCGACGAGTTCAAGCTCTTCTCCTTCGCCGTGCTCGCCCGGAGAGAGCTCTCCGAGGCCGAGGCCGAACGGCTCGTCGGACGGTACCTGCGGGGCGCGGGACTCGAGGACGAGGCGCTCGCCGGCGACGCGATCGCCGAGTACCGCCGGGCGCGGCACGACCGCGGCGAGCCCGCAACGGCGCGGGCGCTCTTCGACGCGATCGTGACCGACTGGATCTTCCGCGTCCCCCAGCTCCGCCTCGCCGAGGCGCACCGGAGCCGCACGCCGGCGACGTACGCCTACCTGTTCGACTGGCCGTCGCCCTTCGCCGGGGGCGGTCTCGGCGCCTGCCACGGCGTCGAGCTGCCGTTCGTGTTCGGCACGGTGCACGAGCCGATCATCGGGCTGTTCTCCGGCAGCGGGGAGGACGCCTTCCGGCTCTCGGACGAGATGCAGGCGTCGTGGGTGGCGTTCGCCCGCTCGGGCGACCCCTCGAACGACCTGGCGGGAAGCTGGCCGCGCTACGAAGCGACACGGCGGGCGACGATGCGGTTCGGTCCGCGGACCGGGCTCGTCGACGCCCCCTACGAATCCGAGCGCCAGTTCTGGGAGCGACGCCTCGGCCGCTACGGTGTCGACGGTCCAATCGAGGGCGCCCGGCGCCGCGACGTCGCCCTCGTCGCTCCCGAAGACAGCGAACACGTGGGGACGTAGCCCAACCGGCAGAGGCAGAGCGCTTAAAACGTTCACAGTGAGGGTTCGATCCCCTCCGTCCCCACCTCCGTCCGCGAACCGACCGCGGGGGTCAGGTCTCGGGCACGAGCTCGCCCGCCGAGGCACGGGGCAGCGAGACCTCCTCGGGCCAGGCTCGGGCCGGGGCGGAGAGCCCGTCGACCTCGTCCTCGCCGGAGACCGCCTCGAGGGTGCGACGCGCCGGCTCGGGCAGGACGAAGGTGAGCAGGTATCCCGCGACGGCGGCGGTTCCGGCGACGACGAGCATGCCGCGCAGCCCGATGTGGGCTTCGAGCTCTGGCACGAGGAACACCCCGGCGAAGGCGCCGAGCTTGCCGACCCCGGCGGCGACCCCGTGCCCGGTCGTGCGCATCGAGACGGGGAAGACCTCGGAGGGGAGCACGAACGTCGTCGTGTTCGGGCCGAACTCGATGAAGAAGTAGCTGAGGCCGAACACGGCGAGGAACGGCCCGATGGCAGCGGTGAGCTCGTGCACCGCCCCGAGGACGAGGAACGCCACCGCGATCACGGCGAAGCCGATGTGCTGGAGGCGACGGTGCCCGATCCGGTCCATGCGGGAGACGGCGAGGGCGTAGCCGGGCAGCGCGAACACGACGAAGATGCCGAGCGTCCAGACGAGCTTCGTGACGAGGGTCGCGTCCGGGCTGACGTCTTTCAGGATCACCGGCAGCGACAGGGTGTTGCCGTAGTAGGCGTAGTCGAAGAGGAACCAGGTCCCCGCCGTCCCGGCGAGCAGCACGAGCATCCGGCGCTGGCTGAGGAACTGGCGCAGCGATATCCGCCGCGTGCCCTCGTACGTCGCGCCCGGGACGACGACCGCGCCCTCGGAGAACGAGGCGGCGTCGAGCGCCGCTTCGGCGGATTCGCCGCGGACCCGGGCGCGGAAGCGCGGCGACTCCGGCATCCTCGAGCGGAGGTAGATGACCGCCGCGGCCGGGAGGGCGCCGAAGGCGAGCAGCAGTCGCCAGGTGAGATCGTGGCCGACCCCCGAGGCGAGGAGGACCAAGGCGACGAGGGGGCCGACGATGAGTCCGAGGGCCTGCATGGAGAACACGAGACCGACGAACCTTCCCCGGTCGCGGCGGTTCGAGTACTCGCTCATGAGGACCGCCGAGACGGGGTAGTCGCCGCCGATGCCGAGGCCGAGGACGAACCGGGCGACGACCAACCAGAGGAAGCTCGGCGCGGCAGCGCTCGCGAGGGCGCCGGCGATCATGATCAGCGCGACGACGACGTACACCCGCTTGCGCCCGAGCACGTCGGCGAGCCGGCCGAAGAGGACCGCGCCGAGGAACGCCGCGAGGATCGCCGATCCCGTCACCCAGCTCGTCTCGGTCGTCGACAGGTTCCACTGCTTCGTGACGAGGGCGGCGACGGTGCTGATGACGAAGAGGTCGTAGGCGTCCGTGAAGAAACCGGCGCCGGAGATAAGGACCGCCCGACGGTGGAACCTGCTGCGCGGCGCCTCGTTGAGGAGGTCGCTCACCGTCGGGGAGCCGACGGCCTGCTCGGCGAGGGACGGGTCGATCATCGGGCTCGACGCGGCGGCGCGAACGACATCGAGGCTAAACAATGTCGCTGGATTCTGACTGGAGGGTGACATCCAGGTGAACAGAACGCGAATGAATCGCGAATTCTCCGGCGGTGGTTAAGTAGGGTGGCCTGAACCCATGACCGACAACACACAGCCGCTCTCGCTCGTCGACCAGCGTGTCGCCCAGCTGTTCGCGCTGGTGCGAGAGGCGCTCGCCGGGGCGACGGAGTCGCTGCTCGATCTCGAACCGGAGACGGGGCAGGCGATCGTCGACGCCGACCGGGTGATCGACGAGCTGACGAGCGAGGTCGACGACATCATCTGGCAGCAGATCGAGGCGGGGTCGGCGTCGACCGACGAGCTCCGGCAGTTCGTCAGCATGCTCTTGATCCTGCCCGAGCTCGAGCGCAGCGCCGACCTCGCCGAGCACATCGCCCAACGGGCGGTCCGCAGTCTCGGGGCCGAGATGACCCCGGTGAGCCGCGGGCTCGTCCAGCGCATGAGCGAGGTCGCCCTCGAGATGTGGAGCACTGCGGCCGACGCCTACCTGGACCGGAACTCGCGGGCCCGCGCGCTGGAACAGGCCGACGAGGAGCTCGACATCCTCCACGAGCGGCTCACCCACGAGATCGGTACCTCGGAGATGTCGAACCCCGTCACGACCGAGGTGACCCTCGTCGCCCGCTTCTACGAGCGGCTGGGCGACCACGCCGTGAACCTCGCACGCCGCATCGCCACGTTGCCCGAGGTCCGCGGCCGCCTGGAGCCGCCGGCACACAACTGACCGGGCGACTCGCCCGCGGGCAATGGGGCGACTCGTGGCGAACCGGCCGTCCGGCCGGGGTCGTCCGGTCGTCGCCGACGTCCGTCGCGGCGCGCCGCCAACAGCCCGGGGACGATCCGGTGGGCGTCGTTCACCGTGACGGCGGCGGGGCCGCAGGCGATCGTGACGATCGGCGTCCACCTGTCGGGTCCGCGGGCGCGGTGAGAGGCGGTCGCCGCGCCCAGGTCACGTCAGGTTGAAGAGGACCTTGCAGTTAGGCGGCGAGCCCGGGAGGTACCCCGCACCGGTGGCGTCGGCGTCTACGCCATCGAGTCGAGCACGATGTCGATGTCGGCTTCGCTCGTTCGGGGGTTGACGATCGCCACCCGCGCCATGACCTGGCCGCCATGGGTTGTCGGCGTGACGAACGCGATGCCGTCGTTGCGCAGCTTGTTCGACCACCGGTCGTACTGCCCTCGCGACCAGCCGGACCGGGTGAAGCACACGACGGTGAGCTCCGGTTCACGCACGAGCGTCAGGTAGCGGCGGTCGTGCACGGCCTTCGCGGTGTAGCGCGCGACCTCGAGCGTGCGTTCGATCGCCTGCGAGTAGGCGTCGGTCCCGTACGTCGCGAGTGAGAACCAGAATGGGAGGCCGCGAGCCCTCCTCGTCAGGTGGATGGCGTAGTCGGACGGGTTCCACTCCCCGGTCTGCGCCAGCGGCTCGAGATAGCTCGCGTGCTGGGCGTGGGTCGCGCGGGCGAGTTCAGGTTCGCGGTAGATGAGCGCCGCACAGTCGAACGGCGCGAAGAGCCACTTGTGCGGATCGACGATGAACGAGTCGGCGAGCTCGATGCCCGCGAACTGGGGGCGCGCGCTCGGCGCCGCGAGAGCCGCCGCCCCGTAGGCACCGTCGACGTGGAACCAGATCCCGCGCTCGGCTGCGACGCTGCCGACGGAACGGAGATCGTCGATGATGCCGAGGTTCGTCGTCCCGGCCGATGCGACGACCGCGAAGACCGTCTGTTCGCCCCGCGACTCGACTCGATCGAGAGTGCGGGCGAGTGCGTCCCCGCGCAGGCGCAGCTCGTCGTCGACCCCGACGACGACGAGGTCGACGTCCATCACGACCGCCGCCTCCTCGAGCGACGAGTGCACGTCCGGGCTCACCGCGATCGCCCAGCGACGGGCTTGGCCGGGCGGTTCGCCCCGCCGAGCGCGCACCGCGTGACGAGCCGTGACGAGCGCCGAAATGTTGGCGATGGTCCCGCCCTGCACGAAGGTCCCCCCGGCGCCCGGTGGGAAGTTCGCGAGGTCGGCGATCCACCGGAGCGCCTGATTCTCGGCGTAGACGGCGCCCGCGGCCTCGAGCCAATTGCTCCCGCACATCGAGGAGGCGCCGACCACGAGGTCGAACAGCATCGAGGCCTGGGTCGGCGCACACGGGATAAAGGCGAGGAAACGGGGGTGGCTGGACGTGATACAGGCGGGCGCGAGCACATCCGCGAAGATCCGTAACGCCTCTGTGCCACCGAGGCCTGTGGAGGTGATCGTCGAGCCCGCTTCGCGCTGCAGATCGGCGAGTGCACGGGTGTCGTCAAGGGGGAGCGGGTCGAGCTGCAGGCGATTCTTCGCGTAAGCAAGCAGGTCTTCCGCGAGACGTTCGACATCGCTATTCCAGTTGTGCACGATCCGGAATATAGGGCTGGTCGGCCAGAATCGCACTTTTGTTGCGAGAGGGCGGGATGCGTAGGTCAATTACGTGGCGACCACCTTGCGCGTAACCTCGGTGGCGCATGCAACGCGATTGGGCGACAGTGTCGGGGCCAGCCGATGAGACCGCCACGATGAGGTGGAACCATCCGCGCCGGCACGTCCGCGGCCGGCGCCAGCGGGACGAAGATGGCCGCTTCTTCGGTACGGGTGCCAGCGCGCCGGTACCTGGGGCCTGACATATCGTGTTCGCCGTGCTCGTCGCGGGTCTCGGCCTGTTCGGACTGGTCATTGGCTCGTTTCTCAACGTGGTGATCTACCGCGTGCCGCGCGGTGAATCAATCGTCGCGCCGCGCTCGCGCTGCCCGGCTTGCGGCACCACACTTCGCGCGACCGACAACATTCCCGTCGTGTCGTTCATCGCGCTCCGCGGACGGTGTCGGAGCTGTCACGCGCCTATATCGGTCCAGTATCCGATTGTCGAAGTTCTCACGGCGTGTCTCTTTGCCGCGACCGCTGCACGTTTCGGCTTCGCATGGCCGCTACCGGCGTTCGTGGTTCTCAGCGCAGGACTCGTTGCGCTGGCGACGATCGACGTCGAACGGCAGATCCTTCCGAAGGTGATTGTCTACGTCGTCACCGCGCTGGTCGCTGTGCTCCTCGTAGTCGCCGCCGCGACGACGGACGATTGGCGCCGGTTGCTCATTGCGCTTGCGTGCGCTGCTGTCTGGTTCGGGGTGTTCTTCGTGATCCACGCCGCGAGCCCTGAATCGCTCGGGTTCGGCGACGTGCGGCTCGTGTTTGTACTCGGGCTCGCGCTCGGTTGGCTCGGCATCGGTTACGTTCTTGCAGGTTTGTTCGTCGCAAGCTTCATCGGCGGGGTGGTCGGGATCGGGCTGATCGCGACGAAACGGGCGAGCCTCACGACACGGCTGTCATTCGGTCCGTTTCTCACTCTCGGCGCGGAGATCGTCGTGTTCGCCGGCTCGGCGATCCTTAGCCCCTTTCACGGTATCTAGAGCCCAGATTGCCGCCGGCCTGGAGGCGAGACTTTGTCCGCACGGCTCAGCGCCGCGACCTGCCATCTGCCCACGGTCAAGAGGGACACCGCAGCCGGTCCCCCGAGCGGTCGAGATCCACCACGCAACCGAGTATTGCGTCGGTCGCGACGGGCTCGAGACCTCGTTCCTTGGGAGTGAGATGCCGCTTATTCGTCATTCGAAATCGCTGGTCTTCAGGGCCCGGCGGAAGGCGGTTTCGAGTCCCAAGGGACATTCTCGGGCTGCGGCTGACCGGCCGATCCAGAGGACCGGGTCGGCGCTCACACCACGCCGAGCGTTTTCGCAGCCACGATCGAGCTGGCGACGACCAGCGATCTCGTCAGGTGAAGGTTTACGGGTCGGACTTATTCGACAGCACGCCTGGCTGCATCAGGTGCTCGCTGGGCTCGATCGAGACTGGGCTGCCCACCCCGCTTCCCGCAGCGGGTCCGGGCCAGATCCTCACCTGCCGGCCCAGTGTTTCGGAGATCCTGACCGCCTGTGACTTCGGCACCTCCGCCCAAGACGGGCATCGGCGCGACGTCAGGACGAGGGGAGAAGACGCAGACGCGTGAGGTGAGCGTCCATGGTTCACTCGCCGAGGTTGGATTGTCTTCGGTCTTCGTGATATCGACGTGCTGGGTGCGGTGAAGTCATCGGGCCCGAAGCTCGTCAGCGAGCTCACCGCGAAGGTGTCCCCGTTCGGTCCGAAGGGGGTCCGGAGGACGGCAGATCTCTGCCACAAGCCTGCCGCGAGCAGCGACGAACCGATGAAGTTCAAGACAATCGCGGACCCGTCGAATCCGTCTTCCCCCGTCGACCAGATACCGTCGAACGACGAGACGCGGCTCTCCTCCGCTCGGAGATCGAATCCAGTACCTTGCCTGCACCCCGGCGCCGTCTTCGCGCCTGGAAATTTGGCAGAGCTGTAACATAGGTTGGTGAATAGTCGGGGACGCCGGACTCGCAGCTCGAGGTGGTTGCCGTGATCGATGGTTGTGAGCCCGCTGAGAGAATTACTCAAATCTCGAGCGTGCGCGAATCGACGGCTATCTTCTGCGCGTGCGTGGGTGTTCCACAAGGTTTGGTCGTCGTCACTGCCAAGGCGGCAGCGTACGGCACATGCAGTCCGGTGAACGTGCAGTCGGGTGAACGTGCAGTCGGGTGAACGTGCGATGAGTCGCCATCAAAATGGAGGAACATTCACAGCGCCGCGGCATCGTGTTGTCGCCGAATCCCGGGCGCACGCCGAGGACGGTTTTACCCTCATCGAATTGCTCATCGTCTGCCTGATCCTTCCGATCATCATCGGCGGAATTGCCTTTGCGCTGATCGAGATCCTTTCGTTGCAACATGGGGTGGCGGCTCGCATCTCGGACGCGGCCGATGCCCAAACCGTGTCGACCTACTACGAGAAGGACGTACAGAGCGCGGCGGCCCTGACGACACTCGCCAGCAGCACTCCTCAGTGCGGAACTGGCGTGAACGTAAAGCAGTTGCTCGGACTGGAGTGGAGCCCCAACAGCGCCGGCACAGACCAAACCGTCGTCTCCTACGACATCGTCCCGAGTGGTTCCACCTACTCGCTGGTGCGCCAGTACTGCACATCCGGGTCCCTTACCCCGACGAGCACCACCGTCATCTCGTCCGATATCCCGTGCTTGCGATCGCCGTCATGCCCTTCTGGCCAACCCCCCCCAACGATCACCGACGCCATTCCTAACGACACCAGTGACAACACTGCGGCAGAAGCCAACTGGATCTCTACGGCGGGATCGTCCTCACTACCGGCTGTGACCGGCGTCACACTTGCGATCACGGAGCCGGGAAGCAGCTACTCGTACACGTTGGTCTCGGACCCGAATTCGAGCGCGTCATCGAGCAAGCTGGGCGTTGCCTCCGCCCCGACAACGGGCTGCGGCTTCACCACGCCCGGGACGAGCCTGTACGCCTCCACACTCTGTTTCGTGGATTTCTCCAATTATGATTATGCCGAATACAACAATGCGACGTCCGGCTCGTGCCAGACGATGACAGCGGGTATCGCCAACACCCCGTACACGTTGTCCTTCTGCCTCAGCACGACGGATACCGGAGGTAGCGAGTATACCGAGCCTAATCCCATACAAGATCCCTCCCGTGGCTCGGTGCAATTGAGCAGCTTGGAATCAGAATGGCTTGCAGATCCGGTTCCCACTAACTCCGTTAACTATTACCTTCCGGCGGTAGTCCCCTGGCCCACCCCGACCTACTCCGACCCTCCGACAAGCGAAGCCTTTCTGGGGGACAACGGCTTCTACACAGGCATCCCTGGTGACCCCGCGCTCTATCAGAATGATGAGGGCTCCTTCTCGTACGTCTACTTCACCAACATCAAGCTGACCGATTCGAACGGCAATGCAGCAACGAATTGGAAGCTCGTGACCGGGGACGCCGAGTCGACCGATGGGGCCCCCGGTGATCCCGAGTACGAGTATCTGATCTGGACGTCCAACCAGGACCTATACCTCCTGCCCAACAGTGCGACATCCGCGATCGGCAACGCCTGTGCCGACCCGACATCCCCCGACGGCTTGACTGGCTCGACTTCCTCGGGTGCTGTGACATCTGCTGAGCTCTTGGCGGGTCAGGGCGCGACGACGGTCGAGTGTGAGGGCGATGAATCTTCGGACAAGACCGGAACGGTGATGCTCGCGGCCTTGGCACCGACGCAGTTGACCGTGCAGATGCAGGGGCAAGGCCTCGAGGCGATCTTCCTCGGCGTACTGTTGCCATGATCAGTGAAATGACATGCCGGCCGACGCGGGGTACCCGTGGATCATTCGGGGTCGGTGCCGTCTGTCACCGCGGGGCCACTTACGGCACGCACGGGATGACTGCTGCGAGGTTCCTCAAGTCCAGCGCCGGCGATCTGTCGATCGTCGCGTTTCTTGATCCCCCAGACGCATGAGACGCCTTCTTCACCCTCTAGCTGCTGATCGTGCACGTTCAAGCGATTCATCGCGCTCGCGCCGCCGATCAGAAGCTGGCGACACGCTCATCGAGGTTCTGCTCGCGTTGTTCGTGCTCGGGATCGGCTCACTCGCCTTGATGCTCGCATTCAACACGTCGATCTGGGGCTCGTCTGACTACAAGAACGTCGCGTCGATGGACACCGTCCTCCGGAGCGCTTCTGAGGAAGCCACCGCACAGATCCAGCAGGAGGAAGTACAGGCGGGCGGATGGAGCTGTGCGACAGGTGCCCCCGCGTTGGCGACCAACGAGGGAGTGACATTCAGTCTTCCAACCGGTTATACGGCGCAAATTCCCTTGAGCACGGTGGAGTACTGGAATGGCACAAGTTTCGCCCCGGAGTGCCTCACCAATGCGCCCCAGTTGGCCCTCATCACAGTGACATCCGGAACCACAAGCAGCAGCATCAGCGTCGTGATTGATGATCCTGCGGCCCCTCCGGTTCCGACGTGTAGCACGGGTCCGGCCACGAAGCTCGTCTTCATCTCGCAACCCGGCAACAGCACCGTCGTGTCGAGCCTCTCACCCCCGCCGGTGGTCGCGGTCGAGTGCGCCAACAACCAAGTGGACACATCCGACCTGTCCCAGGTCAACCTGGCGATCACCGCGGGGTCCGGGACGAGCGGAGCGACCTTGTCTAGCAACTGCACGCCGGTCGACGACTTCGGGGTGGTCACCTTTTCGAACTGCGCTATCACCACACTGGGTAACAACTACACCTTGACGGCGACGGACGCGTCACTCCCCGCACCTGGTAACTCTGTTATTTCAACCGCCTTCAACATCACAGTCGGCCCGCCCAGCGAGCTCGCCTTCGTCGAGGCGCCCTCGGGTAACCAGTCGGCATCCAACACCGCCACTATTGGCGCTTACCAGGTCCAGGAGCAGGACGCATTCGGCAACCCCGTCCCCGCCACGTCGGCGATCACCGTCAACCTCTCGACCAGCTCGGCCGGCACGGTCGGTTACACACCGTTCTTTTCGCTGTCTACGGGCGGGGCCAGCGGCACGGCAGTGACTTCGGTCACGATCGTCACTGGAAATAGCACGACGGCACAGATCTACTACTCGGACACGTCGGCGGGCGTGCCAACACTGACGGCATCGTCGAGCGGGCTCTACCCGGCCACGGCCATCACGACGATCTCGCCCGCGGCGGCAAGCAAGCTCGTCTACATGACGAACCCGCCTGCAACGGTCGAAGTCGGGACCAAGTTCTCCGTGGTCATCGCCGAAGAGGATGCCTACGGCAACACCGAGACGGGTGACTCCGCCACGTTGGTGAGCCTGTCGATCAGCGGAGGATTCTCCTGCACGTCCACCCCGTTGCACGTCACAACCGGTGTCGCCACCTACACGGGCTGCTCCTACACGACGGCCGACGGAAGCGCCTACACGCTGACGGCTTCGTCCTCGTCGTCCCCGAAGCTCACCGTTGCCACGGCTTCCATCATGGTCTTGGGAACTCCAAGCAAGCTTGTCTACACGACGAGTCCGCCCACCTCGACGACGGCCGGGACTACTTTCTCGGTGGTCGTCGCCGAAGAGGATGCTTACAGCAACACCGAGACGACCGACTCCTCTACGGCGCTGAGCCTCACGGCGAGCAACGGCAGCGGTAACGGCGGGTTCTCGTGCGCGACCACCCCAGCTGACGTCACAAACGGCATCGCTACGTACACAGGCTGCTCCTATACGGTTGCCAGTGGCAATGCCTACACGCTGACGGCTGCGTCCAGCGGGCTCACCTCGGCCACAGTGAAAACGACGGTCTCGCCCGCGTCGGCTAACAAGCTCGTCTTCACGACGAGCCCGCCTGCCTCAGCCGCTGTCTTCTCCACTTTCTCGGTGGTCGTCGCCGAAGAGGATGCCTACGGCAACACCGAGACGACCGACTCCTCTACGGCGCTGAGCCTCACGGCGAGCAGCAGCAGCGGTAACGGCGGGTTCTCGTGCGCGACCACCCCAGCTGGTGTCACAAACGGCATCGCCACATACACGGGCTGTTCTTACGCGGTTCCCAATGGGACCGCCTACACGCTGACGGCCTCTTCCAGTGGGCTCACTTCGGCTACGGCCACCACCTTGGTCTCCAAGGCCACCCAGACGATCTCCTTCACCTCGACGGCCCCGAGCGGCAAGATCTACAGCGGCTCGAACAACCAGACCTACACCGTGACGGCCACGGGTGGAGCCTCGGGCAACGCAGTCACCTTCACGATCGACTCCTCGTCGACCTCGGGCTGCACCATCACGGGCTCGACCGTCTCCTACGGCACCGGGGTCGGCACCTGCGTCATCGACGCCAACCAGGCCGGCAACACGGACTACGCCGCCGCGACCCAGGTCCAGCAGACCTTCTCGGTCGGTCAGGCCACCCCGACCGTCTCGATCTCGAACCTGCCGGCCTCGGGCACCTACGGCGGCAGCTTCACCGCGACCTTCTCCGTCACCAGCGGGGACACCGGCACGACCTCGGTGACCTCCAACTCGACGACCGTCTGCACCGTCTCCGGCTTGACGGTCACCTACGTCGGCGTCGGCACCTGCTCGCTCACCGCACACGTCGCGGCGACGACGGACTACACCGCCGCGAGCGGCAGTGCGCAGACCTTCTCGGTCGGTCAGGCCACCCCGACCGTCTCGATCTCGAACCTGCCGGCCTCGGGCACCTACGGCGGCAGCTTCACCGCGACCTTCTCCGTCACCAGCGGGGACACCGGCACGACCTCG